>OLRN01001694.1_pt1 | contig 11157 bp, 12 predicted proteins | sample 1673001 | NCBI WGS metagenome assembly OLRN01 (sample SAMEA3136745, study PRJEB25190) | human gut metagenome | biome: human gut; feature: human-associated habitat; material: faeces | place: Austria | collected 2013 | reverse complement strand
TGTATCGGACCTGCACCGGTCGGAGAAAGCTACCTCAATATGGCAGCGATTATTTCAGCAGCAATCTGTTCGGGCGCACAGGCAATCCATCCGGGCTACGGACTGCTTTCCGAGAATGCCCGTTTTGCAGCGCTGTGCGAAGAGTGCAACATAACCTTTATCGGACCAAAGTCGGAAACCATCGCAAAGACTGGCGATAAGGACGAGGCAAGAAAAACCATGAGTGCTGCTGGAGTTCCGGTTATTCCGGGCTGTGACGCGGTTGCAGACGTGGAAGAAGCCAAAGCACAGGCTGAGAAAATCGGTTTTCCGGTCATGGTTAAGGCTGCCTTTGGAGGCGGGGGAAAAGGAATGCGGATTGTCTCTGAGAAGAGTGAATTTGAGTCCTTGTTTCGCTTGGCACAGCAGGAAGCAGTACGGTCTTTTGGAGATTCTACCATGTATGTAGAACATTTTGTGCGCCATCCGAGACACATTGAATTTCAGATTATGGCGGACAAGTTTGGAAATGTGATTCATCTGGGCGAGCGTGACTGTTCTATTCAGCGAAATCATCAGAAGATGATTGAGGAATCTCCGTGCGAAGTGATTTCAGAGGAACTTCGTAAGAAAATGGGTGATGCCGCCGTAAAGGCAGCAAAAGCAGCCGGTTATGAAAATGCCGGAACGATAGAGTTTCTTCTTGATAAAGAAGGAAGATTCTATTTTATGGAGATGAATACCCGTATTCAGGTTGAGCATCCGGTGACAGAGTGGGTAACGGGTGTGGATCTTGTCAAAGAGCAGATACGTATTGCATCCGGACTGCCACTTTCCTTAAGCCAGGAGGATATTCATCTGACCGGTCATGCAATTGAGTGCAGGATCAACGCAGAAAATCCGGCGAAAGGTTTCCGGCCTTCACCGGGCACGATTACGGATATGTATTTTCCGGGAGGAAAAGGAATTCGTATCGATTCCGCAGTTTACAGTGGTTATACGATCCCGCCGTATTATGATTCTATGATCGCGAAGGTGATCGTGTGGGCAAAGAACCGTACAGAAGCAATACGCAAGATGCAGAGTGCGCTTGGTGAGGTGATCATCGAGGGAATCGACACCAATGTAGACTATCAGTATGAGATTCTGGAGAACCCGGATTTTCAATCAGGAAACACCGATGTGGAATTTATTGAGCGGATGGAGGCGAACTGACGATTATGAAATTGGACAACATGTTCAAAAAGACAAGAATTGTTTCCAGAATACAGAGCCATAATGCAGCACGCGCTTCCAGACCGGAAGTGCCGGAAGGACTTCTTCGTAAGTGCAACAAATGCGGTGCGGCGATCATCACAGAAGATGTCAAACAGAATCATTATACCTGTCCGAAATGTGGCGGATATTTTCGTGTTCATGCATATCGCAGAATCCAGATGGTGCTGGATGAGGGAACCTTTGAGGAATGGGATCATGACCTGATCGGTGAAAATCCGATGAATTATAAGGGACCGGCTGTGCGGGCATGGTCAGCCCGGCCGGGATGCGGTTGCCATCCACAAGGACGAGGTTCGGCACGATGTCCAGCCCCTCCACGGCCTGACGCATCCCGCCCATGGTGGCATTCAGGATATTGTCGCAGTCGATGATGTCGGGGCCGACGAAGACGATTTTGTAAGCCAATGCCTTTTCAACGATTTGGTCGAAAAGAGCTTCCCGCTTTTTCTCGCTCAGCTTCTTGGAGTCGTTGAGACCGGGGAGATCGATCTCCCTCGGCAGGATGACGGCGGCGGCGTACACCGGCCCCGCCAGGGGCCCGGCTCCTGCCTCGTCCACTCCGCAGAGGGCCGTGAGACCACTATTCCATTGTTCACGCTCATAGTTCCAGAGGTTCTCCGCCATGGTCACTTCCCCTTCCAGCGGTCCTCAAAGTAGTGCCAAAGGAAATCATAGCTGTTCAGCCGCTCGTAGTTTACCTTCACCTGGTAGTCCTCCTCAAACTCCGGGATCAGGGTACCGTGGAAGTACCAGTCCAGCAGAGCCTTGAAGTCCGGGGCGCAGGGCTCGCCCCCCTCTTCCCACAGCGCCTCGTTCCACTCCTCGTCGTGGGGAAAAGCCCGCAGCACCCAGCTCTCGCCCCAGTCCTCCTCGTTCACCTGGTCCTCCGGCCGGGAGAGGTCCCACACCAGGAAATCGCTCTCCCACATTCCAATGGGCAGGAAATGCCCATACCGCTTCGGTGCGGTGCCATAATCTGCGGCATCCCAAAACACCGCCCAATTTGTGCGCAGTTCCTTAACACTGGTACTCAGGGACATGGGCCATGCCCGGGTGTCAAAGTCTATTTCATGGATAATCCCCCAAAGCTCGAAGTCCATCCGGTAGGATTTCAAAAACGCTTTCAGCAGGGCGGGAACTTTCCGCCCTGTCTCCGCCTCGAAGTCCGCGATTTCCCGGTCAGTCACTCCGGTGGGCACCAGGCCGGTCTTTTGGAACCAGCCCCGGCTTTTCAGCGCCTGAAAGGCGCCCTCCACATAGTCCCTCGCCTCCTGGTCGGTCATCGCTTCTCCCCTCCTGTTTACGTTTCGCCCCGTCCTTGTACCACTGGACAGTTGGCTTGATACCAGTTTTCGCCTCAAATTCCGCCTCCGCCGGGCAGAAGAAATACCACTCCAGCAGCGTTTGGAAATCCGGGGCGGCCGCGCGACCATGGAGCAGGCCGTCCTCCCCCAGATACTTTGCCCCCCAGTCAAATTCCTCATGGTCGAACCACACCAAAGACCAGGTGGAGTCGTCCTCCAGGTCCACCTGCTCCTCCGGCCGGCTCAAATCCAGACAGAGCGGCCCCCAGCCCGCCCCCCACTCCCCAATGGGGACCAGATACCGGAAGCTCTCCTCCGGCAAAGGCCCGTTCAGCTCCTCCTCGGTGTTAGCGGCGCGAACCAGCGTCCCGTCCGCGTACCACCCCCGGCTTTTCAACGCCTGAAAGGCGCTCTCCACATAGTCTCTCACTTCCTGTTCCGTCATGCTCCATCCCCCCATATTCAGGCGCCCCGGCTTCTCCCGGGCGCCTTTTGCGGCCCGTTCCCTCAGGAAAGGCCCGGCATTTCCAGTGTGAAGCGCCCCAGCTTGCCAGCTCTGTACTCGTCCAACAGGATCTTGGCCATCCGCTCCGTGTCCACCTCGCCGCCGGAGATCAGAAAGCCCCGCTTTTTCCCGACGGCCTCCAGCAGGCGGTAGCCCCAGGCCACGTCCTCCTCGCCGTCCTGACGCTCCGGCAGGGACGGGAGCTTGTAGCCGGTCCTCAGGGCCTCCGGGTAGTTGGTGCCCAGGTACGCCATCAGGTGGCAGCCCAGGGTCTCCATGTCCAGGATCTCGTCCTTCACCGCGCCGGTGTAGGCCAGGTTCAGCCCCACGCTCTGGTCCTCAAACTTGGGCCACAGAATGCCGGGGGTATCCAGCAGTTCCAGCCCGCGGTCGATGGGCACCCACTGCTTGGCCCGGGTGACACCGGGCCGGTCCTCGGTCTTGGCAGTCTTGCGGCCGGCGATCCTGTTGATAAAGGTGGACTTGCCCACGTTGGGCACGCCCAAAATCATCACCCGGACCACCCGGTTCTGCCCCTTTTCCGCATAGGCGCGCAGCTTGTCCGCAAGAAGCGTCTTGACAGCAGCGGCAAACTGCTTTGTCCCGGCGCCGCTCTTGGCGTCGGACTCCATCACCGCGTACCCCTTTGCCCGGAACCAGGCCGCCCACCGCTTCGTGGCGTCTGGGTCCGCCTGGTCCACCCGGTTCAGCACCACCAGCCGGGGCTTCCCCGCCGTCAGTTCGTCCACATCCGGGTTCCGGCTGGACACAGGGATTCGGGCGTCCACGATTTCGCACACTGCATCCACATGTTTGATCTGCTCGGCGATCATCCGCCGGGTCTTGGTCATATGACCGGGATACCATTGAATGTTCATGCAAATTCCTCATTCCGCGGTGACCCGCGGCGTAAAACGGTCTGAAAGTCTTCCCGGCAAAGCGGCGCCGGGGGCCTGCGGGCAGTCAGCCGATCCTGTCGATCCCGCCGATGCGGCCGAAGTCCCGCTGCCCGGTGGCCTCGTCCGCGCCGGGAAACAGCAGGAACACCGCCTTGCCGATGACATACCGGGTGTCCACCGTGCCAAGGTCGCTGCTGCGGCTGTCGCTGGAGTGGTTGCGGTTGTCGCCCATGACGAAAATGGAGCCCTCCGGCACCGTCAGGGGAAATTCCGTCCCCTCCTCCACATAGGTGGGCTCGTTGATATAGTCCTCCTCCAGCAGCTCCCCGTCCACATAGACGGCGCCGGAGACAAAGTCGATGTCCACCGTCTGGCCCTCCGTGGCGATCACCCGCTTCACGATGGGCTCCTCCAGAAAGGTGTCCTTCCGCAGCACCACGATGTCGCCGTACCCATAGTCGTTGTCCAGCATGGCGTTCAGCACCAGCAGCCGGTCTCCGTCCTGCAGGGTGGGCACCATGGAGTGCCCATCCACGCCGATGAGCCGGATGACGAAGGTAAACAGCAGCACCACCGCCAGCACGGAGCACACCAGCGCCTGGGCCCACTCATACAGGTCCCGGCCCTCCTCCTTTTCCGGAGACACCTCCTGCGTCTCCTGCTTCTTCTCTTTCTTCCACATGTCTGCAAAACCTCCGCGGGCGCTTTCGCCCCTGTTGATGGAAAGCCCCCCACCGGAGGTCTCCTTGTTCTTATGTCAGCGGGCCGATCCTGCCGAAGTCCCGCTTGTCGGTGTCCGCAGTCACGCCTGGGAACAACAGGAACACCGCCCGTCCCAAAATCTGCCGGGTATCCACCGGCCCCAGCTCTGGATCCCGGCTGTCATCGCTGTCGTTGCGGTTGTCGCCCATAACAAAGACGCAGCCCTCCGGCACGGTGACAGGGAACTCCAGCCCCTCCTCCAGATAGGTGGGCTGGCGGATGTAGTCCTCCTCCAGCAGCTGCCCATCCACATAGACGGCACCGGCGGTAAAGTCGATGTCCACCGTCTGGCCCTCTGTGGCGATCACCCGCTTCACGATGGGCTCCCCGTCCTTGAAGCTCTCCTTCCGGATGATGACGATGTCCCCGGCCTCAAATCCACCGCACAGGTGGGCGTTCACCACCAGCAGGCAGTCCTGATGCTGGAGCGTCTCCCGCATGGAGGGGCCGGACACCAGCACCACCCGCGCCGCAAAGGTGAACAGCAGCACCGTTGCTGTCACGGCGCACACCAGCACCTGCACCCACTCGTACAGCCCGCGGAGGGAAAGCGCGTCCCTGTTGAGCCGTTTTCCTCCCCGCACGTGACCGCCTCCTCCAGCACCGCAGTTTTTCACAATAACGTATGCTAGTATATCAAAGAACCGTCAAAATCACAAGATGCCGGGGAAATTTTGTGTGACAAGAAAAAAGAGAGGCTTTCGCCTCTCTTTCGTCTTGGATCACAGCTTTTCCTTGACCTTGGCGCCCTTGCCCACGCGGCCGCGCAGATAGTACAGCTTGGCACGCCGCACAGCACCGTTGCGGACCACCTCGATCTTGTCGATGGAGGGAGAGTGCACGGGGAAGACCTTCTCCACACCGACACCGTAGGAGATGCGGCGCACGGTGATGGTCTCGGTGATGCCGCCGTGCTTCTTGGCGATGACGGTGCCCTCGAAGACCTGGATACGCTCACGGGAGCCTTCCTTGACCTTCACGTGCACCCGGACCGTGTCGCCCACCTTGACGGGGGTCACTTCCGCTTCCAGACGCTCTTTGTTCAGTTCCTTAATCAGATCCATGGATGTTCCTCCTAAATAATAGGTGTTCATGCCGCTTCTCTCAAAGGCACATCAACGCACTCCGGCGTGTGCACGGCAGAGGACCACCCTTTGTAGCCGTAATAGGATACCACGGCCAGGAGGAAAATGCAAGTATTTTTTACAAAAAATCCGCCTTTCTGCCGTGCAGTTCCCGAAGAGCCGCCGCCAGCAGGCCGAATGCAGCCGGCAGCAGCCACAGGCTCCCGCCGGTCCGCCCGATCAGCCACAGTACCAGGCCGCCCAGGGCCAGCGCCGTCGTGCCCCCCGCCCAGCAGGCGATGCGCTCCGCGGTGGAGGGACCCGCCAGCCATGCGGCCGCGAGATACAGCGCCCGGCCGCCGTCCAGGGGCCGCACCGGCAGCAGGTTGAAGAGGCACAGTGACAGATGGGCTCCCGCCGCCACCCAGGCGTGGGCGCCCCCCAGAACCAGCGCGCACAGCAGATTCACTGCTGGCCCCGCCAGCACCGCCGCGATCTCCCCCGGATAGGACAGGCGGGCGGCGGAAGTCATCAGCTCCGCCCCAAAGACGCTGACCCGCAGCTCCCGCACCCGGGCCCCCAGCAGCCGCAGCACCAGCAGGTGTCCCAGCTCGTGGAGCGCCGCGGCGGAGAGGATCACCGCCAGCAGCTGCCAGCCGTTCACCAGTGTGAACCAGGCCGCCAGCAGCCAGAAGCCGCCGGAAATCCGAATCCGGTCACGCCAGCGAGACATAGTAGATGGGATTTAGGTACTGGCTGCCCTCATGGAGCTCGAAGTGCAGATGAGGCCCAGTGGCCACGCCGGTCTCCCCCACCTCTGCGATCACGTCCCCCTCCTTCACAGAGGCGCCTGAGGAGGCGATAATCCGGCTGCAATGGGCATACAGGGTGGAGTAGCCCCCCTCGTGGGCAACGGTGATGTACTTGCCGTAGCTGCTGCTCTCCCCCACGGCGGTGACGGTACCGTCGGCAAAGCAGCCGATCTCCGTCCCGGCGGCGGCGCCGATGTCAATACCATAGTGGAACCGCTCCTCTCCCTCCACCGGGTGCTCCCGGTAGCCGAAATCAGAGGTGAGGGTGCCCATCACCGGGGTGCAGTAATCAAAGCCCAGCAGGGCCTGTTCCAGGCACACGTTGTCCGGCAGGTTCTGGTCGGAGTAGAGGACGTAGGCCAGGGTAGACGCCTCCGCCGCGCCCTGGGATGCGGTTTCCGCAGTCTCCGCTGTCTGATCGGCCTCTGCTGTCTGCACGGTCTCTGCCGTCTGGGATGCTGCTGCGGGCAGATCCAGCCAGCCGTCGCTGCTGCCGGTCCCGGTCCGGAAGGCCCGCAGGGGCGCGATGGCCGCAGGAAGCTGGAGAGACACCGCCTCTCCCCCTGCCGGGGCTGACACCTCCACGGCGGAATCCTCCTGAGGGTCGAACACCGCCTGATACATATCCTGAAGGGCCACGTCCACATCCGCTTCGCCGCTCACGGCCCGCCCCACAGCGGAGAACACGGCCTGCACATCGATGTTCTGTTCCAGCATTCCGGTGAGCTTGGCATTCACCTGGGCCATGCGTCCCGGCAGCAGGAGCTTCACCGCCACCAGCAGCACAAAGATGCTGCCGCAGGCCACCAGCTGGATCAGATGCCGCCGCTCTCCCGGAGTCAGAGTTTCCCGTTTTCCCCGCTGGACCCTGTGCGGCGCAGCCGGGGTACTCCGCCGCCGCCTTTCCGCCGCCCGATGCTGGGACGAGACGGTGCCGATCCGCCGCCCAACGTGCCGTGCCGCCATGACGCTCCCTCCCCTGTCGGAATCTATTCCAAACTCTATGCGCCGACCGGGCGGGATATGCGTCTTTGGGAATCGTCTGCCCCCGCCGAAAAAGAGACCGGGAAGGGGCTCCCTTCCCAGTCTCTTGCACTTGCCCGCTTTGCGGGGCGTTATCCCAGCAGGCCCAGCATCGCCGCACACAGGGCCGTCCTGTCCCGGATGGAGGGGATGCGCACCCGCTCTTCCGTGGTGTGGATCTGTTCTGCGATGGCGGAGAGGGCGTCCACCGTGGGGACGCCGTAAGTGGAGAGATAGGCCCCGTCGGTGGCGGCGGGGTCCGCGATCTCCTCCGGCTCCCAACCCAGCAGCTCCGCCGCCTCTGCCGCCCGGAGATAGGCGCTGTGATTGGCGGCGTTCCGCTCCATGGCGGGGAACAGCGTCCGGTAGGTGACCTGCACCTGGCAGCCCTCCACCGTCACCTGGTCCGCCATGCTGTCCAGCCTGGCCTGGATCACCGGGAAGTCCGCGTTTTCCGGAATCCCGGCCACGCAGAACTCCCCCCGGGCCTCTCCGGCCACCACGCCGTTGGGCCGTCCGCCGGAGATGGGCGCCACATTGTAGTAGATGCCCTTCTCATAGTCGTTGAAGCTGTATAGCCGGATGATCTGGTGAGCCAGCTCCAGCACGGCGCTGCGGCCCTCCAGATACGCCTTACCCGCATGGGCCTCCCGCCCCGCCACGTCGACGGTTCCCAGAATCACCCCCCGGCGGGATGTGACAAACCGGGGACGTCCGTCCCGCTCCCGGCCGCCCTCGAACACCAGGGCCAGAGCCGCGTCCTGCGCCTCCCGGGCGTAGACCTTGCGGCCGGACCGGGAGCCGGTCTCCTCGTCACAGGTGAAAAGGTACGTCAGCTCCCAGGGGGGCAGCAGGCCCGCCTTTTTCAAAATCAGCGCCCCGAACAGGGAGATAAGGACGCCGCTCTTGCAGTCCCCGGCCCCCAGGCCGTGGGCCCACTCCCCTTCAATATGAAAGGGGTGCTTTTCCGCAAAGCCGGGGCCGAACACCGTGTCCAGGTGGGCGGCCAGCAGCACCTTTCCCCGGGGCTGTTCCGGCCGCACCCGGGCCACCAGATGGGTCCCCAGACCAGGCTCCCTCACCCGCTCTGTCCGGGCCCCCAGCTCGGAGAGCACCGGCTCCAGCAGCCCGGTCACGGCGGCGTTGCCCGCCTCATTGCCGGTGCCGCTGTCGATGGCGCAGATCTGTTCCAGCAGCGCCAGCTGGCGGGGCAGCATCTCCTCCGCCCCGGCCCGGACGATCCGGGCCAGTGTCTGTCTCTTGGCATCCTCCATCGGCCGTGCCTCACTCCGCCAGCAGGTCCACCATGACCTCCGCCGGATCGAAGGCGGCGTCGATCATGCCCACCTTCTGGAGCCAGTCGATGTTCTCCTCCCACACGGACACGTCCTGGGACAGGAAGGGCGCGTCGGCCGTCTCCATGATGGGCAGCAGCACATCAAAGCTTCGCCGTTCCACGGACTCCGTCAAGGGGAAGTTCTCCTCGTCCTGGTTGGCCAACAGGAGCCCCAACGCCTCCTCCGGGTCCGCCTGCATATCGGCAAAGCCCTTCTGACAGGCCCGCAGGAACCGAGTGTACTTGTCCCGGTTGGCCTCCAGCTGGTCCTCGCCGGTCACCAGCATCAGCGCGTAGTAGTTGGGTACGCCGTAGTCCATGACCTCCATGTAGTCCACGGCGAAGCCCTCCTCCTCCAGCGCAGGAACCTCGTGGTTGATGAAGCAGCCGAAGGTGGCGTCCACATTTCCGGTGGTCATGGCGCTCATCAGGTCAAAGCCCACGTCGATCAACTCCACGTCATCCAGCGTGGCGCCCACAGTCTCCAACATCTGGCCCACCGCCACCTCGCCGAAGCGGGTGCCGGAGTAGCCGATGGTCTTGCCGATCAGGTCCTCCGGGGTCTTGATGTTTTTCTCCGCCAGGGCACAGACGATGCTGATGGGCTGCTGGACCACAGCTCCCAGCACCTTCACCGGCACGTCCTCATTGGCCTTGGCGATGATGGTGTCCTCCTGATAGTAGAAGCCGATATCCGCCCGGCCCGCCGCCGTCATGGTCAGGGGATCGCTGGCGTTAGAGGGGAACAGGATATTCACCTGCAGGCCCTCCTCCGCAAAGTAGCCCTTCTCCTCCGCCTCGTAGAGGAAAGCATGGACGGCGTTGGGATACCAGTCCAGCACCACGTCGATGGTCTCCAGCTCTCCGTCGTCCTGCCCGTCCGCCGTGTCCCCGCTTCCGCCGGAGGAGCAGCCGGTGAGCAGCAGAAGCGCCGTCAGCAACAGCGCAAGTTTCTGTTTCATCATCAATCTTCCTTTCTTTATAAACTGGATCCAGGTGATTCCTGCGGGGCCCGCCCCGCAGGTTTCAGGACTCTCCCCTCCAGCGGACGAACCGCTTTTCCAGCAGGTTCACAATGGCCACCGCCAGGATGGCCGCCGCGGACAGCAGCACAATAGGGGCGAACACCCCGGCGCCGTCCAACTGGGTCATCATGCGGCGGGAGAAGTAGCCCAGGCCGCTCTTGGCCCCCAACCACTCGCCGATGGCCGCGCCGATGATGCTCATGGGCACCGCCATCTTGACGGCGGAGAAGAAGTATGGCAGGGCGCAGGGCACCTTGATCTTCAAAAAGATGTCCTTCTTCGTGGCACCGTAAGTCTCCAGCAGCTCCGCCATCTCCGTCTTGGCGGAGCGGAGCCCGTCGTACACTGTGATGGTGATGGGGAAAAAGGTGATGAGCACTGTCACCAGCACCTTGCTCCAGATGCCGTAGCCGAACCACAGCACAAAGAGCGGTGCGATGGCGGTGGTGGGAATGGTCTGGGACACCACCACGATGGGATAGATCATCTTGCGGACCAGGTCGCTCTCGTCCATCACCACCGCCAGGGCCAGGCCCAGCACCAGGGCCAGGCTCAGGCCCAGGGACAGCAGCTTCTGTTTCATGTCAATCTCTTCCTTTCCTAATTCTGTTCCAGCGCGTCCGGCTGAAGCACCTGCACCCGTCTGCCCTCCCGCCGGAGAACCCCCCGCCCGGCCAGGGCGTCCAGGGCGCGGTAGAGGGAGGCGCGGCTCACCCCCAGCCGCCGGGCCAGGCCGGCGGCGGAGCAGTCCAGCTCCACCCATCCCCCCTCCAGCCGGGAGAGCAGGTATTGGGCCACCTTCCGCTCGGCGCTGCCGGCGGTGAGGGCGTCGATCTTGCCGCTGAGAAAGCAGATGCGGCCGGACAGGTAGGCCACATAGTTGCGCCCCACCTCCGGAAAGCGGCCCATCAGCTCCTCCACCAGCGCCTGGGGCAGGAGGAGCACACGGCAGGGTGCGCGGGCGGTGAGGGTGGTGGCGTAGTCCGCCCGGTCGTTGAACAGGGCCGCCGCGCCGAAGAGATCCCCCGGCTCCAGCACACTCATGATGAGCGCGCCCTTGTTCACCTGCACCCGGCCCTCCAGCACCACGCCCAGGCAGCGGCGGAAGGCGTGAGGGGCGTAAATCACCCCGCCCTTACCGTTCTCCTGCCGGACCGTGCGGGGGTCGGT
>OLRN01001681.1_pt1 | contig 11210 bp, 9 predicted proteins | sample 1673001 | NCBI WGS metagenome assembly OLRN01 (sample SAMEA3136745, study PRJEB25190) | human gut metagenome | biome: human gut; feature: human-associated habitat; material: faeces | place: Austria | collected 2013 | reverse complement strand
AGGGGTACTTGAACGGCGGTGCCGACACCATAAAGTGCACCTCGGTGGCACCGGCGTCCCGCAGCAGCTTGATGATGCGGGCAGATGTGGTGCCGCGCACGATGGAGTCATCCACCAGCACCACCCGCTTGCCCTTGACGGTGCTGGACACCACGTTCAGCTTGATGCGCACGCTGTTCTCGCGCTGCTTCTGGCTGCCCTGAATGAAGGTGCGGCCGATGTACTTATTCTTAATAAAGCCGATGCCATAGGGGATGCCGCTCTCCTGCGAGTAGCCGAGAGCTGCATCCAGACCGGAATCCGGCACGCCGATGACCACGTCCGCTTCCACGGGGTGTTCCTGTGCAAGGAACCGGCCGGCCTGCTTGCGGGCCTCGTGCACCGAGCTGCCCTCGATGATGCTGTCCGGGCGGGAGAAATAGATGAATTCGAACACGCACATCTGGGTGTCCGGCCGACCGCAGTGATCCTTGATGCTGCGCAACTCACCGGTTTTTGCGTCTGCCACCACGATCTCGCCGGGCTCCACGTCCCGCAGCAGGGTGGCACCGGCAGCGTCCAGTGCACAGCTCTCACTGGCAAATACGTAGCCGCCGCCGGGCAGCGTGCCGATGCACAGGGGCCGGTAGCCGCGGGGGTCACGCACTGCAATGAGCTTGGTGGCCGACATGATCACCAGACTGTAGGCACCCTCCAGCACATCCATCGTCTTGCTGATGGCGGTCTCGATGCTGCCCATGCGCAGGCGGTTGCGGGTGATCAGGTAGCAGATCACCTCGGTATCGGAGGAGCCGTGGAAGATGGCACCTTCATTTTCCAGCTGGCGGCGCAGCTCAATGGCGTTGGTCAGGTTGCCGTTGTGGCACAGTGCCATGGTGCCGCGGCCATGGCGCACGATCATGGGTTGTGCATTGGCGCGCACACGGCTGCCTGCCGTGGCGTAGCGCACGTGACCGGTAGCCATGTGCGCATTGGGGTTTGCCAGACTTGCCAGCACCGCCGGGGTGAACACCTCGTTCACAAGGCCGAGGTCGCGGTGGCCGTTGATCACGCCATCATCGTTCACGGCGATGCCGCAGCTCTCCTGACCACGGTGCTGCAGGGCATACAGAGCCGAGTAGGCCGCAGCGGCCACATCCTCGGTACCGGCACGGTCGTAAATGCCGAAAACGCCGCATTCTTCGTGCAGCGGATATGCAAAATCAGACATTGGTTCTCCTTTACAGCTGGGCGATCTCAGCCTGCAGCTTTTCCTCTTTGGCAGCGATCTGTGCGGCCATGGCGGTGCGCTCTGCTGCCAGCTTTTCGGCCAGAGCGTCGTCGCTCAAAGCCAGAATTTCCGCAGCCAGCCATGCGGCGTTCTTGGCACCGTTCAGAGCCACCGTTGCCACCGGGATGCCGCTGGGCATCTGCACCGTGGCAAGCAGGGCATCCATGCCGTCCATGGCACCGCCCTTCATGGGAATGCCGATCACCGGCAGGGTGGTGTTGGCAGCAAAGGCACCCGCCAGATGTGCTGCCATGCCTGCTGCGCACAGGATCACGCCGAAGCCGTTGGCACGGGCGCTTTTGGCAAACTCCGCTGCCCCGGCAGGGGTGCGGTGTGCCGAAAGGATGTGCGCCTCAAAAGGGATGTCCAGCGCTTTCAGCTGGGCACATGCGCCCTTTACCACCGGCCAATCGCTGTCAGAACCCATGATCACAGCCACTTTACGAACCATATCCAAACCTCTCTTTCTCAACCGACAAACAAAAAAGGCTGCGGTACACCCGTACCACGGCCTTTAATTCTGCGTATGCTCTCCCGACGCTTTGCACAAAGTTGCACGATGCCCCTGACATGCCCGAATGTTGTTTCGACCCATGAGACCCGGCAGCATCTTCATCATTGAAGTTCTCCTCCGCAGTTCCTTGTGCTTGCGTTTTCAGGCGGCGGAAAAGCCCTTTCTGCGGGCCGCCGTCCCTGTACTACATACAGTTTACGGCAAAAAAACATCTTTGAAAAGAGTGTTCCCACAAATTCTACCTTGTGTTTTCATGCCGTCAAAAAACTTTCAAAAGTTTTGTGCAGTTTCGACATTGTTTTTCTTTTTAAGTATGACTTATAGTTTAAGTATATTTTATGTAAATAGGATGCGTTAACTTTTTGTACAATAGACGGACTTTTTTAAAAAATAATTTTTGCTGTAATTGCCCGTGCAGCACGGATGAGGTCCGCCGGGGCACAGCACACCTGCGTGCCGATGCGCCCGCCGGAGACATAGACCTTCTCCTGCGTCAGCACGCTCTCATCGAACACAGTCTTATACTGCTTTTTCATGCCTACCGGGCTGCAGCCACCGCGCACATAGCCGGTGACCTTGTTGATATCGGCCACATGGATCATGGCAACGCTTTTTTCGCCCACACTGCGGGCAGCGGCTTTCAGATCCAGCTCTGCTGCCACCGGAATGACGAACACAAAATAGTTTTTGCTATTGCCCTGCGTCACCAGCGTCTTATACACGCAGGCAGGGTCTTCGCCCATGCTGCCTGCCACATCCACACCTGCCACGGCAACGCCCTCTTCATGAGCGTACTCGTGGGCGGTGTAGGGCACCTTCTCGCGCTCCAGAATGCGCATGGCATTGGTTTTTGCTTCTTTTCCCATTGTAGTATTCCCCTTTATATTTAGCTGGTTCTATTCTTAAGTATGATGGCATTGGGTCAGCGTCCTCGCCCTCTCCGTCATTGCTAACGCAATGCCACCTCTCCCAAAGTGAGAGGCTTTGGCAATCCACGCAAAGTTTCCGTTTTTGCCAAGGGCTCCCCCTTTGGGGGAGCTGCTGAGCGCAAGCGAAGCTGAGAGGGCGAGCCTGCTTTTCCTTTTCCTGCCCCCATTCTACCACTTTCTTCAAAAAAATTCAAAATTCTCTTGACTTCAGTTTCCTGAAGTGATATCATAGCGTCACACACTTCAGAACCCTGAAGTTTGACACTGCAAGCTGCGGCAAAGGAGCCGGTCTCCCTCGCCGTTTCACACGATAAGGCAAAGGAGACAAAGCACTATGATCATCGTACTCAAACAGAACGCACCTGAGGTACAGGTACGCGAGTTCTGCCACGAACTGCAGGATATGGGCCTGCAGATCAACGATTCCAAGGGCAGTGAGAGCCACATTCTGGGCCTGATCGGCGACACCAAGGCCGTGGCCGAGAGCTGGGTGCTGGCAAACCCGGTGGTGGAGACCTGCCGCCGCGTGACCGAGCCTTATAAGAAGGCCAACCGCAAGTTCCACCCGGACGACAGCGTGATCGATGTGGACGGCGTAAAGATCGGCGGCGGAAACTTTGCGGTCATTGCAGGCCCCTGCAGCATTGAGAGCGAGGAGCAGATCACCTACTGCGCACAGCGCGTGAAGGCTGCGGGGGCTTCCCTGCTGCGCGGCGGCGCATTCAAGCCCCGCACCTCGCCCTACTCCTTTCAGGGTATGCGCAGCGAGGGCCTCGACCTGCTCAAGCTGGCACGCCGCGCCACCGGTGCTCCCATCGTGACCGAGATCATGAACACCGAGCACCTGCCCCTGTTCGAGAATGTAGACCTCATTCAGGTGGGTGCCCGCAACATGCAGAACTTTGAGCTGCTCAAGGCCGTCGGCCGTCAGAAGAAGCCGGTGCTGCTCAAGCGCGGCCTTGCCAATACGCTGGAAGAGTTCGTGATGAGCGCCGAGTACATCATGGCTGAGGGCAACGAGAACGTCATCCTCTGCGAGCGCGGCATCCGCACCTTTGAGACCAGCATGCGCAACACCCTCGACCTTGCCGGTGTGGTGATGCTGCACAAGATGACCCACCTGCCCGTTATTGTGGACCCCAGCCATGCCTGCGGCCACGCATGGATGGTGCCGGATCTGGCAAAGGCCGCTGTTGCTGCCGGTGCCGACGGCCTGATGATCGAGGTGCACAACAACCCCGCCAAGGCAAAGTGCGATGGTGCCCAGAGCCTGACCCCCGACCAGTTCGATGAACTGATGCAGTTCATTGGCAAGGAAGTGGAGTTCTTTGGCAAAAAGCTGAACTGATGATTTGAACTATCCTCTGCGGAATTATTATTTTGTGTTTGCAACGAGGAAGATCCTGCGGGATCTTCCTCGTTGCTTTTTTCACACTGCATCTTCCGGTTCTGCCCCTTTTCCTGTAAAAAAAACAACCCCGGGGCGCTTGCGGTCACCCCGGGGTTGTTACAAGAATGATCTACTTTTCAGGAGATCAGGCTCTTTTCCTTGGCCTTATCCCAGACAAGGCAGGTTTGGAGCTTGGTCACATAGCGATAGGGGCGGAACTCGTTTTCCTTCACATCGTCCATCAGACCCTGCTCTTCCATCCAGCTGGCAGCCTGCCGCAGATGAAGGTCGGCGTCATCGATGTCGCTGAAGCTCTTCACCGTCTGCGGTTCCGGGCAGCCGGCCTTTTCCCAGATCAGGGTCGCCAGACCGGCGCGGTTGGAGGGCATGGGGACGCCGGGCATATTCAGCACGCGATAGATGCCGGTTCCGGTTTCGTAAATGCCCCACACGGCTGCACCGGTCAGCGCAACAGCCGCAATGCCGGTCACCACATCGCTGCTGCCGCCGCCGCTCGGGTTGTCGATGTCATCATTTCCACCCTGACACAGTGCCGTGACGGTCACATTGCAGTCGGGCATTGTAAAGGTGATGGTCTGGGGGTCGTCCCTAGCCGGAGTCCAGTCCAGTGCTTCGCCGTCGGCACGCGAGACGCTCCAGCCGAGGAACTCTGCGCCCTCCTGCAGATCTGCCGTCACGGTCACATCCTTACCTTCCGGCACAACGTCGGTGGTGTCCAGCTGCTGGGCACCGGCACCGAGGTCGGCCGTCGCCTTTGCGTCCTGGGTGGAGACAGCATTGCCGTTCGCATCGGCGAGGTAGCGGTACTCCTTGCCGTCTTCGCCGCGCTTATAGCCGATGATGTAGCCGGGATTCATGCTGATGAGTTTCAGCTTGTTCTGATAGCTGAGATCCTCGTTTTCGTTTTTCAGCGTGATCTGACGGCCGCGGCTTGGATCGTCGGTCAGGATCGTTGCCGTACCGGTAAAGTTCCTTTCGATGTCGATCTTCTGGCCATCGCCCAGATGGACATTGTTGGCGTTGTCCTCAAAGGTCGCCTGCTTCAGGGTCACTACGGAGCTTCCAAGATCCTTCAGACGGATGCCGTCTTTGCCGCCCTTGATGGTGCCGCCGTTGATCCGCGTATCGCCGTAATTGCCGGCGCAGTCAATGACCGCGGCATCTGGATTCGTGCTGGCGACCGTACCGTTGTTCATGTGCAGGCCGCCGCGGTTTTCGATGGTGTAGTCTGCGGCCGAGGTAATGGTGCCGCCGTTGATCTCCACACGACCCCATTTGTTGTTGATGCAGCTGGCACTCCTTCCATCAAAAGCACCACGATCAATTTTAAGACCAGCAGATTCATTGCGGATACAATTAAATCCATTATCTGATGTATAGTTGCCGCCATCAATCGTTAACTCACCGTTAGAATTTGTGACTGCAACTTGACACGAGTTCACCGTAACATCGTGCAGTTCCATCGTACCGCCGCCGTTTCCGATTGCTCCATTTTCTGTACTGGAACTAATTGGACCACTGCGCGTATAAGTACCTCCGTTAATGATGACTGTACCGGCACTCGTTATTGCATAGCTGCTTTCAGTTTGTGCTGTAATATTATTCAGAGTCAAAGAACCGCTGAAGTTCATCATCAGGTGTGTTCCACCGGAGCCCTTGTATTTACCGTTCGTTACCGTTACCTGTGCCCCAGAATAACTTATGAACATGAAGTGACTCGGGCGCGTTGTACAGTCAACTTCATAGTTACCTTCATTTTCGATGTTTACAATTCCCGCTTTTTTGATATTAAAGAAAGGGTCACATTTGTCTGTAGCTGTAACCTTACCTTTAATGGCAATATTCACCGGCTGTGTCGTATCGGTTACATTGATCTCGATTGGACGAGTATAAGTCCCCTCCGGGATCTCGTAATTGCCGCCTTCGGTGATGGTCATGCCTGTAGTCGGGATCGTTTTGGCTGCGGTATCTTCCTGCGCAGTTACGCCATTTTCAGGCGTACCCCCCCCCCAGAGCAAGTGCATTGACCGGAAGGACAGATGTCATCATGCATGCCGCAAGCACTGCACTGATGAGCCGCATCTTCTGTTTTTTCATCCTCAAAACCTCTGCTTTCTGTTAAATTTCTGAGACTTATGTCTCGCATTTTTAGTATAGCACCTCTATTTTCTGCATACAATCTTCACCTGCACTGAAATTTGCCTTGTAATTTCTTCTAATTTTTGTTGCCTTTGCTCGAAATTTTCCGAAACTTCTCCCGGTAGTACCGCCCCCCCCCGGCATTCCATTTTTTGCGTATTTGTGTTATACTATAGTGTATTTGCAATCCACCCTGAAATGAGGTTTTTTTATGAAAGCACATATCGCACGCAACCAGAACGCCGGTGTCCCGCTGATTCTGGGCTGGAACCTTTCCCCCGCCGACCGCGGCAAGCTGGAAGGCATGGCTCCTGCCTTTGGCATGAAGGTGCTGCTCGTCTCCCCTGCCGATGCGGGCAAGACCGTGGCCCAGCTGCTGGGCGAGGTGGAGACCAAGGCCGCCCGCACGCTGGTGCTGGAACCGGGTGCCTACCCGCCGGCAGTGGTTCTGGCTAACTTCAAGGAGAAGGATGTGGACACCCTGCTGGATCTGATGAAGCAGGCACAGGTCACCATTCCGCTCAAGGCCGTTGTGACTCCCTCCAACCGCAGCTGGGTGTTCGGCGATCTGCTGGCCCACCTGCAGGAGGAGCACGCCGCCTTTACCGCCGCAAAGGAGAACCACACCGTATGAAGACCCGCGCAAAACGTTTCGTCAGCGCCCTGCTGGCCGGGGTGCTCTGCCTGAGCCTGCTGGCAGGCTGTGCCTCCAAAAAGAAAGAGCTTACCCGCTATTCCACCGTTTTTTATGATGTGTTCGATACCGTAACGCAGGTGATCGCCTACTGCGAGAGCGAGGAAGAATTCAACACCCAGATGGATGCCCTGCACGCAGACCTTATTACCTATAACCAGCTGTATGATATCTACAACGATTACCCCGGCGTGACCAACGTCAAGACCATCAACGACAATGCCGGCAGCGCTCCGGTGGAGGTGGACGACCGCATCCTCTCCATGCTGGAGCTGGCCGACCAGATGTACCAGACCACCAACGGCAAGCTGAACATTGCCATGGGCAGCGTGCTGAATATCTGGCACAATTACCGCGAAGCTGCCGAAGCCGCCGAGACGGATGCCGACAACAAGCTGCCCACCATGGAAGAGCTGGAAGCAGCCGCCCAGCACTGTGATATCAACAACGTGATCATCGACGCGGATGCCAAGACCGTTTATCTGGCCGACCCGGAAATGCTGCTGGATGTGGGCAGCGTGGGCAAGGGCTACGCCGTGGAAATGGTGTGTCAGGCTGCCGAGGCCCGCGGCCTGACCAGCGCTCTGGTGAGCGTGGGCGGCAATCTGCGCGCCATTGGTGTAAAACCGGACGGCAGCCAGTGGACCGGCGGCGTGGAAAACCCGTGGAGCTCTTCGGATGTATACACTTCGGATTCCATGCTGGACGGTGCCATCAACATGAGCGATATGGCCCTTGTGACCAGCGGCGACTACCAGCGCTACTACGTGGTGGACGGCAAGCGCTACCACCACCTGATCGACCCGGACACCCTGTTCCCCGCCGCCTACTTTAACGGCGTGACCGTGCTGTGCAGCGACTCCGGCCTTGCCGACTGCCTGACCACCGGCCTGTTCTGCCAGCCGCTGGAGGACGGGATGAAGATCGTGGAAAGTCTGGACGGCGTGGAAGCCATGTGGTGCACACCGGATCAGCAGGTCATCACCTCTTCCGGCTGGGATTCCCATTTGAAAAAGTAACCCTTAAAACGGCAAAAGGCCGACGCAGTGCTGCGTCGGCCTTTTGCTGTTTTATCAGATGGTGAACTGCACCACACAGAATGCCGCGTAGATGCACAGCAGCGCAATGCCCTGCGGGCGGCTCAGCTTGCCCTTGAAGAGAGCGGGCAGGGTGAGCAGCAGCATCACGGCGAACATGACCGGGAACTCCAGCACCAGCGATGCATTGTGGCCGAAGAGCAGGGAGTTCTGCGGGATGGTAAAGGGTGCCACCGTGGCGGAAACACCGCTCACCAGCACCAGATTGAACACGTTTGCACCAATGACATTGCCCAGCGAAAGTGCACCGTGGCCCTTTGCCAGCGAGGTGATGGCCGTGACCAGCTCCGGCAGCGAGGTGCCCAGTGCCACGAAGGTGAGCGCGATCACCGACTCCGGCACGCCCAGTGCCTGTGCGATCAGGGTGCCGTTGTCCACCAGCAGGTTGGCACCCACGGCAATGAGCACCGCGCCCACGGCCAGCAGACCCAGCTCCTTGGCAAAGGATGCATTTTCTTCCGGTTCTTCCTCTTCTTCCGGGGCGGGGGCGTTCTTCATGGCCATCACGTTGCAGATGATATACGCTGCGAACATGGCCAGAAGGATCAGGCCCACCGGGCGGGAGAAGTAGCCGGTGGTGTAGGCCACACCGGCATAGAAGGCCGCTGCCACAAAGAAGAACAGCACCGGCGTGCGCAGGCTCTTGGGGTCTACCTTGCCCGGCTTTACCGCAATGGTGAGGGCCGCAATGAGCGATGCATTGCAGATGATCGAACCGATGGCGTTGCCATAGGCGATCTCGCCGTGGCCGGTAAAGGCCGAGGTGGTGGAGACCATCACCTCCGGCAGGGTGGTGCCGATGGACACCACGGTGGCACCGATAAGCAGCTCCGGCACATGGAAGCGGCGGGCAATGCCCGTGGCACCATCCACGAACCAGTCACCGCCCTTGATGAGGCACAGCAGGCCCACGATGAACAGCAAAACAGGAATGAGCATAGTTTTCTCCTTTTGTTTTTGGCAGAGCAGCAATAAAAAAGAGGCCTTTATTACATCCTGCCCAGAAACGGGAAAGTGTAATAAAAGTCTCAAGCTTCCGGTGACACAGCGGGCATTTCTGCCGGGATGTCGCTGCGCCACAGCGCACCGTTTTTGCAAAACGAGCGCCCTTTACTCCCTTTTATCCGGAAAATATTATACCGGTTTTTGCACCAAAGTGCAAGAGGAGCGTTGAAATTTCATCCGGCCTTGGCTACTTTCTTCGCGTTGGGATAAATACGCTCCATGCGGGCATCGTCAAAATGCGCATCCAGCAGCATATCGATGCTGCTTTTGGGCGCTTCACCGCTGGTGCGGGCATCGTAGCGGGCCAGCGCCAGCGCACTGGTGAGCATGTTCGCCGCCATGAACACTGCCAGCAGGGCGGTCATCCATGGGCGGACGCGGCTGCGCACCTTCTCCATGCCTCTGAGCACCAGCGGATAGCCGTAGCGCATCCATACCACCGCCGCAATGCCCCAGAAAAAGCAGTACAGCAGGTTGATGCGCCCGCCCAGATTGAACTTGAACTTGCTGTAGTCCCAGAACACGGTGCCGAACAGCAGCTCGGTGACGGCGCTGCATACGTATTCGTACACACCGCCCATGACGGTGCCGAAGGCGAACAGGTAGCGGTCGCTCCGGTCCTTTTCCTGACGCAGCAGCACCGTTGCCAGCACCAGCGCCAGACCCCACACCACGCTGAACGGCCCCCAGACCAGACTGGAGCGGCTCATCCAGACCCCGGCGGTCACGCGGCAGAACACCGTCTCCACCATGTCGCCCAGAAACGCGCCGATCACGAACAGCCACAGCAGGTCGGACACGCTGAGAAAGTTCTTTTCCCCCTTCCGGAGCGCAGTCTGCTCCTGCCGGGCCGCAGCCGGGTAAGCATACTGGATGCGTTTTTCAATGTAAAGCGCGATCCTGCGGCGCAGCGTATCCGACCGCTCCCCCAGTCTCTGGTTGAGCTGCTCCAGCATCGGGTGCCGGGCCGCATACCGCTGCACCAGCACCGCCGAACCGATCTGGTCCAGCACCGCCACCGTCAGCGAGACCCATACTGCCGGACGCAGCAGCCAGACCGGGATATGCGCACACAGCCGCAGCAGCACATTATTGCCCCACAGCACACTTGCCGTGCCCAGTGCACCCCACAGCAGCGAATACTGCAGGCACACATAGCCATTCAGATTGAATTTTTTGCCGGAATAGTCCCACCACTTGCGGCGGTGCAGGCGTTCCAGCAGCTTGGCGGTGATCCATTCCATCACCGTTGCCGCCATCATACAGGCAAAGAACAGGTAGACCGGCTCGGTGCGCAGATCGCCGAAACTCACGGCCAGCAGCACGCCGGTGGTACCGTAGATAAAGCAGAACGGGCCTGCCGCCGCACCGCGGTTGGCAAACCTTCCGCCCCGGATGGTCGCGACTACCGTCTCAGCCACCCAGCCCAGAAAGGAATATACTAGATAAATAACACCCAGAGTATAGAAGTTCAGCGTCATAAGGTTCCTTTCGCTTCCAGTTTTTTCTTACTGCATTGATTGTACCTGTTTTGGGCGCTGTGTACAAGAGCCGTGCAGAAATTTTGTCACTCTGCGACGAGGCAGGCTCTCCGGGCATCTCTGAAAAGACGAAGATCCAGCCTGTTGCTTTGTTTTCAGATACATCTTAGAAAAAGGCCCTGCCATCCCGAAGGACAGCAGGGCTCAAAATTACAGCTTGAATTTACAGAGCGGAATCACAGCTGGCTCTTATACAGCTCCACGATCTCCTCCACGCTGGTATCGCGGGGGTTGCCGGGACGGCAGGCATCCGCAAATGCGGACTCGGCGAGGAACTGGATATCCTCTTCCTTCAGGATGCCGTGCAGATTTGCGGGGATGCCCACGTCTGCGCTCAGCTGCTTGACGGCGGCGATGGTTGCATCGGCGGCTTCCACATCGTTCATCTCGTCGATGCCCATAACGCCCATGGCCTTGCCCACGGCGCGGTAGCGCTCACCGGCAACGCTCTTGTTGTACTCCAGACCCACCGGCAGCAGGATGGCGCAGGCCACACCGTGCGGGGTGTCATACAGAGCGGACAGGCCGTGTGCCATGGAGTGGACGATGCCCAGACCCACATTGGAGAAGCCCATGCCGGCGATGTACTGGCCCAGAGCCATGCCCTCGC
>OLRN01001680.1_pt1 | contig 11211 bp, 9 predicted proteins | sample 1673001 | NCBI WGS metagenome assembly OLRN01 (sample SAMEA3136745, study PRJEB25190) | human gut metagenome | biome: human gut; feature: human-associated habitat; material: faeces | place: Austria | collected 2013 | reverse complement strand
AGCAGGACATGCTTCTGTTTCCCGTTGCCACGCAGGGCGGTCAGCCTGAGCCTGCATCCGTATGTGGTACGCATGGCTACAGGGCTTTCCGATACGGTGCGCCATGCTTCCCGTCCGTATGCCTTACAGCGGGTGAACGGGCGGAATGTCACGCTGCCGGTCATGTCCTCCAGCAAAAGCTGTTTCCCGTCAATGCTTTCCTCCGTTTGCGGGATGAACAAGTATTCCCATCGTTTCTTGGGGGCATGGAATTGCAGCACGGCTTCTTCCGGCTTGCCCGACTGTGCCGCCTGTACCAATTCTTCGGTCAGCCGCAAGGCGACGGTGCAGAAACCGCTGCCGATGCTCCGCTTCCGGTCTGTATGCGCAATGGCGGTGGCTGCGTCAAACTGTCCTTCAGAGTCCGGCAACCGTAGCTCATAGCTGTCCGCCGGGCGGAATCCGGGCCAGTCGGTATAGAGGACAAACATGGGGTCGGCAATGGAAAGGTCCAGTTGCAGTACGTCCTTCTCCGTGTCCGGCTCTTCCGTGAAGAACAGGCTCCATGTTCCTGCCGCTTCCTCACGGAACATCATCCCCCGTCGGCGCATCAGTGTCTCGCCCTCGCTTGACAGGCGGAGCCTGAGCGACGGACACGGGCTTTCCCCAAAATAGTCGTGCCTCACGGTGATGCGGTATAGCCTAAGGTAGCTTTCCATATCCTCTGTCCTTTTACATTTCCACTACCGGACGGTCAGCGGTGGATCCGCCTGCTACCGCCTGTCCTCCGTCGATGCAGAGGCGGCGTATCTTGCATGCCACCGACGGATAATACTGTCCGCCCAGCAGCGTCCACATGTTGTTCAGGTCCTGCAGGGTAAGGTTGACGATTTCTATCGTGTACCATACCCCGTCCACCTCAAACCTCGGCACGGACTGGATGAAGCGCAGGGTGTCGGCAAGCAGGGAGAGCGATTCCGCGTATTGCCGCTCGTCGAACACCGCCGCCAGCATCACGTTCAGGTTCAGCAGCAGAGGAGGCTGCATACGGGCATACCCTTCCTCCGTACGTTGCACCGGTGCGGAAATTCCGCCCGACGTCTCCCTTTCCACGTTCAGCAGGCTGACAACCATCTTGCCCGGCTTCTCTTCCGTACCGTTCCCGATTTGTCCCACCATGGCAAGACCCTCCGGACGGTTGTGGAAACGCGAGAGGTATTCTTCCAGCAGCGTAGCGTATGTGGTCAATATCTTGCGAATCATATTGGAATGTCAATTATTAATTCTTCGTTCTTCATTCTTCATTCAGTCACAGCTTTACCGTTTTCACCTTTCCCGGAATGATTGTCAGCCTTGCCGTGCCGTTTTCGTTTATCTCCACCTGGCTGTAGCGGGCTTCCACCACCACCCTCCCGTCCAGCATGATGACACCCCACTGATGGGGACAGGCTTCCACGGCGCAATAGTTGCCCACCGGACTTTTGATGTTCCTGTAAATGGGTGGCACGATTACACGCCCGTCCAACTGCAGCCCCCATTTCAGTCCCGACTGGAACGGTACGGCAGCTTTCAGTCCGTCAAGCCGCGCTTTGCGCTTCCGCTCGTCGTTCTGCTGTTTTTCCTTCTTGCGTTCTGCCAACCGTCTCACGGCTTCGGCTTTCAAATGCGGTATTACTACGTCGAAATCCTCCTCCGCCGTCTTTGGGTGTTCGCTGGCGATGTACCGCTTCTCTTTTCCGCCATTCTCCACAAGGTAATACATCCCTGCATGGTCCTCAATGACGATGTCACCACCGGGCAACATCCCGCAATAATGATACCAGGTGTCGTGGTCTCCGGCGAGCAGGCACACACAGTCGTACCCCCACTTGGCATCGTACTCATCGACCTGCCTGCATCGGGGCGGCGAATAGTAGTCAATGATGAGCACGTAGTTCCCGTGGGATTGTATGTACTTCCAGCATTTGTACAGTTCCCGTGTGCGGCTGTAGTAGACGCCGTCCTCCTTCAGCAACTGCACGGAGCCGTATGTCAGCACATCGGGCTTCTTGGTGAACAGATGTCCGCTGTACAAGTCGATATACAGCTCATTGTTCCTGTTGTCCGTCACGGCAAGAAGCCTGTCATCCAGGAATCTGGCACCTTTATGATCGGTAAGGTCCATCACCGTGTTACCTTCTACGTCCACCACGGCCAGACGCATATCCGTCCGTCTTACGATGGCAAGGTTTTCTTGAATATCAAACACCCGTACGAATTGCGGCTTGCAGGCAATTACGCTTCCACGTTTCAACCCGTACAACCCGCATGTCGCATCTTTGTAGGCTTTCAGGCAATCCTTGTTGTTTAAAATGGCGGATTCCTTGTCAAGGTACTCCATGAGGCCGTCGTGCGACACCACCAGTTCAAGTCCGTTGTCGGTTGCTATATGAATAGACTGCGCACGGTCACGAACAGCCATCCCGATGCGGTGTACACTGCCTTTTCCCGCCAGCCGTCCCTCGAACATCGCCTGCCAGTCACGGTAAGCTGTTGGCAGACCGAACAGGTGGTAAAGCCCCACGTTGTCAATAATCATGCAGCTTTCCTTGCCATCCGTTTTTCGCAGTCCGCGTCCCACCTGTTGTAGGTACTTCGCCAATGACAATGTAGGTCTTGCCAGCTGTATGAACCCAACATCAGGGCAGTCAAAGCCCTCGCTGAACACGTCTACGTTTACAAGCACCTGTATCTTATCTCCCTTGAAGTCCTCCACCAACTGCTTGCGCACTTTGGCAGGTGTCTTGCTGTCAATGGCAACGGCATTCAGTCCCTGTCCCTTGTAATATTCCGCGATATTCCGTGCGTGGCTGATGCTGATAGCGTAAACGATGCCTTTCTTTCCGTCAGCATATTGCCGCACGCTTTCATACAACCGCTCGATGCTCGGCCGCTTGTTCAGCACGGTGTCCATTTCCTTCACCTGGAAATCCCCGTCTGCCCCACGTTTCTCCAGACTGTATATCAGCCGCTGGTCCTCACTGTTGGAACGGATGGAAACGTAGTCAAAGGCAGAAAGCCACCCTTGCCGGATGAAGTCCGCTATGCTGTCCGATATTATCAGCGTGTCAAACAAATCCGTGAATCCCTTGCGGTTCAGCCGACATGGCGTGGCGGTCATGCCTAACTTCTTGACATTCGGATAACGCAGCCACAGCTCTTTATAGGTTTCCGCCAGTGCATGATGCGCCTCATCTATCACAATCAGGCTCGGATTATTGCCCCTCATGTCATCCCAATGCCGTGAAAGCCACTGGATGGACATCACCTTCACACGTTCGTCCTCTTTGAATATGCCGTAGCGTGCGACGGTTTCCTCTATCTGCTCCACGAGTTCACGGCGATGTGCGACAATCCACACGCATTGGCCTTGCTGCTCTTTCAGATGGTCATAAATGACAGCGGCGAGCAGGTGCGTTTTGCCTGTACCTGTGGGCATTTGCACCATAATGTCATGGTACTGTTTCCATTCAGTAATAAGCGAATGTTTTATGTTGTATTGGTAATTACGCAACATAATAGGGATGATTTATAAGAGTTTATCGACTCTTCTTGTTGTCCAATTTTGCGGCAGGACTGTTTTGGAAATCTTCTATAGCTTTTAAAAAGCTCTCTTTATCTCTTGAATTGTAAAATGCACCGATATAATACCTTGACGTATCATTCTTGTCTGTGGTCAGATAATTCTGGTAATCGTCAATTATCATTTGATGTTTCCGGAAATAGTCTTTTTCAATCACATCCTTACTGATTGTGAGGAACTCATCCCGCAGATTCTTCAATAACGCATACTTTTCTATTAGTGGTTTGAATTTAGATTTCCCCGGGCCATAAAGGCAATTATAATACAGCCAGACTAATTCAAATCTTGATAAAGTAGCTCTTACAATACTTGTATAATCATATTTTTCATTGTCATCAAGTACCTTATTATTATCGATAAATTTGATAATCCGATATAAATGCCTGAAATAATGATCGAAAGTCGTTATTTCAGTTAATTGATTATACGCTTCGGAACCTCTGCTCATCAAGACCTTCATCATTCCTTCATACCAAGATGTTTCATCAAGAGAAATCTTACCATCGATGACTTCTCTAAAACTGAACCATTTGGAAACCCAAAAATGTTCGAAAACATCCCTTCCACGTTTTTCAATAGTTCTCCAGCCGGTATCTTCTCCGTAATTAGGATTTCTGTCAGGTTCTGTATCTTCGTACCGAAGCTCATTTGTAATCTGTTGTTGAAGTTGCAGCATATTAAACAGTGTGGTCTCAAACCGCTGTAAATCTCCTGTTTTCTTTTGGTTGTGATAGGTTAGAATAGCTACGAAAAACGCGCCGAATGCAAAAACGCCGCTGACAACACCTCCGATATAATATAATCTGAGCAGCATGTCGGATTCTGTGCTTGGTACATTTTCGTAAAGGAATTTGAACGACAGCAAAATGCAACCAACGAATAATAATATGTATGTGATAATCAGTTTCATTCGCACAACCTAACTTCTTTTCTTGATTCCATCCAAATATGCTTTGTAAGCATTTGAATCTGCAAGGGCAAGATACAACACTACTTTCCAGTAGTTATACCCATAACTCTTAGCATCCAACAGTGCCTTCATTTTCAGATTGGACATGAATGCATCAATATTCCCATTAGGCCAAAAAGCTCGCAAGCTACTTTCAATTTCAGGATATTCAGAAATCGCTTTCGTCTTAAACCGTGTCAGCAAATCCAACTTCTCATAATGCCTACAAATCAAATTAAACAGCCTGACATCTATATGATTAACATTATCCAAACGGTAGTTGAAGTTCACAACACCTTTTCCGTCAAATGACAAATCCACAAATAAATACTGTTTTTCTGGCAATATGTCATAATAGAAGTTCAAAAACAGTGGATTCTCACTTCTGTCCTTAAAGGTATCACCTTTCTTGGAATTGCATTCGGAACAGCAGGGAATAAGGTTCAAAGCATGTACCGCAAACTCCTTATAAACAGACTTAGGTAGGATATGCTCGGTTGTGTTGGCCGCATTTAAGGTACAGTAAGGACACCTGTTCAGATAAGTTCTGTTATTATTGGCATCTATCCATTCCCGAATGGTTCTCACGATTTTATTGTCACTATCAAACATTCCCTCCAATAACTCTTTTTCCTCTTCTGAGAACAAATCAGAGGGCAATAATGTATGCACATGTTTTTGACCAAATGCAGAATCGTAACTGTCATAAGCGGATTTCACCTTTTCCTCCATCCGTTTTAATCCATCCTTACCATGGCCCGTTTTCCGCTCAACTGCATCCTTATAGAGTTCAAAGGCATCCTCACTATAATGGTTGAAGTTAATCATCAGCTTTTATTTCCATTTGCCTTCTTATGTACATATAGAGATTCAAACTCATCGGCAACTCCTCCGACTTCAATATTTTTTCTATATCATCCATACTTTTACCCTTACGAACAAGTTGTTGAATGACATATCCATAATGTTTGTCTATTGTTGAACGTCCGAACACATCTTCCGTGATGGTTGTCAGGTTCTCGCCAAGTGTTTCTGTGTTCATAAGTCTGGTTCGGCGTTCTTTGGTGACTTTATCCTGTTCCAGCACAATCACGTTTCTTGCAAGAAGTTCTTGCAGGACAACTGCAGAGTGCGTCGCGACCACGCACGCCGAATTGAATTCATTGCAAATCTCGAATAGAATCCGGACAAGTTCTGTGACTGCATTGGCATGAAGATGCACTTCAGGTTCGTCAAATAGGATGAGTGAATTTTCACGGATATGAGCATACAATTCTGTAATAATAGACGTAATCATCGCTTGTCCGCTACTCATTTTACTTATAATCCCATGAAATTTCTTCTTGTTGATATTCCCTTTACTCTGAAAGACTTCATTCAAGAGTCCCTCATCTACAACTTCCGTCAAAGTGCAGTGATAATCATAAGTTCGTTCCTTATATATTATCTCTTCGAGAGAAATCTCAAACCGTTCCTTTTTATCCTCCTCAGTTATCAGTTCATTATCCCTATTACGTAATCCACAATAAACAAAGTTAAAGGAAGATTTGTGGGTCAGTTCAAAGAGCTTGTCAAAAATGCTGTAAGAAATGGCTATCACCTTTGAAAAATCTGGAATTTTGCCATTCTCGAAAACCGTCTCGTCTCTGTCATGCAATGCTTTGGCAAGAGAGTAAAGCACCGATGACTTGCCCGAACCATTCTCGCCTATCAAAGCTTTTATTCTGTTGAGATTGTCCTTACCATCCAAGTCGCCGAAACTCATATCCACATTCACCACGTTGTCAAAGTATGGCCTCTTCGCGTACAGAGTAAAATTATACCTGTTGCTCATGTCAATTCCCTCCATAATACCATGTGCATCCCTGAATGCCTTCAATGCGTCTGGATATCTCAGCAAGGATTTTTGGAAAGATATGGTGTGTTGGTAGCGGTCGGCTATGATGGAAAAGTAGGCGGCATCCCGCAAGGCATACAAGATGACCTTATAATTTTCAGGGAACAGTTCCTTGATGTTTTTGTAGTATTCCACTTCTTGTCCGACGGAACAGAATATTTCCGATAGTTCGAAAAAATATTGAGGAATGACATCCTTGGTCACAAATTCATTGGCGTGCATGATTTTCACAGAACCAATCTCCACCCTTTGCACATCCACGTTCTGCATATAATAGAGTTTGAAACGTGTTTTTCTGCTATAATCATCCCATGAGTCACTGTAAAGCACAAAAGCAGGAAACGAGGATGGAGTTTTGTTGACATAGAAGCTGATACGGTTTTGGGCAATATCGCGAGGCCGTTCTTCCACATTGTCTTTTAACTCTTCAATCTCATAAATCGGAAGTTCTTCCCTCTTATCTTGCAATCTGTATTCAATGCCTTCATTTCTCAACAACGGATTTAATGTATCCACATAACGCTCTATTTCCTCCTTGGAACTTCTGGCATTCTTAGAAACAACAGCATTAAGAAACTTGTGGAATACTTCATCGTTGGCTGTTAGCAATCCAAACCTGGTCAAGAAAGTGTATTCTTCATCCCAGTCATCATTATTCCTTAAATGTTGAACAGCATCCCCGTATGCGTCTTTAAACCTCGGATCTTCCGATGTGAACAAGTGAAGATTCCAAATGCTTTCGAGCATTTCCACACAATCCGCCTTTCCCCAGATAGACCCCAGTTTCTGAATGGACCTGAATATTTCGAGTCTCTTTTCTTTATTCATGGAATAAAATTCGTGGTTGAAAGTTTTATAAAATCTAATAATCAAGGAGTAGGCCATATTACCCCTAACGACATTAGCATGTCATTCACTTCAAGCACACCTTGAAATAAACCCCACCGCTAAAATACTTGCCATCGTTCAGTTCTGCCACAAGGTTGATTCGGTCTTTCCAGATGGAATACGTGCCGCCAACGTTAAAAGTACGTGAATCATATTCTGCCATCAGGTTCAATCCGTTCACTGCTTTATGCCAAAATCCCTCATCGGGCAAGTTCGGTCTGAAGTTCAAGCCGCCTGCAGGACTGTTCTTATGTTCCACTCTTAATCCTCTGTCCCAAATGAATGATACGTGTACTCCAAGCGTACCTATGTTTTCAAAGCTGACGTGCTTCGTGCCCGCAAGATACCACCGTGTAAACCAGCAGTTCCCTCCGTTGCTGTCACGACTGCCTATTCCGCCTCCACCGGAGTTTTCATGCGTGCCGGGGTCATTTGCGCCAAATACAATCTGTGGTGTCCATGACTTCCACCAGCCTTCTTTCCACAACCGCAGACGGCCATAGAAAGCACGGTCTTGATTGGAATATTTGCCCCAAACACTTTGCGGGAAATAGGTTGAGCCATGTTCGGCGTAGTTGATGGTGCAGGTGTAACCCACCTCCAGCCATGGGAAAATGGTGATGTTTAAGAAATAGTTGAACGTATATTTCACCTCGCTACTGCTGAAATAGTGCAACGGAGTGAGGTGAAGTACGTTACCGCCTACCATGACTGTCTTGTCACGTTGCATGTCGGCTGTGGGAGCATGGAGAAGTCCCGTTGTCCCATACATTGCCTGAGCATGGATTTTGTCTCCCATCATAAGGAGTAAAAGAAAGAATACTATCGGCCAAATTTTCTTTGCATAGCCTGTTGCGACTATGTTTATTGCATTTGAATGAAATGCACATTTACTGATATATTTCATTAGAGGAGAGGTAATATTATGTTATTGCCTCCATCTAAATAGCGTTTATTTTAGCTTGACTCTTATTTGTGAACTATCTGTTCTTATACATCTCGTCGTAATATCGTTGATAGTCACCGCTCGTCACGTTGTCCATCCATGCTTGGTTGTCCAAATACCAGCGGACGGTTTTCTCGATGCCCTCCTCAAATTGCAGGCTCGGTTCCCAGCCCAATTCACGCTGGAGCTTTCTTGAGTCGATGGCATAGCGCATGTCGTGACCCTTGCGGTCGGTTACATAGGTGATGAGGTTCATATCCTCGCCTTCCTTTCTTCCAAGCAACCGGTCAACGGTCTTGATGACAACCTTGATGATGTCAATGTTCTTCCACTCATTGAAGCCACCGATGTTGTAGGTGTCCGCTGTCTTGCCCTTGTGGAATATCAGGTCTATCGCCCTCGCGTGATCTTCGACATACAGCCAATCTCTTACGTTCTCGCCCTTGCCGTAGACAGGCAACGGTTTCCTGTGGCGGATGTTGTTGATGAAGAGAGGTATCAGTTTTTCGGGGAATTGGTAAGGCCCGTAGTTATTTGAGCAGTTTGTCACGATGGTCGGCATACTGTATGTGTCATGGAAGGCGCGGACAAAATGGTCTGAACTTGCCTTTGACGCAGAGTAGGGAGAGTGCGGATTGTATTTCGTCTCCTCCGTGAAGAACTCCGTGCCGTAAGCGTGGTGATGCTCAGATGATGCCTTTGTGGTGAACGGCGACTCGATTCCCTCGGGGTTGGTCAGCTCCAATGCGCCGTAAACCTCATCTGTTGAGATATGGTAGAAACGCTTGCCCTCGTAGCCTTCGGGCAGACTTTCCCAATACTCCTTTGCCGCCTGAAGCAGCGTCAGTGTGCCGATTACGTTTGTATGCGCGAACGTGAACGGGTCCTTTATCGAGCGGTCGACGTGGCTCCCGGCGGCGAGGTGGATTATTCCGTCAACGTTGTATTTCGCCATCAACGCCTTAACGGTCTCATAATCGCAGATATCGGCCTTTACGAATGTGTAGTTCTCCTTGTCCTCCACATCCTTCAGGTTGGCAAGATTGCCCGCATACGTCAGTTTGTCGAGGTTGATGATGTGGTACTCGGGATATTTGTTCACGAAAAGGCGTACCACATGGCTTCCTATAAATCCAGCTCCGCCGGTTATGATGATGTTTCTTTTAAATTCCATGTCGTTTATGTTTGGTTGATGTTATTGTTTTAGGACATTCATGTTCTTTATGCAGACTTTCAGAGAGTCCGTCCAATATGGTATCTTCATTCCGAAAGTTTTCTTGATTTTCGTCTTGTCGAGAACCGAATATGCAGGGCGTTTAACAGGACTTGGGAATTCATCGCTGTGGCAAGGCTCTATGTCGCTGGCCGAATGTCCTGCAAGCTCTGCAATCTTTTTTGTGAAGTCGAACCATGAGCAGACACCCTCGTTGCTGAAATGGTATATCCCCCGTTTTGAATATCCGTCTTTCGGGTATTCCTTTTCATAGTCTGCAAGCACGGTCTTTATTGCAACAGCAAGGTCGTATGCGTATGTCGGAGTTCCAGCCTGGTCGAAAACAACGGTCAGCTTTGGCTTGGTTGCAGTAAGGTTCAGCATCGTCTTTACGAAGTTGTGGCCGAACTCGGAATAGAGCCATGCTGTCCTAATGATGACGTAATCACAGCCTACGGCCTCAATATTATGTTCACCCTCAAGTTTTGTCTTGCCGTAGACTCCCGTAGGTGTTCCCTTTTGGTCTTCCCTGCAAGGCGTGTTGTAAGGGTCGCCGCCGAAAACATAATCCGTTGAAATCTGTACGAGAAGGCCGTTCACTTCCTTCATCGCCTCGGCCAAGAGTTTGGGTGCATCGGCGTTAAGTTTCCTGCATAATGCTTCATCACTCTCGGCCTTATCGACGTTAGTGTATGCGGCGCAGTTCACGATGCACTGTATGTCTTTTTCTTTCACTATTTTCCGTATTGCGTCGGCATCGGTTATGTCCAAGATTGTCGTTTCGACACCCTCAACCTCGACTACATCCGTGAACGTATAGTTGTCGTTCGTCTCTTTGCTGATGATGCGCATCTCGTTGCCAAGCTGTCCGTTTGCGCCTGTTACCAATATATTCATGATGGCATTCCGTTATTTTGAATAAACAAAAGGAGATTCAAAGTCTTTCAACAGCGGATGTTTCGTATCCTTTTCGCTGAGTATTGCATGTTTGGTCGGTATGCGCCAATCAATGCCCAAGCTATCGTCAAGGATACTGATGCCTCCGTCAGCCTCTGGATGGTAGAACTCATCGCACTTGTACTGGAACGCCGCCGTCTCGCTCAACACGGCAAAACCATGTGCAAAGCCTTTCGGGATGAAGAACTGCCTGTGGTTGTCCTCTGTCAATTCAACAGCAACGTGCTTTCCGAATGTTGGAGAGCCTTTCCTGATGTCAACCGCAACATCAAGCACCTTTCCCCTTACGCACCTCACCAGTTTTGCCTGTGTATATGGCGGACGCTGGAAATGCAGTCCCCTCATAACGCCATACGATGACATGCTCTCGTTGTCCTGGACGAACTCCACGTGCCCGACTTTCTCCTCAAACTCCCTTTGTGAGAAACTTTCGAAGAAATATCCCCGTGCGTCCTTGAAAATGCGTGGCTCTATGATTACCACGCCCTCTATCTCTGTCTCTATTACTTCCATATTCCTTTAATATTCCAAGTTTTTTTCCAACGAATCTTCCTTTTCTTCAAGAATCGACATGAGGTACTTTCCGTAGTCGTTCTTCAACATCGGCTGTGCCACCTCCCTTAGCTTGTCATCCGTTATCCATCCCTTTCGGTAGGCAATCCCCTCAAGGCAAGCAACTTTCAAACCTTGCCGCTTCTCCAATACTTCAATAAAGGTACTTGCTTCGGATAATGAATCATGCGTACCCGTGTCAAGCCAT
>OLRN01001678.1_pt1 | contig 11226 bp, 8 predicted proteins | sample 1673001 | NCBI WGS metagenome assembly OLRN01 (sample SAMEA3136745, study PRJEB25190) | human gut metagenome | biome: human gut; feature: human-associated habitat; material: faeces | place: Austria | collected 2013 | reverse complement strand
GTGGAGGTTTTGCCGTTGGTGCCGGTGATGCCGATCCATGGAGCCGGAGTACCGGTGCGCTCGTTATTCACACGCAGCTGCCATGCGAATTCCACCTCGCTCATCACGGGGATGCCACGGCGTTGGGCTTCCAGCACGAACGGGGTGCGGGGGTTGAACACCGGGGACGACATGACGTAGTCCACGTGGCCCCAGTCCACGTCATCAAAGGAGTGGAGATCGGCCTCGGGCTTCCTCTCGTCGACGCCAATCACGTGGGCGCCGCGTTCCCTCAATACCTCCGCCAACGAGGTGCCGGACACCCCCAGTCCGGCGATCACCACTGTCTTATCCGCTACTTGCATTGTTCCTCCTGATATAGGAATTCCGTGGGTGAGCATAATCCACCCAGATTTCCGCTAGCTGAACAGCAGGCCGGAGCGGGTGACCCAGTCGCCGTAGAAAATCGTCAGGGCGAGCAGCACGAAGATGAGTTCGATCATCCAGAACCGCACCACCACCTTGGTTTCGGTCCAACCCTCCAGTTCGAAATGATGGTGAATCGGCGCCATTTTGAATACACGTTTGTGGGTCATCTTGAAGTACCCGACCTGGATGACGTCGCTCATGGCTTCCATGACGTACAGTCCGCCCAGAACCACCGCCAGGAATTCGGTGTGCGTGGCGATGGACAGGGCTGCGAACAGACCACCCAAGGCCAGGGAACCGGTATCACCCATGAAAATCGATGCGGGGTTCGAGTTGTACCACAGGAAGCCGAAGCAGGCGACGGCCGCGCATACGGCGATGACGGTCAGATCGAGAGGATCGGACACGGCATAGGAATATCCGCCATGGCTGCCGCCCTTGATGTGGTAGCTTTCCCAGAATGCGATGATGCCAAAACCAGTGAAGGCGATCATCGACGAACCTGCCGCCAGACCGTCAAGTCCATCCGTCAAATTCACTGCGTTGGTCCATGCGGTCATCAGGAAGTTCACCCAGATGACGAACAGGATGATGGCTACGGCACGGCCGGCGAAGTCGAAGTTGAAGAACGGCTGTTCGATGAAGCTGATGCCTGCCTGCGCACTGGGGAATCCCGATTTGGTGGGAATCAGCAGCGCAAGTACCGCGTAGATGGTGGCGAAGATGAACTGGCCGATGAACTTGCCGCCCACCGATAGGCCTTCGTTCTGCTTCTTACGCACCTTGGCGAAGTCGTCGATAAAGCCCAGCAGACCCATCGACAGCATGGCGAACAGTACGAGCGCCGCGGACCAGGAGGGCACGTCGCCCGAACGCAGGTATCGGTACAGTGCGGAGGATGCCCAACCGAGCAGAATCGCGAAGTTGATGACCACGCCGCCCAACGTGGGGGTGCCGCGCTTGACCAGATGCGACTGCGGCCCATCCTGGCGGATGTACTGGCCATAGTGCAGCTTGTGGACCAGCCGAATCAGCAGCGGGGTGCCGACTAAGGTGACGATGAGCGACACCAGCATTCCAATGATCAGAGCAATCACGTGCAGCTTCTCTTTCTTGTCGGTTTCTTGGGGTGGTTATCAGGTCAGTTCTTTGCCCAGCGTTCAGCCAAAGCGCTCAGGCCTGACGCGTGCGATCCCTTGAGCAGTACCACAGCGTCGGGATGGTTGCGAGCCAAGTCGATAACCAGCTGTTCGGCCGCATCGATGTCGTGTACGCAATCCACCGACGCGAATTGGCTCTGACGGGCACCGTCCGCCAGAGCCTGTGCCAGTGCATCGAGATGTTGGTCTTGGGCGGAACCGACCGCGATGATCGCGTCGATGCCCAATTCGGCCGCATACGTGCCGATCGAGGTGTGCAATGCCGTTTCATCGACGCCGAGTTCCAGCATGGCACCCAGCAGCGCCACACGGAACGGCTCCTTGCCGTCATTTGAGTTCCAGGCCTTCAACCCGTTCAGGCCGGCTTTCATGGAGTCGGGATTGGCGTTGAAGGAATCATCGATCAGCGTGAAGGAAGTCCCCTCGCGATTCACCGTAGACAATGCCATGCGATGAGGGCTGATGGTGTGCTGCGAGGCCAGAATCCGTGCCACCGTTTCGGGTGCCATACCGTAACGCATCGCCACGGTTGCGGCGGCCAACGCGTTCATCACATTGTGACGTCCAGGAATGCCCAGATGCACCGGCGTATGGTTGCCGTCCGCATCGACCAACGTGAATTCAGCATGATCGGACCGGTCGGCAGTGACATCAATGGCCCGCACCTCGGGCTCCTGCGACGATCCCAAGCCGAACCACAGCACGTCGCCGTTGGCCAGGCCGGCCATGGGAACCACGTGTTCGTCATCGGCGTTCAGTACCGCGGTGCCTCCGGGAAGCAATCCCTGCACGATTTCGCTTTTCGCCTGTGCGATGCGTTCGCGGGAGCCGAATTCTCCAAGGTGAGCGACGCCGACCTTCAATACGATTGCCGTGTTCGGCGGTGCGATACGGGTCAGTCGCGCGATTTCGCCGATATGGCTGGCACCCATCTCAGCCACGAAGAACAGGGTGTGCTCATCGACCCGCAACGCAGTGAGCGGCAGGCCGATCTCATTGTTGAACGATCCCACCGGAGCCACGGTCGGACCTACGGTGGCAAGCAGGGAGGAGAGCAGATCCTTGGTGGTGGTCTTGCCCACCGAACCGGTCAATCCGATGATGTCGAAGTCGCCGTCCAGCTCGCGGCGGCGAACGATGTTGTATCGGGCGAGTTCGCCAAGGGCGTCGACCGTGTCTTTCACTACGATCTGCGGAAGGCCATCGGACTTCACCTCATGGTCGACGATGGCCACCGTGGCTCCCTGTCCAGCGGTTTTCGCCACAAAGTCATGCCCATCGACACGCTCGCCTCGGATGGCCACAAACACCGATCCGGGGCCGGCCTGCCGCGAGTCGCTGACCGTATTGGTGGCTCGAGACTCGGAACCGGCGTCTCCGATCAATCGACCATCGACGGCCTTGGCGATCTCCTCCACGCTCATCGGAACCATGGTGTTTCAAACTCCTTTACGATTACGCTTCGTCCCGTATCCACGGACTTAATTGAGATTATTGGCCACATGCAGGGCACTGCGTATGTTGTTTTTCCTCACGCCGGCGGCCAGCACCATGGCGATGGCCAAGGACATGTGCCCGAGTCGGACGCGGTCATACATTGCCGGTGAATCCGCAGCCATTTCATCCGATTCGGGTGTCGACGAGGTCATGGACATGTCATGTTCCGCAACGAATGCGTAGCGTGTCTTCAATTCGTTCAAGCTTGCGCTTGCGTTGACATCCTCCGTGCCCAGTACATCCACGTTCACCGATTCCAACGCATGCTCGGCCAACGTGCGGTCATCCATGGCGATGATCACGGCCGCCACACCGTCTTCGGCGCACACGGACAGCGCGCGCTGCATATCGAGGATGCCCAGAGGATAGTTCAGGTTCATGGTACGTGTCATCGACGTGGACCCGGATGCGGTGATTACCGCCACCGGATTGCCCAGCATGTGCAGGAATTCGGAGAGCTGGGACACGCCTGCGTCGACGGCCTGCTCATCCGCACCGGTCACCGCGAACACCGCCATGGCATTGGACGGTCCGCCGGCCAGACCGCTGGCCAGATCGCCGAGTACGCGATCGTCGAAATCGCCGTAGAGCAACGGTATATCGGCATTGGCGATCTGCCCTTTGGACGCGCGTGGCAGCAACGCCGCATAGGCACCGGCCTGTGCGGCATGCAGTACATCGGGTTCCTGCTCATGCGTGCAGATGAACAGCGAGCCGGGAATCACGGTGTCCACGGCATCGCTGAGTGAGGTAATGGTGACATTGGTGGCGAAGGGTGGATCGACTTCAAAACCGTACCGTTCGACCAGCATTCCCAGGGTCACCCGCTGGGCGATGGATTCGCTCACTGCACTCATGGGCTATCGCCTTTCTCCCCTGATCCTTACCACGTGACTGGAATAGCATTTTTGCGTGGACTGGAGACAGGCACCTCGTATTTCTGCATAAGGAACTCACAAATCTGTGCGGAAACAGGGCCGGCCGTCAGACCGCCGAACACACCATTCGGATCCTTCATCACCACGGTGACCGCATAGCGCGGGTTGTCCGCGGGAATCACCACGGAATAATCGGAGATAATGGACGAGAGCGTACCATCCGAGCCCTGCACCTCTGCGGTACCGGGCTTGGCGGCCATGCGGTAACCATCGACCTTGACGAACTTGTTGTAGCCTTCCGCCACTGATTCCATTGCATTCATCATGTCCGATGCGACCTTTTCATCCACCACGCGGGTGGCTTCGCCCTTCTTGGTCTCAGTGGTCTTGCCATTGGCATCGGTGGTTGATTTGATGATCGACTGCTGCTGCTTGACACCCTTGTTCGCGATGGTGGCCACCACGTTGTTGAGCTGCAGGGCGTTGACGGTGTAGCCCTGACCAAACAGGATGGTGTTGCGCGTACGCAGATCCCACGCCGAAGGGTTGGTGAGCAGACCGCTCGATTCACCGGGCAGGTTCAGTCCGGTCGGTTGTCCGATGCCGAATTTGGTCAGGTACTCGTAGCGTTGCTCATCCGGATAGTTCTCCCCGGCCATAATCATGCCGACGTTCGATGAGTTCTGCAGAATGCCGGCGAGCGTCCAGCGCTCAGTGCCATGGTCGAATGAGTCCTTGTAGGTCTGGCCCTCCTGTGTGATGTGGTCCGGGACCGACAATTGATCGCTCATCTTATGCAGTCCCATCTGCAGATAGCCGGACATGGAGATAACCTTGCCCACCGAACCAGGCTCGAAGGTTTCGGACACGGCCCGAGACGGGCTCATCTTCGCCGCATCGGTACCAGCCTGTACTTCATCGCTATCGGCCAGTGCGAGAATCTCCCCGCTCTGGACATCCTGCACCACGGCGATCGCCCACGCTGCACCATACTTGGATTCGGCCTCCTTCAAGACCTTTTTGACATACCATTGCACATCACGGTCAATGGTCAGGGTGACATCGTCGCCATTTTTGGCCGCCACCGATTCGGTCATGGTGCCGGGAATCTCTTCGCCGCCATTACCACGCTGGTAGGTTTCATGGCCATCGGTTCCGGTAAGCGTCTTGTTCTCGACCTGCTCGATGCCGGCGACGCCATCGCCGTTGTCGTTCACGCCGCCAAGCAGCGCGCCCATGAGATCGCCATCCGCATACAGTCGTTCACTGCTCAGCTCACCCCAGACAATACCGCCCAGGTGCAACGACTCGATGCTGCGCTTGACCTGCGGAGTCACATCTTTCTTCAGAATCACATACTGCCCGGTACCGGACAGATCAGCGCCCAGTTCCATGGCGTTCATATCCAGGACTTTGGCCAGCAGTCGGCCCACGGCCGCCGCTCCGGTAGCGCCCACGGGTTTGCCGTCAATTTCGTGGCAGTAATCACGGGTGTTGTCATTGCAAGTAATCGGCTCGAACTCCTGTGCAGCCTCCGGATTGGCGACGATAGTATAACGCTCCACGCTTTGAGCGAGCACGGAGCCGTTGACGTCGAGGATACGCCCACGCTTGGCGCTCAACGTCACGGTCAGGGTGCGGTTAGCCGTGGCCGCTTGTGCGGTTTGACGGCCGCCGATGAGCTGGGTGGAGGCCAGCTGAATCACGCATGCCGACGCCACCAACGCCAATGCGGCGCCGATGGCGATGCATTTGAACGCGAAGGTCTTGACCTTGGCGAACTCTACGATGCGACGAATGGTGTTCACTGGGTTCCGCCTTTGTTGGACTGGTATCCGCTTAAGTCGATGGACACTGATCCCTGCTGCGGGACCATGCCCATGTCGCTGGCCTTGTCGGGCAGGTTCGCGACCAATTGATCGAGTTTGGCCTGATCGTCTTCGATATCTTGGGTAAGTCTGTTGATGTTGGTTTCGATCTGTGCCGCCTCAAACGAGTTCTGCACCATCTGGGTACGCAGCATCAGCGCGCCGAACAAGGTGCCGACGAGGAAGATCACTGCGATGGCCACGTGCACCAGCGGTGCGCTTCTTGTTCTGGTCCATTCGATGACCCGTCCGACGACATTGCCCTGCTCGTTTCCACGCGGGTTGGAGACCACCCGCAGCTCAGGTCGGGAGGAGAACTGATGCTTGGTGTGCGGTCGGTTCGAGGCTGGAGCCGCGTTCGATCGAATGCTACGTGCAGTTGCCATATGCTGTTATCCCCTCCTTGTACGAATTCGTGCCGTGTTTTTGGCTCTGCCCGGAGACGCGGAGCCTTGTATCTTGACGTCATTCAGGCCCTGCGCGGTTTGCGTAAAGCGTTTCCTCCATCGTGACGGAATCTCACGGCTGACTTCCACCGCCCGCAACCGCACCGAAGCCGATCTCGGGTTGGCTGCGATTTCATGTTCGTCGGCCTTGATGGCACCTCGCGTGAGATCCGTGAAAAACGGTTGGGCATCCGGCGGTATGACAGGCAGGCCAGCCGGAACATCCACTCGCAGCCCTTGTGCCATGAACGATTTGACGGTTTTGTCTTCGAGCGAATGATAGGACTCCACCACCAGTCGTCCCCCGACATGCAGTCGGTTCGCGGCCTGCGGCAATGTGGAGGCGAGCTTGTCCAATTCGCCGTTGACTTCAATGCGCAACGCCTGGAAGACGCGTTTGGCGGGATTGCCCGCCGGGCGGTGGGCTTGCGGCACCACTTCATCGACCAGACGGTTGAGCTGTGCGGTGGTGGTAAACGGTTCCTTGTCTCGACGCGCCACGATGGCGCGGGCGATCTGACGCGAGAAACGCTCTTCACCGTATTCCTTGAATATGCGGACCAGTTCCGCCGCATCATAGGTGGCAAGAATCCGTTCGGCCGTCAACGGCTGGCTGACGTCCATGCGCATATCCAGCGGCGCATCATGCGAATAGGAGAAGCCACGATCGGTTTCGTCGATCTGCAGGCTGGATAATCCCAGATCCATGAATACGGCGTCCACGCGTTCGATGTCTTGGTCCGCCAACACCTGATCGAGCTGATCGAAGGCGGCATGCACCGGAATGAATCGATCGGCGAGCCCCTCCCGTTCCATACGTTCGGTGGCCAGCCCCAGCGCTTCACTGTCACGGTCAATGCCGATGAGCCGAGCCTGAGGCGCGGCCTTGAGGAAGGCGATGGAATGGCCGGCAAGGCCCAGGGTGCAATCCACTGCGATGGCGTTCTCATGTTCCAGGGCAGGTGCCATCAGGTTCACGCAATCGTCAAGCAATACCGGCAGATGAATATTCGCCACATCAACCATCAGAATTCCACCTCCGGCAACACATCGTCAGCAATATCGGAATATACCTCTTCCTTCTCGGCGAGGTAGGACTCCCACGTGTCCTTATTCCACAGTTCGGCACGGGTGCCAACGCCGATCACCACGACGTCGGAACCCAGATTGGCGTAATCGCGCAGCATCTGCGGCACCAGCACGCGGCCCTGCTTGTCCGGCTGCTGGTCGACGGCACCGGAAAGGAACACACGCAGGTATTCGCGGGCGGCTTTGTTTCCCACCGACACACGCTGAATCTGCGAGGCGATACGTCGAAATTCGTCGAACGGCAGCAGGTACACGCACCGTTCCTGGCCTCGGGCCATGACCAGGCCCTGCCCCAGCTGGGAGCGGAATTTGGCCGGAAGCGCCATACGGCCCTTGGCATCGATCTTCGGCGTATATGTTCCGAGAAGCAATGGCGGCAGACCAGCCATGAGATCGGCCATAGTGGTGGAGCCTTGTGCGTTGGCATCAGCGTCGCGAATCGTCTGATCGGCAACCATGGCTCCACCTCCTTCATCGTTACGTGGGATACACTTCGGCCAACTGGCTCACCACTCTACCCCACGATTCCCCATTTCTCCCCACTCATGCACGATTTGCTCACCCTTTTAGGGCAATTACCGATGGATTGCGCGTGTCGGCCACGACTGTCGCACGAATGGACGCTCCGCACATTCAATCCACGTCGCGCACCCCACCGACCGAGCAGCATGGTGAATTCACGCTGAATTCACCTATTCCGGGTTGTCCGCATCACTGACGTAGGGGGTGTGCGGTAAATTTGAATGCCTTAAGTTTTTCTGCCCCACGGAAATGGAACGAAGAGAACAGCATGTCGAGTTACGCCTCCCAGCTGCATGAAGAGCAGCAGGCCGTCGATCGCGCCTATGGACGATTGGATGATCTGCGAGCCGAAATGTGGCAACGCCTGGACACCGTACGCGCCGCCGGCTCCCACGGATCCCCCACGCAACGCAGCGAACGAGACTCCTTTGCCACAATGTACGAAAACCGCCTCACGCAATTGCGCAGCGTTGAGGATCGGCTGGTGTTTGGCCGCCTCGATGCCAAGAACGGCGACCGTCATTACATCGGCCGCATCGGCCTGTCGAGCCCGGACCATGAGCCGATTCTGACCGACTGGCGTGCCGAAGCCGCACGTCCTTTCTATGAGGCGACCCCTTCCAATCACGGCGACATCGTGATGCGCAGGCATATCACCTTGAGTTTCCGCGAAGTCGTGGGCGTTGAGGATGAGGTGCTTGACGTGCATTCAGACCAGGTCGGCCAGGCGTCTTCCGCCGGCACATTGACCGGCGAGGGTGCGCTGCTGGCTTCGTTGAGCTCACGCCGCACCGGCAAGATGACCGATATCGTGGCCACCATTCAGGCCGAGCAGGACCGCATCATCCGCTCCGACATGAATCGCGCCGTGGTGGTGCAGGGCGGCCCCGGCACCGGCAAGACGGCCGTGGCGCTCCATCGCGCCGCCTACCTGCTGTACACGCACCGGCGCACGCTGGAACGTTCCGGCGTGCTGGTTGTTGGCCCCAGCTCGGCGTTCCTGCACTACATCGATCAGGTGCTACCCTCCTTGGGCGAGACCGGCGTGGTCTCACGCACCATCAGCGATCTGATTCCCGGCATCACCGCCACGGCGGTCGACTCCCCTTATGCAGCCAAGCTCAAGGGCGATCGACGCATGACCTCCGTAGTGGCCAATGCCATCGCCGCACGCGTGCGTGTTCCCGCTGCTCTGCCGACAGTAACCATTAGCGGCATTCAGGTACCAATGCTGGCCACTGATATCGAGCAGGCGCAGGCGGACGCGAAGCGCACCCGACAACCTCATAACAAGGCCCGCGAGACCTTTATCCGTTCGATGCTGACCAGCATGCAGAACCGTTATGCCGAACAGCTTGATTACACGCCGGATCAGGCGGAGCTGAACCGCGCGATGTCGCTGCTACGTATGAACGAGCAGGTTCGCAAGACCCTGAACCTGTGCTGGCTGCCGATGACCGCCCCATGGCTCATCGATCAGCTGTTCGCCCATCCCGAACGTCTGAAGTCTCTGGCTGGTTGGCTGACCGACAACGACATCGCGGCACTTGCCCGCCCCAAAGGCTCCCCGTTGACCCGCTCCGATATTCCGCTGCTCGACGAAGCAATGGATATGCTGGGCCCCGATCCCAAGGCGGTGGCCCGCCAGTCCGCCGCCGACGCACGTCGTGCCGCCGAAGAGCAGTATGCCAAAGACACTCTGGCCGCGACCGGTCTGGGTGGAGGCATCGTCTCCAGTCAGATGCTGCTCGACCAGATGAACGGGGACGACGCTGAGCTGACCGCGCAGCGGGCCGCGGCCGACCGTGAATGGACCTACGGGCACATCGTGGTCGATGAAGCGCAGGAATTGACCGCCATGGACTGGCGTATGTTGATCCGCCGTTGCCCCTCCCGCTCGTTCACCATCGTGGGCGATGTGGCGCAGACTTCGGCGCTGGGTGGCACCCGACGCTGGAGCAAATCGATGAACCGCCTGTTCGGCGAAAGCCACTGGGATTTGAACGAGTTGACCATCAACTACCGTAATCCGCAGGAAGTTTCCGAACTTGCCTCACGATTTGCCGAGGAGGAAGGCCTCTACATCTCCACGGTCAATGCGGTGCGCACCATCCCCGATTCGGTGTCCCGCAATGTGGTGCCCGACATGTCGTCCTTGCTGGAAACGACGGCCGAGCAGGCGGCGCAGCTTGCCGAACAATTCGTTTCGGCAGACGGCACCGGCCGCATCGCCGTCATCTGTCCGGATAATCTCATCGCCCCGATGCGCGATGCCGTGCGCCGCAAACTGGCTGTCATTCTTGACCCGGCCGAATACGCAAGGCTCATCGAGCAGCCCGAATGGGATGAGCAAATCAGCGTCTGCGGCACTGAAACGGTCAAGGGTCTGGAGTTCGATGCCGTCGTGGTGGTCGAGCCCGGTCTCATCGAGGATGACGCGCCGAGCCGCCTGGTCGCCGCCTCGGACCTGTACGTGGCAATGACCAGGCCGACCCAGAAACTGGTTATAGTTCGGACAAAAGCGGACGAAAAGTCCCTGAACATCTAAGGTATGAAGCATGCCCAAAGCACTGTTATTGGAAAACATTCACCCCGATGCGGCCAAATCGCTGCGTGATCACGGTTTCGAAGTCGAGACCATGAAGGGAGCCCTGAGCGAGGACGAACTCATCGATGCGCTGGATGGCGTGGACTTGGTGGGCGTACGCTCCAAGACCAACGTCACAGCCCGCGTGCTGGATGCGCGTCCTACGCTAAGCGCCATCGGCTGCTTCTGCATCGGCACCAATCAGGTCGATCTGGCACATGCCGGCAAGCGTGGCATCGCCGTGTTCAACGCTCCCTACTCCAACACCCGTTCCGTGGTGGAATTGGTGATCTGCGACATCATCTGCTTGATGCGCCGCATTCCCGCACACACGCATCACATCAAGCATGGCCTGTGGGACAAGTCCGCTTCCGGCTCGCATGAAGTGCGAGGCAAGACCCTCGGCATCATCGGCTACGGCAACATCGGCTCCCAGCTGTCGGTACTGGCCGAGGCCCTCGGCATGCGCGTGGTGTTCTACGACATTGAGGAGAAACTGGCACTGGGCAATGCCCACCGTTGCGACACCCTCAACGAACTGCTGGAACAGTCCGATGCCGTGACCCTGCACGTGGATGGCCGCAAGTCGAACACCGGATTCTTCGGCGAAGACCAATTCGCCCACATGAAGCAGGACGCGATTTTCATTAACCTTTCGCGCGGTTTCGTCGCCGATCTGGGAGCTCTGAAGCAGCACCTCGATTCCGGCCAGTTCGTAATCCTCGCGGAAGTGGAATTCTCCCTGCGGGGAGGAAAATGTCCGCTGATACT
>OLRN01001670.1_pt1 | contig 11248 bp, 5 predicted proteins | sample 1673001 | NCBI WGS metagenome assembly OLRN01 (sample SAMEA3136745, study PRJEB25190) | human gut metagenome | biome: human gut; feature: human-associated habitat; material: faeces | place: Austria | collected 2013 | reverse complement strand
CCGGAAGTGTTGTCGGAGCGAAACAGTTTCTATCTGGTCACGGATTCCGGCGGCAGTCTTTCCGCAGTGTGCAGCGGAAATCTGCCGACTCAAATCAGCAGCGAGGAGGCTGAAACGCTGGTAAGTGATGTTTTGCAGCAGCATCGGGATAGCGGCAGCATTTCGGTACAGAAATCCTATCAGTACACCATTGTGCCGTACCACGATTTTCAAATCATTTTGTTCCAGCAAGACCAAAGCGAACAAAAAACACTGCACCAGATTTTGTGGATCTCCATATTTTCCGGATTTTTGATGACTTTGATTCTGATTGCGGTGATTGTTCTGCTCTCTAAACACATGGTCAAGCCTCTTTCCGACAGTTTCAGTCGGCAAAAGCAGTTCATTTCCAACGCCGGACATGAGTTGAAAACACCAGTCACCGTAATTTCCGCAACCACTGATTTATTAGAGCGAAAGCATGGCAGTGACTGCCTTTATGATACCATAAAAGCACAGTCGGAAAAAATGAGCCGGCTGATCGCAGAATTGCTGGAGCTCACCAGGTTTTCTGAGAAATCCAAGGATACTGCGGATTTTCGCCTGTTCTCTGTTAGTGAGACCGTGGAAACTACACTGCTCTATTTTGAAAGTCGGGCGTTTGAATCCGAGCATTCGCTGCACCTGGAAATTGCGGAAGATCTGACCATGTATGGAGATGCCCTAAAAATCGAACGGCTGGTTGGAATCCTCATTGACAATGCTCTGAAATATGCCGATGCCAAAACGGAAATCCAATTCTGTCTGACGGAAAGCAATCACAGGATTCTTCTCACTTGCTCCAATCTCTGTTCGGATTTGACACTGGAGCAAATGGAACACCTTTTTGACCGCTTTTATCGTGCAGAGGAATCCCATTCGCATCAGAAAGAGGGCTTTGGACTGGGGCTGTCCATTGCACAGGCTATCACCCAGCAGCACAAGGGTGAAATCTCCGCATCTCTACAGGAAAACCGAATCACGTTTACTGTAAAACTGCCAAAATCATAAGGAGGAGTATATGAAACGCATTTTTCCCATACTTACCGCTGCCGTAATGGCAGTCTGCACACTGTCTGTTTTGCCGCAAACCGCCGCCTCTGCGATTACCAACGACGAGATTCTGGAGCAGCAGCTGACGATGCCGGTGATCTTTATTGACACACTGGGTAACAGCGTCAACACCAAGGAATCCTACACCGATGCGAAAATCACCATCTGGGACGAGAACGGAACCATAGATACCAAGGATGCCAACATTTCCATTCGGCTCCGTGGAAACAGCACACTGAATCTGGACAAGAAAAGTTATCGTTTCAAGTTTCCGAAAAAGTCCAATCCGCTGCATCTGGGAGATGGTTCTGCAAAGTCGTGGAATCTGGTTGCCAATTACTATGACACCTCTCTTTTGCGGAGTATGACTGCCTATCATCTGGGCGATATGCTGGACAATATGCCCTATACACCCAACAGCCGCTCGGTAGAGGTGTATGTCAACGGCAGCTATCAGGGTGTATATCTGCTCTGCGAGGCGGTCAATGTTGCCAAAAGCCGTATTGCCATTACAGAAGACACCACGAAGATCGAAGATGACGGCTATCTGGTGGAGATGAGCCGCTATGCAGAGGAAAATGTATTCACAGTGGACTGCTGTCAGTATGAAGTAAAAAGTGATGTTTCCGGAGATCCGGAGATCGCTGCCAAACAGATCGCATATATTTCCAATTACACGGAGCAGGCACTTCATGCCCTGAAATCCGGCAGTCAGTCCGAGACAGAAAAGTATATTGACATTCCCTCTCTGGTAGACAATTACCTCGCCAATGAGCTGTGCAAAAATGTAGATGCCGGTTGGGACAGCTATTACTTTTCCAAGGATGCCGGCGGCAAACTAACTTTTCATCCCATGTGGGACTACGATCTGGCACTGGGAAACAATACAGAAGCTAAGGGAATTTCAGATGCCAAAGGACTGGGCATTTTTGACGTGACAGACAGTTCTGCCAACTCCAATCCGTGGCTGTGTTATGCGATCCGGTGCGACTGGTTCCGTGAAATGCTTCAGGCACGCTGGGACGAAAAGCTTGCTGAAATCGAAACACTTCCGGATTTTGTACGCACAGAGGCGAGTGCCAACGCTGATTCTTACAATCGGAATTTCACGAAATGGAATACACTGGGACGAAAAGTCTACAACGAAACAGACGAAGCAGCAGCGTTGAAAACTCATTCCGAACACGCAGCGTATCTTGCAAACTGGCTGAATCAGCGAATCACATGGTTGAACGACTACTATCATTCTGACGCATTCACAAAGGGCGTTTTTCTGGATGAGAGCGATCAGGAAATTGATGTGAAAAATGTCGTAATTGCCAGTGCCTTGATGTTCTGGGGCGGCAGCGGCACGATCGATACCAATAGCCCCGGGTTTACCGCAGAGGCAAGCTCCGGATGGTGGGGCGGACAGGCTCTTTCCACAGGAATCATGCTCCAAAAAGGTCAAACGTACCGGCTTTCCTTTGATTATACCGCACCGTCAACTGCAAGCATCAATTATCGCATTCAAGCCAATCATGACAGCTACACATCATATCTGAACGGTTCGACGTCGGCAAACGGAACAACGCAGTCCTTTGAAAAGAAATTCACCGCCGGCATGACCGATTTCAACTGTGCCATTGTTCTGGAATTCAAGGGCAGCGGAACGGTGAATGTAGAACATCTGTCGCTGGTTACACTGGAACCGGAACCTGTTCGAGGAGATGTGAATGGCAACGGCGTATGGAATTTGTCGGATGTTATCGCATTGCAAAAATGGCTTTTAGCTGTTCCGGATGCCAAATTAGAGCAGTGGGAAAATGGGGATTTTTATGCTGACGGCAGAATTGATGCGTTGGATTTGTGCCTGATGCGGCAGGAGATTCTGTTGTAAGCAGGACTTTTGGTTTTATAGAAGGAATGACAGGAGGGTTTATGGCTCTCCTGTTTTTTATGGGGTTATGGGGTGGTTCTTGCTTTTGAAATTGGCTTGCTTTTCGATTGGGAATGTGGTATAATGGAGGGAAATTGAATGTAGTAATTAGACTACAAATCGGAATTTGACGGAGGTAATGAAATGTTTGAAGAATTAGGAATTAGTTTTGGCACAGTACTAATCATTTTACTTGCATTATATTTTATAGTTAAGTGGGCTGTCAAAAAGAGACTAAGGCTACATATGATGAGATAAAGAAGCCTATAGGGATATTACAGGGAAAGTCACTACCGAAAATATTGAGGAAGAGCAAATATACGATGAATCAAATCTTAACAAAGAGGAGGAATAGACAAATTCCAGTTTGTAGAATCAAAAGATCAACGATTGTGCTATGTGATTTTTAAGGGAAGATGCGGCAAAGCGTATCACTTTTCTCACTGCATCATAAACGAAACCAGCCTGAGATTCTATGATTGGAATCTCAGGCTGGTTGCCTTATATGCACCTGTTGATAGTGGGGAAAGTGATGTGTTTTACTCCTTCTTGGAGAAAAAAGCAACCATCTAAAATTACATCATATTTGATGACCTTTCCACCAGCAGAATCAATGAAAACATGACAACGATACAAAAGTACATGACAAAAATGATATACAATGCAATATGAAGCTGTTATAATAAACACAACAAGTGAAACGGGTGCTTTTCACAGGAGGGAATGGATATGAATTGGAGAAAAGCCGCAGCTGGTTTTACGGCAGCGATACTGTCTGTAACGACAGCGTCTATTTTTCCGCCGAAAACGGTTTCTGCCGCTGACGTTTGTGTCATCGATACAGATACGGAATACCAGACAATTCGTGGATTCGGCGGAATCAATCATCCGGAATGGGCAGGAGATCTGACGCAGGCACAGCGGCAGACGGCGTTTGGCAACGGAGAGAATGAGTTGGGGCTGACGGTGCTTCGGGTATTCGTGAATCCGGACAGCAGCCAGTGGAACAAAGCACTCCCCACAGCACAGTTTGCGACGCAAATGGGTGTCACTGTTTTTGCATCTCCGTGGGAACCGCCGGCGAATCTAACGGAATCCGGCGGAAGCAACGGCAAACTGCATCTGCCCAAATCCAATTATGCTGCCTATGCAAAGCATCTGAATGATTTTGGCACTTACATGAAGGCGAATGACGTTGATCTGTATGCCGTATCAGTACAGAATGAGCCGGATTATGCGTCCGAATGGACATATTGGTCTACTGATGAAACAACAGACTTCATTGCCAACTATGGCGATCAGATCACAAGCACTCGCTTGATGTCGCCGGAATCTTTTCAGTATGCACCGGAAAATGCCTCATGGGTGCCGGACGGCGGCAAGAAATTTTACCGGAAGATCTTGAATAACAGCAAGGCAATGGAAAACTGCGATGTATTCGGTACACACTTTTACGGCACGCAGCGTTCGTGGATGGACTTTCCGGAACTAGAAAACAGCGGAAAAGAAATCTGGATGACAGAAGTCTATGTTCCAAACAGCGACAAGGATTCGGCGAATCGCTATCCGGAGGCACTGCAGGTTTCGGAAAATATCCATAACGCCATGGTTGTAGGCAATATGAGTGCTTATACATGGTGGTATATTCGCCGGAATTATGGACTGATGACGGAAGACGGAAAAATCAGCAAGCGTGGATACTGTATGGCACAGTATTCCAAATATGTTCGCCCCGGCGATGTGCGAATCGATGCCACGGAACAGCCGGCAGACAATGTCTATGTGTCAGCATATAAGGGCGATGACAATCAAGTGACGATCGTTGCCATTAACGAGGGAACGGAAAGCTACTCGCAGGAGTTTTCTGTAGATGCAGATGCACAAATTATAGAGGTTGACCGTTATCGTACTTCCGCCTCTGAAAATCTGGCGAAAACGGAAGATCTGGAGCATGACAGCAGCAGTTTCTGGGCACAGTTCCCTGCGGAAAGTGTTTCTACGTTTGTTGTGACATTGGAAGATCAGCCGACAGAGCCAGATGAAAACGGCTATTATTTTCACGATACTTTTGAGGAGGACAACTGCGACTGGCAGGGACATGGTTCAGCAGATGTTGCACTGAGCGGAAGAATGCCGTATCTGGGAACCAATGCACTCTTGGTACAGAATCGTGCCAGTGCGTGGAACGGAGCGGAAAAAACGTTGCCGACAAAAGCGTTTCTGGCTGGAAAAGAATACAGTTTCAGTGTATGCCTGAATTACATGGACGGAGAAAGTTCCAAAAATGCGGTACTTTCTCTACAGTACACAGATGCTGCCGGAGAAACAAAGTATGCCAGAATTGCATCTGTTTCCGCAGCAAAGGGAAACTATGTGCAGCTTGCAAATCCTAGTTTCAAACTGCCGGAGGGCGGAAAGGATTTCAAGATCTACGTAGAAACTGAAGATGATACGGATAATTTCTATATTGATGAGGCAATCGGTGCTGTGAAAGGAACTGTGATAGACGGACCGCCTGTGGTAACAACAACAACGGTGGTGACAACTACGACAACAACTGCTGCATCCACAACTACAACTACTGCGACAACAGAAGAACTGCCTGTAAATTCCGGTGATGTCAATGCGGACGGCAAGGGAAATCTGGCAGATGTTGTGCTGCTGCAAAAGTGGCTGCTTGGAATTCCGGAAACAAAGCTTGCCGACTGGCGGGCAGGGGATCTGTATGCAGACGGTGTGCTGAATGGTTTCGACCTTTGTCTGCTCCGGCATACAGTGACATCTTCCGGCAATATCTAACGACACAGCTTGCAGATGTGTTTTGTGCGTTGTTGCTTTAACTTATGACATTTTGTTTCATCTGATTTCCTATAAAAAAACCTGAGATTCTCATGCAGAACCTCGGGTTTTTCTTTTGTGGTAAATTTTCAGTATATTGACATACTTCATAAAATGCAGTATAATATTGTTATTCATTATAATCGTATTGACTGAAAATTTGACTGTGAGAATTTGATGAAGAGAGGAGTGAAAACTCTGTCATGTCCGAACAATCTTTTGTACAGCAAATCCTGACTGAACCGCAGCTCTGCTATTTCAGCCGGCAGTTTTCCAATATGTTTGGACTGCCGGTACGCCTTTACCGGCAGCAGGAGGAAATCTACGCCTATTCTCCGGTGCAGCTGGCAGCAGACCCTGTGACGCTCTGCATCACTGCACTTTTGCAGGAAACCGCACAATTGGGCTATTTTTCCTATCACGATATGTTTTACTATGGCTATGTCCGGCATCAGTCGTACTGCTTTATTGCAGGACCAGTCAGCGAACTGGCGATTTCGGAACACGAATTGAAAAAGCTGGGCTGCTCGCTGCATTTACAGCCGGAACAGATTCCAGCATTTACAGCTGAAATGAAAACACTTTCGGGAATGCACCCGGATACCCTTTTGCAGGCAATGATCTTATATAATTTCACAGTCAATCGAACCATGTACGACATTTCTGATCTGCGGATTTGGCAAAGGGAACAGAAAACCATTACAGCAGAAATGAAAGAAAGTGAGATCCTGTCCAGTCCTGAAAACAGGAATCCGGAAGGACATATGCGTTCCATGTCGATTGAGCAGGACATCATTCGGAAAGTGCAGCAGGGTGATGTAGACGGTTTGATCGACGGTGCAACAAAAATTCCGGCAGTTCGTTCCGGACAGCTTGCACCGCATCTGCTGCGGCATCACAAGAACTTCTTCATTCGTCTGGAAACCATTGTTTCCCGTGCGGCAATCCAAGCCGGTTTGCCTGCCGAAGAGGTTCTGGAAACGGAAGAACGCTATATTTCAAAATGTGAATCCCTGCCGGACATGGAACGCATCAAAAACTTACAGTATCACATGATTCTGGACTATGCCGATCAGGTACGAAAGCTGAAACAATGCGGCGCCAGCCAGTCCCGACTGGTGCGAAATGTGCTACAGTATATCCGCAGCCATATGGCAGAACCCATTCGCACCGCAGACATTGCAGCATACTGCGGCAAAAGCCGTGGCGGACTGACTACGGAATTCAAAAAGCAAACCGGCAGGAATCTGTCTGAGTTTATCCAGCAGCAAAAAATACAGGAGGCGGAAACGCTTTTGCTGGAAACAGAGCAGAATCTCTCCCAGATCAGCAGCTTGCTGGGATTTTCGTCCCAGAGCCATTTTACCCGAGTTTTCAAAGAAATCTATGGCATGACACCCACAGAATTCCGGAAATCGCAGGGATAAAATTGACTTGACAGATATACAAATCACATGACAATCCTGCAATACAAGAAAACCTCCTTCTGTTACAATAAGTGTAGTTTGAAACGAAACTTACAGCAACAGAAGGAGGAAGTTTTTGTATGAACAGACGAAAGTGGCTGGCTGGACTGACTGCGATGCTGTGCAGTGCAGGTGCATTATCCTGTTTCCCGGCGATTTCAGGAACAGTTTCTGCGGCAGAGCTGGTCAGCAACGACTTTGAAGTCAACTACGGCGGCTGGTACGGCAACGCTGATGCTGTAGCTTTGACAGCAGAAGACGGCATCGGTCGCAACACGTCCCGTGGTATGTCTGTTACCGGAAGAACCAGCACATCTGACGGTGCCAGTGCGGAAAAGGGCTTCTATCTTTCCGGCGGAGAAGCCTACACATACAGCGTGTGGGTGTACAGTGAAACCGATGAGCGTTTTCACCTGTCCCTTTCCTGTGCAGATCTGGACACGGCACAGGAATCAGAAACCGAACTGACGGCAAAACAGACCAGAGCCGGCAAATGGACGAAGCTTTCCGCTTCTTATCGTGCACCGGAAAACAGCGGCGAATTCCGGCTGACCATCACCACGGACAGCACCAGCGATTTTGTGTTTGATGATGTCACCATAACAGGAAAGCAGGACAGCAGCGAGGTTTCTGCGGCGACTGCGGAAAAGGGACTGAAAGACGAGTTTGCCGATTATTTTCGGGTGGGCAATATTCTCAACGGCAGTACTGTGAAGAACTCCACCATTACTGCCAGCGTGCTGAAGGATTATAACAGCATTGAGTGCGAGAACGAAATGAAGCCAGATGCAACGCTGGTGCAGTCTCAGTGCAGCGGAACGAATATTGGCGTTTCTCTGAATAATGCTGCCAGCATCATGGACTTCTGCGTCAACAATAACATTGCCATGCGTGGACACACACTGGTGTGGCATAGCCAGACACCGCTGTGGTTTTTCAAGGAAAACTTCAATGCCAGCGGAAATTGGGTTTCCTCGGCGGTCATGGATCAGCGTATGGAAAGCTACATCAAAAATATGTTCAACGCCATCAAGACCCAGTATCCGGATCTGAACCTCTATGCCTACGACGTGGCGAATGAGTGCATCAGCGACGACAGTAACCGTACTGCCAACAACGGCGGTACCAGAGAACCGGGCGAGAACATCAGCGGACAATCACCGTGGGTACAGGTCTACGGCAGTAATGCCTTTGTGGAAAAAGCCTTTACCTATGCACGGAAATATGCACCGGAAAGCTGTGCTCTCTACTATAACGATTACAATGAGTATTGGGATCACAAGCGGGATGCCATCTACAGCATGTGTAAATCCCTCTATGAAAAAGGCTTGCTGGACGGCATTGGTATGCAGTCCCACATCAACGCCAATTATGACGGCTTCTCCGGCGTGTCGGCGTACACCACGGCAATGAAAAAGTTTCTGTCCATTGGCTGCGATGTGCAGATCACAGAATTGGACATCACCATGGAAAACGGCAAGTATACCCTCCAGCAGCAGGCGGATAAGTACAAGGCGATCTTTCAGGCTGCTATGGACTGGAACAAGAATCCCAGCTCAGACGGCAGAGTGACCGCCGTGTGCATCTGGGGACCGAACGATGCCAACACATGGATCAAAACGGAGAACACCCCGCTGCTGTATGATACCAATCATCAGCCGAAGCTGGCATATACGACACTGACCTCTATGATCCCCCAGTCGGAGTGGGGTGACGGCAGCAATCCCGGCGGCAATGATAAACCCATTGAACCCAACGAATACGGCTGGTATTTCCACAGCACATTTGAAGGCGATACAGACAGCTGGGAAGGCAGAGGCGATGCCGATGTTCTCACCAGTGGCAGAACCGCCTATGTGGGCAGCGAAGCGCTATTGGTGCAGAATCGGACGGCTGCATGGAACGGTGCTGGAAGAACACTGAATCCCAAGGCATTTGTGCCGGGAAAAGAATATAGCTTTAGTGTCAATGTGGAATACTTTGACGGCGATGCAACCGACCAGTTTTTCCTGAAGCTGGCGTATGCCGATGCCAACGGCGAGGCACAGTACGCCACCGTGGCAGAGGGAACTGCCGTCAAGGGTGAGTGGGTGCAGCTTGCCAACAAAAACTATCAGATTCCGGAAGATGCCACGAATATGGTGCTGTATGTGGAAACCGCAGAAAGTACCAACAACTTCTATCTGGACGAGGCAATCGGTGCTGTGGGCGGTACGTCCATCATCGGTGCAGGGGAATCCAAGCCGTTTCATCTGGGCGATGTCAATGCAGACGGTGTCATCGACGGCATAGATCTGGCACTGGCACGGCAGGGCGTTTCCGGTGCATTCTCCAGCAATGCAGCAAGTCTGGCAGCAGATGTAGACCAGAGCGGCAGCGTAGACGGCACAGACCTCCGGCTGATTCAGGAGTATCTGCTGGGAAAAATCACAGCGTTTCCGACCGCAGAAAAAACAGTGGATACAGCGGCAATGGAAAAGCTGTTTGCCGGAATTACACCAACTGCCAGCTATCAGGCAGAAGGGGAAAATAATCCGCTGTTTACCCAACGATTCGGAGCTGATCCCGGTGTCATGGAGTACAACGGCAGAGTGTACGTGTATACCACCAACGATGTCATTGAGTATGACAGCAATGGGAACGTCACCGAAAACACCTACGCACAAGTCAACAAGATCAACTGCATCTCCTCTGATGATATGGTAAACTGGACCGATCACGGTGCGATTCCGGTGGCAGGCACAGAGGGAATCGCTAAATGGGCAACTTGTTCCTGGGCACCCTGTGCAGCCCACAAGACCATCAATGGCAAGGAAAAGTTTTTTCTCTATTTCTGCAACGGCGGAAATGGTGTGAGTGTGCTGACCGCAGACAGTCCCACCGGACCGTGGAGCGATCCGCTGGGGAAAGCACTGATTACCAGAGCGACACCCAATTGCAGCGATATTACATGGCTGTTTGATCCGGCAGTTTTTGTAGACGATGACGGAACGGGCTATCTCTGCTTTGGCGGCGGCGTGCCGGACGGAAAAGATGCCATGCCGGGAACTTCCCGTGTGGTAAAACTGGGCGAGGATATGATTAGTCTTGCCGGAACACCGGTAACCATTGAAGCACCATATCTGTTTGAGGATTCCGGCATCAATAAAATTGGCGACACCTACTATTACACCTACTGCTCCAACTGGAAAACTTCCGGAAATTCCTATGGAATGACCAGCGGTGCCATTGAGTATATGACCGCTAGCAACCCCCTCGGTCCGTACACCTACGGTGGGGAACTGTTCAAAAATCAGGGTACATTCTTCGGACTGTACGGCAACAATCATCATTCCATCTGCGAGGTAAATGGACAGTTATACTTGTTCTACCACAATCGCAGTGTAGAAAGGGCAATGGGGATCGAGGGCAATTATCGCAGCCCGCAGGTAGATCAGATCACAATGACCGGCACGAAAATCAATGCAGTTATCGGTACAATGAAAGGAATTGCACAGCAGAAGTCTGTGAATCCATACGTTAAGAATCCGGCAGAGATGATGTCCGACCAAGCTGGCATCAATGTTCGTGGACTGGGTGATACAGTTGTTACAGAGATTGACAAAGGCGACTGGGTCAAGGTCAGCAGTGTTAATTTTTCCAAGGGTGCATCGCAAATCGTTTTGACAGCATCTTCAAAATCCGGCTGTGCGGTGAAGATTTGCACCGGCTCTCCCACAGGAAAGGCTGTAGGATACGCAGAAATTCCAGCAGACGGTAAGATGTCCGAAGTTTCGGCTGCGGTACAGGGACTTACCGGCAATCAGGACTTGTACTTTGTATTCAGCGGTCGGGCAGAAATGGACTGCTGGATCGCAAAGTAAAAAATGATTTTTTAGCAAAACTTAAAAGTATATCGAAGAGTACCGATTGCGAAAGCGAGGTTGTCTCGACTTTTCGAACAGGAGAAACAGAT
>OLRN01001667.1_pt1 | contig 11265 bp, 10 predicted proteins | sample 1673001 | NCBI WGS metagenome assembly OLRN01 (sample SAMEA3136745, study PRJEB25190) | human gut metagenome | biome: human gut; feature: human-associated habitat; material: faeces | place: Austria | collected 2013 | reverse complement strand
AGATTGCTACAATAAGCAAACGTATCTGGATTAATAACAGATACGCTATCCGGAAAAATGGGTGACGAAAGGAAAGTGAAGTGGCAATTTTTAGAAGAACGGGAGCGCATGGAAAAGTGCTTTCGGGAAGGATTTCAGTCCGACTTATACACGCTTTTTAAGGTTTTAGGCTTGTTTTTCACTTTCCTGAAGCAAAATTAAGAATCAATTTCAGTCGATTCATTTTTCATTTGGCTGAAAAAACACTTTTTTTCTCCGCAGGACTTTTCGGAAAACTGCGCATGACGGTGTACAGACGGGGTGAAAGCAACGTACAAACGTGTGCAGGATACCCTATTGGATGTTGATTGGTGGCTTTCGGAGGACAAAAAAGGGGAAGCATGATGTCATGGAAATACCCTGTTTCGTTGACGCGAGCCTTTTACTTGTGCGTAGGACGGAATGTCCCGGTGGTCAGAAAGTAAGCCTAAAAAAGCAAATGCTGACACACCGGCTTCCTCCCTGCCGTGCGAGAATCGCGTATTTCCGTCCGTGCCTTCCTTTGTGTCTGAATGGCGCAGTCTTGTGCGGGGGATGTTGACAATCTGACAAATTGATAGGTCGGGTGGGATAAATGTGCGGGTATACGCGGAAAATATTAATTTTGCGGCATGGATGCGATAAATGATTATTATATGGAAGAGCTGGACCTCTCGGCCATGAAACGGTTCTTTTTGGAACAAGGGGAGCGGTGGATATTGGAAAAGCAGGATTATTTTGTGCGGCAAGGCGAACGGTCGGGGCGTGTGGCCTATGTGGAAGACGGCATGTTCCGTTTCGTGCGGACGGACACGAAAGGTGGGGAGCATATCGTCGGGTATAGCTTTCGCGACAGTTTCGTGGCCGAATACACCTCGTGCCTTTGTGGCCGTCCGGCGTTGGCAGGCGTGCAGGCTATCGTGAGAAGCACGCTTTACGTCTTGCCTTACGAAAAGCTGAGGCGTTACTGGGAAATGTCTCCAGAACATCAGCGTTTGGGGCGCATCGTGGCCGAGCAACTGTTCGTCATGACCTACCGCCGTTTGATGGACAGTTATTGTTGTACGCCCGAAGAGCGTTATATGGACTTGATGAGGCGTTATCCCGAACTGAAAGAACAGCGTCCGCTGAAAGAAATCGCTTCGTTTATCGGGGTGACGCCCGAAACGGTGAGTGCCATCCGGAAAAAATTGTTGAAGTCCGGAATTTCTTGAAATACTTCAAGGAAAATCCGGCGGCTCCCTTTTAACTTTGCCCGAAAATCGAAAGTGGAAATAAAATGTAAACGACAATGAAGAGAGTTTTGATTGTGGGAGCCACGTCCGGTATCGGTGAGGGATTGGCTCGTTTGTATGCGGAACGCGGAGAGGTGAAAATCGGAGTGATGGGGCGTCGGTCGGGCCGTTTGAAAGACTTGTGTGCGTCGCGTCCGGATGTGTTTGAAGCAGAGGTGTGTGATGTGACGGACACAGAGGCGCTTCCGGTGGCATTGGAGCGTTTGGCGTCCCGCTTGGGAGGAGTGGATATTCTGGTGCTTTCTTCCGGGACGGGAGACTTGAATCCGGAGCTGGATTATGCCGTAGAGCGTTGCACGTTGGATACGAACGTGACGGGGTGGACTTGCGTGGCGGACTGGGCCATACGGTATTTTGAGAACCGGGGACAGGGGCATCTGGCAACTGTCACCTCGGTGGGTGGCCTGCGCGGCAGCGGGGCGGCACCGGCCTATAATGCCACAAAATCTTTCCAGATGAATTATTTGGAAGGGTTGCGTCAGCGTGTGGTCGCGCGGCGGCTGCCGATAGAGGTGACAGACATCCGTCCCGGTTTTGTAGATACGGCCATGGCCAAGGGGGAGGGGCTGTTTTGGGTCGCTCCGGTGGACAAGGCTTGTCGGCAAATCGCACGAGGTATCGACCGGCGGCGTAAAGTCGTATATGTCACCCGACGCTGGAGGCTGGCTGCTTGGGTGTATCGTCATATACCGGGGGGGCTGTATGTCAGGATGATGAAAGGATGAGGACCGGAATCCGCATTCGGAAGGCCGGGAAGTAATTCCGGTTGTAAATCAAGTAAAAAAGGTATAGGATATTTCCGGGCGAACGCTTATCTTTGCCGGGACATTAGGAGATAAAGTTTAAAAAAGACATGTATCGGAAGAAAATGATAAAGATATTGTTCGTCATATTGTGTGTCATTGCCGTGGCGATTGTGGCTGTGGTCCTTTTCCTTCAGACGCCGTCGTTCGGGCGTTTGCCGCGTGGCGAACGGTTGGAACGTATCAAGCGGTCGCCGAATTTCAGGGACGGGGAGTTCCGTAATATGGAACCCACCGTCCTGATGACTTCGGAAAAGGGGAAATGGGGGGCCATGCTGGATTTCGTTTTCAAAAAGTCGCCGGAAGGATTGCGTCCGGAACATCCGGTTCCGTCGGTGAAGACGGATTTGCGTGCACTCGACCCGGATAGGGAGCTTTTGGTATGGTTCGGGCATTCTTCCTATTTGTTTCAACTGGGCGGCAAGCGTATTTTGGTAGACCCCGTGTTTTGCGGTGCCGCTCCGGTATCTTTCCTGAATAAGCCTTTTCCGGGGACGGATATCTATCGTCCGGAAGATATGCCGGATATAGATTGTCTGGTGATTACGCATGACCATTGGGACCATTTGGATTACGGGACGGTGACGCGCCTGAAGGGGCGTGTCCGTAAGGTGGTGTGCCCTTTGGGCGTGGGCGAACATTTCGAGTACTGGGGCTACGAACCGGAACGGTTGGTGGAGTTGGATTGGAACGAGACGGCTACGTTGGGCGGCGGTGTGACGATACATTGCTTGCCTGCCCGTCATTTCTCCGGCCGTGGTTTGCGGTCGAACCGTACCCTGTGGGCGTCTTTTCTGGTAGAAGCGGCGGGGCGTAAGGTGTATATCGGTGGGGACGGCGGCTACGGAGCGCACTATGCCGACATCGGGAAACGTTTTCCGGGGATAGATCTGGCCGTGTTGGAGAACGGGCAGTACAACGTAGACTGGCGTTATATCCACACGTTGCCCAAATACCAGCATGCGGAAGCTGAAGCTTTGGGTGCCCGACGGGTGCTCACGGTGCACCATTCCAAATACGCGTTGGCACGCCACCGTTGGGACGAACCGTTGGAGAACGCACGCAGACTGGCCGAGGACAGCACGCTGGAAGTCTTGTGTCCGATGATTGGAGAAGTGGTGGAATGGAGTGTGAAATGAGTTTTTTAAAATATAGGGTCATGAAACGTTTGTTTTTATTCGCGGTTTGCGCGTGGGCAGGTCTTTCCCTGTGGGCTTCCAGTGTGAAGGGACAGGGGACTGCTTGTGAGACACGGTCGGAAAAAGTACCGGCCAAAGTGTATATGATAAAAGAAATCAGTCCGGAGAACCTGATGAAAGTGTATGAAGCGCTCGGGCGGAAGGCTACCGGAAAAGTGGCGGTGAAGCTTTCCACCGGCGAACCCGGAAATAACAATTACCTCGATCCGGCATTGATAAAAGGGTTGGTGCAGGAGGTGGACGGCACTATCGTGGAGTGCAATACGGCCTACGGCGGCGGACGTTCCGATACGGAAAAGCATCTGAAAGCGGCCAAAGACCACGGCTTTACGGCCATAGCCCCGGTTGTCATCATGGATGCGGACGGAGAAGTTTCGTTGCCCGTGAAAGGGGGAAAGCATTTGAAAGAAGATTTTGTGGGAAAGGCGTATCCGGAATATGACTTTACCGTAGTGTTGTCCCATTTCAAAGGTCACCCGATGGGCGGTTTCGGTGGGGCTGTCAAGAATATCTCCATCGGTATCGCTTCTTCTTCGGGGAAGGCTTACATTCATTCCGCCGGAAAAACGAAGAGCGTGAAAGAAGTGTGGGGCAAATTGCCTCCGCAGGACGATTTCTTAGAGTCGATGGCCGAAGCGGCCAAAGCTGTGGCCGACCATTGCGGCGACCGTATCTTGTATATCAGCGTAGCCAATAAACTTTCGGTGGATTGCGATTGCGTGGCCACGCCCGAAGATCCGAAGATGGGGGACATCGGAATCCTGGCTTCGCTCGACCCCGTGGCGCTCGACCGGGCTTGTGTGGACCAGGTACGTGCTTCGGAAGACCATGGAAAGATACACCTGATTGAACGCATCGACTCCCGGCACGGCATGCATACGTTGGACTATGCCGAGCAAATCGGGTTGGGCAGTCAGCAATATGAGTTGGTGGAGTTGAAATAGTTTTAAGAGGAATGCCGGAATCGTAGAAAGATACGATTCCGGAGAATTTATTAATACAAAATTAGAATATCATGAAACGCGCTGATTTATATTTTGCTTTGGTGGTGGCCGCATTCTTTGTACCTTTTTTCTTGTCCCGCACGCTTTATGAAGGGTATCAGTCGTTTAATGCTGCGCATGGTATGGTGATGAGCTTTGTCAAATTCTCCATACTGTCCACTATGGGTGAGCTGTTGGGTCTACGTATCAGTTCGGGGCATTACTTCCGTAAGGGGTTCGGCGTCTTGCCCCGTGCTGTGGTATGGGGCTTTTTAGGAATGGGTATCAATATGGCTTTTGTGGTGTTTTCTACCGGAGTGCCTGCTTTTGCCGCCTATTTGGGTGTAGATAATCCCGCTGCCATTATGGAAGGTGCACTGAGTTGGGGCAAAGTGTTACTGGCTTTTGCCATCTCCGTTACCATGAACAGTATTTTTGCGCCCGTGTTCATGACGTTCCACAAAATCACCGACACGCATATCCTGATGACCGGTGGTACCCTGCGTGGCCTGTTCAGTCCCATCCCTATGGGCGAGATGATGCAGGGATTGAATTGGCGTGTACAATGGGAGTTCGTGTTCAAGAAGACGATACCCTTGTTCTGGTTTCCTGCACATACGGTAACTTTCCTCTTGCCGGGAGAGGTGCGCGTGCTTTTCGCGGCTTTGTTGGGAGTGGCTTTAGGTGTCATTTTGGCAGTGGCAGCCCGCAAGAAATAGCAGGTGAATCCGATTTTAATAGATTTATAATTGGCGTCTACATAAAAAGGCTAAATGTAGTATCTATAAACAAAAAGACAGTTTTCTGAAAAATGAAAACTGTCTTTCTTTCAGTGATTCGTTTGGGGCTCGAACCCAAGACCCCAACATTAAAAGTGTTGTGCTCTACCTGCTGAGCTAACGAATCGACCTCTATTATGCATCATTCCTGATTGCGAGTGCAAAGGTACGGCTTTTTCTGAGAATAGCAAACGATTTGCCCGTTTTTTTTCATAATGGGGGCTTTTTTTCGTAGAAATGATGTCTTTTAATCCTTTTCACCCTCTACGGAAGAGCTTTTTCCACTTTCAGAAGCATGCATGTATTCTTCCTTTGGTGTGGATTCACCGTTGCGGTTAGGTGTTGTGGGGATGGGAGGGAAAGCATCGGAGGATTCGCTTGAAAAGGATTGAGAAGATAAAGGACGTTTACGTCGCCTTTCTTCTGCCAGTATGACTTTGCGTTCGTCCCGCTCTATGAAGCGACGGTAATAGGAAAGCAGGAGGGTCGTCAAGGGAAGTGCGATGATGAGGCCGATTAAACCTAATAAAGAACCCCACACGGATAGCGACAACAGGATGACAGCCGGATTCAATCCCATGAGCTTGCCCATGATTTTAGGGACGAGAAACGCATCTTGTATGCTTTGTACGACGATAAAGACGATACAAGCCGAAAGTAAAATGAGCCAGAAATTTTCCCCTGTGTCGTTGGCTTTTAATAGGGCGAGCAAAACTGTGGGGATGAAGCCGAATCCTTGCATGTAAGGTACGAGATTCAGAAAACCGATAAACATTCCCAAACCTATGGCTAAAGGAAAGTCGATGATGAGAAACCCGATGCTGAACAAGACTCCTACTAAAAAGGCGACAAGGGCTTGACCGCGGAAGTATGAATTCATCCCGTGTTGTACATCATCCACCAATGCCGCTGCAAAACGCCTGCTACGCTTAGGGACTAACTTGATCCAACCTTCAGATAATTTTTCGTAATCCAACAAGATGAAAAAAAGATAGAGGAGCACCATGCAAAAACCGAGTAGTGCAATGATGATGTCGAATGTTTGCGAAACCAGGCTCCATAGTTGGTTGACGGCCACTTTCAACGCTTCCATCACGTTGTTCTCGTGCAGCAACCGTATGAAAGCATTTTGGTCGATATTCTGTTGGAAGAAAATTTCGATATTGCGGGCTATGGTGGAATTTCCTGTCTCTTTGATGAAGTCGGCTATTAAATCACGGAATCTCACAAATTCGGCGATGGCCGGAGGGATGATGAGCCAAAAGAAACCGGCTATGGCTGCCAATATTAATAATAAGGTAATGGCGATACACAAGATTCGGTTATGGAGATGAAGTTTGTACTGGAAAAACTTCACCGTGGGATATATCATATAGGCCAGGAACCAGGCGATGAAAAAAGGCAGGAGTACTGCGCTGAGCAGATTGATGATGTATATGGCCAGTCCCAATCCGGCTACAACCATCAATCCTCGGATAAACCGGTCGAACGTTATTTCTTTTTCAAACATAATGAAGCAGGAGTTAGACTTGATGTTTTAGATTATCTTTTTCTATCGCTTTTTGGTAACAGGCACGGCAGAGCGGCTCGTATGCTGTTTGTTCCCCTAAAAGCACTCGTTTCTCGTCATCGACCGTACGGTGGGACACGTAGGCCAGCGCACCGCAACGCACACAAATGGCATGCACCTTGGTCACTTCGTCCGCCACGGCGCATAATCCCGGCATGGGGCCGAAAGGTACGCCTTTGAAGTCCAAGTCCAGTCCGGCCACGATTACGCGTGTGCCGCGATTGGCCAATTCGTTGCATACGTCAATCAGGTTCTCGTCAAAGAATTGCGCTTCGTCTATGCCTACTACGTCCGTGTCCGAACCAAGTAGCAGGATACTGGCAGAAGAATCTACGGGGGTGGAGGGAATGGAGTTTCCTTCGTGCGACACCACGTCTTGTTCGGCATAGCGCGTGTCGATGGACGGTTTGAATATTTCTACGCTTTGGCGGGCGAATTCGGCTCGTTTCAATCTTCGGATCAGTTCTTCGGTCTTGCCGGAGAACATGGAACCGCAGATGACTTCAATCCGTCCTCTGCGCATCATTTCCCCGTTTCGTTCGGTTATCGGACTCATGTGCGGATGTTTTTGATTATAATTCTCTGCAAAAATAAGAATTAAGGGTGGATAATAGGATAAAAAAAGAGGCAAATTCGCAAACATCTGTTAAATATTGACGTGTGTAGCGTAGCGGATAATGTTTTATTCTTACTTTTGTCCATATTGACAATAGACTGATGGGAATCTTATATTTGGTACCTACTCCGGTGGGGAACTTGGAAGATATTACATATCGTGCTTTGCGCATATTGAAGGAAGCCGATTTGATACTGGCGGAGGACACGCGTACGACGGGTATTCTGCTGAAGCATTTTGAGATAAAGAATGCAATGTTGTCTTATCATAAGTTTAATGAGCATCAGACGGTTTCCAGTGTGGTCAGTCGTTTAAATGCCGGAGAGACGGTGGCGGTCGTATCCGATGCCGGCACTCCGGGTATTTCCGATCCCGGTTTTTTGGTGGCGCGTGAAGCCGTAAAGGCCGGTGTGGAAGTGATTTGTCTGCCGGGCGCCACGGCTTTTGTACCGGCTTTGGTCGCTTCGGGGCTTCCTTGCGACCGTTTTTGCTTTGAAGGTTTTCTTCCGGTCAAGAAAGGCCGGGTCACCCGTTTGGCGGCCTTGTCTTCAGAATCCAGGACCCTTGTTTTTTATGAATCGCCTCACCGTTTGGTCAAGACGTTGACGCAGTTCGTTGAAACTTTCGGGCCGGAGCGCCAAGTTGCCGTGTGCCGTGAGATTTCCAAGGTGCATGAGGAAAGCGTGCGGGGAACGTTGGAAGAGGTGTTGACCCATTTCACAGAAACGGAACCGCGCGGAGAGTTCGTCATCGTGCTGGCCGGATGCGAAGAGAAAGAGAGTAAGAAAAAGAATATGAACGAATAAAAATAGAAACGTATGAAAAAGATTTTTTTATGTGTGATGTGTGCAGCGGCTTTGACCGCATGTAACAACGGGGCGAATAAGAAAGACCAGGCTTTTGCCGAGGAACGGGATTCGCTGATGCAAGTCATCAACGACAAAGATACCGAATTGAATGAAATCATGGGAACGGTGAACGAGATTCAGGAGGGCTTCCGGCGCATTAATGAGGCGGAGGGACGTATCACCGTGAACGACGGGAATATGGAATCGGAAACTTCCAAACAAGCCATTCGGGAGAACATGCAGTACATTCAGGATGCCATGGCGCAAAACCGGGACAAAATCAGTCAGTTGAAAGAGAAACTTCGTACGAGTACCATCGGGGGGGATAAACTGAAAAAGATGGTGGACGACTTGTCCGCCCAGCTTGAAGCCCAAAAGCAAAGGGTGCAGGAGTTAGAAGCACAATTGGCTGAAAAGGATATTGTGATAGCCCAACAAGGTGAGGCCATTACGTCTTTGAATGAGAACGTGAATACGTTGACGGAAGAAAACAAGGCAAAAAACCAGACCGTGACCGAGCAGGACAAGCAGCTCCATACGGCATGGTATGTATTTGGTACGAAATCGGAATTGAAAGAACAGAAAATCCTGCAGAAAGGTGATGTGCTGAAAGGCAATGATTTCAATAAGGATTATTTCACGAAAGTGGATATCCGTTACGACAAGGAAATCAAGTTGTATTCCAAGAGCGCCAAGTTGCTGACCAACCACCCGGCCGGTTCTTATAAGTTGGAGAAAGACAACAAGGGACAATATGTGTTACATATTACCGTACCCGAAACATTCTGGAGCGTAAGTAAGTATCTGGTTATCCAAGTGAAATAAGGCCGTTTTTTCTGCGGGGGAGGAATGTCCGCGCAGGAATTTTAGGTTTAAATGAATGGAAAAGAGGCTGCGTTTGCGCAGCCTCTTTTGCTTTTTTAAATTCCTCCCCTTTCTATTTGTTTTCCAACGGGGTTTTATGTATTTTTGTCACCGAATAAAGAAAGTTTTTTGAATGAAAGAATTTGTGATTTCCGACGCACAGGCCGAAACGGCGGTCCTGGTCGGTTTGATTACGCAAACGCAGAACGAACGCAAGACGAACGAATATTTGGATGAACTGGAGTTTCTGGCCCATACGGCCGGTGCCGTGACGGTGAAGCGGTTCACGCAGAAGGTGAACGGTCCGAACTCCGTGACGTATGTGGGCAAGGGAAAGTTGGAAGAAATCCGTGCATACATAGAGGCGGAAGAAGAAGCGGAACGAGAAATCGGTATGGTAATTTTCGATGACGAACTTTCTGCCAAGCAATTACGTAATATAGAAAAGGAATTGAAAGTCAAGATACTCGACCGTACGTCGTTGATACTCGACATCTTCGCCATGCGTGCCCAGACGGCGAATGCCAAGACGCAAGTGGAGTTGGCCCAGTACCGTTACATGCTGCCCCGTCTGCAACGCTTGTGGACGCACTTGGAGCGTCAGGGAGGCGGTTCCGGCTCTGGCGGCGGGAAGGGTTCCGTGGGGTTGCGCGGTCCGGGTGAGACACAGTTGGAGATGGACCGCCGTATCATCCTGAACCGGATGTCGCTTCTGAAGCAACGTCTGGCCGAAATCGACCGCCAGAAGACGACGCAGCGGAGCAATCGCGGACGTATGATCCGGGTGGCGTTGGTGGGCTACACCAACGTGGGGAAAAGCACGCTGATGAACCTGCTCTCGAAGAGTGACGTGTTTGCCGAGAACAAGCTGTTCGCTACGTTGGACACGACGGTGCGTAAGGTTATCATCGACAATCTGCCCTTCCTGCTGTCCGATACGGTCGGTTTTATCCGTAAATTGCCGACCGACTTGGTGGATTCTTTCAAAAGCACGTTGGACGAGGTGCGCGAGGCCGACTTGCTGTTGCATGTGGTAGACATCGCCCACCCCGACTTCGAAGACCAGATTCAGGTGGTGGAGAAGACGTTGGGCGACTTGGGATGCAGCGACAAGCCGTGCATGATTGTGTTCAACAAGATAGACGCTTACGACTGGGTGGAAAAAGAGGAAGACGACCTGACACCGGCTACGAAAGAAAACGTGTCGCTGGACGACCTGATGAAGACATGGATGGCTCGCCGCAACGACAACTGCATTTTCATTTCAGCCCGTGAGAAGACCAATTTGGAGGATTTGAAGAAAGTGTTGTACGACAAAGTACGCGAACTTCACGTGCAGAAATACCCCTACAATGATTTCCTTTTTGAGAAATACGACGAAGAAGGGGCATAGGGCGGGGAAAACAGGAAATAGCCAAGCATGAAAACTTCGTTTTCGCTTGTCTCTGCGCTCGCCTTTCACTATCTTTGCAAGTACGAAACAAGAAATATCTCAATTTAAAACAAAAACGATTATGGCAAATGCACCTGAGTTCAAGTACGCTCCGATGTTCCAGATGGGCAAGGACGATACTGAATATTATTTGCTGACCAAAGACTATGTGTCGGTCGGCGAGTTTGAAGGGCACCCCGTGTTGAAGGTGGCTCCCGAGGGATTGACGGCGATGGCAAACGCGGCGTTCCGCGATGTGTCGTTCATGTTGCGTCGTTCTCATAATGAACAAGTGGCGAAGATTTTGCACGACCCTGAGGCCAGCGACAATGACAAGTATGTGGCGTTGACGTTCCTGCGCAATGCGGAAGTGGCATGCAAGGGCGTTCTTCCGTTCTGTCAGGATACGGGTACGGCCATCATCCATGGCGAAAAAGGCCAGCAGGTGTGGACCGGTTATTGCGACGAAGAGGCTTTGTCGAAAGGTGTCTATAAGACTTATACCGAAGAAAACCTGCGTTACAGCCAGAATGCCCCGTTGAGCATGTACGAAGAGGTGAACACCAAGTGCAACCTCCCGGCACAAATCGACATCGAAGCCACCGAAGGAATGGAGTACCGTTTCTTGTGCGTGACCAAAGGCGGTGGGTCTGCCAATAAGACTTATTTGTATCAGGAGACGAAAGCCATCCTCAATCCGGCTACTTTGGTACCGTTCATGATTGAGAAGATGAAGAGCCTCGGTACGGCTGCTTGTCCTCCTTATCATATCGCATTCGTTATCGGCGGCACATCGGCTGAAAAAAACCTGCTCACCGTGAAGCTGGCTTCTACTCATTATTATGACAACCTGCCGAC
>OLRN01001662.1_pt1 | contig 11302 bp, 10 predicted proteins | sample 1673001 | NCBI WGS metagenome assembly OLRN01 (sample SAMEA3136745, study PRJEB25190) | human gut metagenome | biome: human gut; feature: human-associated habitat; material: faeces | place: Austria | collected 2013 | reverse complement strand
TACCTGAAGAAACCACCCTATGCCCCGGCCTTTCCTTGAGACTCGCCGGAGCAAGTCATCTGCTCCCGGTACCAGCGCTGCCGGGGTTGTCCGTACCCCAGCCACGGGTTCCTCTGCTGGGGGAGGGACCGCCGGATGGACCGTAAAGGAAATCCCCCTCCAGCGAGACCCGGCACCGGATGGGAATCCGCGCCCTATCCTCCAGCACCAGAACACCAGCAGCCTCGTCCAGCTTCCGCGGTTTCCCGGTCGCCGTCACATAGGCGCCGCCCTCTTTAGCAGAACATGGCGAACTCTCCTGTTTCCGAATCTCAGACAAAGTTTTCTCTGAGCCTACATCACCTGGAGTAAAACTCGATGCCCTGGCTCACACGACAGCAGTCCGGCAGGGGACAGTAATTCTACAAGAGGCGGCGGCAGGCGATCTTGTCGGGTTCAGCAATGCAGACACCGTCTACATCCGACTTCACGTGCTTGGCCACGATGCCCATATCGATCAAGGATGAAGGGCAACGGTTGAGGGCCGCTTACGATAACGATCTAATTTCTGGTTATAGCAGCTCTCTTGTTTTTCTGACCAGGTACAGCGGAATATTGGTAATGGCTCCGTCCTTGCGGTACCCTCTCTTCGAAAAGCGGATGGCATATTTGGGGTGACGCTCAGCGATGTACCGCTTAAAGGACGGGGCGGATTTTTCCTCGCCGCCCTTTGCCTCGACAGGAATGATGTCCATCCCATGCTGCAGAAGGAAGTCGATCTCTCCGTTTTTGTCAGAATAGTATCGTGGTTCCACTGCAAATTGTCCTCGGAACTGCTGCAGGACGTAGTTCTCCGTGAGCGGCCCCTTGAATTGGTAATCAGCCTTCAGAAGAATTGCGCTGTTGTCAATGCCCGCCATGTGCTTGAGCAGGCCGGTATCAAACAAGAAGAGCTTGAATTGATCCAGCTTGTCAAAGGCGGAGAGGGGATGCTCCATTTTGGAGACGTTATAGATTCGGTTCAAGATTCCCGCCGAGACCAGCCACTCAATCGCCTTTTCAAAATCACGAGCTCTGCCGCCTTGCCGTACAGCACCGTATATGAACTTCTCATTGGACTTGGCAAGCTGGGAGACGATGCTGCGGAATACCATCAAGATCCGCCCGCTATTGACCTTGCCATTGTGCTTAGAGAAGTCGTTTTCATAGATTTCGATCAATTCTCTTTGAATTTGGGAAATTTTGGCCGGATCTTTTTCCTTCACCCAGGAGGCAACGCACTCCGGCATCCCGCCAATGATCAGGTAGTTGTTGTAGGCCTCCAGCAGGCGGTTGTGAAAAATTTCCTCGATCTGCTGATCCTTATGGATGCTCTCGTAATAGGCATAGAGTGCCTCGTCTGTGGCTTCCAGAAACTCATCAAAGGTCAGTGGATAGAGGTCCAGCAAGTTGACCATGCCCACCGGATAGGACTTCGGTTGAGCAAGCAGGCTTCCTGCTGCAATGACATGGTATTCATTGGCTTTCTCTTTGAAGTATTTAAGCGAATTCAACGCCTCCGGGCATTCCTGGATCTCGTCGAAAATGATCAGCGTCTCCCCGGGGAGAATTTTTTCTCCGGCAATGAGGGAAAGCAATTCAACAATGCGCTGCGGGTTCTTGTTGGTCTCAAAAATAGACTTCAATTCGTCTTCTTCATCAAAGTTGAAATAGACAAAGCCGCTGTAGCAGCTCTGCCCAAACTCCCGCATCAGCCAGGTCTTGCCCACTTGGCGTGCGCCGCGCATGACCAGCGGCTTGCGGTCCGCACTGTTTTTCCAGTTGATTAAATCAGAAATCGCATTACGCTTCATTGAAATCACCGCCACTGTAATTTACAAAAATTGTAACACGTTTTTCTGATGAATTCAACCAAGTATTATCACATTTTCTCAGAAAAAAGCAAGTGAAAAAGCACACTATTTCGAGTTTCTCCTAAACAAAGGGGAAATAGAACATAATCAGAGAGTCCTTCGACACCTAAAATATAAATCAAAAAGAGGATAAGGCCGTGATCCCGAAAGAGGGAGCGGCCTTTTTGGCGCCCCTTTTCGGAAACTGGGCCGGAAAGGACGACATGACAAAGTATTTTTTCAAGGATACCCCTCTGGCAGGATTGGAACAGCAGATGATGACACCGCCGAATTTCACGCCTCGCGGTGGCGGCCAGATGATCCTCTGCCGGTTCCGATACCGTCCAGAGGATGTGGACTGCAAAAACTGTACGGAATATCGTAAAAAACGTGACACCCTGCGGGTATGTCCCTGGCTGGAAGAACGGGCGGAAGCTGGCGTGGTCACATACGTTGTTCTGGCATCCGAATTCTATAAGCACTGGATGGACGGGCTGCTCGGAGATCGGATTCGAAAGGTGCTCTCAGGAAAAAAGGCGGTCACCTATTACAATGAGGGTCACGCTGCCCGCCTACAGGTCTATTCCACATACTTGGCCAGCCATTGGAAACGTGATGACGGAAATCGTCGTTTGGCTGCTATGTATCTGATGACTGCCACCGAGCCGCTCCGGCAGTGGGGCGCTCCAAATCTCTTTGACCTATGGCCAACGGCTTTACATGAATGGCGTGTGCTGCATGGACTCAGCGGACAGGAATATGCACTGTATCAGGCCGCACGGGGAATCAGCCAGAGACGGTGGACCATCACGATCCCCGAGTTATGCGATGAGGACCTTGTGGATAATCTCACATTGGCGTTGATTCTGGACGCCCTACTAATTGACCACTACGGATCTGTGGTCCTGCGACTGGGAGGAACTGGAGGTAAAACAAAATGCAAGCCATACTGAGCAACGCGCAGCACCCTGAGTATGGAGAGGTGACCATCCCATTCCCTATTGGAGAAAATGAATACGGCCGCTGCCTGGAACTGCTGGGGAAAATGGAGATTGGAAACCCAATCGAGCGGGACTGCTTTATCCGGGAAATCCAGCACGGCCCCTCCATCCTGCAGCAGTTGGTTGGATGTAACATGACAGTGGATGAATTGGACTATCTGGCCAAGCGGCTGGACAGCTTCGATGATCGGGAGACGGCAAAATTTCAGGGGGCGGCAGTCAGCTGCGGCTGCCATGGGATCGTAGAGCTCATCAACCTGACCTTTTCCTGTCAGCAGGTTACCATCATCACGGATTTTTCCGATTTGGAGGAAATCGGCCAGAATCACTATATGGATCTGAACGGCGGCACCGCCAGAGCGGAGGAACTGGAAAATCTGGATGGATATGAAACAGCGTTGCTTTTGATCGAGGGTGGAGGTGGAACAATCACGCCCTATGGCGTTGTGTATGACAATGGCATGAAGCTCTCACAGCTTTATGATGGCCGCCACTTTCCGGAGTATTTCTACGAGAGCTGCCTGGCCTCTGTGATACTCTCGCTCCCAGACCATCCTATGGAGCAAGAAACGCTGTATTTCCCATGCGCGGAGAGCAAAATCGCTCGGACCCTGCGGAGATTGGGTGCCGAACGGCCTGAACAGTGTGTGGCGATGCTGGACACTTCCGAAATCAGCGAGGCGGTCCGTGGTGTCTTCGAGGATGAGTATCCCTTGAATAAACACCTGGAAACACTGAACGCACTGACCCGATGCCTGCAAAAGTTCGATGGACAGGCGCTTGAGGACTTCCATACAGTCTTTGATACTGTTTGGCCGGAGACACCGGAGGAAATCCTGTATCTGGCAGAAGAACTTCGTGATTTTACTGTGGTGCCGGACATCAGCTCGGCGGAAGAGTATGGCTGGTTCCTGATTAAGGAGTCCAAGAATTTAGACGTTGATCCCAAATTGGAAGCGTACATCGACTATCAGAAATATGGCCAGTACCGCATCCAGGAGGAAGGCGGCCATTTTGGGGACCGGGGCTATGTAGCATATCTGGGGTCAAAGTCGGAAATCCGTTCGATCATGGACCGAAATCTGTCGGAGAGGCAAATGAATCAGAGTTTCTGGCAAAAGAGAAATCCCAGTATGAAGATGGGCGGCGAGTGATATTGAAAAGAAGATTGAAGATCTATGGCGAATGACGTACAATAGGAAGCAGAAATCATGAGCCGTTTTGGTGTTGGCAAGATGCCTGACTCTGCTGCAAACGAAGATCATCTTTTCGGAATACCTGTTTTGTTACTGTCAGAAGGATTTTGATATGGATGCACGGAACAATCTAAAGATCATACACACCGTGGACGGCGCAATCTTGCAGAACCGGTATGGCAAGGCTGTTATCAGAAGCCACGACATCGGCCTTATCAGTCTTCCGACAGGTGAGATCGTGATGGCAGATCCAACGCTGCGGTTTGAAATCGCCGATTTCAAGCGGAAGGCATTTCAGCAAAAGGTCTCTCCCGGCATATATCCTGTATTCGCATATTCCGCTCATGCAGGAGAGGACCGCACACTTGCGTTTGCAGAGATCCGTTTCACAGATCAGCCACCCGTTACCTTCACGGCAGCCAAGACCATATGTGACGCCGAGCAGTCCAGCCGCAGGAACTGTGGCTATGTCGTAAATGAGTCAACGACGGGATTGATGGACGGCCGGTTTTTCAGAGAGTCCTGTATGCGCTCTAATTCCTTTGAGTTGGATTACGAGACTGCCCTTGATGAACTTCTGGAGGAGAATCTGGAACGATGGGGCATCAACTGCGCAGCAGGGATCGCTCCGAATGGTGATTATTCAGCTGCCCTTTTTACGGTTCCGAGTGGCGTCTATTACTGGTACTGGGGAAAGGGCCAAAAAGGCGAGATCTGCTGCTTAACAGCGGACTTCTTTACGTACCTATAAGCTGTGCAAGTTCCCCCGCCGAAAAGAGTATATTGACAAAAGAGACCGCGGCTGTCGAAAGGCGCAGAGCGGTCTCTTTTCCTTGGACCATGTGACGAGTCCACGGATATTTCAGTAGACTTTTGAGGGGAGATGTGGTATTGCTTGTGTTCACAGAATGTGAGGTGAAAGAGATGAAGGATCGTAATAATCCGGCGGTAGAATATTCTGTTGCATTGAAACCCGCTTCCCAAGAGGAGGCGGGTTTGTTCTATTCAGACGAGAAACAGGACGAGGTCCTGGGGACAGTAGGACATCTTCGGATAGATTTCGGCTCAGGCGGCAAGAGCTTCTGGTCCACATGGTGGCCTCACAATTCAGACCAGTTTAATACCCCAGAGTTTAAGAGAGAACTCCAGCAAATCGTGGATACACTGCGGCGGAATGGACCGCTCCAGAGCCTGTCTGCGATGAGTTCCTACTGCTGGACGCACGGTGGAGAGATCTCGACGAATGACCGTGTCTACGGCTATATCGCGGAGACTGAGCACTACCGCTTCTGCCTGCGCTGTACCCCACGGCCTGGAGACTACCAAGGATATCTGTACTGTTATGACCTGAGAGAACAGCAGATGCGGCAGCGGGAGCGGCTGGTGGGCCGGGTGACCTATGCCAACGGTGAGCAACAAGAGTTCACAGATCCGCAGGAATATCTTCGAACCATTCAAGAAGAACTGCCTTACCGGAACACCACCGGCTTCCGGCATGAGACCCTGACGGATGACCCATCAGTGCGGGAGGCCGTGGATGATATTCTCTGGGACTTCGTCGGTGAAGAAAATCCGCGGCGCACCAATCGAGAAATAACATTCGGAGGTCTTGGTAAATGAATACAGAAATGAAATTCAAACGCCCGGAGCTGTGGAGCTGGCTTGATCAAGGAGGATGTGAAGTATGAAAATTGCAAAAGAGTGGCTGGACTTTCTACGGGAGCAATACCCTGCGGGCAGCCGCATTCAGCTCAGAGAGATAGGCAGCGACCCAGCCCCTATCCCACCTGGCTCCATGGGGACCCTGGATTACATTGACGATGCGGGACAGTTCCAGATTTCCTGGGACAAAGGCCGTAGTTTGGCGCTGGTCATTGGAGCGGACCGTTTCACGGTCCTGCCCCCGGAACCAGCCCTGTTGAAGCTCTATATGCCTTTAACTGCCGACTTCTACCCTCGGGACGAGTGGGGGGATTCCTCCGAAGAGGGAGAGCGGTGGGATGATCGGACACTCACGGAATACGAGGATCAGATTCTCGGTGCCCTCGTCAAAAACCGGATGCCGGAGGAACGGGAACGTGGCCTCATGCACTGGTACGGGGAGCAGGACAGTCTGAACGCCAAAGTCCGCTCCGCAGAATTCACGGTGGAAGTTCGGGATGGCTGTCTCTGGGGTGTAGCGGAATGTCAGGTAGTGGGTGAACTCACTTCTGGAGAGCTGACCAGGCTCAAGGACTTTATCAGCGGCCAGGCATCAGATGGCTGGGGCGAGGGCTTTGAACAGCGGGAGATCAAAGTGGATGGTGGAGAGCTGTATGTCCATCTCTGGAATTCAGATGACTGGAGCATCCAGACCGAACAGGAACAGTTTGTCCCCCAAATCGCCAAAGGGCTGCCGGAGCTGTGCTTCTCCACTTTGCAGACCACTGGCCAGCTCATCTGCATCAGGCGGGGCGAGTCCGGCTACTATCCCTCCGAATGGGAAACCGGCGATAAAGAGCGGAATGTAGAAGAGGCGGACAGGCTCAACGAGAGGATGGGGGTCACCCCCGCCCAGCGGATGGCCATGGAGATCGGTTCCATGGCGGGCTGGGATGTCCCGGGCGCTGATCCCAAGAACTATGAAATTCAGCGAAAAGAGCAGATAGGAGGGATGACTCTTGACTGAAAGAATCTTCGAAGTGGAGATCAGCAACAAGACCTCAAAGGGGTACGAGACAGCCACTGCGCTGGAGATGCCGGCTACCTGGGCAGAGTTTCACGACGCCCTGGAGAAAGCCCGGATCAAGGATGCCAGAGACTGTCATAATGAGCTGACCAAAATTGAATATCCCGGCATCCAGCGTGGGATGATCGGCGACAACGTCAACCTGTATGAATTGAACCTCCTGGCCCAGCGGCTGGCCATGCTGAGTGAGGACGACCGTATGGGCCTGGACGGCCTGCTCCAAATCGAGGGCGGACGGCACATCGGCCCCATCCCTCTGCCCCGCCTGATCAACCTGACCTACAATGCGGATATCTGCCTCTTGGCGCCCCATGTTTTCAACAATCAGCAACTTGGGGCGCTTTTGTACGAGAGCGGGATGCTGACGCAGGAGGCCATGACACTGTTGGATACCACCGAGGACGGCAGCGCATATCGAAAGGATCTGCTGGAGGTATTCGGGAAGCAGTATCAGGAAGATCACGGCGGGGTGTATACTCGCCGGGGCTATGTGGAGCCAGGTGGGGACTTCAAAGAAGTTTACAACCGCAAGGAGATCATGCCGTACTTTAACCGCACCGGTGCCCCTGTTGTGTTGGAAGTGCGGAAGGGATTCTTTAATGACCCTGCTTACGACAATGATCTGACTGCAACCCTGGATCTCCCCGCGGTGGATGACGCGATCTGGAATGCGGTAGAGACTGTGGATGCGGCGTCGATGAAAGAATGTGCTTTCCACTGCGTGGACTGTCGGATCCCATCCCTGCGAGGGTCCATCAATGATGCGATAGAGGATGAGGGAGGAATTGAACAGGTCAATGTATTTGCCCAGATGCTGTCTCAAAGGCAGCGTGTTTGGGATACCGCATCCTTTACTAAGTACAAAGCACTGTTGGATGCCAGTGGTAACCCGAACTTGGAGCAGGCAATCGAATTGGCAAAAGAATTGGACCAGTATGAACTCCGCCCTGAGATCGCAGAGCCTTGGGATTACACGGAAGTGATTTTGCGGGAGAAGTACCCGGACTTGCCGGAGGATCTGTTCCAGACGCCCCAGGCGGCCTGGATCGGGCAGAAATGGCTGGAGCAGGGTGACGCAGCCATTACGGACTATGGCCTGATCCGCCGGAAGGACGGTGGTCCTCTCCCCTGCTTCCGGCAGGAGCAGGCGCAGCAGACGCAGTTTCAGCGTGGCGGTATGGAGATGAGGTGATCGACATGGACAAAATCGAGGGAAAACCGTTTGGACAGCCCGCAAATGACATTGAGAAGCAGTGGCTTCTGGATCGGTTGAAGACCCTCTCTGCCCGGGAGGCATATCAGCTGGCCGCAATGATGCTGACGACCGGACGGCTGAGAGAAGTCTCTGGAAAAGAGGGAGATGAACTGCTGCTGGCAGTGCTGAAGCTGGATCGGAAAGAGACCACAGAGACCATCAACTGCCTGCTCTCCCTCTCAGACTATCAGGTACTCTGCCCCGCGGGAGGCTACGAAAAGCTGGGGGAATACTACCTGCGCTATGAAGCGGAGATGCCGGAGGCGGTGCTCCCCTATGCGAACCTGCAGCAGATCGGCTTCCGGTATGAAGAGCTGCACCCAGGCGTCTTCATCGGCGACTGCTTTGTGGTGCTCCCCGGCCGGGAACCGAAGCAGACCTACGATGGCACGAATCTGGACAAAGTGCAGGAGACGGACTGGAGCCTGCGGCTTCGTCTGGCGGCTCCCGCCGTGCCCAAGGGAGCCTGGGCCTGCCTGCCAGACCATGCCTTCGCAGAGCCAGATAGCCGACTGGGCGAGATCGCCTTAGCCTTACGGGAGCTGAAGGCAGAGACCATCCAAGAATGTGATTTGCTGGAGGTGCGCTGCTCTCTTCCGGGAATCACCATTCTTCAGGATGAGTACGACGACTTAAATGACCTCATCCGAGATGGCAACGATCTGGGCTTCCTGCTGGAAGAGCAAGGGCAAGGAATGCCGGACTTTATGGAAAAATTCACGGCTGCACTGGAGTATGAGAACTGCCACCGGCTCCAGGAGGCACTGGACATCGCTCAGAATCTGCATTGCTATGATTTCATGCGAGCGGACGATGTGGGAGCTTTCGGAAAGCGGGAGCTGGAGAAGCGAGGAGGGTTCAAGAACCCCCTCCTGCGGGACTGTATGGATACAGTTGGACTCGGAGAAGCCCTTCTGGAACAGCAGGGATACCGGCTCAATGTATCAGAGACCGCCTACATCCGGCGAAATGACCGGGAGTTCCAGCATCTGCGGATGCCCGCGCCGCCCAGGCATGATTGGGATATGACCATGTAAAATCAAATACGAAATATGGGCCGTTTTCCTGAAAGGGACAGCGGCCCCTTCTTTTTTTGCGCCCATTTTCGGGAAAGCGGATCCCGGAAGGGAGCGATCATGCGAAAAGAAGAACAACTGTTGGCATACCTGAAAGGTGCGTGTCCCGGCAGGCAGCATGCAGCACCAGGCAGGAGACTCAGAGACATCCTGGGCGTCAGCGAATCCAGGCTGCACGAGATGGTAAACCATCTGCGGCAGGAGGGGTATCCCATCGGCAGCGGCCGGGACGGATATTTCTATATCAGGACCTTCGGGGAGGCCCGGGAAACCGAAGAGCACCTGGCCCGGATGATCCGCGGCCTGGAAGCCGCCCGGCAGGGCCTGCTGCGCGGCATGGAGGAAAAGCTGCTTTCGGATGTGGGAGGTGGCTGCCATCGCTAGACCGTTTTTCCCGTGGCCAGGCAACAAGGTGAAGTTGGTCCCATTCATCGCCCCTATGATACCACCCCATGTGGAGACGTTTCTGGAGGTCTTCGGCGGCAGCGCCGCCCTGAGTCTGGCGCTGAAGCCGAAGAAGGGGCGGCTGGATATCTACAACGACGTGGACAACGATCTGTTCAATGTGTTCTGCTGTATCAAGGAAAATCAGCACGCCCTAGCGCGGGAGCTGAGATTCCTCCCAGTCCATGGCCGGGAACCCTTTCAGTTATACCGGAATATTGCGGCACATGAGGCGGACTACTTCAAACACATCGAGGAGGAAAAGCTGGTCCTTCAGGACCGCGCCTGCTTCACGCAGGAACAGGCGGAAGAGCTGTTGAAGGTGCTGAATGATCGGGCAAAGCTGTTTGATGTGGTTCGGGCGGCGGCGTTCCTGCTGCGTCAGTACGGTAGCTATAGCGGAACCGGGAATTCCGTGGCGGTCAAGACACTGCGTGTGGAGCCCATCATCAAGCGATTCCCTGAAGTCAGCCGACGGATTGAGAGCATCTTCCTGGAGAATCGGGACGCTCTGGAGCTGATCGGCGAGAGGGAAAATCCCAATGAGGTGGTCTATGCGGACCCGCCCTATGTGAAAGCGGAGCGAACATACCCTGCCGAATTTCCCAAGCAGAACCACACCCTGTTACGGGACCTCCTCTTGAAGTATCCGGGATATGCCATCATCTCTTACAATAACTGCCCCTTTGCTTATGTGTGATAAAGAAGTAATAGAAGTGTAAAAAATTTTGCCGTTCCTATCCGGCACATGAGGTATGTCGGATAGGTCGGGCGGTTAGGTGTCGGGCAGTTCTACCTTGCCGACAAAAGAATAATAGATTTCGATTTCCTGTCTGCGTAACTTGCCCCGGCGTTTCCCGTCAAGGGCAACGCTTTCATGGACAACGATTTTCTCCACAAACTCCCGCAGCAGAGTAGGGGTAAGTTCTTCAATGGTAGTGTGCCTGCGTACCACATTCATAAACTTTTCAGCGTTTGCGGTGGCTTCCTGCGCTTTGGAAAGTTCTTCCCGCAGTCTGGCGGCACGTTCTTTCAGTTCTTTCTGCTCGGCTTCATAGTCTGCCGACAGCTCTGTGAAACGCTCGTCCGATATGCGCCCGGTTACGCTGTCCTCATACAGCCGCTTGAAGATAGCAGATAACTCGGCTATGCGTTTCTCGGCGGCTTCCAGCTCCTTTTTCTTGGCGGCGTTCCTGCGTCTGTCCCCGTCCTCATTCTGCTCGATTAAAAGCTTCATAAACCGGGCTTCATGCTTTGCCGCATAGCTGGTAACTTTCCGCAGATTGGAGAGTACGCCAGCGGTCAAGAGGTCAGTGCGGATAAAGTGCGCTGTGCAGTCGGCGGTGCGTTTCTTGTAGCTTCCGCAGATATAACAGTCCTGCTTGCGCTTGTCCGTCTGGTATCGCTGCTGGTACATGACGCTGCCGCAGTCGGCACAAAAGAGTATGCCGGAGAACAAGCCCACTTCGTCATAACGGTTGGGGCGTTTGCGCTGCTTGCGTAACTCCTGCACCCGTTCCCACGTTTCCCGGTCAATGATAGGCTCATGGTGGTTCTCAAAAACCGCCTGCTTTTCCGGGGGATTTTCTATGCTGTGTTTCAGCTTGTAGGACGGCTTCTCGGTCTTAAAGTTTACCAGACAGCCCGTATATTCCCGGTTTTCCAGCAGATGAACCACGGTATTGGTCGCCCACTTGCACTCATAGCCGGGGTGGTAGCGGCGGGTGCTGC
>OLRN01001659.1_pt1 | contig 11321 bp, 7 predicted proteins | sample 1673001 | NCBI WGS metagenome assembly OLRN01 (sample SAMEA3136745, study PRJEB25190) | human gut metagenome | biome: human gut; feature: human-associated habitat; material: faeces | place: Austria | collected 2013 | reverse complement strand
TATTTTAGCTCGTTTTACCCTATTTTTTACGCAATCCTTATCCCGAACTCGCGTTATTAACATACAATACAATTAATTGCGTGTATCATTTGCTGTCTATGTTATGTTCAAAAAATAAGTAGGTTGTCAATGTATTTTATACATGCTGAAGCGGCTCCCGATAGAGCATTTCAAATGTAGGAAATTGACACCCACTTATTTCTTGAATTTTACGAGATGAGGATTATTTCACGAATACCTTTTGGGCGTAATTTCCAATACGAACGATATAAATGCCATTCGGCAAATTTTCAACAACGCTCGTTTTTCCAGAATATACAAGTACTCCATTATCTTTGTATACGCTCACATTCATTTCCTTGCCAAGACGTAAACTGCCATGAGTGACATTGATTTCTGGTCTTTCCGTTTCCACGGCCTTAACTCCTGTCGATTCAATCCGTTCGGCTGTCACGTTATAATACATCGCTTCCAACTTGCCATTGGTCCATTTTTCTTCAGTCGCCGACCACGTGAATGAAGCAACATAGAAAGTACTCAGAGAAAGACTTCCATCTTCGTTTTTCTTCAACTCCCATTTAAGAGCCCAATCATCAGCAGCGTCATCAAAAACACGTAATTCATACAACGGGTCCTGGAAACTCGTATATCTCAACATAGAGTTTTCGTTCAAGTCAACTGTGGCCGTACCATTGCCATTGTCATGCAATTTGAGGGCGCCATCAGAAAAAACTCGTAGCAAATTCTCACCAAAGAAAGTAGTGATACACGGCACACTATCCTTTTCCTCTATAACCATTTCAAACTCGTCAGGATATTCTCTTGTCGGATTATTCTCCACGTGTTTTGACTTAACACGGTAGCGCCCACACCAATCCGTCTTTACTCCTTGAGATTTGGCTTTCACCGTCAATTGGCACACCGCGGCAAGATGGTTGGCAGTTGTAACAATAATGTTGGCAGTTCCTGCAGACTTGGCCACAACCAAACCATTTGCTCCGACTGTAGCTACATTCGTGTTGTCGCTCATCCAAGACAAGGACTTGTCGGAAGCATTTGCGGGCTGCACTGTTGCATTGAGCTGCAATGTCTCGCCTTCCACAATAACGGCCTTAGTTTGGGAGAGAACAATGGCCGTTGGAGCAACTTTTTCTTTGACCGTAACATAACAGGTAGCCGTTTTCCCGCTTCCATCCTTGGCTTTGCATGTGATAATGGCTGTCCCCGCAGACCTTGCAGAAATCAAGCCCGAACTTGATACCGTTGCAACACTATTACTATTGGAACTCCATTCCACGCTTTTATTGGTGGCCGAACTTGGAGTGACATTAGCAATGAGTTGCAAAGTTTCGCCCACCTCAAGAGATGCAGAAGTCTTATTGAGCGAGATGGCATTGACAGATACTTTGTCAGACTCCACCTTGACATAACAAGTGGCATATTTTCCACTGCCGTCTGCTGCCCGACAAGTAATAGTAGCGGTTCCTGCCTGCTTGGCCTGAATTAAACCATAACCATCGACGGTTGCGACTGAGTTGTTGCTGCTTGACCAACTCACTCTACGATTTGTTGCATTGTTAGGATAAACTGATGCCGTCAACTGGAACGTACTTCCTTCCTTCATTTCCACCGATGAACGACTGAGCGACACATTTGTCACACTGACATTTGACACCTTCACCGTTATGTCATAGTAGAAATCCATCGTGCGATAAAAACCATCGATAACGTAGCTACATCTGAAATACACCTTACAAGAAGGTGTTGCTCTGACACCTCTGACCGTGGCATAATACATGGTGGAACTTACCACAGAGGCGCACGAGCCGTTCTCAGAATACCATTGATAGGAGATATTTTTTGAACGCATCAAAGTGCGCTTGTAAGTATCAGCCAAAGAAATAGTGACTGTGCCACCTTCATAAACCGTGGCTTCTCCGGCCTTTGCCGATGCATTCATCTTCAATGCAAAAATGAAAGCGAAGAGAGTCATCAACAAAAATCCCCTCGTACTTGTTTTTCTAATTCTCATATATCATATTTTTAAGAGCAATTTCCTGGAGCTATATCTTTCATATCATACAAAGGCACCAGGCTACCATTTTCATTTGGCAAAGCAAAGACTATCTGACAATCCTCCTAAGCACCAGGAACAAAATCCCCTAAGTTCTGTAACTAACAGCCACTCCGACGCGCGGGCCCAAGCCTTTCCGCATCAGGATGGCTGTACATGTTCATCTATTTTTTTCTGTTTACCACTATGCTTCACTTGACTTTCTTTGCGCCGCGCACAATGGCTTTTGCTTTTGAGCGAAGCTTTGAGAAAGAAGCGCTGTCGCGTTTCATAAGGCTGACAACACCATTGGAACTGCTCGAAGTAGCAGTATTGAGAGGTACATAAATCACCATTCTATCTTTCGGGAAATACGTGATTCCCATTGTTGATGTTGCAAAGGTAGACTTGTTAACCCAAGCATACTGACTGCCATCGGCTGCCGTTCCCTTATCGAATTTATAGTACTTCGAGTTGAAATAGTCGACAACGGTGGAAAGCGTTGTTTGCTCTGTCAGGAGAAGGACGGTATTCTTGCACCTACCTGTGTTGCTGTCAAGCATGAAAGACACGAGACTGACGTTTTCAGAGCCCACCACATAATACATGGAGGTGCCATCCTCTTGGTATGGAGCGCCATATTTGGAAACAATCTGATCGTGACTCATGCCGAGCGCCTCATAATACGTACCGAGCATTTCTTTTTTAGGGGTTTCATGCTGCTTCATCGAGAGTTTTGTGTAGGTCAGCGTTCCATTCTTCAGGTCGAACACAACCTTCATGGTCTTGTCGTCGTTGTAGAACACCAAAGAGGTTTTCGAAGACTCCGTCTTTTCTTCCTTATACTTGGCCAAGAGGTATTTGTACACTTCATTTGCATCAGAAGTGGTATCCATGTAAAGCCAGAACTCAGAGACTTGCTTGTCGGGATTAAAGACAAAACCAACCATGGTGATGTACTTGTTTCCCGATATAGTATAGTAGTCGCTGCCGTCCTTCGAATAGGAAGCATCAGACATGAGCAACTTATATCCGTACTCGCCCATCGCTTTCTTAACGGCGGCCTGGTTGGCACCAAACAAAGGGACGAAGTCCTCCCAAAGTTCTTTCACATGGGCTTTCTCGTAGAAATGCTGCGTTTCACAAAACACGATTCTTCTCTGTTTCTTATTGTAGACGACAATTGCCTTTGAGGTTTCGGGGTCAGAAGAAGATGAGAAATACACGTAGGAATCATCTCCCGTCATCTTGTAGTAACGCGAATTCATATAAGACAAGACGGCTGATTCTGGCACAGACTCTTTCAACACCAGTTGAATCTCATTGGTCAGATTATCTTCAGGGCACAGGAACACGTTAGTAGAATCGGCAACTTCATGAATGGTGTGTCCATAAGCGTAAGAATATCCGTCAGTTCCAGCCACAGGCGTTCCCAGTCTGCTGAGTGCCTTAGTCACGCCAGCATAGTCAAGCCCAATCAAACCGACATAGTCATACCACAGATCTGCGCAATTGTCACCAACGGTCACCTTCACCCATATGGCTTTTTTACTTGAACTTTGATCATGCGTTGTCGCAAAATTGGACACTTTGATATAAGTAATGCCCTTTTCTCCTTCCGCCTTGATAACACCAGTACGAGGATTGACGCTTGCAATTCGCTCATTTTTACTTCCATAAATCCAAGTGCCGAATCCACCACACTTAATTTCAACGGTTTCGCCAACATTCAAGGTGTATTCCTCAACGATTTTTTCCACTTTGTGCATACCATTTTTAGAGGAGGACAATGTAAAACTGCTTTCTGTCAGGTCCTTGACCGTCCAATCAATGTAATTCATTCCTCCCGTAAAGGGGAAGGAATAGGTAAGCTTATTGGTTTTACTATTGAACTCCCACGTTCCTTCGGTTTCTCCGCAGCGTGAATAATTGGCATAGCGGTCATAAAACTTGCCACTTTCTGAGAAACGTATTTCTTCATTCTCGGCTTCATCATACCAGTTTCCTACAATGGCGGTAGAGAGTTCACCAGAACCACCAGTTACGTGATCACAAGATTCTTCGGAACAGGATGACATTCCGAAAATCAACGCCATTACGGCTAAAGAGATTTTTTTGAACATTATATTAAGGGGTTAATTGTTGCTATTTTCTTTACCTTGATGGGTAACCAGAGGTTGGTCATTTTTTTCTGAACGTGTCAGCCCACTGACTTCAGTCGTTTTTCCATTTTCGTTTGAAGTTGTGCCAGGCTGAGTATATCCAGTTCCATTATTTTCTTCAACAGTACAGTCATCAGTAGAAGGCTCAGATAGTTGTGATTCCGTCGGTTCAATTAAAGCGCGCTTTAATTGAATTTTAGTCGAAGCGACCAAGGTAGGGTCTTTGCAAATTACCTTTATGACAACCATCGTGTCTCTCAGGCAGGCCTTCGTGACTTTGATGGTACTGTCTTTCTCGTTAATCTCCATCATGGTCGGGTCATAATCCAAATGGTCTAAGCTGTCGCCGATGATTGCGATGTGATACCGCGTGGATTCACCAGTTTTCAGTTTATTCTTATCCACCCATATCTCCACACGCTTGACAGGAGGTTCTTCTACTCCGCCAATGATTGAATAGCCGGCATAGAGAAGGGCTGAAATCATGCACAAGCCAAACACAATGGCCAACCAGGTGGACATGCTCATGGCATTACGGGAGGGAGACGCGGCCTCGTCCTTGCTTTTCTGAGCAGGGGGATTTCCCGAGCGGATTTTAACCTGCAACAAAGCAATGGTGATATTGTCGCTCCCTCCGGCCTGCAAGGCGGCAGCAGTAAGCTTCTCTTTGCAAGTCTGGAGGTTGCCTGTTTCCTCTTCAATGATGCCACCGATTTCCTCGTCGCGACAAACGCCGCATAAGCCGTCGGAACACAAGAGGATGACTTCTCCATCTTCAACATCATATTCCGCCACATCGGCCTTGGCCTTTTGCGAAAAATCGCCGAGACTCCGGGTGATGACGTTGCTATTGGGATGGTTCATGGCTTCTTCCTCGGTGATGGTGCCTGCATCCACCAATTGCTGCACGTAAGAATGGTCTTTCGACAAGCGTGCGATGCCTTTTCCTTTGACAAAAGAATAGGCCCGGCTGTCGCCCAACCACGCCACATAGAGTTTTTTGCCCAGCAGCCACGCAATGACAACGGTAGACCCCATGCCATAGGTGGAAGCATCTTTCTCTGTCCTTTTTTTGATGCGGACATCACATGCAACAACCGTCTTTTTCAAAAACGACTTGATGGCATCGGGTTTAGCAATCACCTCTGGCGAAAGATGGTCAGACGCGAACATGTCCTGAACTGTGGCAACGGCAATTGCGCTTGCCACTTCTCCGGCATTCTGTCCTCCCATGCCATCGGCCACCACCATGATGCAACCTTTCGTCCCAAGGCGGATGGCCTGCCGATTATCGGCAGGCACAATCCACGCTTCTTTATTCAGGTCTGGACAAACGGCAAAGTTGTCCTCGTTGTTATCTCGCAAGCCCACATCGGTGCCTGCAAACAATTTAAATGATACCATACGCGTTCTTATAACCTATTCGGCAGACCGGGATTTTTTCTTTTTCCCGCTCTTGTCCTTACGCTTTTCGGCCGTCTCTGACTTCGTAATGCCAGTTGGTTGCTCAGTCTTGGTCATTTTATCGTCAACACACAGCAATTGCAAATTCCAGCTTTCTGCCTCGCCCTTGATGGCAACGCCAGACAAGAAATATTGCACACGACCGCCGCGGTCGAACTTCGATGTGACAAACAATCCGCCGAGGATTTTTTCAGGGTTAAGCACTGAAAGGGCCAGCAAGGAACTGTCGGCCTTGGCTTCCACCTCATAGGGAAGCTGCTGGAAGTCAACGACCATTGCGCTGTCTTGTACGTCGCTCCGCGAATAGGCCCAAATCATATAGCCTTTCTTGAAACCTTCGACATTGTCGATGTTCAAGCCGAAATTGCTGATGGCATCCACGTGCATATAAAGGTCCTTACCGCTGTTCATGGGACGGACATACTCGCTTTCCCCCTTGACTTCGAGATTGACAGACTTATAGTCCGCCTGATCGACAGGACGCTGATAGGTCCAAAAGAGAACAGGGGTATATTTCCCCGACGCATTGTCTCTTGCATAATCAAGGTCTCTCTCCCAGGGAGTGACCACGTCTGAGAGAAAAATCGTTCCACCCGAAACCTTGACGGCCAACGAATAGCTCTCCCCATAGAAGGGCTTATTGTTTTTGCCAAAGTATTCGCCGTTTCGTTCAAGGCGATATTGCTGACGAACAACAGACAGCTCTGGCTTTATGGCTTGCATTTCAGCACCAGAACCGGCACCGACAGCAGCAGCGGCAGCCAATGCCTCTTGCTGGCGCTTGAGGTCTTTCAGTTTGAATGTACTTTGGGCACTGCCTCCTAAAGCGCAGCACGCCATCACTGCCAAAAGCAATGACTTTTTTAAAACTTTCTTCATGACTATCTCAAATTGGAAATTGAACAAAGACCACCATTGTGATCACCGCGACCGAAAGAAACGATGCCTACAGCCTTGAGTTTGCCGCCGTCGTTATAGAACACCGGACCTCCTGAATTTCCAGACTCGAAGTTTCTTGCACTGATTTGGATGACACCATCGTCAAGTCCTTTTCGCGAAGTCTTGCACGAACCATACAAGCAACTGAAATTATAGGTATCAAGGGCTCCCCATCCGTGAGGGAATCCAAGCACATGCAAATCAGCGCCCACAGGCAGAGAAGAGGCCATATTGGCATCGACAACGATATTTCCCTTCTGATTGGTCCGAAGGTACGCCCAATCTGAAGACATGGTGGTTTCCTCTCTCCACACCAATCCTCCAGAGATGTTCAAGTTGTGCTCCGTTGAATGGTTCATCACAAAATCAGAGCTCTTGAATCTCAACACTTTCGTTTTGCTGCGAGCCTCAAAATGTGCAATAATTTTCCAGCCTGGAGTGTTCATGCCGGCAGCGAGATAAGGAATAATCTGTTTGGCATTTTCTCCTGAAGGCACACCGCCAGATTGGGGGAAGAGCCATCCACACAAGCAATGCTTTGCCGTGATGAATCTCCCGTCTGAGGTCAGAAAACCTGTGCCATACCAGCCATAGTCAGGGATTTCCTCTTCACTTTCACCGTCTGTCACAACAACGCGGGTCGTGCGAATGAAGAAAATGTCGTCTTCAACAGACGAGACTAACTTATCGAGATTCTTATCGGGTCGATGACCGCCCTGAACGACAGTATGCCTTAATTTATCAAGTTTATCTTTCTGCTTGTCCAATTCGACCTGGGCAATAGCCATTAAGGAGTCTAATTCGGAGTTTCTGCCGACAAGTTTGCCGATGGTTTGTTTGGCTTCAGCCATTTGACCTTTGAATTTCTCCGTCTGCTGATCGAAGTCTTGCTTCATCATGACATTCCAATAGGCAAGGCCTCCCACGGCAATCACCATCAGGCACGAGATGCATGCAATGGCTGTTTTATAGGGTCGCAACGCCTGTTTGCGAAACAGCTCAAAGCGTTCTGTCATCTTGATACTTGACACCAGGCTCTGCTTGCCAGCTGGAATGATAAAGCCCATCCTTGGGCCTCCCGTTGAGAGCTGAATTTCGTCTCCATTCTCCAAATACCATTCGTTTTCAATGGGGCGACCATTCAAAAACGTGGAATTTGTTTTGGAAAGCTGAACCAATTTCCAGCGTTCACCATCCTTCACAATGGCAGCATGGCGACGGCTGACAGTTGAAAACGTTTCGTCAAACCGCACTTGGCACTTTGCGTCGCGACCGATTTCAACCTGATCGATGATGATTTTCTGCGATTCGCCCGCCTTGTGGTATTTCGAAGCATCCTTATGTTCCAAAATAAAATATCGGCGCCCATTGCCGTTTACCAGGGCGCTCACACCAGCTCCAACGGAGCCTCGCATGGTGCGTTTGTATTGAATATTCTTATTATCCATAGATTTTTAAAAGTTGATGTTGCCCTGCAAAGAGGGCTAAGTAATGGTGTTTCAACTATTTCACCTTGATTTTATACTCGCCAACGGTGATGATGTCTCCAGTAAAGACCTTGAGTCCGTCGCAGGAGACCGGCGTGGCATTCAGATAAGTGCCATTGGTGGATGCCACCCAGCGCTTCTCGTCTTTCATCCATTGCCCGTCTCTTATTATCCAGAAACTCCCGTCTTTCGATTTCTCAAGCGTGAAATGATAGCGCGACACGTAGACGCTGCTCTCCGGAAGTATGATGTCGTTGTTGTCACACCGCCCGACACGCAGCATTCTTCCCCTTGCTTTCAAATGGCTGTTCAGCGCATAAGAAGTTCCGAGGTTTTCTCCTTGGGTGACGACCAACACTGAAATGGAAGTTGAACGCGAAAGTTTTTCCTGCGCATGATGCAAACTGACGTTTCCCATCAGCGGTTTCATGTCTTGCAACACATCCATCGCACTTTGATAGCGCTCCCGATAGTCGGGTGTCAGGCAACGATTGATGATATACAGCCAATCATTGCCGTGTGGAGCAACCCTGAGTTTCTCCACATCCCAATTTCCCTTCTTAGCATTTCGCTGATAGAGCGGCAAATCTTCAACCCTCTCAATGTCTCCGAAAGGGAAGGATCCGCCAGTCAGCAATTCATACAGCATGACGCCAAGCGACCAGATGTCAACGGTTGGGAGATAGGTGACACCGCCCCCGACACGTTCTGACATTTCAGGCGCCATATAGAGCGGCGTGCCCTGCACTTGCTTTGGGCGTTTTTTCCACCACCCCACTTCAGACATTCTCTTCGACCGGTCCATTTCTCCCACAACGCCAAAGTCTGTGAGAGCCGCCCTGTCGTTGCTGCGGATGAGCACATTTTCGGGTTTCAAGTCCCGATGAACCTTTCCTTCTGAATGAAGAATGTGTAGCCCTTCCAGAATGTCATGAAAGTATTGCGGCAATCTGCTTAGGTCTTTACCAATGAGTTTTGACAGGTCGCCATGAGCGCAATATTCCATCAACAAATAAGGATTGCCCTTTATGGTTCCGAAATCCAAACTGTGAATCAGATATTCGCTCACCAGCCTTCCCGTTTTATACTCTTGCTCGAATTTTGCCACCAAAGGGGCGTGCAAGTCACAGGAGACCTCCCAAAGTCTGAGGAGTTTCAAGGCATAGTTGTTTCCTCTTACATCTTCAACCTTGAACACATCGCCATAAGAGCCACTGCCTATTTTGCTGACAACGGAGTATTTGCCGTCTATCAAATCGCCAGATTTAATGTCAAGCCGATATGCAATCATTGTTTTCGCTTATATAAATAGCATGAGTAAGTAGGTAAGTAGATTAGTAGATGTTCAAAAATATTTTATAGTATCCATGCAGGGGGAAAGCCTGTCTGATACTAATTCTGAACACCTACTACCCCTTCTGGCAACTGCTCATTCAAAACGATACAACTGATTGCCAAGGAGAATCAAGTCGCCCTTTTGAAGTTCAACCTTGCGGGCAGCCTGAACAAAAGTTGTTTTGAACTCGCTTTTGTCTTCGATGGCCCATTTGCCATTTTCGAAGGTGATGTCGGCCTGCTCCTGAGAAGTGATGGTTGAATTTTTCGGGTCGGTGTTGTCGCGGTTCAGAACCACCGCATTACCCTCAAAGAGCAGCGGTTTTCCTTCTGGCATTCCGGTTTCTTCAGAAATCGGAACGAGTTTGAACTCAGCTTCTTTCTCTGCCTTTCTCATCGGACGCACCGTCTTCCGCACGTCTTTCGCCACCTTCTCTGAAGAAGAAGAGAAAGAGGAGTTGAAGAAATCATCAAGCACATCGCCCCCTGCGTTCCCCGAAGAGGGGACTTCAGGCGTATCTGCCGAGCCCACTTTATAGCCGCATGCGGAACATTCTCCGTTTTCCAAATGGTAACCGCATTCTGGACACTCACAGTCATTAACAACAACCGACGGTCCGCCAAGAGGCACTTCACGTACGGTGGCTTTGGGATTGAATTCCCCAGCAGCCTGGCGACTCGTTGGCCGACCGTTGTTGTCCTGACCTGAAGCAGCGGCACCGGCATTTTCCGGTGCGCCGCCAACAAGAGGCTTATTGCATTTCTCACAAGTCTCTTTACCCTGGGGATTATCCCAGCCACAGAATTGACATCTCATAATTTTTTATCTTTTTGATTTCAAATATCTTAAAGTGTAAGCGAGCTTAAATTCCAACGTATTCAAACGATGCTTATAGCCCTTCATCGTGACATCACTGACGTTCAACACTGTCCAGCGTTCGTTTTCCCAATAGTTTTTGTTGGCCATGTTGGTCAGCATCTGGGTGTATGAAATGCCGAATGAAAGACCTGCCCACTCATAAGCCACACCAAAGCGCAATCCGCAATTTACTCTGTTGAACGGAGATTGCTGAAATTGGTCATGATTAGGAGCAGCGGCGTCATTGCCTGTCGTGTACATTTTCTCCCAATAAACACAAGGTTGGAAGAGGTTGAATTCAGCATTGACTGCAGTGTGGTGCGAATAATTTGAATTATTCAATGGCAAATTAGTTATATTGCTATAAGCCTTCATCGTTTCGCTGTCAGAATTACCCGATAATTTCATCTTGGCTGAAAGGCCGAAATTCAAGACAGGGCCCATATTCAGCTGTATATGGCTGACGTTATTGATTTTAAACCGATAGGATGCCAAAACAGGAACTTCCAACATGGTATGGGTGTATTCCTCCGTATATGAATTCTGAACTTCACCTTTTCGGTACTCATACGCATTATTGCCTCCCCACGGATAGGTAAGGATGGTGTTTTTGTTGAACTCATTCTTATATTTTATCTGGCTGAAGTTCACACCTGCAGTCAAGAAGATGTTCTTATAAAGGCGAACATCTGCAAAGAGGCCCACATTGAAGCCTGTTGCAGACTTGTAGGATGCATTTTCTTCGCTCGTTCCGAGTCCGTAGTCCAACACCGAACCCATGTAATCACCCCCGGCAGAAGCGCCAATAAACGGAGCATAATAGCCTGCACTCACGCCGAGAGAGAAATTCCGTCCGCCAACGAGTTTGGAATCTGGGAAGATGAGATCCTGGGGCATTCGGGGCGTTTGAGTGATCATGACACCTGCTGTCTGGCGGTCGGTTCTCACCTGCACACTTCCAGAACGCGGTTCGCCATTGGCGATATTCTTTCCGCACTCAATTCGAATGCTGTCCTTGCCAA
>OLRN01001655.1_pt1 | contig 11345 bp, 7 predicted proteins | sample 1673001 | NCBI WGS metagenome assembly OLRN01 (sample SAMEA3136745, study PRJEB25190) | human gut metagenome | biome: human gut; feature: human-associated habitat; material: faeces | place: Austria | collected 2013 | reverse complement strand
GCAGCGGGGCGCTCAGGCGGTCCAGCTCGTCCAGATAGACCGCAAAGCCGATGGCACCGGCACCGGGGGTGAACTTCTGCATCAGAAGGTCGTAGCGGCCGCCCTTGAGCAGGGGGCGGGGCAGGGCTTTCAGGTAGCCCTGAAACACAAGGCCGTTGTAGTATTCCATCTCACCGGCCAGCGTCATGTCCAGCCGGATCACGCCGCCCGCCTTTTCCAGCGGCACAGCCAGCGCTTCCAGCTCGGCCACAGCCGCGCGCATGGTGTCATTGCGGCACAGAGCAGCGGCCTTTGCAAGGGTATCGGCATAGCTGTCGCAGAGGCTCAGCACGCTGCACAGGGTATCGGCGGCATCGGCAAGACCGGCGGCTCCGGCTGCAGCCCGCAGCTCGTGGGCGTTTTTCTCCCGCAGCTTTTCCAGCAGCTTTGCGCGGGCGGCATCCGGCACGCCCAGCGCGTCGAACAGGCCGAACAGGTAGCCCATGTGGCTCACTTCCAGCACCCAATCGGCCCCCAGCGCATCCAGCGACCGCGCCGCCAGACACACCGCCTGCTGCACCTGTGCTTCGCCCACCGCGCCCAGCATCTCAAGGCCCATCTGGCTGATCTCTTTAAAGGTGTGGCTCTCGGCGGAAGGGCGGTAGACATTCTCGTGATAGTAGTAGCACAGGGTCTCTCCGGGGGCGGGCTGCGCCGTCTTGGCAATGGAGAGGGTCACGTCCGGCTTGAGGGCCAGCAGACGGCCATCCAGATCGGTAAAGGTGATGACCTGCTCGGACGACAAAAAGCTGCGGTTCTCCTGATACAGGCCGTACTCCTCAAACCGGCCCATATGATACTTGCGGCAGCCCGCCGCTTCGTACAAGGCGCGCAGCGCAAAGGAGGCGCGCTCCTTGGGCTGCAGGTTTGCAATGCTGAATTCCATTGTCGGTTCCCCCATTTCTTACTTGAGTTTATTTTACTTTATCTAGGTAAAGTTGTAAAGTAGGAAAGTGACGGTGTTTTCAACTCAATGATACGATTTTTCTGTGCGTTTGTACAGGGAAAAGAAGAGAAGGAGCCGTTGCATGGCGCAACAGCTCCTTTTCAGCACGCATATTTACCCAAGCAGGTCCAGCACACTGGCCTTCGGGCGGGCACCCACGGCCTGACGCACCAGCTTGCCCTGCTCAAACACCAGCAGGGTGGGGATGCTCATCACGCCGAACTCCCCGGCCAGCTCCGGCTGCTCGTCCACGTTCACCTTGCCCACCTTCACATCGCCGCGCTCCTCGGCCACTTCGTCCACAATGGGGCTGAGCATCCGGCAGGGGCCGCACCAGCTGGCCCAGAAGTCCAGCAGGACGGGCTTTTCGCTCTGCAGCACTTCCTGCGCAAAGTTTTCTTTCGTGATGGTAATGACTGCCATATTTTTACCTCCTGAAGGGTGTTTGTAATTTCACTGACAGCATCAGTATACCCCGTCGGAGTGTGTTTTTCCGTGACCGGGTCACACAGGGGCGCAAAAAAGCCCGAAGCAGGAAGAAAGAATACTGCTCCGGGCAGGGAAACGCTTATTTCAGTGTTCTGTCAGCAGGGTATCAGACACCGGCCACGCAGTTCTTGCCGGCGATGTAGCCGTAGTAGACGCACAGGCTGTGGCTGATGCCGCGCATGCAGATGGGGTATTCCACTGCGTAGCGGCTGCCCTGCACATTGCCGCAGACATACAGGCCCTTGATGATGTCGCGCTTGGGGCTGGCGGGGTCCTCCTCGGTGAAGGTGTGGCAGTTCTCGTCGCTCTCCAGGCCGCCCACGCACACCAGCATGGAAGTGGTGCCCCACTGGCATGCATAGTACGGGGGATTCTCCAGCGCGAACATCCGGCTTGCGGGCTTGCCGAAGTCATCGTCGGAACCGGCCTTGGCCAGCTCGTTGTAGCGCTCGACGGAAGCCAGTGCATTATCCAGTGCATCGCCCTCAAAGCCGCACTGGGTCAGCAGGTCTTCCAGTGTATCGGCCTTGAACTGGTAAGCCTCGGCCTTTGCGCTGATCTTGGTGTACTGACGGTCGGTGTAGTTGGGGTTGGACTCATCCTCATCCTCGGGGATGATGTAGCACAGGCCGCCGTGGTTTGCGGGCATGTAGGGCACCTCTTCGCCCCACTTGGAGTCGTACAGCTGGAAGGAGGTGCACTCGGGCTGCAGCTCGATCTGGTTTTCCAGCTGCTGGCCGGGGATGCACTCGTTCATGAAACGGTCGCCGCGCTTGTTGATCTGCAGGAAGGGGGTCACGCCCATGCCGCTGCCCATGTGGTGGGTCATCGGTGCGTGGAAATCCTGCACCTTTGCGCCGATCCATGCGCCCATGCGCAGGCCGTCGCCGGTCTCCACGGTCTTGCCCTCCACGTCAACGCCCAGCATACCCATGGCACCCATGTTGGCGATCTTCTTCTCCACGATCTCGGGAGCAAAATGCTTCATGATCTTCTCGTCGCCGGAGTTGTCGCCGGTAGCCAGGATCACGCCCTTGGAAGCGTTGAGCTGGATGTACTTGTTGTCATTCTGTGCGTCGCGGATGATCACGCCGGTCACGCGGCCGTCGCTGTCCTTCAGCAGCTTGGTGCCGAAGCAGCCGAAGAAGGTCTGTGCACCGTTCTCAACGGCCTTGTTCAGGTTGGCTTCCACTATAAAGCCCTGCTGATCCTTGCGGGAAGAGCGGAACTCCATGCTGGAAGGGAAGGTGGGGAACTCTTCGTTGCGGTAATCGTAGTGCTCGGGCTGAGGCCATGCCAGCGGCACCAGAATACCCTTGTCGAACTGCTCCTGGGTCACGGCCTCACGGGTGGAGTCGCAGATGGTCAGCTCGGGGTAAGCCTCGATGAACCAGTCCATGACCTCGTGTGCATGGGAAGCCCACTTTTTCAGGATGGAGCGCTTGTTGCGGTAGGTGCACTCGCGCATCAGGCGGTCGACCACAACATCCTCGTCCACGATGTTCTCACGGCCCCAGCGCTTGTTCAGGCTGCCGTTCAGCAGGGCATACTCGCCGCTGCGGCAGTTGAAGGAAGAGCTCTTTTCCACGATGGCAACTTTTGCGCCCTCCTCGGCAGCCGCACGGGCAGCGCAGACGCCGGACAGACCGGCGCCGATGATGACCACATCAAAGTCCTGGGTCTCACTGGCCTGCACGTCCGGCTCTTCGCCCAGCCAGTCATCGCCGGTATCCCCGGCGGTATCTGCAGCAGGCTCTTCGGAAGCAACGCCCATAGCCTGCTCGATGCAGCTGGCGGCAGCCTTCTTGACCGCGTTGGTGGTGACGGTGGCGCCGGAAACATTGTCGATCTCAGCGTTCTGTGCCGCCATGATGGCATCCTGCAGGGTGGGAGCAGCCACGCCGCCGATGCTCTCGGTCTCGTTGGAAGCATCGATGACCACATCGGTGATAGCGGTCTCGCTGAAGGTCATGGTCACCTTCACCTCACCGATGCCGGTAGCCGTGCCGGTGTATGTGCCGGGGGTGTAGACGGCATCGCCGGAAGCGGATGCCGCAGTGCCGGAGGAACTTGCGGAGTTGCAGGCAGCCAGAGCGCCGGCGGTGACACCGCTCATTGCGGCGGCAGCGGCAACTTTCAGAAAGCCTTTGCGGGAGATCTTTTCCATCTTGTTTGCTCCTTTTTCTTTCTTCTCTTCTTCTCGTTTCTGCGGGATTTTTATCCCGCTCCGACACTTAGTATAAAATATAACGAAGTAAAATGGAAACAAAAAATTTTTGCCACAGTGATAAAAGCTCTTTATCAGTCTCCATTGATGTGCTATACTGAAAGCAATCTTATTCTGCCCGCCGGGAAAGGAGAGGTTTCGCCCATGAACGACCGCCAGCTGCTGTGTTTTCTCACCCTGAGCCGGACGCTGAATTTTACCGCCGCCGCCCGGGAGCTGTACTGCACCCAGCCCGCCCTCAGCTACCAGATCCGCAGTCTGGAAAAGGAGCTGGATCTGGCCCTGTTTGAGCGCAGCACCACCCGCGTGGCGCTGACCGAAGCAGGCCGGGCCTTTGTGCCGCAGGCGGAGGGGATCTATCGCAGCATCCTGAACGCCCGCACCGCGCTGAAGGGCTTTGCCCGGCGGCGCACGCTGACCCTGCGCCTGCCGCCGGTGCTGCTGCAGCGTGACCCCATTTATCCCATCCTGATGGCACGGCTGCACGCCGCACTGCCGGGATATGAGTTTGCGGTGGACACTCGGCCCGTGTCACGCAACCCCCACGAAATGCTCTGCAGCGAGGCAGACGCAGCCCTCTATCTGCCCTTTGGGCCGCTGCAGCCGGAGATCGAGCGCCTCCCCATCCTGCACAACACCTTTTACCTGATCGTATCGCCGGAGCACCCGCTCACAGGGCGCAGCACTCTGGCGCTGGCCGATCTTGCCGGGCAGCAGCTGTTTTATGAGCCTCTGTATCAGGAAATGGTGGATCTTGCCGTTGTTCAGCCCGGCCTGCCGTTTTCCGCACCAAGCTGGCACATGGTGGAAAACTACGAGTGTGTTTACAACGATCTGCTTGCCGGGCGCGGCATGTTTTTGTGCCCGATGAAATACCCGGCCTTTCCGGCGGCATGGTACCTGCCGCTGCAGCTGCCGTTGCCGGACACCTGTCTGCTGACCCTGCGGGACGACCCGCGTCCCGAGATCCAACGGCTGCGGGAGGTATTCACCGCTGTATACGCCAGCCGCGCAAAGCTGCTGGGAGAGGCGTAAAAAGCAGCGCCGGAACGGCAAAATCGTTCCGGCGCTGCTTGTTTCAGAAGAGATCAGGCTTCTTCCGGCACATCATCAAAACCGATGAACCAGAGGATCGCAAAGGTGGCCACAAAGGCGATCGCGGCAGAGATCAGTGCGTTGATCACGTTCATGGGATTTTCACCGACATACAGGCCGATGGCTGCCAGACCGGCACCACCGCCGCCAAAACGGCGCACACCGGTCAAACCGGCATACAGGCCGCCCAGACCACCGCCGATGGTGGTGGCGATGAGAGGCTTACGCAGACGGACGTTGACGCCGAACAGAGCAGGCTCCGTCACGCCCAGCAGAGCGGTCACACCGCCGGAAACGGCCAGCTGACGGAAGTTCTTGTTTTTGGTCTTGATGGCAACGCAGAGGGCTGCGGCACCCTGTGCAATGTTGGAAGGCAGATTACCGGGGCCGATGACCGTCTCATAGCCCAGCATAGACAGAGAGTTGACATAAGCGGGCAGCAGGCTGTAGTGCATACCGGTCATGACCAGGAACGGCATAAAGGCACCGATGACGGTGGGCAGTGCCCAGGGGCAGACCTTTTCAATGGCCAGCAGGACGTTGACCAGACCATCGCCGATGATGCTGCCCAGAGGGCCAAGCACGCACAGGGAGATGGGAGCCATGATGAGGATGGTGAGCACCGGCCGCAGGATGAACTTGACCACAGAGGGCACGACCTTATTGACAAATCGTTCCACGTATGGCAGTACCAGCGTGATAAGGAAGATGGGGATGACTGAGGAAGAATAGGTTACCATCTTCACCGGCAGACCCAGCACATGGACCACATCGGCATCGGCTTTCAGGGCGATGAAGTTCGGGTGCAGCAGGATGGCCCCCAGCAGCATGGCCATCTGCGGGTTGCAGCCGAACTTTTTGGCCGCGGAGTTGGCCAGGAAGATCGGCAGGAAGTAATAGGAAGAGTCTGCGATGAAGTTGAGGAAATAGTACAGATTTCCGCTCTTGTCGATCCAGCCGAAGAGGGTCAGCACAGACAGCAGAGCCTTGATCATACCGGCACCGGCGATCAACGGCATCAGCGGGGTGAACACACCGGCCAGCGTGTCCAGAATGATGCTGACCCTGCTCTTCTTTTCCTCGGCCGGGGCGGCAGGCTGTTTGACTTCCTTACCGCCGAAGTCGCCCAGTTTCATCAGTTCATCGTACACGGCAGCCACTTCGTTGCCGATGATGACCTGATACTGGCCGCCTTTGTTCACGACACCCATCACGCCGGGTACGGCTTTGACCTTGGCCTCGTCCACGCCGTCCATTGACTTGAGGTTGAACCGCAGGCGGGTGACACAGTGGGTCAGAAATGTAACATTTTCTGCGCCGCCGACCTGTTCCAGCACCTGCTGGGCAGTTTTCTTTGCATCCATTTGTTTTGCCTCCTTCAATATCCTAAAAAATGCATTGCTTACAGGGCGGTGTCTGCGCCGTTGCTTGCAATGACTTTTTTGTACCATGCAAACGACTTTTTCTTTTTGCGGGCCAACGTGCCGCTGCCGTCATCCTTCTTGTCTACGTAAATGAAGCCGTACCGTTTGCGCATCTCGCCGGTGCCCACCGAAATAATGTCGATGGGACCCCAGCAGGTGTAGCCGATCACCGGAACGTCATCCAGCTCAATGGCCTGCCGCAGCGCATCAATGTGACTGCCCAGAAAACGGATGCGGTAATCGTCCTGAATGCTGCCATCCGGTTCTACGGTGTCGATGGCACCCAGACCATTTTCCACAACGAACAGCGGCAGTTCATACCGGTCATACAGCTCATTCAGTGCGATGCGCAGGCCGTCCGGATCGATGGGCCAATCCCAGTCGGTACGCTGGAGATACGGATTGCTGCGTTCTACACAGCAATCCGTATCTTCCGTTGCACGGGCAACTGAAGAAAAATAATAGCTGAATGCGATGTAATCCACAGTTCCTGCGGCCAGCAGCTCGGCATCGCCCGGCTGCATCTCTACCGAAGTGCCCATGCGCCGCAGCTGTGCCGTGCACAGGCTGGTGTAGTGTCCGCGGCACATCACATCGGTGTAATAATAGTTCGGCATCATCTGGAATCTCTGTGCCAGCACATCCTTGGGTGCGCAGGTGCGCGGGTAGGTGGTGGGATACTGGATCATGCAGCCGATTTTATTTTCCGGGTCGACCGCATGCCCGATCTGCACGGCCTTTGCACTGGCAAGGAACATGTTGTGGCTGACCAGCGCTTTGACAGCGTTGTGCTCCTCGCCTTCGGCAAAGAGCACGCCTGCCTGATGGTATGGCTCACTCTGGTTCATGGTCTCGTTGATCTCATTGAAGGTCATCCAGTACCGGACCTTTCCTTTGTAACGCCGGAACACCGTTTCACAGTACCGGGCAAAGAAATCGATCAGGGCTCGGTTACGCCAGGAACCATAGTGCTGCACCAGATACAGCGGCGTTTCGTAATGCGAAAGCGTGACCACCGGTTCGATCCCGTAGCGGTGCAGCTCGTCGAACACACGGTCATAGAAAGCAAGCCCGGCCTCGTTCGGCTGCAATTCATCGCCCTGCGGAAAGATGCGCGGCCAGTTGATGGACATTCGGAAGCACTTGAAGCCCATCTCGGCAAACAACGCGATGTCCTCTTTGTAATGGTGGTAAAAATCCACGGCTTCATGGCTAGGGTAGTAGTTGCCCTCCATGACCTGTGTATGAATCTCGCGCGGGACGCCGTGGCGTGCACCTTTTTCCACGTCGGCAATGCTCAGGCCCTTGCCATCCGTCTGGTAGGCACCTTCGTACTGGTTGGCGGCGGTCGCACCGCCCCACAGGAACTTTTTTGGCATCTCCATAAGCTTGAAAACCTCCTTGCAGGTATAGAATACTTGCAGGGAGGTTTTTGTGCAATATTTTTTAAACTTATTGGTACAGTGTTAATTTTTCCGTTTCTTTTTGCATGATCAAAAACGGAACAGTGTTTCATTCCGCATTTTCTTTGTGCAGATTCAACAAAATAGGATTGGTGGAGGTGCGGTGCTGTTCCAGCTCTCGGGCGCGTTCCAGCTTGTAGGTATAATTCTTCTGGTAATTCTGCCGGAAGTACTCGGAATACAAGATGTCCAGTAGAAGGGTCATGGACAGATGGGAAGCATAGTCCCCAAGATTCTGATAGATGCTTTCTTTGGTGGAAAGGGTCAGCTTGCAATCCGCATAACAGGTCAGGCTGTTTTCGCCAAAGCTGGTCAGCGCAAGGATGGGTGTTCCGGAGCGTTTGCACTGCCGGGCAATCTCCAGCATCTGCGCCGTTTCGCCGGAATAGGAAATGATCATGGCAAGGTCCCTCTCGGACAGACAGCAGGCCTGATACCGCTGGTAGTTCAGATTGTTGAAAATGACCACCCGCTTGCCGATCTTGAGCATCTTTTCTCGGAAGGATTCGGCCTGATTGATGGCCGTCCCGGCGGAAAAAATGTGGATTTCCTCGTGATATTTGAGCAGGAGCACCGCTTTGTGCAGGTCTTCGTACCGGAGAAGCTGCATAGTGTCCTTGACGGCTTCTTCGTACAGCTCGCCGATGTTCTGCGCCACCCGCATGGGGCTGTCGTTTTCAGCAAAGGGAAAATTGAAATCCACCTTGCCCTGTTGCTGGTCGAGATATTCCAGTTCACGCACAAAATTTTGCTTGAAGTCATCAAAGCCGGTAAAACCCAGCTTTTTGCAAAGGCGCAGGACGGTCGGCGGAGAGGTGTAGGTCACTTCTGCCAGACTGCGGGTGGAATATTTGGCAATTTCCATCCCATGCGCCAAAATATAGGCGGCCAGCGTTTTTTCCCCTTCCGAAAGTTTTTCCTGAAACGCAAGTTTGTCCACGATCAGCATTGCGATTCTCCCTTCCGCTTTTTCTGTAAGCATATCATATCCTGCAGTATTTGGCAAAAAAATTTGCGGCATGCAAAAACGCCGCCGCGTCAGCAAATGACGCGGCGGCGCAGATACAGTGGGAGAAGCGCTTATTTGCCCAGCATTTCGTGGGCAGTCTTGCAGATGGTAGCGGCATCCAGACCGTAGAACTTCAGCAGGTCCCATGCAGGGCCGGAGCAGCCGAACACGTCCTGCACGCCTACGCGGCGCACAGGGGTGGGCAGCTTCTCGCTCAGCACGGCGCAGACGGCCTCGCCCAGACCGCCGATGACATTGTGCTCCTCGGCGGTGATGACCTTGCCGCACTCCTTTGCAGCCTTGAGGACGATCTCCTCGTCCAGAGGCTTGATGGTGTGGATGTTGATGACCCGGGCATGGATGCCCTCAGCGGCCAGCTGCTCCGCAGCAATGCGGGCTTCGTTGACCATCAGGCCGGTGGCGATGATGGCAATGTCGCTGCCCTCAGTGATCTGCTCACCCTTGCCGATGATGGCCTTGCCGCACTCTGTCTCGATCTGCTCCGCCAAATGGCGGAGTTCCGTGAAGTCCATAGTCGTGCCTCCCAGGTTCCATGAAATACCCCTCTATTATATCTAACCCGAAAGCGGACCGCAAGAGCGGATGCCAGCTCCGGGAAGACCTGAAAAAATGCGTGAAAAGGAGGGAACCCTCTGGAAAAGCGGAAGCGCCTGTGCTATGATACGAAACAGAAGGTCCCGCAACAGGACCGACGAGAATTTGGGAGGAATGCGTATGAAGAAGACATTGTCCCTGCTCCTGTCCCTGGTGCTGATGCTCAGCCTGGCGCTGCCCGCATCCGCTGCGGAGACGGAGTACCCCACCCTGGAGGGCGGCGTAACCGAGATCCAGAAGTATGGCAACATCGTCCTGGACATCGATCCGGCGGACCTGAAGGACGGCGGCTACACATACGGCGACCTGCTGACCGTCACCGTCAACGGCACTGGGTATGACATGCCCCTGTGCACCAACTACTCCGATGTGGACACCGGCGCGCTGGTGCTGCGGGACAGCGAGGGTGTGCTGATCGCCGCCATCAACATGGGGGACTTTGCGACCAGCAACGGCCTGGCCGCCAAGGTCACCGCCGAGGACGGCTCCTACACCTGGGAGTTCCCCGAGGGCCAGTCCCTGGAGAGCATCACCGTCTCCATCTCCATGAAGGAGCAGGGCGGCTACTATGACCAGTACCTCATCCACCAGCTGACCCGCACCGACGAGCGGGCGGACTACGCCTCCGACGCGGTGTTCGCCAACTTCCGCAACGTGGCTGTGGGCGATCTGGGGGAGAACGCCTTTTTCCGCAGCAGCAGCCCCGTGAACAACGAGCTGGGCCGCGCCTCCTATGCCGATGACCTGGCAGAGGCCGGCGGCATCCAGGCGGTCATGAACCTGGCGGATTCCAACGAGCTGATCGAGGGCTACATCGCCGCCGAGGGCTTCGACTCCCCCTACTACCAGTCTCTGTACGAGGCGGGGAAGGTGAAGGCCCTGAACCTGGGCGTGGACTTCACCGCTGCCGACTTCAAGTCCGGCCTGGCGGAGGGCCTGCGCTTCTTCGCGGAGAATGAGGGGCCCTATCTGGTCCACTGCACCGAGGGCAAGGACCGGGCCGGCTTTGTCTCCGCCCTGCTGGAGTGCCTGATGGGCGCCACCTATGACGAGGTTGTGGCGGACTACATGACCACCTATGTGAATTACTATCACCTGGAAGAAGGCGGCGAGCAGTATGAGGCGGTGAAGAACAGCAACATCGTCTCCATCCTCACCAACATCACCGGCGCTGCGGAGGGCACGGATCTGACCACTGTGGATCTGGCCGCTGCGGCAGAGGACTATATGCTGGACGCCGGCCTGACCGCAGACGAGGTGACCGCCCTGAAGGCGAACCTGGCTAAGGACTACACGGTAGAGACCGAGGCTCCCGCGGAGGAGACGCCGGAGGAGCCTGTTCCCCAGGCCCAGACCTACACCGTGGAGGCGGGAGACTGCCTGTGGAACATCGCCTATGAGGTGTACGGCACCGGCACTCGCTGGACTGTGATCTACGAGGCCAACCGGGATACCATCCGTGACCCCGGCATGATCCACATCGGGCAGGTGCTGACCATCCCCGCTGCCTGAAAATGCCTGATTCGTTTTTGAAAACAGCTCCCGGAGCAATCCGGGAGCTGTTTTTTTGCCTTTGTATGCGCTTGCAAGGATTTTACATAGACTTTACAGAGTCCTGGTGTCGGATTTTACTTCCGGCTGTTTATACTAAGACCGTCCCTTGAGCAACAGACATAGGAAAAGGAGTAATCTTCGATATGAAAAAAGTATTTTCGCTCTTGCTGTCCCTGACCATGGTCATGGCTCTGCTGGCCGGCTGCGGCGGTGACACCACGGCTGACGACACCACGGATGATACCGCTTCCAACGACGCCGCCCAGGAGGAGACCGCTGAGCTGAGCGGCACTGTGGCCACCGACGGCTCCACCTCCATGGAGGAGGTCATCGGCGCCCTGGGTGAGCAGTTTATGGCCGACAACTCCGGCGTGTCCGTCACCTACAACCCCACCGGTTCTGGCGCCGGCATCGAGGCCGTGTCCAACGGCAGCTGCGACATCGGCCTAGCCTCCCGCGCACTGACCGATGACGGGAAGGCGGG
>OLRN01001654.1_pt1 | contig 11346 bp, 8 predicted proteins | sample 1673001 | NCBI WGS metagenome assembly OLRN01 (sample SAMEA3136745, study PRJEB25190) | human gut metagenome | biome: human gut; feature: human-associated habitat; material: faeces | place: Austria | collected 2013 | reverse complement strand
CGTCCCACACAAAGCCGAAATCCCCCAGCACCACCACGGTGTCCTTCTTGCCCAGCCAGCGCAGCTTGCCCTGCTTGAAGCGCTGGATATCGCCGTGGGTATCCCCTGTAAGATATACCATTCCTGCCCTCCCTGCCGGAGCGAAAGAACGGTGTAAAACACCGCAAGGCTCTTGTAACACCCCGGCAAACCTGTTATTATTATAGAACACAGCACACTTGCTGCAAAATTGATCTTCCGGCGCGCCGCACAGCGCAGCCGTATCCCGTATATTTTATCGCTTTTTAAAGGAATTGTCCACATGAAACGTATTTTTGCATTGGTTCTTTCACTTGTATTTCTGCTCAGCTGCCTTGTGCTGCCCGCCGGGGCCATGTTCGACCCCAGCCCGGTGTATCAGGTGCAGGCTGCAAGCGCCTATATCGTGAACACGGATACTAACATCATCGTCTATGATAAGGACAGCACAAAGCAGGTGTCTGCCGGCGGTCTGACCAAATATATGACCCTTGCCGTGCTGCTGACCAACTACGCCGACCAGCTGGACAGCACCTTCCAGATGCCCTTTGCCATCTCGGACTACGTTTACAACACCAACAACGCGGATATGCGCTCCAACGAGACTTTCACCTACCGGGAAGCCATGTACGCCATGCTTACCCGCAATGCCAACGAGGCAGCCATGGGTGTGGCGTACACCCTTTCCGGCGGCGATCTGGACGGCTGGGTGGCGCAGATGAACACCCTGTCCCAGCGCATCGGCACCACCGCCAGCAGCTGGACAGACGCCTGCGGCATCGACAGCGGCAACACCACCTGTGCGGTGGATATGTACCTGATTCTGCGTTACCTGATGAGCTTTGACGCCTTTGTGGAGGTGTCCGGCGCGCCCAGCTTTACCATGCCCGCCAAGGAGAAGCACCGCTCCTCCTCGGTGCTGGTCAGCCAGAACGCCGCGCTGAGCAAAGCCAGCGGCGGCAGCTACTACCGCAGCGCCATGCAGGGCGGCATGTGCAATGTGACCGCCTTTAAAAACGATACCGGCACCCAAAGTTATGTTTCGTGGGGCAACAAGGACGGTGCCACCTATATCTTCTGCGTGATGGACAGCCCCGACAGCTGCGATACCTTCGGCTACGCCAACCGCCGCCCTGCCCTGTTCGAGACGGTCAAACTGATGGACTGGGTATTCGACAGCTTTTCCATTCAGGCTGCGCTGGACACCGACCTGACCATTGCGGAGATCCCGGTCCGATATTCCTCCGACACCGACACCTTGCAGCTGTACCCCAACGACAGCATGATGACCCTGCTGCCCTCCACCAGCGACGGCACCGTCACCCAGAAATACTTCCATCTGCCGGACTACGTCTGTGCCCCCATCCAGCAGGGCGATGTAGTGGGCACGGTGGAGCTGAAGCTGGCGGGCGAGACCATCGGCGTGGTGGAGCTGATCGCCGGGCAGGACGTAGCCCGCAACCCGCTGCTATTCGGGGTGGACAAGGTGAAGGAGTTCCTGACCAGCCTGTACCTGAAGGTGGTGCTGGTGCTCAGCCTGATCGCCGCCCTGATCTATGGGCTGTGGCTGCTGTGCTCCAACTGGAACCGCCGCAAGCCTACCAAAAAGATCCACCGCCGCTATTAAGTAAAGCAAAAGCCCTGCACCGGATGCAGGGCTTTTTTCTGTATTGCAGCGCCTCAGGCGCGGTTTTTCAGAAGTTCTGTCAGGCTGTGGAAGGTTTGGCCATGGTTGCCGGTAACCGTCTCGGCGTGGAGCAGGCTGCTGAGAACGCTTTCCTCCACGCACTCTGCCACCGCCCGGAACAAAGGGTTGATTGCATCATCGTGGAGCAGGGTCATGGGCAGCAGGGCTTTCTCCGAATAGTGCGGCACCCGGTTGGCGGTGGTGAAGGCGATGACGATCTCGCCGCTGCCGTTGCCGCAGTAGGAACCTGTGCGGGAAAGCCCCACCAGCGCCCGGCGGCACAGCCGCCGCAGCTGCCGCTCGCTCAGGGGGATATCCGTGGCCAGCACCGTGATGATGGAGCCTTTATCCTCATGGGGCGGGATGCTGTTATTCAGCAGGGTGTGGATGGGCGTGCCCGCCACGATGAGGTCATCGAACAGCGCGTGATTGGAGAGCACCAGCGCACCCATGGTGTAGGGTTTTCCGTCCAGTTCCACCACCCGTGAGGCGGAGCCGATGCCGCCTTTCAGCCCGTGGCAGCGCATCCCCCGCCCGGCACCTACGGCACCCTCGGCAAAATCTGCCTTGCAATCTGCCAGCGCGGCAAAAACGTGCTGCTCGGTCACATGAAGCCCCCGGATGTCGTTCAGGCCGCAGTCGTTGCACTCGCAGACCACCGGGTTCACGCTGCCGGTGGTCTCGCAGATGTCGGGGTTTTTCTCCAGCATATACTTTACCAGCGCGGTCTGTGCCGTGCCCACGCTGAGGGTGTTGGTAAACAGGATGGGCGTTTCCAGCGTGCCCAGCTCGTCGATCTGCACAAGGCCGGTGGTCTTGCCAAAGCCGTTGATGACATAGCTGGCCGCCAGCACCTTTTCGTGGAACACGTCCCCTTGGTGGGGCAGCAGCGCCGTTACGCCCGTCTGCACCACGCCGTCTGCCAAGGTGCAGTGCCCTACCGTCACCCCCGGCACATCGCTGATCTTATCCCGCGCACCTTTGGGCAACGTGCCCACCTGAAAACCCCATTCGTTCCCTGCAATGCCCATCGTAGCTCCTCCTTGCTTTTTTCTAAGGTGTATCATAACATTTCTCCTGCCAAAAGTAAACCGCTGTAACAGACCGGGGCGCATATAGAAAAAGAGGCTGCCGCACAGCTATCTCACTGTGCAGCAGCCCTTTGCTATTTTTTACGCCGCAGTGCGGTGTCCATCAGGAATGCTCCACCAGACGGAAAAGCCCCTTGAACTTTTCCCAGCAGGCCACCACCCGTTCGCGCTGCACAAAATCATTGAGGTGCCGCTGCATTTTCCGTCGGCCACGATCTTCTGAGCGCCGCATAGGAGACCAGAAAGTTTGCCAGCCACCCTGCCGGGACGGCAAGCCAGACAAAGGCAATGCCAAAGCGCGGTGCACAGAGCAGGGCAACGGACAGGCGAATGGCAAGGTTTACCATGTTGGCAATGAGGAACGGGCGCATGATACCAAGCCCGCGCAGCACGCCATCGGTTGCCATCTTGATGCCCATGAAGATGAAGAAGTAACCCAGCCACCGCATATAATCACCGGACACCTGATAGGCCAGCGCCGTTCCGTCCTTGCCCAGAAACAGCGAGGAGATCTGGGTGTGCAGGGTTTCAATGACCGCAAAGGCAATGACCGCAAAGCACAGGTCCAGCACCAGCGCAGCGTGGTAGCCTTTTTTGAGGCGGTCGATCTTCTTTGCACCAAGATTCTGGGAAATAAACGGCGAGACCGCATTGCCGATGGAGACAAAGATCAACGAGAAAACATTTTCTACCCGCATCGTTGCTGCATATCCGGCAAGCGCCTGTGTGCCGAAGGGGTTTACCACCGCCTGCACGATCATCATGCCGATGGACACGGTGGACTGCTGCAAGACCGACGGCACCGCAATGCGGAGCATGGAAGCCAGCTCCTGCCGGTCGAACCTTTTAAAGGGGCTTTTATACTGCCGCATCCGGTGCAGGAAAATCAAAAACGAAAACACCGCAGAAATGCCCTGTGCGATCAACGTGGCAAGGGCTGCGCCAAACACGCCCAAGCCAAGTCCCGCCACCATCCAGAGATCCATAAAAATATTCAGGATGGAGGAAAAGATCAGCAGACCCAGCGGGATCCTGGATTCCCCAATGGAGGTAAACATGGTGGAAAGAATGTTGTACATGAACAAAAACGGGAAGCCCACAAAATAGACCCGCAGATACAGCACCGCATCCTCCAGAATGTCGGCGGGGGTCTGCAAGCCGCTCATCATAGCACGGGAAAAGCTAAAGCCAAAAACGCCAAGGACAACGCTCAAAACCAGAAAGCTGAGCAGGGACGTTGACTCGATGGTTTTCATTTTGCCATAGTTTTTAGCACCAAAATAGCGGCTTACCAGCACACCGGCACCCACACCGGCACCCAGCGCCACACAGATAAAAACATTGGTCAGCGCAGCACAGGCACCGACAGCCGCCAGTGCCGAGGAGCCGACAAACTGACCGACTATGATGGAATCTGCCATGTTATAGACCTGCTGAAAAAAGCTGCCAAGGATCATTGGCATTGCAAAAACCGTCAGCGCTTTCAGCGGCGCATCTGTGATCAGATATTCATCTTTCGACATGATCTATTTCCTTTCAAGCTGTGTTTCTCTCAATTTTTTTAAATTTGCTCTGGCCAAGTATACCACGCTTTTTCCCTACTGAAAAGCTCCCGCTTGCATTCTCGCAAACTGCTTTTATAACGTCCCGTTTCCCTTTCTCTCGTCTTGACAAGCCCTTTTCTTCCGATTACAATACCAAAAAGAGCCGGCGGGCGGTCTTTTTGCTGCCTGCTGCCACAATCTTCCGGGAAAGGAACTTTTTCATGGAACCAAAAACAAAACAATATCTGCTCATAACCGTTGTAGGAGTCACGCTTTTTGTGGCGCTGCTGCGGCTTTCGGACGTTTTGGCCTTTGCCGCGCAGCTGGTGGATCTGGTGCTGCCCATTTTGGCGGGCGGCATTCTGGCGTTGTTCCTCAGCGTGCCCATGGCCGGGCTGGAAAAGCGGCTGGGGCGGCTGTTTGCCAAAGCGAGAAAGCAGCCCTCGGGCAAGGCGCTCCACCTGCTGAGCTTTCTGCTCACCCTGCTGGGGGTGGTGCTGGTGCTGGTGCTGGCCCTGACGCTGCTGATCCCGGAGCTGGTGCAGTCCTTCCACAGCCTGTATCTGCAAATTGAAGCCAACATCCCCCGCTGGACGGCCTACCTCCAAGCCCAGGACCCCGACATGGGCTGGCTGATGAGCCGGTTGGAGGGCATCGACTGGGAGCAGCTGCTGCACAAGGTGACCTCCGGCCTCGACACGGTGCTGGTGAACGCGGCGGGGGCCGTTTCCGCCACGGTGAATCTTGTGGTGACGGCCTCCTTTGCGCTGATCATCTCCGTCTACCTCTCGCTGGGGGCACAGAGCCTGGGCCACCAGGCCCGCACCCTGGTGCGCGCCTACCTCAAGCCCGGCCACGCCGCCTGGGTGCTGAAGTTCTGCCGCCTGTTCCGCCAGTCCTTCGCCAACTTCCTCACGGGCCAGTGCAGCGAGGCGGTGATCCTCGGCATGCTTATGAGCCTCGCATTCTCCCTCTTCCGCATTCCCTACGGCAGCCTGGTGGGGATGCTCACCGCCATCTGCGCCATCATCCCCTATGTGGGGGCGCTGCTCTCCTGCGTCATCAGCGTGTTTCTGGTGCTGCTGGTGGACCCCCTGCTGGCGGTGCGCGCTTTGCTGGTCTACCTTGCGGTGCAGTTCATCGAGAACCAGTTCATCTACCCCCGGGTGGTGGGCAAATCGGTGGGGCTTTCGCCCCTGTACACCCTTGTGGCAGCCATGATCGGCGGCAAGCTCTTCGGCATCCTCGGCATCCTCTTCTTCATCCCGCTGACGGCGGTGGTGCTGGAGCTGGTGAAGGAAGACGCCTGCCGCCGCCTGCGCACCAAAGAGACGCTGCAATAAATAAATAAATAAATAAACAAACAGCGGCCCCGCAGACCTTTTTCAAAGTCTGCGGGGCCTTGTGCTGTGGGGCTATTTTACCTGCACGGTCATGGTTCGGTCACTGCCCGGTAGCCGCGGATGACGCGCCACTTGGCAACGCCCTTGTCCGGCTTAAAGCTGCCGTCGGCGCGGGCTTTCAGGTAGCCCTGCTCGATGGCCCACTGGGCGGCTTGGGCCAGCTCCGGGTCGGCTACGTCCGCAAAGGCGGGCAGAGTGGCCGGGGCCGGGCGGCCTGCGGTGTTCCAGAGGAGCATTGCCAGCTCGGCGCGGGTATGCTTCGGCACGGTATCGCCCAGCACCTGATCCACTTTTTCGCGAATGACACCGGAAGCGGAATTCAGAATATGCACAAAAGCTTCATTCTCGCCGTGCAGGTCGCTCATGAAGTGCTCGGTACCCTTGGGCAGCTTGAGCAGTGCCTGCGTGCTGATGATCTCGCTGGCTGCCGCCGCCTGCGAAGGATAATCCCGCGAGAGCAGGGTCAGGTACTTGAGATTATCGCGGATCTCATCGGTTTCGGTGCGCATGGTCTCCTCCATCACAACGTTCTCTCTGCCGCAGTCCGCCACAAGGACCTTGCAAAGATGTTGCTTTCCATATGTATTATTTTTTCCTTATCTTATAGTATAGCACGTCCGGGGCGAAAAGTGGTATACTGGGGCTGACAAACTTTCAGCAAAGGACTTTGGATATTATGCCGAAAAGCGATTTCGTCTCCGTTCCCTCTTCCTGCACCCTCTGCCCGCGCCGGTGCGGGGCCGACCGTGCTGCCGGACGCACCGGTTTCTGCGGCGCGGGCGGCACCTTAAAAGCAGCCCGCGCTGCCCTGCACTACTGGGAGGAGCCATGCATCAGCGGCACAAAGGGCAGCGGCACGGTGTTCTTTTCCGGCTGCACCCTCAAATGCTGCTTCTGCCAGAACTATCCCATCAGCGCCGAGGGCCTTGGCAAGGAGATCAGCGTGGAACATCTGGCAGAGATTTTCCTGAATCTGCAGGAGCAGGGTGCCAACAACATCAATCTGGTCACGCCCGGCCAGTGGCGGCCCTGGATCATTGCCGCGCTGGATATTGCCCGGGCTAAGGGCCTGCATCTGCCCATCGTATGCAACACCGGCGGCTACGAAACGGTGGAAAGCGTGGAAGCATGGCGCGGATACATCGACATCTGGCTGGCCGACCTGAAATACGTCTCCTCCGCCCTCTCGGCAGAGCTTTCCTCTGCACCGGACTATTTTGCGCAGGCAAAGCCCGCCATTGAAGCCATGATGGCACAGGCCGGGCACCCGGTGTTCAATGCAGAGGGCATCCTGCAAAAGGGGGTCATTCTGCGGCACCTTGCCCTGCCCGGCCATGTTGACGACAGCTTTGCGGTGCTTGACCAGATGGCCGCGTGGAACGATGCAGACCCCGAGTGCTTCATCCCCAGCGTCATGAGCCAGTACACACCGTTTTACAAAGCCGCAGAGCACGGCATCGGACGGCGCATTACCACCTATGAATACCGCCGGGTGGTCAACTATGCCATGGACAAGGGACTGGCGCAGGGCTACATGCAGCAGAAGAGCAGCGCAAAGGAAGAGTATACGCCTTCTTTCGATTTGACAGGGGTATGAATTCGTCAAATCTCCCAAAAAAGGCTGATTATTTTCTCTTGCATCCCCGCGGAAATGCTTGCAATCCCATCCGGGCCGGATTATAATGGATACAACGATGTGTTAACAGAACTCTGATGAGCTGTAAATATCAGGAGGAGCGTTATGGAACATTTCAACCCGATCCTTGGCAACGATACCACCGGCCAGAAATTCATCACCTGCGGTGAGATCATGCTGCGCCTGACCCCGCCGAACTACGAGAAGATCCGTATGGCATCCGGCTTTGAGGCCAGCTACGGCGGCAGCGAGGCCAACATTGCACTGGCACTGGCTAACCTTGGTGTGGACAGCACCTTCTTCAGCGTGGTGCCCAACAACAGTCTGGGTAAGAGCGCCGTGCGCTGGCTGCGTTCCAACGACGTGCACTGCACCCCTATGATCCTGACCGAGCCGAACGAGACTCCTTCCAACCGTCTGGGTACTTATTATCTGGAGACCGGCTACGGCATCCGCCCGTCCAAGGTCATCTATGACCGCAAGCACAGTGCCATTACCGAGTACGATTTCTCGCAGGTGGATCTGGATGCTTTGCTGGACGGCTACGACTGGCTGCACCTGAGCGGCATCACCCCGGCACTGGCACCCAACTGCCGCACCCTCATTCTGGATATGCTCAAGGTCGCCAAAAACAAGGGCCTGACCGTCAGCTTCGACGGCAATTTCCGCTCCACCCTGTGGAGCTGGGAAGAAGCCCGCGATTTCTGCACCGAGTGCCTGCCCTATGTGGATGTGCTGCTTGGCATTGAGCCGTACCACCTGTGGAAGGATGAGAGCGACCACTCCAAGGGCGACTGGAAGGACGGCGTGCCTCTGCAGCCCAGCTATGAGCAGCAGGACGAGATTTTCCAGCACTTCATCGAGCGGTATCCCAACCTCAAGTGCATTGCCCGCCATGTGCGTTATGCGCACAGCGGCAGCGAGAACAGCCTGAAGGCCTTCATGTGGTACGACGGCCACACCTTCGAGAGCAAGCTGTTCACCTTTAATATCCTTGACCGCGTGGGCGGCGGCGATGCCTTTGCCAGCGGCCTGATCTACGCCATGCTGCACAACTACAGAGCCATGGATATGATCAACTTTGCGGTGGCAAGCAGTGCCATCAAGCACACCATCCACGGCGATGCCAACATCACCGATGATGTGAGCACTATCCGCAACCTGATGAACATGAACTACGATATCAAACGGTAAGTTTTATCGCCGTACAGAGAACGCCCGCCGGGTCTCCCCGTTGCTCGTTTGCCGCTACTTCGGGCATCCCCGGCGGGCGTTGCTTTTTCTATCAGATATACCGCCCGGTGATGCTCTCCGGGTTCTGTCTTACCTGTTCCGGCGTACCTGCCGCCACGATGCGTCCGCCGGCATCGCCGCCGCCCGGCCCCATATCCACAAGGTAATCCGCATTGCGGATCACATCCAGATCATGCTCAATGACCACCACGGTGGCACCGTTCCCGATCAGCTTCTGGAACACGCCCAGCAGGGTCTGTACATCCAGCGGATGCAGGCCGATGGTGGGTTCATCGAACACGAACACACTGTCTGCCTGCCCCTTGCCCATCTCGCTGGCAAGCTTCAGCCGCTGGGCTTCGCCGCCGGAAAGGCTGGGTGTCTCCTCGCCAAGGGTCAGGTAGCCAAGGCCCAATTCTTTCAGTACCTGCAGGCGCTGGCGCACAAGCTTACAGTCCGCACAGGCTTCCAATGCAGTGGACACATCCATGTCCATCAGGTCGGCCATGGAGGCTGGTTCGCCGTTCGCCGTGGGCAGCTTCACTGCCGCCGCTTCCCGGCTGTAACGCGAACCGCCGCAGTCCGGGCAGGGCACTTCTACGTCCGGCAAAAACTGCACATCCAAACTGATGACGCCGGTGCCGTCACAGGTGGGGCACCGCAGCTTACCGGTGTTGTAGGAGAAATCGCCCGCCTTATAGCCGTGGTTTTTGGCATCCTGCGTTTTGGCAAACAGCTTGCGCAGCTCATCGTGCACATTGGCATAGGTGGCCACGGTGGAGCGCACATTGATGCCGATGGGCGTTGCATCGATCAGCTTCACCTGCGCGATTTCCTCGGCCTCCACGCTTTTCACATGCGCTGGCAGGGCTGTGCCGTTCACCTTTGCCTGCAAGGCCGGGACCAGGCTTTCCAAAATCAGGGTGGTCTTGCCGCTGCCGGACACACCCGTAACCACGGTCAGCCGCCCCTTGGGCAGTTCCAGTTCCAGCGGCTTCACAGTATGGATGGCCGAGGTTGCCAGATGGATGCGGCCCTGTGCAAACAGTTCATTTTCCGGCACATGAGGCCGGGCGTTCACCCCCGCCCTGCCTGCAAGAAACGGGCCGATCTGAGAAGCCGCGTTCTGTTCAATTTCCGGAATGCTGCCCTGCGCGATCACATGTCCACCCTTTGCACCGGCTTCCGGCCCCATCTCGATCAGCCAGTCAGCTTCCTTTAAAATTTGGGTATCGTGATCCACCAGCACCACCGAGTTGCCGTCGGCCACAAGGTCGTGCATCACATCGGTCAGGCCTTCAATGTTAGAAGGATGCAGGCCGATGGACGGCTCGTCCAGCACATAGAGCACACCGGTGGTACGGTTGCGCACCGCACGGGCCAGCTGCATCCGCTGGCGCTCACCGGTGGAAAGAGTGGAAGCGGAGCGGTCCAGCGTCAGGTAGCCAAGGCCCAGCGAGAGCAGCCGTGCCGCTGCCGTCTGGAAGGATTCGCAGATATTGCGGGCCATGGGCCGCATCTCTTCCGGCAGACTGTCCGGCACACCCGCCACCCAATCGGTAAGCTGCACAAGAGTCATCTGACAAGCCTTGTCCAGCGTGATGCCCCGCAGCTTTGGGGTACGAGCCGCATTACACAGCCGGGTGCCGCCGCAGTCCGGGCAAATGCCTTGCCGCAGGAACTTTTCCACCCGCTTCATGCCCTTTTCATCCTTGACCTTGGAGAGGGCGTTCTCCACGGTATAGGTGGCATTGAAATAGGTAAAATCCAGCTCCCCGGCCTGATTGGAATTTTTGTTATGATAAAAAATGTGCTTCTTCTCCGCCGGGCCATGGAAAACGATATCCTTTTCCCGGTCGGTCAGGTCGCGGAAGGGCACATCGGTGCGCACGCCCATCTCCCGGCAGATATCCACCATCAGCGACCACATCAGGCTCTTCCACGGGGCCACGGCACCTTCGTCGATCGTAAGAGAATCGTCCGGCACAAGGGTGCTCTCGTCCACGGTCATCACCATGCCGGTACCGCTGCAGGTGTGGCAGGCACCCTGACTGTTGAAGGCAAATTCTTCAGCGGAAAGCGCGCGCACGCTGGCACCGCACTGCGGGCAGAGCAGCGGCTTTTCTGCCGCCACGGCAAGGCTGGGTTCCAGCCAGCGGCCGCACTGCGGGCAGGGATAGCTGGAAAGACGGGAGAACATCAGGCGCAGACTGTTCAGCAGTTCCGTTCCTGTGCCGAAGGTGGAACGAATACCGGGAACTGAAGGCCTTTGATGCAAAGCCAACGCCGCCGGCACATAGAGAACCTCATCAACATCAGCTCGAGCTGCCTGCGTCATCCTTCTTCTGGTGTACGTGGAAAGCGATTCGAGATAGCGCCGTGAACCTTCAGCGTACAGAACCCCCAGCGCCAACGAGCTCTTTCCCGATCCGGATACACCCGCAATGCCAACGATGCCGCCCAAAGGAATATCGACATCAACATTTTTCAGGTTATGAACCCGAGCTCCCCTAACTTTTATGCTGGTTGGCGTCTTTTCAGCATCCATTTGACTGTCCCCATCCATAGTCTTTCGCCTTTATCCGATATATCGCAGCGTTTTCGCCGTATGGCTCCTTTTCAAGTTCGGCAGTGCGAATCCACTATTGCGCTCCTGCTCAAACGCAACATCGCTTATACCCGCTGAGTCGAAACGCACAGGCCTGCACTACCTGAACTCTGTTTCCTCGCATAA
>OLRN01001651.1_pt1 | contig 11352 bp, 9 predicted proteins | sample 1673001 | NCBI WGS metagenome assembly OLRN01 (sample SAMEA3136745, study PRJEB25190) | human gut metagenome | biome: human gut; feature: human-associated habitat; material: faeces | place: Austria | collected 2013 | reverse complement strand
CCGGCGCCGAGGCGCTCATCCGCTGGCAGCACCCCAAGCGGGGCATGCTCTCCCCGTCGGTGTTCATCCCGATGCTGGAAAAGTACCGCTTCGTCACCAGCGTCGACCAGTTCGTCTTTGAACAGGTCTGCCGCGACCTGGCCCGCTGGAAACAGCAGGGCAGGGAACTGTGCGCGGTGTCGGTGAATCTCTCCCGCCAGAACCTGGGTTCGCCGGATTTCCTGGAAAAATGCCAGACCATCCGCGACAAATACAAGGTGGACCGGGGCCTCATCGAGTTCGAGCTCACCGAGACCATTCTGCTGGACGACCCCCAGGGCGTGCGCCAGCTCATCGACCGGATGCACGAGGCGGGCTTCGGCTGCTCGCTGGATGACTTCGGCTCCGGCTATTCTTCGCTGGGCATGCTCAACCAGTTGAACGTGGACGCCATCAAGCTGGACCGCAGCTTCTTTGTGGGCGACAACGACTCGCACCGGGGCCGCTGCGTGGTGGAATCCATCATGAAGATGGCCGGCAAGCTGCACATCAACACCGTGGCCGAAGGCGTGGAAAACATGGAGCAGGTGCGCCACCTTCGCCACGCCGCCTGCGACACCGTGCAGGGGTATGTGTTCTTCCGGCCGATGCCGGCGGCGGAGTTTGAAAGCGCCGCCTGGGAGAACGGGCGGCTGAGGTGCGTGGACCCCGAGGGCGCCCTGCTCTCGCCCCAGGCGGCCGAGTGGGCCGAGGACAAGAAACGGGGCAGCATCGTTACGTTCCAGTACCGCCCGGACACGGGCAGTATCCGCTTCTCAGCGGCTTTCTCGCCGGTGATGGAAGGAAGAACGGAATTCCCCGACGCCATTGCCTTTTTGCGCAGTTCGGGCCTCCTGAACGAAAACGACGAAGAGGACTTCCTGGATATGATGGGCCGCTGCGCCCGGGATGAGATCCCCTGGGTGGAGGGCACGGTGCGCGTTTGTGTGTCCGACGGCGGGTACGAGTGGATGGAACTGCACCTGCAGCGGGTGGAGAGCGAGAACGGCGCGGTGATCGAGGGCGTTCTGGTGAACACCGCGAACTGGCGCAACGAGCTGGACCGCTGGAAGGAGCAGGCCAACCGGGACGGCCTGACCGGCCTGTACAACCGCACCTACTTCGAGCGCAATGTCCACGAACGGCTCACAAAGGGAAAACTCACCTGCGGAGCGCTGATCTTCATCGACGTAGACGACTTCAAAAAGGCCAACGACGCCCTGGGCCACATGGTGGGCGACGACATCCTGCGCTGCATTGCCCAGCGCATCCAGAGCGTGTTCCGCCACTCCGACGTGGTGGCCCGCTTCGGCGGCGACGAGTTCGTGGTGTTCGTCTCCAACGTGACCCGCGAAGTGCTGGAAAACCGCCTGGAGCGCCTTTGCAACATGTTCCGCAACCCCTACCGCAACGGGGACATCCATTACCAGATCATGGGCAGCATCGGCGCATCCCTCTTCCCGGAGCACGGCAGCGACTATGACGCTCTGCTGGCCAACGCGGACGCGGCCCTCTATGAGGCCAAGCGCCGGGGCAAAAATCAGTACCGCATTTTCCACGGAGAAGGTCCGGGAGCAACGTCCCATACGTGATGTGTTTTGGCTCTGCCGGGCGGAGCAGGCTCGCCGCAGCGCGGCGGGCCTGCTTACATATACTTTACTTTACTTTTCACACAGGGCCGATATAATTAACATTAGAGTGAGCGCGCGGGGCGGGATGTGCCCCGCAGAAAAAGGGGGGAAGGGGATGCAGCGTCGATGGCTCTGCGCGCTGCTGGCGGTCTGCGTGCTGTTTTCCGCCTGCGGCGCGGGCGAAGGCAGCGCCCCGGCCCCGTCCACCCCGGCCAAGAGCACGGCGGTGTCGGAAGAACAGGCCGGCGGAGGCTATCAGGCCCCGCCCATGGCCGAGGCGGCCTTTGACGCGGCTGCCGCCACCGGCGAGAACGACTGCCTGCTGGACACCAGCCATCTGGCCCAGGGCTATGTGGCAGTGAGCGCCGTGAGCGAAAAACGCCTGAAATTCCAGGTGGTGTTCGGCGACGTGAAATACAACTACGACCTGCCCGGCGACGGCACCCCCATCGTCTGCCCGCTGCAAAGCGGCGACGGGGAATACACCTTCCGGGTGATGGAGAACGTGGCCGACACCCAATACAGCGAAAAGTACGCCCGCACCGAGCAGGTGCAGCTGGCCAGTGAACTGGAGCCGTTCCTGCGGCCCAGCTGTTATGTGAACTACGCCGCCGGCGACGACTGCGTGGCGCTGGCCGGGCAGCTGGCGGCGGGCGCGGCGGACGAGGCGGGCATGGTGTCCGCTGTCTATGCCTACATCGTGGAGCACATCGCCTACGACACCCCCAAGGCCGAGACCATCGGCACGGGCTATCTCTCCGACGCGGACGAGACCCTGGCCACCGGCAAGGGCATCTGCATCGACTACGCGGTGCTGGCCGCGGCCATGCTCCGCAGCCAGGGGGTGCCCACCAAGGTCATCACCGGCTATGTGGCCCCCAACGACCTCTATCATGCCTGGAACATGATCTGGCTGGAGGAGACCGGCTGGATCACCGTCAAGATCGAGGTGGACCGGGAGACCTGGACCCGGGTGGACCTGACCTTCGCCGCGGGCGGCGCCGACGCGGAATTCATCGGCGACGGCAGCAACTACCGGGAGTACAAGACCTATTGACCGCGGGCCCCGTGGCCGGCGCGCATCGTATGGGAAAGGAAGAGGCATCATGGCAAAACGGGAACTTGACGCGCTGGCGGTGAGCGCCCTGTGCGAGAATATGGCGCTGCTGCTGGGCGCGGGCATCCAGCTGGACGAGGCCGCAGGCCTGCTCAGCGAGGACAGCGCGGCGGGCCCCTTCAGAGAGGCCGCCCGCACCATGCAGAAGGCGCTGCTGCTGGGCGAGAGCCTGTCCTCGGCGGTGGAACAGACCGGCGCGCTGCCCGGCTACGCCGTGCGCATGATCGCCGCCGGCGAAAAGGCGGGCCGCACCGAGGCGGTGCTGAACAGCCTCGCCCGGTATTACGCGTCTCAGGCGCGCCTGCAAAAGAAACTGCGCAGTGCCGTGGTCTATCCCGCGGTGCTGCTGGGCCTGATGGCCGCCATCCTGGCGGTGCTGCTGGCCTGGGTGCTGCCGGTGTTCACCGGCGTGTACGAGGGCCTTGTGGGCGACATCGCCACCAGCAGCTACGGCTACATCCGCCTGGCCTACTGGGTGGGCGGCGTGGCACTGACGGTCACGCTGGTGCTGGCCGTCCTGGTGGCGGCGGGTGCCGTCCTGGGCCGCACCGCCGCAGGCCGCGCCCGGCTGAGCCATGTGTTCCAGCGGCTGCCCCTCACCGCCGCGGCCAGCCGCAAGCTGGCGGTGGCACGCCTTGCGGGCGCGCTGGACATCTTCATCGCCAGCGGCCTGGACGCCGACACTGCCATGGAGGCCGCCGATGGAATGGTGGACCACACCGGGCTGCACGCGGCCATCACCGCCGCCCGGGGCCAGATGGCCCAGGGCTCCGGCCTTGCCACGGCGGTGCACGACCAGAAGCTTTTCGAGCCCCTGTATGCCCGGATGCTGCTCAGCGGCGAGCGCAGCGGCAAGACCGAGCAGGTGCTCGCCCGCCTCACCAGCCTGTTCACCCAGGACGCGGACGACGAGCTGGACCGGGTGGTGGACATGGTGGAGCCGGCGATCTCGGCCTTCCTCACCGTGGCGGTGGGCATCACCCTGCTGTCGGTGATGCTGCCGCTCATCGGCATCCTCGGCACGGTGGGATAAGGAGGCGTTTCCATGTATCACGACCGAACGCCTCTTGCCCGCGGTAGGCTGCTGCGTGTGCTGCTGGCGCTGGTGCTGGCGGCGGCGCTGGCTCTGGGCTGTGCCTGGGGCCTGGGCCGCGTGGGCGCTGACCTGGACGGCCAGGGCGCAGCGGCGCTGAGAAACGCCGTGCTGCGCAGCGCCGTCCAGTGCTACGCGGTGGAGGGCTATTACCCCCAGGACCTGGATTATCTCACCGACCATTACGGCTTGCAGATCAACCACGACCGCTACATCGTGGTCTATGAGGCGTTCGCCTCCAACCTGCCGCCGGAGGTCACCGTGCTGCAAAAATGACCGGCCTCACAGGCCGCTGAGTGAAAGGAGGGCATCCCATGCATCGTTCATCCGGCCGGGCAACACCGGCGTTTTCCCTGGCGCTGTTCGTGCTGATGCTGGGCTGCATCCTCTGGCTCACCGCCCTGGGCGCCGGGCTCTACGGCAGCCTGGAAGCCAGCCGGACCGCCAACGAGCAGACGCGGGCGGCGCTGGGCAGCCTTGTGGCCCGGGTGCGCTCGGGCGACGCCGCCGGCGCGGTGCGGCTGGACAGCGGCCCCGAAGGGGATATGCTGGTTTTGACCGAACAGGAAAGCGGCTATGAGTTCCGCATCTATCTGGCGGACGGCTGGCTGATGGAGCAGTTCTGCGCCGCCGACGCCGCCACCGACCCGGAGGCCGCCCAGCCGCTGGCCCCGGCACAGGAGTTCACCGCCCAGTGGGCAAGCCCTGCGCTGCTGCGCCTCACGGTGGACGGAAACACCGCTGACGCGGCGCTGCGCAGCGCCGGGGGAGGTGCGGCATGAACCGGCACAGATCCATGGCTTTTTATGTGGAATGCCTGTTGCTCACGGTGTTCCTGCTGGGGCTGACCGCAGTGCTGGCCCAGCTGTTCAGCGCGGCCCGCACGCAGGCGCTGGAGGCCCGCCGCCTCACCGACGCCCAGCGCCTGGCTCAGAATGTGAGCGAAGAATTTTACGCCGCCGCGGACGAGGCGGACTTCCTGCGGCTGGCGGGATTGGAAGAAGCGGATGCCGCGGGGGGCGAGGTGGAGCGCACCGGCCCCAGCGGCGAGTCCTACCGCCTTTCCATGGAGCTGACGGAGCAGCTCCAGACGGCGGGCCGCACCGTCACCCTGCGTCTCGCGGTGCGCACCACTGCGGGCGAGGAGCTCTGCAGCTTTGATTTCGTGCGCTACTGGCCGGACTGACCGGTCGGAAGGGAGGAGGCCCCCATGCGGTATAAAGAACATGCCCATATGCCGGTGCGCTCCGGCGCGCTGACGCTGCTCATTGCAGTGGTGGCGGTGTGTCTGGCGGTGCTGGCGGTGCTGGCTTTCTCCACCGCCCGGGCGGACCTGGCCCTGGCTGAGCGGGCGATGGAGCGCTTTGAGCTGGACGCGGAATGTGAGAACGAGGGCTGGCGCTGGCTTGCCCAGGTGGACGCCGCCCTGGCGGAGGGCGCGAGCCTGCCCGGCGGCCTTGCAGCAGACGAACAGGGCGTTCTGGAGACCGTGATAGAAGGAGAGGAAGGCCGCCGCCTGACGGTGCGCCTCGTCCTTGCGGAGGACGGCGGCTGGCGCATCGATTCCTGGCAGCTGAGCCAGGAATGGCAGGCGGACGAGAGCCTGGATCTGTGGGACGGCAGTTTTTGACAGAAGGGGAGGAGAGGGAACATGGAGATCACCGACATTCTCAAGCGGGCGCTGGATCTGGGCGCCTCGGACATTTTCGTGGTCGCCGGCCTGCCGCTGACCTATAAGATCAGCGGGCGGCAGCGCCGGGAGGGCGAGCCGCTCATGCCGGAGGACACCGGGGCCGTCGTGGAGGCCATTTATGCCCTCTGCGGCCGGAATATGGCCCGGGTGGCAGCCGGCGACGCGGACGATGACTTCTCCTTTGCCATCCGTGAGATGGGCCGCTTCCGGGCCAGTGTGCTCCACCAGCGCGGGTCGCTGGCGGTGGTGCTGCGGGTCATCCGCTTCGGCCTGCCCGACCCGGCGGCGCTGTCCATCCCTGAAGAAGTGCTGGCCGCCGCCGACCGGATGAAGGGGCTTGTGCTGGTCACCGGCCCGGCGGGCAGCGGCAAATCCACCACGCTGGCCTGCATGATCGACCGCATCAACCACCGGCGCGAGGGCCACATCATCACCATGGAGGACCCCATCGAATACATCCACCGCCACGGCAAGAGCATCGTGACCCAGCGGGAGATCGGCAGCGATTCCCCCAGCTATCTGGCGGCGCTGCGCAGCGCCCTGCGGGAAAGCCCGGACATCATCCTTTTGGGCGAGATGCGGGACCGGGAGACCATCGAGGTGGCCATGACCGCCGCCGAGACCGGCCAGCTGCTGTTCAGCACCCTGCACACCACCGGCGCCGCCAGCACGGTGGACCGCATCGTGGACGTGTTCCCCGCCAGCCAGCAGAATCAGGTGCGCATCCAGCTGAGCATGGTGCTGCAGGCGGTCATCAGCCAGCAGCTGGTGCCCACCGTGGACGGCGGCCAGACGGTGGCCTTTGAGGTGATGTATTCCAACACCGCCATCCGCACCCTCATCCGGGAGGCCAAGTCCCACCAGATCGATGCGGCCATCCAGGCCGGCGCGGCGGAGGGCATGTGCACCATGGACGCCAGCCTTCTGCGGCTGGTGCAGCAGCAGCGCATCACAAAAGAGACCGCGCTCACCTACAGCATCCATTACGAAGCCATGGAAAAACGCCTGGCCGCCCTGGCCGCGCTTTGACCGGGCACGAAGGAGGAAACAACGATGAATAACGTGCTTCTTCAAGTGGAAACTCTGGGCGGACTGCGCATCAAAGCAGGGGACAAGGTCCTGCTGGAGCAGGGCGCCCGGATCAACAAGCCTTGGGAACTGCTGATCTTCCTTCTTTTGAATATGGACGAGCCGCTCACCAACGAGCAGATCTGCGAGGCTCTCTGGGAAGACGACGAGGTGGCGAACCCCGCCGGCGCGCTGAAAAACGCCGCTTATTCCCTGCGCAAACACCTGACGGCCGCAGGCCTGCCCGCCGACTGCGTCATGACCCGGGACCGGGAATACTGCTGGAATCCGGCCACGCCGGTGCAGCTGGATGTGCAGACCCTCAATGCCCTGTTCCGCCAGGGCCGGTCGGAAAAAGACCCCGCGCGCCAGCTGGAGCTTTGCCGCGATTTTCTGGATCAGTACACCGGCGACTTTTTGCCCAGCCTTTCAGGGCGGCGCTGGGTGCTGCCCAAGGCCAGCGCGCTGAGCCAGAAGTACCTGTCGGTGGTGCTGCGTGCCTGCGATTTGCTGCTGGCGGGCGGCGAGCGGAGCAGCGCCCAGGAAGTGCTGGACATCTGCAGCCGGGCCCTGCTGCTGGAGCCCCTCAGCGAGGAGCTGTATCTGCGGCATTTCACCGCCCTCAAGCAGCTGAACATGAAGAACGCCATCCTGAACCATTACCCCATCATTTCCAACATGTTCCTGGACGAGACCGGCGAGGTGCTGGGCCCGGAACTGCAAAGCATTTTCCGCTGGGCCAGCGAAGGCACCAACACGGTGGACGACATCCACCAGATCCAGAAGGACCTGGACGAGGTCACCCGGGACGACCGGCCCATCCGCGGCGCCTATTTCTGCCCATACGAAGTGTTCAAGCACATGTATCATATGGTGGTGCGCAGCGCCGTGCGGGTGGACAACACGGTGGTCCTGCTGCTGGTGGGGCTGCAGAGCACCGGCGGGCAGGCCATGAGCAAGCAGGAGACCGCCCGTGTGATGCTGCAGCTGCGTGAGATCATCAAGAACACCCTGCGCAAGGGCGACGTGTTCAGCCGTTACAGCCGCAACCAGTATGTGCTGATGCTTTCGGTGCGTCAGCCGGGCGACAGCGGCGTGGTGGCGGAGCGTCTGCTCAAGGGGTGGAAGGCTTCCGGCCTCAGCTCCAGCATGCGCATCGACATCTCTACCGGCCTGCCCGAGCCCATCGTGTGACCGGGCATCGGGCCGGGCCCCGGTCACAAAAAGCAGGCGCCGCCGCAGGGGCATGCTGGGGCGGAATCAAAGGGTCGGCAAACTGCTGATTTTTTGGTTAGCAATTTGACAGAAATTATAAAAAACCACCAGTTTTTTTGCTTCTAAATAAGATTTGTTCCGATTTTCCCCTTTAAAGCCGATTTTTTCACATCCCGCGCAGCTGCGCGGGATTTTTTTGTGACCGGTTTGTGACCGGCGGCTGATATGATGATACCGTAGCGGGCAGTACCCGCTTGTTGTGCTCCCCTTTTTTGGGGGAGCCGGCACCGCGCATTGTGTCACCGCGTCCGCCGAAGGGCGCGTTGGAAAAGGAGGATTCTTTATGAAGAAAAAGTCAGGAGCGGCTCAGCGGCTTGTCAGCCTGGTGCTCGCGCTTGGGCTGATCTTCACGCTGGCCCCGGCCAGTGTGTTCGCGGGCGACGAAGTCCCTGCGAGCAGCACTGTCACGGCCATCGCGGATGAAGAGCCTGTTGTGGATACCACCGAGCCCGTGGTGGACAACACCGAGCCCGCTGTGGACGGCACTGAGCCCGCTGTGGACGGCACCGAGCCTGTTGTGGATGACAGCGAGCCCGTGGCGGACAGCACCGAGCCCGCCGTGGACGGCACTGAGCCCGTTGTGGACGGCACCGAGCCTGCTGTGAAAGTGGAGCCTGCACAGCAGAAGACCCTTGCGAAGGCTTCTGCGCCTGCGGTGATGAGCCAGAGTCCGTCGCTTTTGGGCAGCGCAGAATGTACTTATAAAATCGTAGATTCAGTTCTTCCTGTTTATGCGGTTGAAAAAAGAGACGCTTTTGACAAGGGCAATTGGATAGACAGTGGAGAGCCCATCACGGAATATACTAGATGGATGGCTACTCTCAGTGACCAGATTTATTTCCTTGTGAGTGTGCCTGAGAATCAGGAAATCAATGTTAGCTATTATGAAGACGGGAAGTATGAGCCTCACGGCGATGTCCACAAGATCCAGAACGGGAATATCCCCCTGGCAAACGAGGCGTTGGCAAAGGGGCTGACGCACTATTTCGTTTTTTCCGGGCCCAACTACGATGATATTGACATCACTGTTTCTTTTGTGCAGAACGATGCTTACTTCTACCTGCACCGCTATGATGTGGCTGCTGATGAACTGGAAGCTACGGATTTCTACTATATCGGCAAGGGCAAAGTTGACCTGAGCACCGCGGCGAAAGGCATCACTATCACTGAAGGTGTTGACTCGCATATTGCTGCAGGGCCGGACGGTTATAACGATATTGTCTTGAATGATGATGTGAATCAGCGTTATCCGGGCCTGATGACCTACACCTATTCCGGCAGCGGCGGCGCCGGCACCTATTCCGTTGCAAAATGGGACATGATCAAAGGTGAGAATGGTGCGACCGAGGCATACCCGAACGAGACGGAACTTGTTGCAAGCGGGACTCCGACCTGGCATGTGGACGGAACAGTTTCTCTTAACAGGCCTGATGCCCAATTTTACGCACAGGTAGAAGGCGACAACACTGCCGTTTATTCCATGGGCTCTGGATATGTGACCTTCAGACAAGCAAAGCCCGGCGATAAAGTCGACCTTGCGCAGATTATCCCCGATAAGGCATCGGAAAAAGACATTTTGACCGTTCCGGCCAGCTTCCCCGAAATTGAGTATATGGGCCATACCTATACCTATGCCGCACAAGATGAAGGGAAAGCCTACACCTACACAGTTAAAAGTTGGGATGAAGCAGTCGGAGTTTCTGGCGAGAATGGCGGTAAAACCGAGTGGCATGTGAATGGCAAGATCAAACTTAACATCCCGCCGGAGTTCACCGATGAGATGAAGCCCGAAGTGGTGGGCACCACCGCTGTCTACGACGGAAACGCCCACGGCCTGACCATCAATTACAAGGAAAACTACCCGGAAAGTGAATTCAAAGTTACCTATGAGGTCTGGGATGAAGAAACCAAGACCTGGAACAAGCTTCCCGACGGGCAGCTGCCCGGGCAGACTGATGCGGGCAGCCTGAAGGTGAAAGTGACCTTCGAATATCTCTCCGAGACGGACCCCCATCTTCCCTGGCCTGTGGAAGTGTCGATCGAGGTTTCGCAGCGGCCGCTGACCCTGACGGTGCAGGATGTCACCATCCTGGAAGGCGAGACCCCCACCTTCACCGTCATTCCTTCTGCGGAAGGCAAGGACACCGGCCTGCTGACCAGCCTGGGCCATACCCTGACTGACGACTGGAAGGTCAACGAGGACTACAACAACGAAGTGGCCGACGAGTACACCATCACCCTGGTGAAAGACTCCTGGGTGATCGAGGACGCCGCCGGAAACAAAGTTACCAACAACTACTCCGTTACCCCTGTGGCCGGCAAGCTCACTGTGAAAGCTCCGCTGCCTGCTGCTCTGCAGCCCACTGTGGGCAACACCTCCTCCACCTATGACGGCCAGGCCCACGGCCTGTACATCAGCTACCCCGACGGCACCCCCGCCAGCGACTACAAGGTGGAATACCAGATCGCGGGCGGCGCCTGGAGCGAGACCGCTCCCAGCCTGACCAACGTGGATAAGGTGGAGAACATCAAGGTGCGCTTCACCTACGGTGATTACGCCACCTATGAAGCCCCCGGCGAGTACAGCGTGGAAGTCACCAAACGGCCCCTGACCCTGCGGGTCAACGATGACAAGATCGAAGACGGCGAGCGTATCCCCGCGTTCAGCTACACCATCACCTCCGGCAGCCTCGTCAGCGGCCAGAGCATCACCGGCGTGACCTACGGCGGTTATAAGGATGAGCTGGGCATCTACGATGTCAACATCCTGACCTACAAGATCGTTGCGGGCGCGACCGATGTGACCGGCAACTATGAAGTGACTCTGCTTCCCGGTGTGTTCACCATCGGCACCGCTGGTGGCGGCGGCGGCACCACCCCGACCCCGAATCCGAACCCGAATCCCACCCCTGTGCCCGTGCCGGTGGAGCCCGAGACCCCGGTGACCCCTGTTGCCCCTGTGACTCCGGATGAGGAGGAAGAGGAGCCCGCGGAGGTCGAGGATATCGAAGAGGAGGAGACTCCTCAGGCTTCTCCCGACACCGATGCCGACAAGGAAGAGGATAAGACCGAAAACATCGAGGACGAGGAGACCGCGCAGGCGGGCGCTCCTGGTGAAGGCAACTGGGCTCTGCTCAACCTGATCCTGATGGCGCTCACCGTTGTGGCTGGTCTGGCTATGCTGGCGCTGCGCTTCGCGCGCAAGACCGGTATGGCGCATCTGCTGGGCATCGTTCCCGCGATCGTCGCCCTGGTCGCCTTCTTCGTGACCGAGGACATGAGCCTGCCCATGGCCATGACCGATAAGTGGACCCTCATCATGGCGCTGATCGCCGTGGTGCAGGTGGTGCTGCTCGTGCTGGGCCGCAACGGCGCCCAGGAGGACGACCAGCCCCGTGAGCAGTACTGATGCTGCGCGCAGGTCCTGAAAAACTCTAAGCGATAAAGCCGGGCGGTG
>OLRN01001643.1_pt1 | contig 11395 bp, 9 predicted proteins | sample 1673001 | NCBI WGS metagenome assembly OLRN01 (sample SAMEA3136745, study PRJEB25190) | human gut metagenome | biome: human gut; feature: human-associated habitat; material: faeces | place: Austria | collected 2013 | reverse complement strand
GTGCACAATAAAGGCCGGTTCGTAACTATTGGCGTTATCATCTACCGTGAAGCATGGTCCGGAAAAATTCATTTCACGTTCTGATATTGCCCGTTTCATGGTCCGATTACGTCTGTATCAGGGCATGGTATTAAGCATTTCAGCCTCTGATATGGGCAATATCGCATGCCGAAACGGTGCTTTTTGCATTACGAAAGAATTATTGTTAAATATAAGTCATTGACATTCAATATATTGCATAAACCTCTTGCTTCTCGCGAATTTGCGTCCGAAGGAGAGCCGGCCCGCAAATTCTCGCTTATTTTTCGGGGTAGAACAGGAAACTCGGACGGAAAAATCAAAATCCGCTTTCAATTTGAAAGTTGTCTGCATTGTTCTATTCGATAATAAGAAAACGATGCTGATTCAGAATTCATGTCGCAGTTTCGTATTAAGACCGATTCATGCTTGGTTTCTGTTGCGCCGCTTTTTCGTCTTTTTATGTTACCGTAGTGACTTATGTATTATTTAATGTTATAGAAAGGCGGGGCTGTGCCGGATGCGGAAACATTAACATTTACAGTCAGTCATAGCCCTGGCCGTTGCCCCACAGTCTTTATAAACGACAAACGTCTGTATATTCGCGTAAATATATAAAGTCTGTTTTTATGTTCCGGGGCGCAATCTGTGTGATGTAAATTAGGCTCGAGACGAATAAAATGTGTAATTTTGCAGGCGGTCCGTAAGCGGATGCCGGACGGTGCGCAATGCCGTTCGGTGTGTCGTAGCGGCCGATACGCCGGCAAGCCGTCGAGGCTTCTGATGTCCGGCAGGATAATTCATAAAAACAGAAAAAGTTATGGAAAACCAGTATGTGAAGCAGTTTCCCGAACTCATGTCGGGCAAGAAGATAATGTATGTCCACGGTTTCGGCTCGTCGGCCCAGTCGGGCACGGTGACGCTCCTGCGCACTCTCATGCCTGAGGCCACCGTCGTGGCGCGCGACATCCCCATCCATCCCGCCGAGGCAATGGACATGCTGCGGGCCATGTGTGAGGAAGAGCAGCCCGACCTAATCATCGGTACGTCGATGGGAGGCATGTATACGGAGCAGCTCAAGGGCTACGACCGCATACTGGTGAACCCGGCATTCCAGATGGGCGACACCATGTCGAAACACGGAATGATAGGAAAGCAGACTTTTCAGAATCCCCGTGCCGACGGTGTACAGGAGTTTATTGTCACCAAGTCGCTCGTGAAAGAGTATGCTGAAGCCACGTCCCACTGCTTTGAGGACATCACACCGGAGGAGCGCGGCCGCGTTACGGGACTGTTCGGCGACGAGGATCCGCTCGTGCATACGTTCGACCTGTTCCGCGAACACTATCCCGCTGCCATACATTTCCATGGTGAGCACCGGCTCACGGACAAGGTGGCGCTCCACTATCTCGTGCCTGTCATCCGCCGCATAGACGACCGTCAGGAAGGACGCCAGCGTCCCATCGTGCTCATAGACATCTCGACGCTTGCCGACAGCTACCGTAACGCCACGGCAAGCATGCACAAGGCCTACGAGATGCTTATCGAACACTACGACGTTTATGTGGTTGCTCCGGCACCGTTCAATGAGAGCGGCAGCATGGCGGAGACCGTGGCGTGGGTGGAGAAGTTTCTCAGTGCTCCGGCACACGACCGCATCGTGTTCGCCAACCAGCGTCAGGTGCTCTACGGCGACTATCTCATAACCGACCACGAGTGCGACGATTTTATAGGCACTACGGTGGTGTGGGGCAGCGACGAGTTCAAGACGTGGGAGGAAATCATCGTCTTCTTCGACCGTCTCGGCGGTCAGTAATCATGTGACGCACGACTTGTAGGATAATGTTCTGAGAAAAATAATAAACGCAAACAGATGTTTACGGTAATAATCATAATGCTTTGCGGCGTGCTCGCAGGACGACTTGTGGGCATGAAGTGCCGCCCGGTGGTGTCGCGTGTGGTGACAGTGCTTATATGGGTTCTGCTTTTCATGCTCGGTGTGGAGGTGGGCACCGATCCGCGAATCACGGGCAATGTGTTCACGCTTGGACTCGATGCGCTGGTCGTTGCGGCGGGATGTGTTGTGGGAAGTGTGCTTCTTTCGTGTGTGATGTGGCGCATGGTGCGCGGTACTGAAACAAAGGAGGAGAAATGAAAGGAAGTATCATCATAACAGCTTTTTTTGCCGTCGGAGTGGCGTGTGGCGTGCTTCATCTCATACCGGAAGGTTTTGTCAATGGTCGTACGAGCTTCTTCGTGCTGTGTGCGCTCATGTTCAGTGTGGGCATGTCGATAGGATGCGACTCTGCCACGCTGCGCAGTTTCAGACAACTCAATCCGCGTCTGGCCCTGCTTCCGTTTGTAACTATTGTCGGTACGCTTGCCGGCAGCATGGCGTCATCGCTCGTTCTGCCTCACCGCACGCTGACCGACTGTCTCGCTCTCGGTTCCGGCATGGGTTATTATTCGCTTTCCAGCATATTCATAACCGAGTATCGCGGTGCTGAACTGGGCACTGTGGCTCTTCTGACAAATATTTTCCGTGAACTTGCGGCGTTGCTTCTCGCTCCGTTTATAGCCCGCCATTTCGGCAAACTTGCGCCTATATCCGTCGGCGGAGCAACAACCATGGACACCACGCTGCCTGTAATCACGCGCAGCGTGGGGTCGCAGTATGTCGTATTATCGGTTTTCCATGGTTTTGTTACTGACTTCAGCGTGCCGTTCCTCGTAACATTCTTCTGCACGCTCTGATTGTCAGTATTCGGTCTTCTCGCTGCTTTCTTCCCACATCCGGAATGCTTTTATGGCCTCTTCGGGAAGGAGCAGTTCCATCTTCTTCTGTCGCTCGGATGGTGCGAGAGGTATTTCCTGATAGATGAAGTCATCGTCGAATCCTATCTTGGCGGCATCCTTGCGGTTGTTCGCATAGTATATCTTGTCAAGGCGTGCCCAGTATATGGCACCCAGACACATGGGGCAGGGTTCGCACGATGTGTATATCTCGCAGCCTTCCAGACAGAACGTGCCCAGCTTTGCGGTGGCGCGGCGTATGCAGTTCACCTCGGCATGGGCCGTGGGATCATTGTCTATCGTCACACTGTTGGAGGCCTCGGCCACTATCTCACCGTTGCGTGCTATCACGGCACCGAATGGTCCGCCGCCGTTTCTTACGCTTTCTTCCGACAGAGCGATGGCTCTGCGCATCAGATCTTTCTTGTCCATAGTCCTTGTTTTTGTGTGCACTCCGTATGGGAATGCCGGGTTCATGTTTCTGTTGTCTATTTATTGCGGGTTCTTAACCGCGCACAATCTTCATGTATTCGTCGTAGCTGATATGCCGTCCGCCCATCGACTTGAGGTGGGGCGTCTCAAACTGGCAGTCAATCATTGCGCCGCCGTGCTCTTCCATGTAGCGTGCGAGGTGGATGAGTGCCAGCTTGCTTGCGCTCGGAACAAGTGAGAACATGCTCTCTCCGAAGAAACAGCGGCCAAGACATACACCGTACAACCCGCCGACGAGCTTGTCGCCGTCCCACACTTCTACGCTTGCTGCGAAGCCCTGTTCGTGCATCGCCTCGTAAGCCCGGGTCATTTCGCTTCCAAGCCACGCTCCTTCCTCGCTTATGCGCAGTTGTCCGCAGTTGGTTATCACGCCGTGGAAGTCGCGGTTTATGGTCATTGTGTATCGGCCTTTGTTCATGAGTGTGCGCATCGAATGCGACACATGAATCTCCTTCGGGAAAATGACGAAACGGTCCATCGGGCAATACCAGTGTATCTCGTCGGCCCAACGGAACGCGTACCACGGGAATATGCCGTTGGAGTAGGCCAGTATCAGGCGGTCGATGCTCAGGTCGCCGCCCACTGCGAACATTCCGTCAGGATCGCCAAGCCGCGGGTCCGGGAACGCCAGTTCGTTGTCAATGCGGAATATCATTGTGCTATCGCCGGTTTGTCGTCGATTATGTCAATCATCGCCTCGCCTCCTTTGGCCAGCCGGCCGAACAGTATCTCATGTGTGAGCATGGGTTTCAGGTGACGGCTTATGATGCGGTCGAGCTCACGCGCACCGTATTCTTTGGTGAAGCCACGCTTCAGAATCCACTGCCGTGCGGCGTCGCTCAGCTTCATGGTGATGTTCTTCCTGCTGAGCTTATCCTGCAGTTCGCCGAGTTTCTTGTCCATTATTAGCGCTGCCATGTGCATGTCCATGTCGTGGAATACCACTGTTGCGGACAGTCGGTTGATGAATTCGGGCTTGAAAGTCTTCTTCACCTGCTTCATCATTGCGTCGCCCTGCGATATTCCTCCTGCGAATCCCACCTGGGCACGTGATGCATATTGTGCTCCGGCGTTGCTCGTCATGATTATCACTACGTTGCGGAAATCGGCCTTCTGTCCCTTGTTGTCGGTCAGACGGGCATAGTCCATCACCTGCAGAAGTATGTTGTATATGTCCGGATGGGCCTTTTCTATCTCGTCGAACAGCAGTACGCAGTTCGGAGTCTTGCGTATGGCGTCGGTCAGTTGTCCGCCGTCCTCATAGCCGACATATCCTGCCGGTGAGCCGATGAGCTTTGCCACGGTGTGCTTCTCGGTGTATTCGCTCATGTCGAACCGCACAAGTGATATGCCCAGTTCGGCCGCAAGAACACGCGCCACCTCTGTCTTTCCGACTCCGGTAGGACCGACGAAGAGCAGACTTGCCAGCGGTTTGTTGTCGTCGAGCAGCCCGGCTTTTGCCATCTGCACGGCTTCCACCACCTGGCTCACGGCTTCGTCCTGACCGTAGATCTTGGCTTTGATGTTCTGTTCGAGTGAGGCCAGTCTTGTGTTGTCGTCTTCCTTCATCACGGCAGCGTCTATCTTGCACATCTTCATGAGCACTTCCGTCATCAGATTTTTGTCCACAACCTGCCGTTCTCCGTCCGAAGGATGGGTGGCACGATAGGCTCCCGCCTCGTCGATTATGTCTATCGCCTTGTCGGGAAGAAATCTGTCGTTTATGTGCTGAGCTGCCATGCGCACCGCATATCCGATGCTTTCTTCAGTGTATTCCACGCCGTGGAACTCCTCATATCTGGCTTTCAGCCCGTCGATTATCTTTATGGTCTCTTCCACATCGGGCTCGGCTATGTCTATCTGTTGGAACCGTCGCACAATGCCACGGCTCCGTGCCATGTGTCGGTTGTACTCGTCGTAGGTGGTGGAACCTATGAAACGTATGTTGCTGTTCTCCATATAAGGTTTCAGCATGTTAGAAGCGTCGAGCGCTCCGTCGCTTCCACGTCCGGCACCCATCATGTTGTGAATCTCGTCTATATAGACAATGGCGTTGCCTTCGGCGCTTATTCCGTCCATGACGAGCTTCATTCTTTTCTCGAAATCGCCCCTGAACTGTGTCCCGGCAAGCATTGTGCTCATGTCCATCTGATAGACATGACATCCCTTTAGTTTCTCGGGCACGTCGCCTTTAGCTATTTTTGCTACGAGTCCTCGCACCAGAGCCGTCTTGCCGACGCCCGGTTCGCCTACGTGCAGAGGATTGTTTTTGTCCTTGCGGCACAGCACCTGTATGGTGCGTTCCATCTCCTCGTCGCGTCCGATGAGCGGAGTGAATGTGTCGGCTATGTCGTTCATGCATGTCACAAGGCTTCTCCATGTCTCTTTCGGTTGCTCTTCGGGTTTGTCAGACGCCTCCTGTGACGGATGCGAGGATATGAGCAGGCTGATGAAGTCGCCCACGTTGTCGCCGATATATTTTTTCATCAGCATTGTAGCCTCTGAATCTTCAAGATTGAGCAGTCCCACGGTGAGATGCGGAATGTCCACTCTTTGGGCTCCCGACTGCTCCACCTGGGCTGTCGCTATCTCAAGCATCTGTCCGAACTGTACCGATGCGTCGGGGTTGTATTCGGCTTTCTCCGGCACTACCTCCACGGTGGCCATATATTCGTTGAGCTCCTTATACATTTCCTCGACGTTGCATCCCACAGTGTAAAGTGCCTCTATGAACGGTCTGTAGTTGAGCAGTGCCATGAGCACATGCTCCGGCATGACAAACTCGTTGCGCAGTCTTTTGCAGTAGGTGAGCGCCAGCGACAGTATCTTGTTCAAATTTACGTTCTCTTCCATAATCTATTCAGGTTGGCAACTGAACCGTAGAGGAAAATTCTGCTCGCGTGCCATGCGTGTCGCTTTCTTTATTTTGGACAGCGCGACGTCATAGCTGTATATTCCCACAACGTCTTGTCCGTTGCGGTGAACGTTGAGCATCATACGCTCTGCTTCCTCAGCCGTCTTGAAGAAAACGGTCTTCAACACCGTCACGACAAACTCCATTGTTGTGAAATCGTCGTTGTGTATGATGACCTTATACCTTCTCGGCTCACACGTTCCGATGTGTTCGCGTTCGCGTATGGATGATTGTTCTTTTGCCATATATTATATTCCTTTATATAAGCTGCCTTGTGTCGGTGTGGCAACTGTTGTCTGATGCAAACTTACTGAATTTTTCCGGACATACCAAACAACATTTCTTAAAATGTAATGGTAGGTCGTGAGCGTGTGCATGTGTTATGTGCGGATTTCAAAATAAGTAAGGCTTTTTCAGAAACTTTCATTAAATAATGATTAATTTTGCCTGCGGCTGAGGCCGCCGTCGCTCCGCCGTGTATCAGTGAAAGAGCCATCCGGCGGACTTCTATGCGGCATGCCGTGCGGCACGGAGTGTGTGGCGGACGCATGCCGGAATATTATGCGTGCCATGTGGCGCGAGAAAAACAATCCTTAAAATGACAAATCAAAACAATACAGACGAACTTCAGAATGGATATACGGCAGATACCGGATACATAAGATGCCGAGTGATGCACTGCGATGACACCGGTATGACTGTACTGACGGGCCGCGAAGGCGACGGCACGGAGTTGCGTGTGTCATACGGTACGACAGTGACCGGCGACGAGTTCGGATATCTGCGCGACATACTGCGCAGGGATATGCAACTCAATCTGCTCGATGTGCGCACGTCGGGCGATATGGTTACGGCCGGACAGATAGTGGTGGAGCCCGACTTTCTTGTGGACATCAGTTCGCTGGCGGCATGCTTTGAGGAATACGGCCACCATCCGTTGCTCTATACACTTAACCGTCTGAAGGAACGTCCGAATACTTATCACACCATACTTGGAAACTTCGCAGGTATGGTGCTTGACGATGTGATAAACAGTCAGCACTTCTCCCTGAACGACACAATAAGGAAAAACTTTCGCGAAAAGGCTATAGAGTATGCCACGTGCAGAGGTTTCCGCCCGGCAGAATTCATGAAAGACGCCTCGCAGCAGACGCGCAACATCATGCAGATAACCGGAAGTCTGTTTCAGACATACGACAAGTCGAAAGTGTTGCTCGAACCTTCGTTTGTGTGTGAGATGCTCGGTGTGCAGGGGCGTGTGGACATGATGACCTCTGACAAGCGGATGCTTGTAGAACAGAAATCGGGGCGCAACATACACATAGAGCGCAACAGCGAGAACAGCAGTGGCGGGAAATACATAGAAAAACACTACGTTCAGCTGCTGCTTTACTACGGTGTGCTGAAATACAACTTCGGTCTGAAGGAACATGAACCAGACATCATGCTTCTATACTCCAAATATCCTATGCCCGACGGATTGATGCGCACGGAGCATTTTGAGAGCGAACTGCGTGAGGCCATACGCTTCCGCAATCTTGTTGTGGCGCAGGAGCATGTCATGGCAAGCGAGGGTTTCGGCTCGGCGATAGACAACATAACCCCCGAAACGCTGAATACTAAAGGCATGAGCGGTTTCTTCTACGACACTTATCTGCTGCCGCAGCTCAAGGAAGTGACTGACCTGCTGGCTGGATTACCGCCGCTCGAGCGTGCCTACTTGTGCCGTATGACAACCTTTGTGCTCAAGGAGCAGCAACTGACAAAGACGGGCTACCTGGCAGGACCGAGCTGCAGCGTGGCCGACATGTGGCGCATGAGTGTTGAAGAAAAACTCGACGCCGGCAGCATGTACGTGGGACTGGAACTTGTAGAACTTGAGAAAAACCAGACAACCGGCAGCTATGACCTGCTGACGCTCGACGTGCCGGAGTGTGGCGACGACTTCTCGCCCAACTTCCGGCGTGGCGATATGGTTTATGTGTATGCTTATGCCGAAGACGGACAACCCGACGTGCGCCGCAGCATACTGTTCAAAGGTGTTATGGTGAGGATTGAGGCCGGTCGTGTGTCGGTGTGTCTTAGCAATGCGCTTCAGAATCCCGACGTGCTGGCTCGTCGCGACAGTCAGGGCCGTCGGCTGTTGTACGCCATAGAACATGCCGGCAGCGACGTGGGCAGTGCCGCCACCATGCGCACACTCTTCGACTTTGTCACCTCATCGCCCGAACGCCGTGCGCTGCTGTTCGGTCAGCGTGAGCCACGCCGCGACACGTCGGTGAGACTTACCAAAAGCTATGGCGACTATTTCGACGACCTGTTGCTGCGCGCCATGCAGGCCCGCGACTATTTCCTGCTCGTGGGGCCTCCCGGTACGGGCAAGACCTCTACGGCCATGCGCTATATGGTGGAGGAACAGCTGGCAGCCGAGGGACGCCCCTCGGTGTTGCTCACGGCATACACCAACCGCGCCGTGGACGAGATATGTTCTATGCTCTGCGATGCCGGCATAAGTTTTCTGCGGCTTGGCAGCGAGTACAGCTGCGACGAGCGTTTCCGCCCGTATCTTGTTGGCAACATGGTGGAGAATAATCCGCGTCTGGACGATCTGAGACTGCGGCTCATGGAAGAACGCGTGTATGTGGGCACCGTGACGTCGCTTATGTCGCGGCCGTTCATCTTCGCGCTCAAGCATTTCGCGCTCGCCATTGTGGATGAGGCCGGACAGATAACCGAGCCGGGGCTCGTAGGACTGCTCGCCGCCCACAAGCCGAAAAGTACGATGGAACCGGCCATCGACCGTTTCATACTCATCGGCGACTACAAGCAGCTGCCGGCGGTGGTGCAACAGAGTGTGGAGGAGTCGGCCGTGAACGAACCTTGTCTGAACGAGGCAGGAATAAGAAACTGCCGTGACTCGCTGTTCGAACGGCTCATCAGAAACGAACGACGTGCCGGACGCGAGGACTTCATCGGACTGCTGCGCCGTCAGGGACGCATGCATCCGGACATAGCTGCCTATGCCGGCGCAATGTTCTATGCCGACGAAAGGCTTGAGCCTGTGCCTTGTCCGCATCAGGAGGAAGTGGCACCCGGCTATCAGGAACTGCCTGCCGACGAAAGGGATGAGGTGCTTGCAAAGGAACGGGTGATATTCATCCCGTCCGGAAAGACCGACGAAGGTCTGCGGTCGGAGAAGGTGAACGCCGGCGAGGCGCGCATCGTGGCCGACCTTGTGGCGCGCATCCGACGCATGGCAGGCAGTGCGTTCAGCAATGAGAAGACAATAGGCGTCATAGTGCCATACCGGAATCAGATAACAATGATACGCCGCGAGATGGAACGTCGCGGCCTCGATTGCGCCGCAGATATATGCATTGACACGGTAGAGCGGTTCCAAGGTTCGCAGCGCGACGTGATAATCTGCTCGCTTACGGTGAACAACGACGCGCAGCTCGACTTTCTCACGGCCAACTGCTTTGAGGAGAACGGCCGGACGATAGATCGCAAACTAAACGTGACACTTACCCGTGCACGCCGGCAGATGATACTGACGGGCAACCCGGAAATACTCAGCCACAACGGTGTGTATGCCGAACTGATGGAGCGCATACGGCATGACGGAACGTACATGGAATGGCCTTTGTGAACAGACGGGCGACTGCCGCATCTGTTGCACGGTTTCATGTCGTGTGAACCGTGCGGATATGATATCGCGGCGTAAGCCGCGCCATGTGACAGTGGCTTCAAAAATGCGTGGCGCTTTGAAAAAAGACGCATAAAAGCTTTGCCTGTATCTTATTTTGTCCTATATTTGCAAATGCGACAAGTATGTCGCTGTCCGTTCTCTGTACGGTTTGAAGGCCGTCGGAGTGGTGCCTGGAGATATACCGGACGAGGGCGGATACATATAGAAGCGAGAGATAATCAACCCTGCTCACAGGTCTTGCGGCCGGAGCGGAAAGTTTAATTTAAAACACTAAATCATTATGAAAAAAGTTATTCTTATGGCAGTTCTGATGCTTTCATCAGTAGCTACATTCGCACAGCGTGCTGTGGGTTCTCTGACTGTTCAGCCTAAAATAGGTATGAATTTCGCAACTCTTACAAAGGCGGATGACTCAGAGTCGAGAATAGGTCTGGCCGTAGGCGCAGAACTTGAATATCAGGTTACTGATATCTTCAGCATTTCCGGAGGTGCATTGTATTCTCAGCAGGGATGCGAATGGTCCGAAGGTGGTGCGACGACTACATACAAACTCGACTATATCAACATTCCTATATTGGCCAATGTGTATGTAGTAAAGAATCTGGCAGTGAAAGTAGGTATCCAGCCGGCGTTCAATGTGAACAGCAAGGCAAAGGCCACCAAGGGTGACAACAGCGCGGAGGCCGGCATGGAAGGATGCAAGACTTTCGATTTCTCTATTCCAATCGGTCTGTCATACGAGTATAAGAACTTCGTACTGGAAGGACGTTACAACTTCGGCACAACAAAGGTGTTCGACAACGCGGACTGCAAGAACAGCGTATTCCAGCTGACACTGGGCTACAAGTTTGACATCTAAAAATCTTGAAAGAGATTTTATTCGAATACTTAATACTCAGAAGGGCGGTGTCGTGAGACATCGCCCTCTTTGTTTTGCGGTGTGTCAGTCGGGTTGTTGTGGGGCAGGACAATGTATGTATATGCAACGGTGAAGATAAAAGAAGAGTTCTGCAGAAATTCAACGGTGATTGCCTGTAATAAAGAAACAGCATCATCGATCCCGTATTGACGTTGTTGCCTTCAGCCAAAAGATTATCAATCGGAGCAGTTACAGATTTTCAGTATCCTGCGATTTTTTCGCTAGAGTTTTCTGTTCTACCCCGAAAAATAAACGAGAATTTGCGGGCAGACTCTCCTTCGGACGTAAATTCGTGAGAAATCAGAGGTTTGCGCAATATGTTGAATGTCAATGGTTTATAATCAATAACCATTTCCCCGACCTTCAATAAGCACCATTTCGGCATGCGATATTGCCCATATCAGGGGCTGAAACGCTTAATATCATGCCCTGATACAGACAATATCAGACCCTCAAACGGGCATTATCAGAACGCCAAATGAATTTTTCCGGATCATACTTCACGGTAGATGACAACGCCAAGAGTTACGAAGCGGCCTTTGTTATGTAT
>OLRN01001640.1_pt1 | contig 11411 bp, 1 predicted proteins | sample 1673001 | NCBI WGS metagenome assembly OLRN01 (sample SAMEA3136745, study PRJEB25190) | human gut metagenome | biome: human gut; feature: human-associated habitat; material: faeces | place: Austria | collected 2013 | reverse complement strand
TGATGAAGTCCGGGAGGGAATTAATCAGGCATTAAAACTAGACTGTAATAAGGTAATAGCTATTGGGGAGGCTGCTACAAAATTTAAAAAATGTGTTGATAATTTATAAATTAAATAGTTTATGTTTAATCATGTTTTTTAAATTTTAGCTATTTAATATATATTTTGTTTACTTATTATTATTTTTAATATTATTTTTACACATAATTTAATTTTTATTTATTAATCCTATACCTTTTTTTACTTATTTTTATTATTTGGTTTATTTTAATTTTGTTCATTTTTATATTTTAAAAATGGTTTTTTGTTTGATTAACTATTTGATTGATTATGTTATATTTTAATTTATTCATATTAAATAGGTAGTTTTATATAAGTTGTGTAAAAGATATATACATTGTCTAACTATTTGTTAGTTCAGTTTAAATTTTAATGTGTTTAATTGTAATTTTTAGAAAAGGAGAAAAATCTCATGAGTCTAAAAAAGAATATTGGTGTGTTAGTTCTTTTATTAGTACTTTTAAGCATGTCTGCAGTTTCTGCTGAAGATGTGTCTATTAATACTAATGATACTTATCAGGCACCAAATGAAATTCAAAAAGATTTCACATCTTTACAAACAGACATTGATAATTCTCAAAATGTATTTGAGCTTAATTATGATGTCAAACATGGAGATGATGAAAAGGATAATTATGGTATTTCTATTACAAAGACTACTATAATTAACGGAAATGGTCATACAATTGATGCTAATGGTCATGGAAGTATTTTTGTAGTAAAAGATTCTTCTTCTGTTACATTAACATTAAATGATTTGACTTTGATTAATGCAAATCCTGTTTCTGATAGTTCAGGAATTGTAAGTAATGGTGGGGCTGTTTACTTTGATGGTTCTACTTTAATAGTAAATAATGTGAATTTCAAAAACAATACTGTCTATAAATATGGTGGTGCAATTTACACTACTGGAACTTGTAGTGTAGACAGTTCTGTTTTTGATGGAAATGATGTGCAATTCAGAAGTCAAAATATTGACAATGGAGGTGCAGCTATCTATGCAGATAATGGTGCTTTATTATTAATCTCTAATTCACAAATAATTAATAACCATAAAAACATGGTTATTCGTGACAATAATGTTGGAGATCTTGTAGACGGTGTAGTAGTTGCGACAGGATATACTAAAATTTCAAAATCTTACTTTAGAAATAACAGCGGATGTTATGGTGGTGCTGTAACTTCTTTAGGTTACACTAGCGCAGGTAAAAATCAGATTATCATTGAAAATTCAGTATTTGATGCAAATAGAGCATTCCAAGGTGCAGCTGTAAATGTTATAGGTTCTACTTTCAAAATATCTGGAACCAATTTCACCAACAATAAAGGTGTTGGTTATGGAAGTGGAAATCCTAATGTAGGTGCTCTTCTTACATGGTGTGGCTGTGAAGGTACAATATCTGATTGTAATTTTATAAACAATACTGCAGATAATGGTGCTGCTTATAGATTAGGAGATGATAATAATGGTGTTTCCAGTGCCAGTGTTGACAGCTGTACTTTTATAAACAATACTGCAACCAATCAAGGTGGTGCTGTATATGAAGGTGGAAAAACAGGTAAAGCTACTTTAGATATTAAAAATTCCACATTTACCAATAACTCTGCAAAAAAAGAAGGTAGTGCTATTTATAGTGGATATACTTTAAATATTGATGATGATACAACATTTACTAATAATATGGTTTATATGTATTATACTGGTACTTTAAACATAGGTGAAATTAAAACCTTTACTGATTTGCAAAAAGCTATAAACATGGTTGAAGGTGATATCCATTTAAGTTCTAATGTAACTATGTTAGATAGTGAAGCTGATAAGTTTGTAAATGGTATTGTTGTTGACCATCTAGTTAATCTTAAATGTGATGGTTTTACTATTAATGCTAATAATTTAGGTAGGATATTTAATGTTACCTCAACAGCTGATAAATTAAATATATATAATGCTAATTTAATTAATGGTAATGCTGATATCGGTGGTGCAATATATAATACTGGTTCTGTATATGCATACAACACTGCTTTTAAAGACAATACTGCTGCTACTATGGGTGGTGCAGTATTCAACAAAGGAACTTTAAAAATTCAAAAATGTATTGTAGATAGTAATGATATAATTAAACGTACTTCTTCTGCCTCTGAAGATTATGGTGGTGCAGCTATCTATAACTGGTATGATAGTACATTATTTATTAAAAATAGTACTATTTCCAACAACCTTAAAAATTATAAAAATGGGGATTATGTTGTTGGTGCTGTAACTTCTCTTGGTAAAACTGAAATTTCAGAAAATTCTTATTTTGTTAATAACTCTGGCCGTTGGGGTGGAGCTATTACTACTTCAGGCAGTTCATTACCGGGTAAGAAAGTTAATGAATTAAGTATTAGTGAGTCTACATTTAGTAAAAATGGAGGATTATACGGTGCAGGTATATTTATAGAAGGTTCTAAGTTCACGATTACTAGTTGTGTATTTGATAGCAATACTGCATCTGGTAAAGGTAATATGACTCCAAATGATAATAATGGAGCAGCTATTGAAGTAACCAATACTGATAAAGCTATTACTGGAACTATAAGTAAAACTAAATTTACCAATAACAAAGCTCAATATGGTGGAGCTATTGATATTTGTGCAGGAACCATTAAAATTTTAAATTCAAAATTCATTAATAACTCTGCTGATGTTGAAGGTGGAGCTATAGATATTAATGCTGCAAATGGTAACCCTAAAGTTACAATTTCCAGTTCTAATTTTATTAACAATAGTGCACCAGTTGGTGGAGCTATATGCAATGTACATGATTTAACTGTTAAAGGATCTACTTTTATTGACAATACTCCTAATACTATATTTAATTGGGGAGGTGCTGGAGGTAATCTTAATTTAAATATAAAGACTTTTACTGATTTACAAAATGCTATTGGTCTTGTTACAGGTACTTTAACTCTTAATCAAAATGTTGCAATGACTGCTAAAGAAGCAGCTAACTTTGTAAATGGTGTAGTTATTAATAAGAATATTGCTATTGATGGTAAAGGTCATACTATTGATGCTAAGAATTTAGGTAGGATTTTCAGTATTGGTGAAGGATTTACTGTTACTTTAACTAATGCTACTTTAATTAATGGTAAGGCTACTGAAGGTGGAGCTATTTATAATGATGGTTCTTTAACTTTAAGTGATGTTAAATTAAGTGATAATGCTGCTGATAGTTATGGTGGTGCTGTATTCAACAATGGTCATTTAGTTGTTTCTGATTCTGTATTTGATTCTAATGATATTGTTAATCGTGGTAGTGCTAGTGTTGATTATGGTGGTGCAGCGATTTATAATTGGAAAGAGGGCACATTAAAAGTAACTAATTCTAATTTTACTAATAATATTAAGAATTATAAGAATGGTGATAATTTAGTTGGTGCTATTACTACTATTGGTAATGCTACTGTTAGTGGTTCTAACTTTGTTAATAACTCTGGCCGTTGGGGTGGTGCTATTTCAGCTACTGGTGCTGAATTAAGGAAAAATTCAAGTACTTTAACAGTATCTAATACTATATTTAGGGATAATGCTGCTTTATATGCTGGTGCTGTTTACATATGGGGATCTAATTACAATATAGCTGATTGTGTATTTGATAACAATACTGCGTTTGGTAAAGGTAATATGACTCCAAATAATAATAATGGTGGTGCTCTTGTTGTATCTCAAGTAAGTAAATTCAATGAACCAATCACTGGTACTATTTCCGGTTCTAAATTTACTAATAATAAAGCTCAATATGGTGGTGCTGCTTACTTCAATAAAGGATTTGTAACTATTACTGATTCCGTATTTGAAAATAACATAGCTACTGCTGAAGGTGGAGCTGTTGGCTTTTCTCGTGCAAGTGTTAAAGATTTAGTTGTATCAATAAATAATTCTTCATTTGTAGGTAATAAAGCACCTGTTGCTGGAGCTATTTTTACAAATGTTGATTCAAAGATTACAAATTCAAACTTCACTAAAAACACAGCATCAAAAGGTGGAGCTGTTTTAAATGAGAATGGTGCAAAATTAACTGTTGATAATTCTACATTTAAAGATAATGCTGCTGATAGTTATGGTGGTGCTGTATTAAACAATGGTGAATTGATTGTTACTAACTCTGTATTTGATGCTAATGATATTCTTAATCGTGGTTCTGCTGGTGTTGATCATGGTGGAGCTGCTATCTACAACTGGGAAAATGCTAAATTAGATATTTCAAAATCTAACTTTACAAACAATATTAAAAACTATGTAAATGGTGATCGTTTAGTTGGTGCTGTAACTACTATTGGTAATGCTACTATTCGTGATTCTTACTTTGTTAATAACTCTGGCCGTTGGGGTGGAGCTTTAGCTGCAACTGGTGGAGTATCTGGCAGTGCTATAAACACTATTAGTGTAGATGGAACTAAATTTGTTAACAACACAGCTTTATATGGTGGAGCAATGTTTGTATGGGCATCTAATTACACTATTTCCAACTCTGTATTTGATAACAATTCAGCATTTGGTAAAGGTGATATGAGTCCTAATGACAATAATGGTGGAGCACTTATAGTAACTCAGGATAATATACCTGTTTCAGGTAAAATAGTTAACTCTAATTTCACTAATAACAAAGCTCAATATGGTGGAGCTGCTTGGATTAATGAAGGAACTGTTGATATTGACGGTTCTAACTTTATAAACAACACAGCTACTACTACTGCTGGAGCTATTGGATTTGATTCACAATATACTAAAATTATCGCTACTGTTGATTCTTCTAAATTTGTAAACAATACTGCAGGTTCTTATGCTGGAGCTATTTATAATCTTGGTGATTTAACAGTTTCCGGTTCAGAATTTGACAATAATAAAGCACAATTTGGAGATATTATTTACAATAATAAGATTTACAATAAGGAAGGTATCTTAAGTATTAATGGTAACAAGTATAGTAATTACACTGAAAACAAAGCACCAATTATTAATATTGGTGATATAAATACTATTTCAAGTACTGGTGGAATAATTGTAACTGTTTTAGATAATAAAACTGTAAATGTTTGTTACGGTGATGTTGTAACTTTACATGCTACTGTTGTTGCTGATGGTGTTCTTGTAGCTGGTCAAAAATTATTCTTCGTTATTGATAATGTTGAGTATATAGCAAATAGTTTAGGAAACGGTTCTTATATTGCATCTTATGAAGTAAAAGATGTTGGTAGTAAAACAGTCGGCATTGTTTATGACGGATCAGATGTTAATATTAAAACAGGTATGTTAAATATATCAAAAGCAACTCCTGATTTAACTGTCGGTGCATTAAATATTACTGTTGGAGATCTTGAAATAATTACTGTAACCGGACCTAAAGATGCAACTGGTCTTATAACTTTAACTTTAAATGGTATTGATTATACATTGCCTATTTACAATGGTGAAGCTAAATTCTACTTCCAAGATTTAACTGCTGATGAGTATGAAGTATCTGCAAGTTATTCTGGTGATAATCATTATGTAGCTGCTGAAAATTCAACAGTCTTTAAAGTAGATAAAGTTTTAGCTAACTTAAAAATAAATGTTGAAGATATTACTTTTGGTGAAAACGGACTTGTTATAATCACTTTACCTTCTGATATTGACGGTTCAGTAGTTACTGTTAATGTAAATGGTAAAGTTTATCCTGTGACTGTTGAAAATGGATTTGCAAAACTTCCATTACGTGAATTAAATGCTGGTGATTATACTATATCTGCAGTATTTGCAGGTAATGATAAATACTTGCCTGGTGTAAGCAATGCTTTATTAACTGTATCTAAAGCTGACCCTGCATTAAATGTATTTATTTCAGATGTTGATTATGGTGGAATATTTAACATTAATGTTGCCTTAACTGGTGTGGATGCTATTGGTTTAAATGGTAATGTGATTGTCACCGTTAATAATAAAGATTATACTGTTGCAGTTACTGACGGTAAGGGTAATGTTACTGGTGTTAAATTAGCTGCTGGTACTTATGATTTCACTGCTAAATTCGCAGGTAGTGATAATTATAATGATGTTGGTGATTCCGGTAATTTCAAAGTTAATAAGGTAGATTCTGCTATTGATGTTGCTGTTAGTGACATTAAAGTTGGGGAAGATGCTGTTATTACTGTTAAATTACTTAGTGATGCTACAGGTAGTGTAACTGTTAATGTAAATGGTAAAGATTATACTGAACCTGTTGTTAATGGTATAGCTAATGTAAAAGTGTCTGGTCTTAAAGCTGATACTTATGATGTAGCTGTTAAATATTCTGGTGATAACAATTATAATGATGCAGTTGCTACTTCCAGCTTTACTGTGTCTAAAGTTGATTCTACTATGGATGTAACTGTTGATGACATTGTATTTGGTGAAGATTTAACTGTTGAAGCTGTTTTACCTGCTGATGCTACTGGTGAAGTAGTTATCACTGTTGATGGAACTCCATATACTGCAACTATTGATAATGGTAAAGCTACTGGAACTATTAAAGATTTAACTGCTGGTGATCATACTGTAGTTGTTAAATATGCCGGTGATGATAAATACTCTGATGTTGAAGTTACTGAAGTTGTTAATGTTGCTAAAGCACAACCTGTTTTAGGTGTTGTTATTGCTGATGTTGATTATGGTAACGGATTTGTTATTGAAGCTACCTTAACTGGTGTTAATGGTGCTCCTTTAACCGGTAATGTAATTGTTACTGTTAATGGTAAAGAATATACTGTTGTAGTTAATGATGATGGTAAAGGTATTGCTACTGGTGATAAATTAGCTGCACGTACTTATGGTTTTGCTGCTGTTTGGGCAGGAAATGATAATTACAATATTGTTACTGAAAACGGTGATTTCAAAGTTAATAAGGTAGGTTCTGCTATTGCTGTTGCTGTTGATAGTATTGACTTTGGTGAAGATGCTGTTATTACTGTTAAATTAGCTAATGATGCTACTGGTGAAGTAGTTATTACTGTAAATGGTGAAGATTACACTGCAGCTATTGAAAATGGTGTAGCTACTGTAACTGTATCTGATCTTAAAGCTGATGATTACACTGTAGCTGTTAAATATGCTGGTGACAACAATTATAATGGAGCAACTGGCAGTGCTGAATTTAGTGTATCTAAAATAACTTCTGATATGGATGTAACTGTTAATAACATTGTATTTGGTGAAGATTTAATTGTTGATGCTGTTTTACCTGCTGATGCTACTGGTGAAGTAGTTATCACTGTTAATGGTAAAGATTATCATGTAGCTATTGATAATGGTGAAGCTGTACAAGTTGTTAAAGATTTAGCTGCTGGTGATTATACTGTAGCTGTTAAATATGCAGGTGATGATAAATACGCTGGTGTTGAATTTACTGACATTGTTAATGTTGCTAAAGCAGATGCTGCTTTAAATGTTATTATTAATAATGTAGATTATGGTAATGTATTTACTGTTAATGCTGTTTTAACTGGTGTTAATAATGCTCCTTTAACCGGTGATGTGATTGTTACTGTTAATGGTAAAGATTACACTGTAAATGTCGTTAATGGTAAAGGTAATGTTACTGGTGTTAAATTAGCTGCTGGATCTTATGATTTCACTGCTAAATTTGCAGGTGATAATAATTATAATGCAGTTAGTGATTCCGGTAATTTCAAAGTTAATAAGGTAGATTCTGTTATTGATGTTGCTGTTAGTGACATTAAAGTTGGGGAAGATGCTGTTATTACTGTTAAATTACTTAGTGATGCTACAGGTAGTGTAACTGTTAATGTAAATGGTAAAGATTATACTGAACCTGTTGTTAATGGTATAGCTAATGTAAAAGTGTCTGGTCTTAAAGCTGATACTTATGATGTAGCTGTTAAATATTCTGGTGATAACAATTATAATGATGCAGTTGCTACTTCCAGCTTTACTGTGTCTAAAGTTGATTCTACTATGGATGTAACTGTTGATGACATTGTATTTGGTGAAGATTTAACTGTTGAAGCTGTTTTACCTGCTGATGCTACTGGTAAAGTAGTTATTGTTGTTGATGGAACTCCATATACTGCAAATATTACTGATGGTAAAGCTACACAAGTTGTTAAAGACTTAACCGCGGGTTATCACACTGTTAGTGTCAAATACGATGGTGATGATAAATATAATGATGTTGTAGTTGACGGATTTGTAATTGTTGATAAAGCACAACCTGTTTTAGGTGTTGTTATTGCTGATGTAAATTACGGCAATGAATTTGCTATTGAAGCTACCTTAACTGGTGTTAACAGTACTCCTTTAACTGGTAATGTAATTGTTACTGTTAATGGTAAATTCTATGTTGTGAATGTTACTGACGGTAAAGGTACTTTAACTGGTGTTAAATTAGCTGCAGGTACTTATGGATTTACTGCTGTTTGGGCAGGAAATGATAATTATGCTGCTGTTGATGAAAACGGTGATTTCAAAGTTAATAAATTAAACTCAACTGTTGCAGTTAATGCTGATGACATTAAAGTTGGTGAAAATGTAACAGTAAGTGTAAATGTGCCTTCTGATGCTACAGGTAATGTGATTGTTACTGTTGACGGTAAAGATTACACTGTAGCTATTGTAGATGGTAAAGCAGTTAAAACAATAGCTGATCTTAAAGCAAACAATTACACTGTAACTGTTAAATACGCTGGAGACAACAATTATAATCCTAATCAGAACACAACCAAATTCACAGTATCCAAAATATCTGACTATAATATGAACATTACTGTTCCTGGTGATGTTAAAGTTGGAGAAGATGCTGTTATTATAGTAAACGTTCCTAAAGACGCTTCAGGTAATGTTACTGTTAGTGTTGGTAAAGATGTTTATAATGCTGTAATTAGTAATGGTTCTGCTAAAGTTGTTGTTTCTGGTTTAGGTGCTGGTGTTTATAATGTTTCAGCTACTTTCACTGATGACAAATATGCACAAAACAAAGCTAATGCAACTGTAGTTGTATCTAAAATAACTGATTATAACATGAATGTTACTGTTCCTGAATTTAAAGAAGGAGTAAACTCTACTATTAGTGTGGATTTACCTAAAGATGCAACTGGAACAGTTACTGTTGAAATCGACGGTAAAAAATACACTGCAAATGTAACTAACGGAACTGCAAAAGTAAATATTCCTGCTTTAAGTGCTGGAAATCATAATATCACTACAACTTACTCTGGTGATGCTAAATATGATTCCATAACTAAAAAAGGAAACATAACTGTAATTCCAAATGTAAATGTAAACTTAGATGTTAATGATGTTGTAATGTTTTACCATGACGGAACCCGTTTAGTTGCTAAATTAACAGATTCTCAAGGTAAACCAATAGTTAATGCTACTATATACTTCAATATTAATGGTGTGGACTATGCTAAATCCACTGATGATAATGGTACTGCATCTATGGGTCTTAATTTAGATTCCAATGTATATGCAGTAACTGTAACTTATAATGGATCTGATATCTACAGTAAAATCTCCAAAAATGTTACTGTTACTATTAATCCAAGTATCATAGCTAAAGATTTAGTTAAAATGTATCAAAATGATACTAAATTCTATGCTAAATTCATTGGCAGTGATGGAAAAGCATTAGTTAACACTACTGTCAGATTTAACATTCACGGTGTATTCTACAATAGAACTACTAATGATGATGGTATTGCTGAGTTAGGTATTATGTTAAGACTTGGAAATTATATTTTAACTGCTTACAACCCTGTAACTGGTGAAGAACAAGGATTTAACATAACAGTAAAATCATTAATCGTGCAAAATGACTTAACCAAATACTACTTAAACGCTTCCAGATTCCAAGCAACTATCTATGATAAAAACGGAAGCTTAGCAGTAAACAAAACTGTAACTTTCAACATTCATGGAGTATTCTATACTAGAAGCACTGATGATAAAGGTGTAGTAAGTTTGGGAATCAGTTTAAGACCTGGAGAATATATCATTACAACAATATATGAAGGATTAGCTGTAGGTAACAATATAACTGTTTTACCTACTTTAGTTACCAGTGACCTTAATATGACTCATGAAGATGGCAGTAACTTCACTGCACAAACACTAGATGGTCAAGGTAAACCATTAGCTAACCAAAATGTAACATTTAACATAAATGGTGTGTTCTATAATAAAGTCACTGATGAAAATGGTGTTGCTTCATTAGCTATGAGATTAATGAGTGGAAAATACATTATTACATCTTACTGGAATGATTTCCAAACAGGAAATACAATAATAATATCTTAATTTGGGAGATTTTAATTAATCTCTCCTTTTTCTTTTTTTTAACTTATCTAAATAAAATAATAATTTCATTAATTTTAAATAATCTCAAATAACATAATTAAATTAACTAAAATATTGAGGTTATTAACATGAAAACTTACGATATAATCATAGTCGGAGCAGGTCCTGGAGGACTGACTGCCGGAATCTATGCAGGCAGACAGGGAACCAAAACATTAATTTTAGATAAAGGATTAGCTGGAGGAATTGGCCGTGAAGTTCCACTAATGGAAAATTATCCTGGATTTGACACTATTTCCGGTTTTGAATTAGTTGAAAAAATGAAACTGCAATGCATGAAATTTGTTGAATTGCATGAAAATGAAATTGTAAAAAACATAGAAAAAAATGAAGACAAATTTCTTGTTACAACCCATAAAGATGAATACTGCGGAAAAACAATAATTTTAGCTACTGGAAGCTCACACAAACACTTGGAAATTCCTGGAGAAGAAGAATACTTAGGTAAAGGAGTCAGTTATTGTGCTACCTGTGACGGATTATTCTTTAAAGATAAAGATGTTATAATGATTGGCGGTGGAAATAGTGCACTGCAAGAAGCTATTTTCTTAGACAATGTCGGATGTAATGTTACCATCATTCACAGAAGAGACAAACTAAGAGCACAGCAATATCTACAAAAAGAAATTAAAGAAAGAAACATTAATGTTATTTACGATACAACAGCTGAGGAAATAAAAGGAAACACATTCATAAATTCCGTAATTTTAAAGAATGTTAAAACTGATGAATATCATGAATTTAAAACCCAGGGAGTTTTTATTAGTATAGGATATGAACCCCATAATAAGTTAGCTAAAAAATTAAATGTTAAATTAAATGAAAATGGGGAAATACTCACAGATAAACACCAAAGAACAAATATTGACCATATTTATTCAGCAGGAGATATATGCGGCGGTTTAAGACAATGGGTTGTAGCATGTGGAGAAGGTGCAATAGCTGCAACTTCTGCATATGAAGATATACA
>OLRN01001637.1_pt1 | contig 11424 bp, 9 predicted proteins | sample 1673001 | NCBI WGS metagenome assembly OLRN01 (sample SAMEA3136745, study PRJEB25190) | human gut metagenome | biome: human gut; feature: human-associated habitat; material: faeces | place: Austria | collected 2013 | reverse complement strand
CAGCAGGTCGCGGTCCAGTGCCACCAGACGGGATACGATAGCGCCGTTCTCCTGCACCAGCACACGACCCGCCACAGACAGCGGACGATCCATCCATGTGGCGCAGATCATGCCGCCGTAGCCCTCGGTGTTCAGCTTGGTGTAGTTCTGCCCCATGTGGATCTCGGCGTTCTCCTTGATGCGGAAGCAGGGAGAATCCGTATGGGCGGCGGCAACGTTGAAGCTGTAATTTTCCAGCTGGTCGCCCATGCGGAAGGCGATGATGCTGGAGCCGTTGCGGCAGACAAAGTAGTCCTTGCCGGGTTCCAGCGCCCACTTGCGGCTTTCCAGCAGCTCTGCAAAACCTGCTTTCAGCAGGATATCCCGCACAGCGGCGGTGGTGTGGTATGCGGTGGGGTTGCCGTCGATGAAGGACAGCATTTCACGGACTTCGGATGCGATCATAAAAATAAACCTCCTTGGGTGTATCTGAAAAGAGCCGGTCAGTGCTGACCGGCCCTTTTTAAGCATATTCAGGTTACTTTTTTGCAGCAGTCTGCTCGCGCTTTGCTAGGGCGGGCAGAATGAATCCCAGTACGGTCAGCACCACGGGGGTGATGACGTTCAGTGCAAAGGTGAAGGGGTCCTTATCATACATACCCAGTACGCAGCACACGGCGGTAACGGCAAAACACCAGCCGCCGAAGAACTTGGCCACGGCCTGATTCTTGACAAAGCGGTACTCGGCGGGGATGGTATCGTAGGCGTTGCGCAGGGCGATGTAGGCGGCAAACACCCACAGATAGCGCATAGGCATACACACAGAGTTCAGCTTGGTCAGCTGGCGCAGAACGGCAGCAGCACCGGGCACGAAGGACTGTGCCAGAATGATGGAGCCGGACAGCACCGCCACCATCTTGATGCCGTTGCTGTGCACGCCGTGGGCGTTGACCTTGTGCAGAGCCTGCGGGATGAACTGCTTGGTGTGCTCGTTATCCAGCAGCATACGCAGCGGTGCGTCGATGCTCAAGATCAGCACGGCGAGCTGGCTGATGACGTTGCACAGGGCGTAGATGATCATGAACAGATCGCCCACATGGTAGTACTGACCCAGCTTCTGGAAAGCCCAGTAGGAACTGTTGGCGACATAGGCGTTGAAGCTCTCTGCGCTGGCGTTGATGACGGCGGGGTCGAACATACGGCTCATGGCCAGCGTGCCCAGAATGGCGCAGGTGACCACCATGACGGCCAGCGCGATCATGCCGCGGGGGAAGCCCTTGCTGGGGTTCTCGACCTTATTGACGTAGGGAGAGATCTTCTCGCAGCCACCCACAGCGAACACCAGAATGGACAGAGACGTGAAGTAGGTGACGTTGAAGTTGGGAATGAGGCTGCTGAAGCTCAGGTTTGCGTGGACGTACTCTGCCGTGGGGTTGATGGCCGGGGCAGCGAACATCATCACGATGTACAGCAGGGACATGACGAAGGTGCAGGTGCCTGCGGCAGTCAGCAGCTTTTTCAGGGGGTTCAGACCCAGACTTGCAATGTAGCAGCCCAGCAGCAGGATGCAGAAGGTAGCCAGCTGGATGTAGCGGGTGGGGAAGGAATCGTAGGTCTCCGCGTTGCGGAAAATGGCCCAGCTCAGTGCCTTCAAAAAGCCGCTGCCCTTGCTGGCAATGTAGGTGATGTGGCAGGCCCAGTAGGTCCAACCGGCGTAGTAGGCCAGCTTGGCGTTGGTGGTCTGGTGCAGCCAGGAGCTGACGCCGCCGCCCTCGTTTTTAAAGGCAGAGCCCAGCTCACCCACCATCAGCGCATAGGGGATGAAGTACAGGACAAACATGAAGATCCAGCTGAAGATGACCTGCGGACCGTTAAAGTACACAAAGCCGTTGGTAATGTTGCCGAAGCCCCAGACCGTAGAAAAGGCCATGAAGGCAAGGGTAAGCCACGAGATCTTTGTGGCTTTTTCTTTGTTAGACATGCGGACAATTCCTCTCTTTCTTTTCCACACAGGGCGGAAGTTCCTGTAAGAAGGCCAAGGTTCCGCATATACTTTGCAATTTTACTAAAATACAGCAGTACTCGACCGATCACTTTGATAGTATAGCATAATTGCAGATTGTAGACAATCTGCAATTTCCATAAAATGATTGGTCAAAATTTAGACGGTCAGCCAAATTCCCCTTATTTTGCTGCTTCGTCCGCTGCCTGTACGGCGCTGTTCGCGCTGCGCATCCGCTCCATGGGCTCCATGTAGTGGGCGTAGACGGCGCGGCAGGCAACCTCGGTGTCGCCGCTTGCCAGCGCCTCGTACAGCTTGGTGTGAATGCCGTTCTGCCGCTGCGCCAGCGTCTCGTGGTTGGAGCCGCTGTTCGCCCCAACAAGCAGGTTGCCGTAGTTCAGGTCGTCCCAGAATTTCAGCAGTCTGGGCAGCCCCGCCCGCTGCACGATGACCGCATGGAAGCGGTTGTCGTTCTCCACAATCTGAGAAAGATCCCCCGGCCGGACATTGCGCATCTCCTCCAGAATGCCGCGCAGGGTGCGCAGATCCTCCTCCGGGAATTTGCAATCAAAATAGCGCAGTGCCGTCATTTCCAGATTTGCCCGCAGCAGGTAGATCTCGTAGGCGTCCTCCGGCTTTCCCCGGCGCACCGAGCAGCCTACATTGCGCGAATACTCGACCATGCCCTCCTGTTCCAGCTGCCGCAGCGCCTCCCGGATGGGTGCCCGGCTGGAGCCAAACTCCTCGGCCAGTTTCTGCTCGGCCAGCTTTACGCCCGGCTGTAATTCCCCGGTAAGGATCTTGCTCCTGATGGCAGAGGTGATACTTTCCCGTAAAGTCTGAAAGGCAAATTCGCCCATGACTTTTATCCCCCTTTTCCCTTCTATACGTTCTTTTTTTGCCGCACGCAGTCCGCAGCCGCTGCCAGTGCAGCCGCAGGCCTGTATTGCGTGCGCCTTATAAGGATACCACGAAACGGTGGAAAAATAAAGTTTTCTGGCAAAAACAGGTACTTTCTCCCCTCTCCGTCGTCGAAAGCCTGAACACAAAAAATGCCCCCGGAGGGCTTGTTGCAGCTCTCCGGGGGCATCCTATATACGTTATGCCTTGGCGCACACGGTCGGCATTTACTCAATCTCGATCAAATTCGGGTTCTCAGGCAGAGCCTTTGTCTGCTGAGGAGCGGGCAGCTGGATGTGCAGGACACCATCCTCAAACTTTGCATGGATGTCCTCCTTCTTCACCTCGCCCACATAGAAGCTGCGGGCGCAGCTGCCGGAGAAGGTCTCGCGCCGCACGTAGCGGCCCTTGTTGTCCTTTTCGTCATTGCTGTGGCTGCGCACTGCCTGAATGGTCAGATAGCCGTCGCTCAGATCCATCTGAACGTCTTCCTTCTTGCAGCCCGGCAGATCAACGTCCACTTCGTAGCCGTTGTCCGTCTGTTTGACATCGGTCTTCATCATGTTTGCACCGCGCTTACCAAAGGTGTCGCGGGCTTCGCGGTTCATCGCACGCTCCAGTGCACCCTCGTTCCAGAACGGATCAAAGAGATCATCGAACAGGTTCTCATGAAAAACAGTCGGCATAAACATAAAACATACCTCCAATCCCGGCGTTCGGGTCGGGGCAAAAACTTTGAAGCGTCCATTCGGAAAGACTTTCCGGGGAACCTTGCGGCTCTCCTTTTGCCCTTCCTCCTGAGCACGCCACTGTTATAGCACAATTATTTAGCACTGTCAAGCGTAGAGTGCTAAAATTCATAAAAGAATAACACTTTTGTCACAGCTTCTGCGATTTCTTCAAAAATGCTGCGCAGAAGCGTGTTTAATTCCGTTCAAACCCCAGATAGCGCGTACCCTGAAAGCTCAGCTTTCCGGTGTCGCCTTCTGCCAGCTGGCCGTATTCCGTGCCGCTCAGCCGCAGCTCCATGCGGTCACCGCTTTCTACCTGAAAGGTGGCATAATAGGTAGTGAACGTATGCGACATCGTATTGTCCGTATGATGGCGGGAAACGTTCGTCCGCTTGGCCACCACAGTAGCCGGGACGGTAAGGCGCGGGGACGCATTATTCTTGCTCCATGTGCGCAGGTTGCCCACCACGGTAAATAAGATCATGCCCAGCACAAACAGAAACACCAGCGGGAACAGGATGCTGAACAGCGCGTCAAACCCACTATAAAACATTTTAGCCCTCCAAAATTTCCTCCAGCAGCTGCTTTACGTCCTCCAGAAAAGCGTCCTCGCCGAGGGTGTTCATTTTAAAGAACACCGCCTGACTGCCGCCCGCTGCAATGGCCGACAGTCGGATGGGCTCGTCCCCGTTCTGGAACAGGGTCAGCGTCAGGCTAAGGCGGTTGCCGCCCACCATGCTGTACCGCTCAAACACCCGCACGCTGCACCGGGCGCTGCCCTCCTTGAAATCGCTGCCGGCTTCCAGCTCTGCCGACCAGCTGCTGTCCGGGATGGCGTGTTCCAGCTTGCGGAGCAGGGTATCGAAGTTCTGGTTGCGGATGGTCTTTTCAAAAATAGCCATAGCTTCCTCCTTTTGCAAAATGCAGTCCCTTTACTCTGAATACGAATAAAAGCAGGCAACGATTGCAGCGCCCGCCCTTATTTTGCTGCGGTCAAGCTTTCTTTTTGCGCAGCTTGGGTGCGGTGGCGTTGTAGCTCATGTCCAGCACCAGACGGAGCTTATCCTCCGGGGCGCTGCCGTCCAATGCGGCGGTGATCCAGTTTTCCTTGTTCATGTGGTAGGCCGGGTAAAAGCCCGGTTCTGCCCGCAGAGAACCGATAAGGATGGGGTCACATTTCAGGTTCACGATATCCACCGGCTGCTGCCCGGGCAGACCCAGCTTGCTTTTGGGCACGGTGGTGACCAGTGCAAACCACTTGCGGTTTGCTGCATGGCGGAACACCGCCGACTCCGGGGTGTCCATCCACGGATAGTCCGGCTCTACGCTGTAAGTATCAAAAATGAGCTGTTCCAAGCCCTTGCGGTCCATGGGCTCTCCCCCCCTTTTACGGCTGCTGTGCCAACAGCTGCGCCAGCACATCCTCCGGGCGGGGGGTGTGGTTTTGGTATTTTGCCCGCAGCGGAGCGGCGGCGTTGTCCATGATGTAGGGCACGCCCACCACGTCCAGCATGGTCTCGTCGTTGTAGTTATCGCCAAAAGCCATGACCTGTGCGAGGTCGATGCCAAGGATGCGGCACACGCACTGCACCCCGATGCCCTTGTTGGCAAAGGTGGTATCGATCCAGTACGGTCCCGCCACGGCGCAGTTGGCCTGCTTCCAGCGGGGCACAAAGCGCTCCACATAGTTTTCCACGCCCTCGTGCAGGTACACCGACACCTTGGTGATGTCCTCCGGCACCTCGGCGGGGCTGTGAATGATCTGGTAGTGGTTGCCCACGAACTGCACCCGCTGCAGCATGCCAAGGCCGCGCTCCATCAGGTAGGCGGTGTTCTGGCCGGAGAGCATCACCTCGCCCTGCCCCTCGCTGCGGGTCCACATATCGTTGGCAATTTCCTCTGCCAGCGCCCGCGGCATGGGATTTTTGGCGATGCACTGTTCTTCTTTAAAGATGGTGCCGCCGTTTTCGCAGACAAACACGCAGCAGTCTGCCACCGGTGCAAAGAGTTTGCGCAGGCTGGTATACTGCCGCCCGGAGGCCGGGCAGAACCAGATGCCCCGCTGATGCAGCGCCCGGATCTGTTTGAATATTTCGCCCTCCAGTTCCTTTTTGCCGTATTGCAGCAGCGTACCGTCAATATCGCTGCAAACCAGTCTGATGTCCATGGCTGTTATTCCCTTTCCGTTTTTTCCTATTTTACCACGGTTTTCCGCTGCGGAAAAGCCCCGGGCACAGCTTTTGTGCCCTTTATCCTGTGCCGCTCAGCGCTTAGGCTGGTAGTGCATACTGGACACATTATAAATCGTAACAAAGGCCTTTGGGTCCTCGCGGTTGATAAAGTTCATCAACTTCTGATACTCGTTTTTGTCCACGATGGTAATGATCTCGTTGTGCTTTTCAAAGTTATATGCACCGATGGCCTCGTACATGGTGGCACCGCTGTGCAGGTCATTGATGATGAACTGCCGCAATGCCTCCTCCTTTTCGGTAATAATACACACCCGGCGCTTGATGCTGTTATCGAAGATGAAATGGTCCAGCACGATGCCGTTGAAGTAGGTACCAAGAATGCTCAGTACTACGGTCTTTTTATCGTAGACAAGGGCGGCAGAGAGCGCCACGCACATGCCCGAAAGGGACATTGCCTTGCCCAGCTCCATGTGCAGGTACTTATTCATGATCTTTGCCACGATATCCAGCCCGCCGGAGGATGCGTTGCGGTTGAACAGAATGCTCAGACCCACGCTGACCACCAGAATATAGCACAGCACATCCAGTTCCTGACTATCGGTCATGGAGCCAAAATCCGGGAACAGCCGCTCGAAAAGCCTCAGAAACACCGGCAGCATCACGCTGGTATACACGGTTTTTGCGCCAAACTCCCTGCCGCAGGTAAAAAACCCGATGATGAGCAGCACGATGTTCAGCACCATAGTAATAGCCGAAAGCGGCAGCGGCACAAAATTAGAAAGCACGATGCCAAGGCCGGAAATGCTGCTGACGGATGTATGACTGGGCACCAGAAAAAAATAGACCGCCGCCGCAATAATGGCAACGGCCCCGGTCAGGATGGCCATCTCCTTGGCAATTGCAGGGTAGTTCAGCTTCTTGTTTGTCATTGTTGCTCCTCCAAGCTTTTGTTTTCAGCATTCAGTATACCATGCTTTGCGCTTGCAGGAAAGCACCGGGCGCAAAATAACAAGGCCGCCGCACAAAACGCTGTGCAACGGCCTTGCCACCTTATCAAAATTCGTCTTCCGGGTCGCCGCGCTCCGGCATGGTGCGCATCTCCCGCACCAGCATGGCACGCAGATGATACTTGCGCAGCTCCACCGTGCCATCGGGGCGGCTTTCGCCCGTGTACAGCGGAATGCGCACCACAGCCTGTGTGCCTTTTTCGGGCGCAGGCTCCAGCTGTAAGCTCCAGTCCATCCGGCGGCAGCACTCCCGGCAGAGCAGCAGCCCCAGCTGCGCCCCGCCCAGAAAGCTGCGGCGGTTTTCCAGCGCTGCCTGCGCATCCTCACCGGGCAGACCGCAGCCATCGTCGGTGACGGTCAGCTGCCAGTCGCTCTCGGTGCGGCGCAGCGCGATACAGACGCTGCCGCCCTCCCGGCTGGCGCGCAATGCATTGGAGAGCAGATGCAGGCACAGCAGCTCCGCATCTCTGCGGTCTGCCATTACGCAGCAGGCAGTACACCCGCCGTAATCCAGCCGGATATCCACCCCAAGCTGCGCCCGGATCATATCAGACTGCGCCGCCACCTGCTGCAAAAGCTCACACAGGTCAATGGGGTACAGCTGCGGCTTTGTGTCCTCGTGCAGAAACTCCAGCAGGGTGATTGCCTCGCTGAGGGTGCGGTCCAGCTGCATGGCAGCGGTGTCGATATCTGCCACCGCCTGCCGGGTAGACTCATCTGCACCGGTGCGGTCAAAATGCTGCTCCAGATATTCACAGTTGCGTCCGATCAGCGCCAGCGAACGGAAGCAGACCTCCTCGACCCGCTTGCGCTGCTCTGCGGTGATAGACCGCGTTTCTGTCTTTTGCTGCTCCATTGCTCTGCCTCCCCGGGCGATGCCATTTTTCTAAAGGAACGCCGCCGTGTTCCAAAGCCGTGTGCAAGCCTTACAGGCGGGTGGATGGCACTTTTTGCCGCAACACAACGTCCCTGACCGCGTAGATCAGCTTGCCGGTGGTGGGTTTGCCGCTGCCCAGCCTTGTATCGGCCTTAAACGCCAGCCACGCAAGAGGCGGCTCTTCCTCCAGCTGATCCACCATCCGGCGGATGCCGCTTTCCACGGCAGCGACCGATGTATCAAACTGCTCGCTCACCGCCTGCAGGATCTCCTTGCGGATCGCCAGCTTCTGGCTGGTGCTGCATGCAATGCCGACCGCGCAGGATAGATATCCGGCGTTGACATCCCCCTGCGGGATGCCCCACGCCGCATACAGCTGGCTGCACCGCTGCTCCAGCTGCCGGTTCTGCCGCCCGGGCATCCGGTAAAGCTGCCACAGCAGCCTTTTCAGCTCGGTGCCCTCTACGCAGTAGCACCCCTCGCGGAGCTTTTGCAACGCCGTGCCGCTGCTGCGGCCATGGCTCTGTATCAGAAGCATCGGCCGCTCCTTCAGCTGATAAAACTGCCGGACAAATTGCTCCGCAGGCAGATCCGTCAGCTCGCTGCAAAGCACCACGGCATCATAACGGACACCCTGCCGCAGCTGTGCCAGCAGCTTTTCGCCGCTGCAAAAGCAGGTGCAGTCAATGGCGGTTCCCTGCTCCTGCAAATAACGCTTCTGGACACGCAGTTCTTTCAGATCATAGCTTGCAAGGGCGACTTGCAGTTGGGCTGTTCGCTCACTGTTCACGCCATGCGCCGCCTTTCTCGCCTACCAGCCCGGCAGCTGTCAGGTCTGTGACCGCATCCCGCCAGAGCTCCGGCTGAACTCCATTTTCACACAAGTAGCGCAGGAGCCGGTAACAGAACTCCGGCGCTGCCGCAACATGCTGACTGACGATCTGCTGTCGGCTGCCGATCTGGCACAGGGTCAGCCGACAGCCTTGTGTGCCCTCTACCTCCATGGCATACACCAGCGTATACGCCTGCTGCAAACCATCAATGGCAGAATACTGCCGGATCATAGGTGAAAATGTACGTTCCATTTCAGTTCCTCCTTACTACAAGGGCCAAATTTTTTCTGCCTTGTTTATCCTTTTATTATTGTATAATTGTATAAAGCAGGAGAAACTGTTACAATCCTAAAGAAGTGTTGTTCCGACAGCCTTTCAGGTAATATAACGCCGTTTTCTCCGGCGCAGCCTGTCTGTCAGCTTTAGAATATCACGTTCAGCTTGTAAATTCAACCGGTATCTTTTTCCGCTTTTCTTTTTTGCCCCATCCTTCCGGTCAGACCGCTGCCCAGACGCAAAAGCTCCGCAGCTTCATCCGTTCCGCAGTTAATTTCACGGTTTCTTCATTTTTATTTGCTAAACTAAATTAGATATTGTTTGCAAATGTTTCCTACTTTTAAATCCCAGGCAGCAGCGCCCGGCGGCGCAGTACCGGAAAGGCACTTCTATGCTCAAACTTAAACAGATCAACAAAGAATACAAGACCGGCGAGCTGGTGCAGCACGCACTGAACAACGTCAGTCTGAACCTGCGGGACAACGAATTTGTGGCCATTCTTGGCCCCAGCGGCTCCGGCAAGACCACCCTGCTGAACATCATCGGCGGTCTGGATCGCTACGACAGCGGCGATCTGGTCATCAACGGCATCTCCACAAAAAAATACACAGACCGCGACTGGGACTCCTACCGGAACCACACCATCGGCTTTGTGTTCCAGAGCTATAACCTGATCCCCCACCAGACCGTGCTGGGCAACGTAGAGCTGGCACTGACCATCTCGGGCGTTTCCAAGGCCGAGCGCCGCCGCCGTGCCGCCGCTGCGCTGGAGCAGGTGGGGCTGGGCAACCAGTTGCACAAGCACCCCGGCGAGATGTCCGGCGGGCAGATGCAGCGCGTGGCCATTGCCCGCGCACTGGTGAACAACCCCGACATCCTGCTGGCCGATGAGCCCACCGGCGCACTGGACAGCGAGACCAGCATTCAGGTCATGGAACTGCTCAAGGAAGTGGCGCGGGACCGTCTGGTGGTCATGGTCACCCACAACCCGGAGCTGGCCGAGCGCTACGCCACCCGCATCGTAAAGCTGAAGGACGGCGTGATCCGCTCCGACACCATGCCCTACGAACCCGAGGACGAGGCTGCTGCCGCAGCCCCCGTGCACCGGAACATGGGGCACTCCTCCATGTCCCTGCTCACCTCCCTTTCCCTCAGCTTCAACAATCTGCTCACCAAAAAGGCACGCACCCTGCTCACCGCCTTTGCCGGTTCCATCGGTATCATCGGCATTGCGCTGATCCTTTCCCTTTCCAACGGTGTGAGCCGCTATATCAGCAACATGGAAAAATCCACGCTGGCCGCCTACCCGCTGCAGATCAGCAGCACCGGCGTAGATCTGGCCAGCGTGATGGACCCGGACACCTACACCAGCGTCTCGTCCGGCTCCTCCTCCGCGCCGGAGGGCATGGTCACGGTGAGACAGCTGCTGTCTCAACTGAACATCGGCGCTGCCAGCAACGATCTGCGCTCGCTGAAGGCATATCTGGACAGTGACGCCTGTACCATCCGGGACAACGCCACGGTGGAATACACCTACACCCCTGATCCGCTGATCTACCGCCAGAACCCGGACGGCACCGTGCAGAAGCTGAACCCGGACACCACCTTTTCCGATATCGCCAGTGAGAACGCCTCGGTGACCAGCCTTATGACCTCCATGGCCAGCCCCTATGTGTTCTGCGAAATGGCCGAGACCCCCGCCCTGTACGAGGATCAGTACGATGTCAAGGCTGGCCGCTGGCCGGAAAAATACAACGAACTGGTGCTGACCCTGAACGCGGACGGCAGCGTTTCGGACTATGCGCTGTACGCCATGGGTCTGCGGGATCAGGCCGAGCTGGACAAGATCTTACAGCAGTATGCGCAGAACCAGAAGATCGATCTGCCCACGGACTACGGCACCTATACCTATGACGATTTTCTGGGCATGACCTTCAAGCTTGTCAACAAGGCCGACTGCTATGTCTACGACACCGAGCACAAGGTCTGGCTGAGCAAGCTGAATGATGAAGCCTACATGCAGCAGCTGGTGGCCGACAGCGAGGAGCTGACCATTGTCGGCATCGTGCAGCCCAAGGCAGACGCCACCTCCACTATCCTGCACAGCGGTCTGGACTACCTGCACGATCTGACCTATTACGTCATTGATCAGGCGGCCAACAGCGAGATCGTGCGCCAGCAGCTGGCAGACCCGGACATCAATGTGCTGACCGGCGAACCCTTCGACGCTGCCAGCAACAATATGCTGAACATCGCCTCTCTGTTCTCGGTGGACACGGACGCCCTCAAGGACGCTTTCCAGTTCGACACCAGCGCCCTGCACTTTGATCTGGACGGCGCATTCGACCTGACCGACGATTCCTTCGATCTTGCCACCCTCATCGACCCTTCCAGCTTCAAGCTGGACCTCAGCGGGCTGCCGCTGCCGGACATGGAGATGGACATGAGCGAGCTGTTCGACGGCGTAGAGCTGAATATCTCTCAGGACGGCTTACAGACGCTGATGAAAAAGATCATGAACGGCTACAAGCGCTATCTCATCAGCAACGGCCTGCTGAATCTGGATAAGATCGGTTTTTCCTCCTATATGCAGACCGAGGCCTTCCAGACGCTGCTTGCCGAATCCA
>OLRN01001634.1_pt1 | contig 11441 bp, 9 predicted proteins | sample 1673001 | NCBI WGS metagenome assembly OLRN01 (sample SAMEA3136745, study PRJEB25190) | human gut metagenome | biome: human gut; feature: human-associated habitat; material: faeces | place: Austria | collected 2013 | reverse complement strand
TTCTGCCGGAGCCCCGTTCAGGTAGCATAAAAGACAACCACCGGCTATGACGGCGGTCAAAAATAGCTTATAGAAGAGTAAAGTAAAGATTAAACTATGACTGATTCTATAAAATATTCCCGGTGTTTTTAGCTCGGGTAAACCCAGCTACCATAGACAAGACGGGTATGCATCCAGAAGACAAGAGCGGTGCTGATTAGAAACCAGGCGTCAAACACCACGCTGTCAACCCAAAGAATCAGTTCTACAGACATCGATCCTCTCTCCTTTGTGAGTGCAGATTCAGCAGTTTTTTCTCATGGTCGTTCTATACTGTAGAGAAAAAGAAGAGGGCGCCGGATAAGACCCGGCGCCCTTGCTATGTCTACATTATAAAAGTCGGCTATTCAAGAGCCAATCTGCAAAAATTATCCATTTTTCAACAACACGATCAAAATCTTCCAATAACTCATATAGGTAGTCAACATCTTTCGTATTGCCAACATTGTCGTGGTAATATCGAAATAATGAAACTCACCTAAAGGCACTGTAACATAATCGAAAAATACCCGGTCATCTACCCCTGCCTCCATCAAAACAGTTCTGCGCTCTTGCCACCTCCTCATCAAAAATCACTTCCTGATACAGTACCTGACGAGAGTATTGTAACATAAAAGCGAAAATAGCAGAAGTACTGAGTTCTACTGCCCTTGGACAGCTGAATACCTGCTGCCGGAGTGCATACAACGTAAGGGAATCATCGCTATGACCCGCAGAGGAACGTACTGACTGGGATGATGCCATAGAAGGCCCGGCGCAGGAAGGCAAATAATATGCAGCAAGTCATTTTATGAGAGAAAGTAAATTTGTTATCAGTTTTCTCAGAAATAGAGTTCAAATCTATCCCCAACAATTAGTTGCAAAGAGCGGTGGCACGGTGCTCCCGATGCATCGTAGGATACGCACGCGATAGAAATGAGCGGATATCCTTTGGAAAGAGAGAGGTACTTTGCCTGCTCATAGGTAGCATAGACCTGCTTCAAGGTTTTTGTTCCTGTCCCGGTAAAACGAATGTGGTACTTTTCGGCCAGGACCATAATCAGGGATGTGTCATTTAAATCCTCTTCAATAAGAAAAGAGAACCGTTCCGGGAAGCGGGAAAATTCGATAGCGACCGGCTTATCGTTTGCATATCGAATTCTCTCCAGTACTACAACTTTTGAGCCTGCTTCGATACCCAGTTCCTTTACATCTGAGTCAGTGGCGTCTTCAATGACTGACTTGATTGTACGTGCCCCTGGGACTAGACCTGCAAACTGACAGATCTGTGTGAAGCTTGAGTTTTCCGAAATGTTTCTGCGGAGAGAATGATCTGCTACAAAAGTGCCTCGTCCGCGATGACGAATCAGCAGGCCATCCTGTTCAAGCTCTTTCAATGCTTTCCGGATGGTAACTCTGCTGACGGAAAAGATATCCGCAAGAGCACTTTCTGTTGGTATCTGCTGCCCGCAGGTATAAACTCCGGATTTTATCTGCGCCAGAAGTGTATCTTTGATTTGCAGATACAGGGGGCCTGACATTGTAGTTGTTTGCATAAGCTTCCTTCCATTTACACTTTTGTTGCTTATTTGTATTATATATGAAAGAGATGAAAAAGTAAATACCCTTATGAAAAAGTATTATTTATATTTTTTGATTTTTCAAAAAGCTATTAATAATATGTAAAGAACGACAATATAAACTAAAATTGAACAAATATAGACGATGAAAAATGTAAAAAACAACAAAGATACAAATTTTTATAAGGGGGGACCTGTATTGACATCCCAAAGAGAAAGGTATATTGTATTAAATACAAACAAGACAAATTGCGTGGGAAATCCACAAAACGAAAAGTGAAGGTGAAATATATGTGGACTGAAGACCTGTTTCGAGTGAAGCAGCCTGTAATCGCGCTGCTTCATCTGCGTGCCCTGCCAGGAGATCCGTTGTTTGACAAAGAAGGTGGACTCCAGAATGTGATCGACATTGCCAGAAGGGAGTTGCATGCGCTCCAAGACGGCGGGGTGGATGGTATCCTGTTTGCCAATGAGTTCAGCCTTCCTTATCAGCGCAAAGTCGATTATGTCACGGTTGCCTCTATGGCTCGTGTGATTGGCGAACTGCGCAGTGAGATCGCAGTTCCTTATGGTGTGAATATCGCGTCCAATCCCATGGCGGCTATTGATCTGGCCGTGGCTACCAATGCGCAGTTTGTTCGCGCGGCATTTACCGGTGCCTACTTGAGTGAAGCGGGTATCATAAACACGGATGTAGCTCAGGCGGTCCGCCGTCGCCTTTATTTGAACCATACAGATATTAAGATGCTGTTCAAGGTAAACCCGGAGTCGGATGTTTACCTTGCAGAACGCAGCCTCCAGAAGATCACTAAGTCCATCCTTTTCCACTGTTTTCCTGATGGACTCTGCGTATCTGGTGTCAGTGCCGGTTCTGAGACAGACGATGATATCCTGAAGGATGTCAAGGCGGTTGCTGACAGTGTCCCTGTTTTTTGCAATACTGGCTGTACTGCACAGAATGTGGCACAGAAGCTCAGCGTTGTGGATGGAGTCTGTGTGGGCACAGCATTTAAGAAAGACGGAAAATTTGAAAATCAGGTGGAACTGCAGCGTGTCGTCGAATTCATGGATGCTGTGCGTGCATACCGCGCTACAAAATAAAGGAATTTGTCATGAGTACTGGAAATGCTCCTTATTACATGGGAATCGATGTGGGGACATCAGAGACAAAAGGGCTTCTGATCGACCAGAACTGCAGAATCGTCCTCCAGAGCTCCATAAAGCATAGTATGGAACACCCCAAGCCCGGTCAATATGAGCATGACGCAGAACGTGTCTGGTGGCATGACCTCTGCATTGTTGCTAACACCCTGATTCGAGACTCTGGAGTGGAGGCAAAAGAGATCGCAGCGCTTGGGATCAGTACACTCGGGTCTGATTGTCTGCCGGTAGATGAAACCTGTAAGCCCCTTCGGAAAGCCATCCTTTACGGCATTGATTCCCGTGCACAGGAGGAAATTGAATGGCTAACAAACTACTATGGTACAGAAGAGGTGAATCGCCTGTTCGGACGGCCCATTTGCACCGGCGACGTAGCGGCAAAAATTTTATGGATCAAACATCACGAGCCTGAGATTTATAAGCGCACCTATAAATTCCTGACCGGCTCATCCTATCTTGTTGCGAGACTGACCGGAAAATATGTGATAGACCAATTTCTAAGCCAAGCCTCGTTTCGCCCTTTGTATCGAAAGGATGGCAGCATTTGTGAGGAGGAGTGCCAGCTTTATTGCAGTCCGGAGCAGCTGGCGCAGACTATGCCGGCCAGCGACATAGCTGGTTTTGTGACCAAAGAAGCGTCCTTGGCCACAGGACTTGCAGAGGGCACTCCCGTGATTACCGGGACGGGGGATTCTTCTGCAGAAGCGATCAGTACCGGCGTGCTTGCGCCGGGGGACATGATGATTCAGTTTGGCTCGACCCTGTTTCTTTACTACTGTAGCGCAAAACCTGTTCAGGATGAACGCATGCGCGGCAATAACTTTCTGATTCCAGGTACATACAGCCTGGCCGGCGGCACCAATACCTGCGGTGCCATGACGCAGTGGTATCGGGACATCCTGTTTTCGGACTATCTGCAGGAAGAACAGCAGGGCGGGAAAAACGCATTTGCAAGGATGCCGGAGGGAATCGAAGAGATCGCCCCGGGAAGCGAGGGCCTGATTACACTGCCTTATTTTGCGGGTGAGAGAACTCCTATCAACGATCCCAAAGCCAGGGGAATGATTTTTGGGTTAACACTTTCTCATACAAGAAAACATTTGTATCGCTCGGCTTTGGAAAGCGTTGGTTATTCCGTACGTCAGCACCTGGAAGTGCTGAGAGACCACGATCTTCCGCTCAAGAAGCTTATGGCTGTCGGCGGCGGGACTAAGAGTGCCGTATGGATGCAGATCGTATCCGATATCATCGGATTGCCCATCAGCGTTTCGGAAGTGTCTGTGGGAGCTGCATTTGGAGACGCGCTGATGGCCGCACTTGGGACAGGCCGTTTCAACAGCTTCCGGCAGCTCAACGAAGTCATTACCACCGCCCGAATTTATCAGCCGGACCAAGAACGGCACCGTCAGTACGAGCGTTATTACAAACTCTATTGCGAACTTTATAACCAGACGAAAAATATGATGCACAGGATAGGAGAGGTGGAAAACGTGCCTTAAGGAGATACAACTTGGATAGGAGGTAATTTTATGGAAGGACAATATATTCCTGAAGGTGCACTGGGAAAGGTATGGCGTGTGCTTGACCGCTGCATTATGTTCACTACAGTCGTTGGTTCGCTGGCTTCTGTTATGTTCATCGGCGCCATGTTCCTAAATGTCATTATGCGTTACGTGTTTAGCAGCCCCATCTGGTGGTTCGATGAAATGATCATTGCACTGCTGGTTTGGTATTCAGCTCTCGGCACAGTTGTATGCTATTGGACTAATGAGCATGCAGTTATCCACTTCTTTTTAAAATTCATCAATCGTACCGGGAAGCTCTTTTTCATGTTCATCCCGCACGTGGTTGTGGCAATCACGTCACTGGTTTTCGTTTCTGGGGGAATCACACTTTTTGGCCTCCAAGTGACCAAGCTGCCCCAGGGAGGTCTTCCGTTCACCAAAGCCTATTACTATGCGCTGCCCATGATCGTCATGGGGGCAATGATGACAATCTGTGCAGTATATCGTATCGTCGAGTACATTTTAACGCCAAAACATGTGTTTTTGGATCGCTTCCAAAAACTTCAGGACGAAGGAGTGATGATCGTTGAGTGACTACATGGTTTGGATCTACTTCCTTATTTTCGTTGTTCTGATCCTTTTGGAAATGCCGATCGGAACGGCAATGCTGCTTTCAAGTCTGCTCTATGTTATTCAGAACGGCCAGAGCTTCGTCATGTTCGCCCAGAAGACGGCAACATCGTTTGCGAGCTACTCACTTTTGGCGGTTCCAGCTTTCGTTTTTGTGGGCTGTGCAATGAATGAGATCGGATTCAGTGACAGAATATTTGGTTTGGCCGAGAAAGCAATCGGACATATTCCAGGTGGTCTGGGCCACGCAAATGTTCTCGCAAGTATGATCTTCGCCGGCATGTCCGGTTCTGCTATGGCAGATGCAGGCGGCCTGGGTGCCATTGAGATCAAGGCGATGAACGAGGCTGGTTATGACAAGGGATTTTCGGTAGCGATCACTGCGGCCTCATCTGGTATCGGTCCGATCATTCCTCCAAGCATCAACCTTGTGATTTGGGGCTTTCTTGCAAGTACGGGTACCGTAGAACTGTTTATGGCCGGTGTTCTTCCGGGTATTTTGATGGGCCTTTGCTTGATGGTCTATATCTATATCGCCGTCACGAAGTTCCATGTAAAAGCACCCATTACTCCTAAAGCTCCTTTTAAGGACTTCTTACATGCACTCTGGCGTGGCCTCCCTGCACTGGGGGCACCAGCCATTCTGCTGGGCGGCATCAGCACAGGCGTCTTCACATCTACTGAGACCGGTGCTGTGGCCTGTGCATATATCATTCTGCTTGGTTTCTGCTACAGGCGGTTAAATTTTGCGAAGATAATGAAGATCCTGAAGGAAACGATGTCCACCACAGCCCTGACTATGTGGCTGTGCGCTACCGGTTCTGTATTTAACTGGATGATAATTAACAGCGGGATTACCAAGACTCTGTCGGATCTTCTGTTGAGTCTTAACAATGAAATCATCGTTCTTCTGCTGCTGAATCTTCTGCTTTTGTTCCTTGGCTGCTTTATGGGTTCGCTGCCGGTTCTTATCATGATGGCCCCTGTTCTTTTAAATGTGGCCGACGCATTCAGCATGAGCTACATCACTATGGGCGTTATGGCAGTACTGAATTTGACCATAGGAGGCATTACACCGCCCATGGCGCCATCGCTGTTTGTCTCCGCAAAGGTGGCTGACCTTCCCTTCGAAAAGACATTGAAGCACATCTATCCCATGCTTGTTCCTCTTGTGGTCGCACTATTGATGGTGACCTTTATTAAGCCGCTTACCCTGTTCCTGCCTGGACTATTGCTCTGAACTTTGTAACGGAATTGGCCGTGTATGACGAATCAAAAATAAAATTTTAGGAGGAATCGATATGAAAAAGATGAAAAAAGCGCTGGCGCTATCCCTTGCACTGGTCATGTCTGCTACTCTGTTTGGCTGTGCCCCCAAGGAAAATCCCGCTGCCAATTCTCCCACAGCGTCTGATCCAGCCGCAAGTACTCAGTCTTCTCAGTCTGGAGAAGAGAGACAGGATCACGATGAGATTGTGATTAAACTGGGGGCATCCTCTGCTTCTACGGAACCAACTGGTATTGCTGGGCAGAAGTTTGCTGATCTGGTCAATGAGAGATTGGCTGGTCGGGTCAGGGTGGAGTACTATCCCGGCGAGCAGCTGGGTGCTGCAATGGAAGAGGTAGAGAATATGCAGGTGGATTTGCAGCAGGGCGCCATTTTCTCCTTTGATAATTACAGCAGCATCGCAAAAGACCTGAATATTATGAGTATGGCTTTTGCGTTTGACAGCATTGAGCACGTCTACGCCTTCCTGGACTCCGAGCTGGCTGATAACGCATTCCAGACATTGGAAGACAACGGTATCCATATTGTCTCATATAAGCTGCAAAAGAACCCTCGGGCCATCTTTGGAAAGAAGCCTTTAGCGACTGCGGCTGATCTGAGTGGTGTAAAGTTCCGTATTCCCAATATTGACATCTGGGAAAAGAACTTTACGACTCTGGGAGCAAAGCCCACCATCGTCGCTTGGTCCGATTACACCATGGCCATGATGCAGGGCGTGATTGATGCTGGTGAGTGCTCTTACGAATCTATTAAGGCATTGGACCTGCATAAGTATGCTCCCTATATTTCCTTGGTCGACTACGCCTATCCTCTGGAGAGCATCGCTATCAATATGACTACCTGGGAGAAACTGACCCCCGAAGAGCAGGAGATTATCACCCAGTGTGGTGACGAGGTCGCTCAGTGGTTCACCGCTTATGTTAAGGAGCAGTGGGAGGCAGATAAGCAGACTATTATAGACGAAGGTGGCCAATTTGTAGAGTTTGACAAGCAGACCTTTATCGATGCCATGGCGCCTTTGGCCCCCCAGCTGGAATCTGAAGGCTATTGGGCTACTTCGGGTCTGTACGATGCAGTTCAGGACCTTGAGTATTAATTATCAAAAGTAATCACCAGATGTACAGCTTGGGCACACAGTGCCCAAGCTGTACACAAAATAGAGCGTAAGGAGTGACGAATCTTGAGTTATATGATTGGCGTAGATGTTGGGGGAACATTTACTGATTTCTCGTTTTTTAATATTGAAACGGGGGCGTTGAGGCATTATAAGCGCAGTTCTACTCCGGAAGATCCGTCCAAGGCCATTATGGGCGGCATTCAGGAGATCCTGAGTGAACAGAGCATTGATACCGGGGAGATTACCTATTTGGCCCATGGAACTACGGTCGCCACCAATGCGCTGATTGAGAAAAAAGGAGCCCGAATGGGGCTTATCACGACTGAAGGTTTTAAAGACCTGATGGAAATCGGGTGGCAGCGCCGCCCGTCACTGTATGACTTGCGTCGTCCCAAGCCGGAGCAGCTTATCCCGCCTGGAATGAACCAGGAAGTTAAGGAGCGTATTCTTCACGACGGCAGTATTTTAACGCCGTTGGACGAAGACAGTGTTCGTAATGCGGTGCGCTTCCTCAAGGAAATGGGTGCAGAGACCATTGCGGTGTGCACATTGTTCTCGTTCATCAATCCTGTTCATGAAGATCGCATCAAGGAGATCATTGAAGAAGAGTATCCGGGAGTGTATGTTTCTGCATCCCACGACTTGGTTGCTGAATTTCGTGAATACTCCCGCATGAGCACTACTATCCTGAACGCATATCTCGGCCCAGTAATGAAAGAATATGTACACAACTTTGAAAATTCTGTCAAGGAAGCCGGTATTACTGTATCGCCTTATGTGACCCAGTCCAACGGTTCGATCATCTCGATCAAAGAGACGGTCGATTGTCCGATTAAGACTGCGGTTTCCGGGCCCTCTGCCGGCGTTATTGGTGCCATTTACATTGGCAAGCAGTGTAATCTGGATAAAATTATTACCTTTGATATGGGAGGTACCAGCATTGATGTCAGCCTGATTGAAAACGGTAAGGCCCAGCTTTCCAATGAACGCACTGTGGAGGGATACCCCGCCCGAATTCCTATGATCGATATTGTGACAGTGGGCGCAGGTGGTGGCTCCATTGCCCAAATTGATGCGGGCGGAGCATTAAAAGTGGGGCCGCGCAGTTCAGGTGCTACTCCTGGGCCCGCATGCTATATGCGCGGTGGTGAGCTTCCCTGTGCCACTGACGCCAATATTATTCTGGGCAAGCTCAACTCCAAGAAAATCTTGGGCGGCAGAATGGATGTTGACATCAAGCTGGCTGAAAAGGCGATCCGCACCCACATTTGTGAAAAATCGAACTTGGATTTGCAGCGGGCTGCGGCAGGAATCGTTTCCGTGATCAATTCCAACATGGTTCGTGCTGTACGAGTCGTAAGTGTTGAACGCGGATATGATCCCAGCGAATTTACCCTTATGGCATTTGGCGGCGCAGGACCTCTGCACGCCTGTGAGGTTGCTAGGGATATGGGAATCAAACAGGTCCTTATTCCCCCCTCTCCCGGCACCCTGTGCTCGTTAGGTCTGCTGATGGCGGATACTAAATTTGATCTCAGCTGTTCAAATCTGACCACTGCAGAGCTAACATCTCTGCCTAAGGTTCGGAAGATCTTTGATAACTTGCTGGACGATGGCAATGCCCTGCTGGATAAGGAGCATGTTGCAGAAGACAGACGCAAGTACGCCTATTCCGTTGACTGCCGCTATCTCCACCAATACTACGAGATCCCGATCCAGGTAACGGTGCCCTTTGACGAGGCGGCTATGGAGGACATGATCGAGCAGTTCAATCTGGAGCATGAGCATGCGTATGGCTACTGTGATCGGAATATGACAATCCAGATGGTGAACTTCCGTATCAGCGCCATCGGTGTTATGGAGAAGCCCGACTTGGTGGCCGTGGAACTGGAACCTGATGCTCAGCTCCCTGAGCCGATTGAAGTTCGTAAGGTCCTGTTTGACCGCGAGGAGCAGTACATTGACACCAAGGTGTACCAGCGCGGCGAACTGAAAGCCGGTACGACGGTAGAGGGGCCGGCAATTCTGGAGCAGATGGATTCCACCACGGTAATTCCGCCCAATTGGAATGCCTACACAGATGCCCACTACAACCTCATCGCGACTTATCAAGGGGGTGGAGAAGAATGACACGGAAAACAGATGCGGTTATGCTTGAAATCATTGGAAATCAACTTCTCTCCATTGCGGAGGAAATGGGAGTTGCCATCATCAAAAGTGCATATTCCAATAATATTAAGGAACGCCGGGATATTTCTACAGCTATGTTTGATCCCGAAGGTAATATGATTGCTCAGGCCGAACACGTGCCCATGCACCTGGGCTCATTACTTGGGATCATCGGAGAGGTCTTCAAGAAATTCGCAGTCTCTGACATCAAACCTGGCGATATGTTCGTTGGCAACGATCCCTACAATGGAGGAGGGACTCACCTCAATGATATCACCATCGCCGCCCCTATTTTTGCATCCAATGGAAAGCTGATTGGCTGGGCGGCAAACCTTGCCCATCACAGCGATATCGGCGGCAAGGAGCCGGGGTCCACCTGCGGTGATGCTGTAAGTATCTTTCAGGAGGGGCTCAAGATCCCGCTGGTGCGTATTTGCCGCAATGGCGAGCCCATCGCGGATATTGTAGACTTCATTCTCTGCAATTCTCGGATCCCAAACGAGCGCTATGGTGACCTTCAGGCTCAGATCGCTGCCAATCGTGTGGGTGCCCGCCGTCTTCAGGATGCCTATACGCGTTATGGAGACCTGTTGATCGATTGCATGCATGAGCTTCAAAATTATGCTGAGCGCCGTCTGCGCGCCGGTATTCGGAACCTGAAGGACGGCGAGTACAGCTTTATTGATTATATGGATGATGCGGGTGTGGCGTCTCCGGACCCAGTAAAAATCTGTGTAAAGATTACGATTAAAGGCGATGATCTGCATGTCGATTTTGCAGGCACACAAGGACAGGTTTCTGGCCCGATCAATCTCACAAAAAACGGTATGCTGGCCGCAGTATTCTACTCCTTGAAGGCGCTTATTGACCCTGGCACGCCGTCCAACGCAGGCATATATCGGGCGTTTACAGTAGCCGCCGAACCCGGCATGATCTTGAATGCCAAAAATCCTGCTGCCGTCGGCGAGCGAATTGATACGGCAATGCGTATTGCGGATGTTATCTTCGGAGCACTGGCTCCGGCGGCCGGAATTCGCTCCATGTCCGGAAGCAATGGCAGTTGTACAACGGCGTTGTTCAGTGGCTATGATCCTAACGACCCTGAGCAGTACCATGTGTATCTTGAGACCATTGCTGGCGGTGCCGGTGCGCACCGGGATATGGACGGTCAAAACGGTGTACAGATCCATATGACAAACACCTCGAACCTGCCTGTGGAAGCGCTGGAGATGGAATTCCCGCTGATCATGGTCAAAAAATATGGACTTCGCCCGGACAGCGGCGGCGCAGGTCTGTACCGTGGCGGTCTTGGTATTGAGCGCGTCTATGAGGCGGTAACAGACCATGTAATATATACTGGCCTTGGAGACCGCCAGCGGTTTGAGCCATGGGGGATTGACGGAGGGCATAATGGTGCGGGCGGCTGTTATGATTTGACCCGCAGCGGACAGACGGAATCTCAGCGGCTGACATCCAAATGTACGGGCCTTGTGATGAATCGCGGCGATGTGGTCTGCGTCAGAACGCCTGGAGCTGGAGGTTGGGGGGATCCCAAACGGCGCGATGTACAGAAGGTGCTTGAAGACGTCCTGGAGGGAAAGGTGTCTCCTGGAGCGGCAGCTTCGGAATACGGAGTTGCGCTGAAACGTGATAAAATGCTCTGGACTGTGGATGAGGAACAGACTGACGTACTTAGAAATACCCCCTGAAGATATGGGAAGAAAAACCGTAACGGATACTACGGAAAGACGGTTACTAAGACCAACAAGGAATGCCCGATAAACGAAACATAATCACAAAAGGGGAGTTGCGGGGAAAGGCAAAACCACCGGCTTTGCCGTCATCTCATTAAGATAAGCGACAGACCGGACTGCGTGCAAAGCAGTTCGGTCTGTGTTGTAGGCACCAAAAACACCCACCCCGGCTATGCCGGTGGTAAAAAATAGCTTAAAGCGAGGAGAAGAGTAGAAAAA
>OLRN01001630.1_pt1 | contig 11463 bp, 10 predicted proteins | sample 1673001 | NCBI WGS metagenome assembly OLRN01 (sample SAMEA3136745, study PRJEB25190) | human gut metagenome | biome: human gut; feature: human-associated habitat; material: faeces | place: Austria | collected 2013 | reverse complement strand
TCCAACCATCTTTGGTGGAGCCTGAGGCGCACCAGGGCAGCCCTGCCACGGTGCGGGCCCGTCACGCTCCCGCGCCGCGAGGGACGCCATGCCGCTTTTCCAGGACATCAGCACGCCGGACTTCGACCGCATCCGCGAGGTGCTCCACCGTCTGTCCGCCAACCCGCCGCAGGTCCTGCTGCTGGAAGGCGGCACCGGGCCCCAGCGCCTGGCCGCGGCCCGTTACTGGGCCGCCTGCGTCAACTGCCCGCAGCCGGGCAGCGGGGGCGGGCCCTGCCTCATCTGCCCCACCTGCATGCAGATCGACGCCGGTGAGCATCTGGACGTGCTGGCCTACGACGGCCGCATCAGCAATGCCGATGACGAGGCCCACCCCGGCCCCATCCGCGCCCTGAACATGGACAACATCCGCGAGCTCAAGCAAAAGCTGCGCGACGCCCCCCACGGTCAGGGCCGCCGCGTGGTGCTGCTCATGGGGGTGGAGCAGAACCGCAGCAACGCCGCCAATGCCCTGCTCAAGGCGCTGGAGGAACCCTCGCCCTCCTCCTGCTTCGTCCTGCTGGCCGCCCAGCGCGAACAGCTCCTGCCCACGCTGGTCTCGCGCTCCCTCTGCCTGACCCTGCCCTGGCCCGACAGCCTGTCCCGGGATCCGGCCCTCCAGCCCTGGGAAGAGGCCCTGGCCCTGTTCATCACCAGCGGTCGCGGCCTGTTCGAGCGCACCGGCGCCCGCAACGCCCTGGACGCCCGTCTGGCCGGGCAGATCCTGCTGGCCTGCCAGAAATCCATGAGCCGGGTCATGTCCGGCAATGACGATGCCCTCTGCCCCCTGGACACGGCCCTGGCCCTGCTGCCCCGCGAAAAGCGCGTCCAGTGCTGCTTCTGGTTCAACGAGGCGCAGGAGGCCCTGGGCTTCAACGTCACGCCCGCCCGCGTGCTGGAGGCCCTGGTCGCCCGCCTGCACGTCACCCGCATGGGGGACTGACAGTCCCTCTCCCTTCCACTGCCCGTGTCTGGTCCCTGACAGCAGGGCTGCTTGCGGCTCCCCAAGCGACCCGTCATATCCATGACACGCGCGTCCTGTGCGGAGCGCAGGACGCCATGAGCGCGTTTTGGGAAGGAAGGAGGAGCACCAGGGGGAAGGAGGCCCTTTTGCCGCGCCAGCCAAAAGGATCTCCTTCCCCCTCGTCACACCATCCGCCGCCCCACGCCCTGCCATGCAAAAAGCCGCCGTCCCGCAAGGGGACAGCGGCTTTTCCAACAGCGCAGGGCCGTCTTTTTCCAGAAAAATCTACTTCCAGAGGTTGCTGTACTTGACCGACAGGCCGTCGGTGCGTTCCACCAGCCGGTTGACCAGGGCGTCGATCTCCTCATAGGTCAGGGTGCCCACTTCGCGGGCCAGCAGATAGCCGAGATAGCCCTCGCCCTGGGTGAAGGTCCAGCAGATGGAGTACACGGAGCCCACGCCCGGACGGCCGGGGAATTCGGACTGCGTGCTCACCAGCAGGCGCATCTTGGGCATGTCCTTGTCCGTGAGGCTGAAAAGGTTGCTGCCGTTGAAGGCTTCCTTGAGGCGCATGCCCAGGCGGGCACCGATGCTGTCCGTGCCTTCCAGCTCCACCCAGACGGGCGTGCTGCGGGTATCGACCTTGGCGGGCTTGTCGGCCTTGGGCGCTCCGGCCTGGGGGGTGGCCGCCTGGACCACAGGGGCCGTCAGGGCCAGCATGAGGACGCACAGGGCCAGCGTGGCGATCTTTTTCATGTCCGTGTCTCCTTGTTTCATGGCTGCCGGGGATGGAAGGCAGCCCGCTGCCTCCATCTAAGCACGTTCCCGCCCAAAATCCAAGCGCCGCCCCGGGGCCGCCTCTGCCCCGGCCTTGAAGGGCGCCGTCTTTGCCGTTATAGTAGCATGTTGGGGTGCGTTCCGCCCACAGGTCCGCGCGCCCTGTCCCGAACATACGGCAAGAGCCTTATCCATACACATTCTACCCTTTTGCGACACAAGGAGTCGTCATGCAACGCACCCTTATCGTCCATGCCCTGGCCGCCGAGGCCCCGCAGCGCCAGATCACCGTCTGCGGCTGGATCCGCACCCGCCGCGATGCCAAGGACTTCAGTTTCGTGGAGATCAACGACGGCTCCTGCCTGACCAACATGCAGTGCATCGTGGACGCCGGCACCGCCGCCCACGAAGGCCTGGGCGATGCCAGCACCGGCGCTTCCGTGGCCGTCACCGGCGAGCTGGTGGCCTCGCCCGGCAAGGGCCAGAAGTGGGAAGTGCGCGCCAGGAACGTCCGCGTGTTCGGCCCGGCCGACCCCGCATCCTTCCCCTTGCAGAAAAAGCGCCACTCCGACGAGTTCCTGCGCGGCATCGCCCACCTGCGCATGCGCACCAACAAGTACGGGGCGGCCTTCCGGATCCGTTCCGAAGCGGCGCGCGCCGTGCATGACTATTTCCACAGCCAGCATTTTTCCTGGGTGCACACGCCCATCCTTACCGGCTCCGACTGCGAGGGCGCGGGCGAGATGTTCCGCGTGACCACCCTGCCCGCCGGAGAGAAAGACCTTTCCCGGGACTTTTTCGGCCGCCAGGCCAACCTGACCGTGTCCGGCCAGCTGGAAGCCGAAGCCCTGGCCCTGGGCCTGGGCCGCGTCTACACCTTCGGCCCCACCTTCCGTGCCGAGAACTCCAACACCCCGCGCCATGCCGCCGAGTTCTGGATGATCGAGCCCGAGATGGCCTTTGCCGAACTGGAAGACATCATGGAACTAGGCGAAGGCCTGACCCGCCATGTGGTGGACCATGCCCTGACCCGCTGCGAGAGCGACCTCAAGCTCTTCGACAGCTTCGTGGACAAGGGCCTCCTGGACCGCCTGAAGGGCATGCTGGCCCAGCCCTTCGCCCGCGTCTCCTACCGCGACGCCATCCACATCCTGGAAGACAGCGGCAAGGACTTCACCTTCCCCGTGGCCTTCGGCGTGGACCTGCAGACCGAGCATGAACGCTTCCTGGCCGAGGAACACTTCCGCCGTCCGGTCATCGTCTACGACTATCCCAGGGAGATCAAGGCCTTCTACATGCGCGGCAACGACGACGGCGAGACCGTGGCGGCCATGGACGTGCTGGTGCCCCGCATCGGCGAGCTCATCGGCGGTTCCCAGCGTGAGGAACGCCTGGACAAGCTGCTGGCCCGCATCGCCGAGATGGGCCAGAAGCCCGAAGACTACTGGTGGTATCTGGACCTGCGCCGCTTCGGCAGCGTGCCCCACGCCGGTTTCGGCATGGGCTTCGAACGCCTGCTGATGATGCTCACCGGCATCACCAACATCCGCGACGTCATCCCCTTCCCCCGCACGCCCGGCAGCCTGGAATTCTAGGCAAGGGCCACATCAAGGCGACACAGGACAACGGCCGGCGTCCTCCAAGGGATGCCGGCCGATCCTTGTATCGGGACGCTGTCTGCCCTGCCGCTTGTTTTTTGGGGGGAAGGGAAAGCCCTCATCCTTGCTGTCGATGCCCGCAGCTCCCTGCGTCGCAACGGGCACGGCCCAGCGGGCCGCCATCCTGCCGCTGCCGGAGCGAGGGAGGCCCTTCCCCCATCCTTTCCCCAGCGCGCTTTTTCCAATGGACGAAAAAGCCCGGGGCAAGCCTCCTTTACCCGGGCATGTGTCGCAGATATTCTCTATTTAACAGAAATAATTGAAGATTGCATAAAAACATACTCTAGTAGAGCTGCCGGTCCGGCAGGCCCTTCCATTCCTCATACAGGGCCGCGCCTTCCGGCAGGGCCAGCCGCCGGATGTCCAGCCCGGGCAGCCTGACCTCTTCCAGCACCGAAGGCGTGCAGCCAAAGACCGTGCCCACCGCGCGCATGAACTCCTCGTCATCAAAGCCCGCCGCACGGGTCATGGCGTAATCGTTGCAGTAGTAGAGCGTGGAGACGCGCGACCAGAGGATGGCGCCGAGGCACATCACGCAGGGGAAGCCCGTGGCGTAGAGCGTATGGCCGCGCAGGTCCAGATGCCCCACCTTGCGCAGGGCGGCCACTTCCGCATGCATGGTGCAGTCCCGGCTGGCCAGGACCTCGTTGCAGGCCACGGACACCACCCGGCCTGCCGGGTCGGCGATCAGGGCACCGAACGGCCCGCCCCTGCCGGACAGCATGCCCTCGCGGGCGGCTTCGATGGCGGCCAGCATGTGCCGGCGATGGCGTGCGTCAGCATCCTGTGACATATTGCATCCTCCTTGTCATGTTCCGCATCTTCTTGTCCTTTGCCCGCAGGCGGACAGGCCCCGACGATCTTTTTCTCCCCCGGATGTCCGGCGGCCGTGCGCCATCTCCATGCAGGGCCTGACCTTCCTCCGGGGGTCGGACAACCTTCCGACCGCCTTTCCTGCGATGATGGAAAGATGCCCCTGCCTCCACCTGCCACAGACCTTCCGGGGGACCAATATCAGCGGCTGCCCGGGACGCTCCCGGCATTGTCCAGGGACCGGAACAAAGGTTTTGGGAAGGGAGAGGGGAGCACGAGGGGAGAGGGAGCACCCTCTTCCCTCGCCCGCCCGACATATCTCTTTACAGCCCCAGCTCGTCCAGGCGTCCGAACAGGTCGGCCACCACGGCATTGGAGACCAGCAGCCCCCGCGGCGTGAGCGCCAGCCTGTCCCCGTCCAGGCGGGCCAGCCCGGCGGCGGCCAGCTCGCGGCACCAGCCGCCGTGGTCGGCCAGAAAATCCCGGCCGCTGAGGGCCGCATACTCCGCCAGCCCGAAGCCCGCGCAGGTACGCAGGGAAAGCATGAGCCGCTCCTCCAGCCGGATGCGCGGCGTGATCGTCTCGGCCTCATGATCGGGACGTCCGGCGTCGATATCGGCCTGCCAGCGGGCCTGATCGGGCGTATCGGTCCAGCGGCGGCCCTCCAGGGTGGACGTGGCCGCCGGGCCCAGGCCCAGATAGTCGGCGCCCGTCCAGTAGCCCCTGTTGTGACGGCTGAAAAAACCGGGACGGGCGTAGTTGGAGATCTCGTACTGTTCCAGGCCGTGCGCGGCCAGCAGGCGGATGCCTTGCAGATACATGCGTTCCTGCTCGTCGTCTTGGGGCAGGGCAAGGCGCCCGGCGCTCCAGTCACGTTCCAGCGGCGTGCCCTCTTCCAGCGTCAGGCCATAGGCCGAGACATGCTCCGGCTCCAGGGCAAGGGCGTCTTCCAGCGTGTCCAGCCAGTGGGCCGCATCCTGTCCCGGCAGGCCCCACATGAGATCCAGCCCCAGATTGCGGCAGCCCGCGGCCCGCAGATGCTCCACGGCCCGCAGCACGTCGGCGCGCCGGTGCGGCCGCCCCAGCAGGGAAAGGAAACGGTCGTCCATGCTCTGCACGCCCATGGAGATGCGGTTGATGCCCGCGGCCAGATAGCCCTCCACGGCCCGGCGGGCCAGCAGGGATTCGGGGTTGGCCTCCATGCTGATCTCGGCCCCGGCAGCCAGATGGAAATGCCGGTCGATGCGCTCCAGCACGGCGGCCTGGAAATCGGGCGGCAGCAGGCTGGGCGTCCCGCCGCCGAAAAAGACGCTCTCCACCGGCCGCCTGCCCAGACGCGCGGCCCAAAGGTCCAGCTCGCGCAGCAGGTGATCCCGGTAGGCCGCCACCAGGGGCGAGGCATCGGGCGAGGCCGGGCCCAGCGGCAGGGAGTGGAAGGCGCAGTAGCGGCAGCGGGAGCGGCAGAAGGGGACGTGGATGTAAACGAGCATGGCGGAAGGGGCGCGGATGCGGATGGATGGCGGTACGGGGCAAAGAGCCCGGGGCCCCGGGGCGGCAAAGCGCCTCACGGCTTGGCAAAAACGACGGCACAGCGTATATTCTGCTCCTTGCGATGGCAACCCCCGCCGTCGCCGTCCCGCTGCGCGGGACGCCCGTTCATCTCGATGCTTCGGAGAAAGCTATGGACATCCGTTTTCAATGCCTCGGCCCCGACCAGTGGAAGGCCGAGATTCTCATAGTACCTGTCTGCCAGGGCGAGAACATGCTGGAATCCTGCCCCGCGCTGGACAATCTGGCTCCCTGGCTGGCCATCGCGCCCGCCATGCGCGACTTCCAGGGCAAGAAGGGCCAGCAGGCCCTGCTGCACGGCCATCCCGAACTGCGCGTGCCGCGCGTGCTGGCCATCGGCCTGGGCGCCCGTGAGGACCTGACCACGGACGACATCCGCACGGCCGTGGCCACCGGTGTGCAGCGCGCCCGCGAACTGGGCCTGGAATCCATCCTGCTGCTGGAACCCCAGCTGGCCACCCTGCCCGGCGGCCGTGAGCGCCTGGTGGAGGAAAGCGTCTACGCCGCCTGCCTGGCCCTGTACAAATACGATCTCAAAAAGCCCGCCAAGGACGCCCCCGCGGCGCCCCAGTGGCTGGCCGTGGCCTTTGAGGGCGACTTCGTGCCCGATGGCGGCCAGCAGGCCGCCCGCCGTGGCGAACGCGCGGCCGAGGCCGTGTGCCTGGCCCGCCGTCTGGACAACACGCCGTCCAACCTGCTCTCCCCCGCCCTTCTGGCCGAAGAAGCGCAGAAGCTGGCCGCCCGTGCCGGGCTCCAGTGCACCGTGCTGGACGAGAAGGATCTGGCCGAAGCCGGCATGAACTGCCTGCTGGCCGTGGGCCAGGGCTCCGCCCGTCCGCCGCGCCTCATCGTGCTGGAGCACGCTCCCGCGGGGCATGAGCAGGAAAAGCCCCTGGTGCTGGTGGGCAAGGGCATCACCTTCGATACCGGCGGCATCTGCCTCAAGCCCGCCGCCAACATGCACGCCATGAAGGGCGACATGAGCGGGGCCGCCGCCGTGCTGGCCACGCTGGTGGCCTGCGCCGGGGACGAGCTGCCCCGCCGCGTGGTGGGCATCATGGCCTGCGCCGAGAACATGCCCGGCGGCAACGCCATGCGCCCCGGTGACGTGGTGCGCGCCGCTTCCGGCGATACCGTGGAGATCCAGAACACCGACGCCGAAGGCCGCCTGGCCCTGTGCGATGCCCTGGACTATGCCCAGAAGCAGTGGACCCCCGCGGCCGTGGTGGACATCGCCACCCTGACCGGCGCCTGCGCCGTGGCCCTGGGCACGCAGGTGGCGGGCCTGTTCTGCGATGACGACGCCCTGGCCGAGCACATCCGTGCCGCCGGTGCCGTGGGCGGTGAGAATTACTGGCCCCTGCCCCTGTGGAAGGGCTACGAAGACAACCTCAAGAGCGAGGTGGCGGACATCTGCCACATGGGCCCGCGCGAAGGCGGGGCCATCCACGCGGCGCTCTTCCTCAAGCATTTCGTGCGTGAGGGCGTGCGCTGGGCGCATCTGGACATCGCCGGCGTGGACTGGGCAACCAAAAAGACGGCGCTCTGCCCCGTGGGGTCCACGGGCTTCGGCGCCCGCACCTTGCTGGAACTGGCGCGTGGAGGCGTTTAAATGAAGGTCTATCTTATCGGAGCCGGTCCCGGCGATGCCGGGCTGCTGACCCTGAAGGGCCGTGACGCGCTGGCCTGCGCGGACGTGGTGGTCTATGACGCACTGGCCAACGATTCGCTGCTGGGCCATGCCCGCCCCGATGCGGAACGCATCTACGTGGGCAAGGTGGCGGGCAACCACGCCCTGCCCCAGCACGAGATCAACGCCCTGCTGGTGCGCAAGGCCAAGGAAGGCAAGGTGGTGGCCCGCCTCAAGGGCGGCGACCCCTACATCTTCGGCCGCGGCGGCGAAGAAGCCGAAGAACTGCTGGCCGCCGGTGTGCCCTTTGAGGAAGTGCCCGGCATCAGCAGCACCATCGCGGCCCCGGCCTATGCGGGCATCCCGCTGACCCACCGCAACTTCGCCTCGTCGGTGACCATCATCACCGGCCACGAGAACCCGGACAAGCCCGGTTCCGTGCACAACTGGAAGGCCCTGGCCGCCAGCGCCTCCACCCTGGTCTTCGTCATGGGCATGAAGAACCTGCCCGACATCGCCCGGCACCTGCTGGACGCAGGCATGGATCCCGACACCCCGGCCGCCCTGGTCTACCGCGGCACCACGCCCCACCAGCGCAGCCTGGTGGCCACCATCGCCACCCTGCCCCAGGCCGCCGTGGACAACAAATTCAGCAACCCCTCGGTCATCGTGGTGGGCAAGGTCTGCTCCCTGCACGACCGGCTGGGCTGGTTCGAGCAGCGTCCGCTGTTCGGCCGCAGCATCGTGGTCACCCGTGCCCGCGAACAGGCCAGCGGCCTGGCCCGGAGCCTGACCGAACTGGGCGCCAACGTCATCCAGTGCCCCACCATCGAGATCAGCCCCCTGGCCGATTACAGCGAACTGGACGCCGCCGTGGCCCGTCTGGCCGACTACGGCTGGATCATCTTCACCTCGGTCAACGGCGTGCGCCACTTCTGGAAGCGCCTGGCCGCCTGCGGCCGTGACAGCCGCGCCATCGGCCGGTGCAAGGTGGCGGCCATCGGCCCCGCCACGGCCGACGCCCTGCGCGAACGCGGCATCGAGCCCGACTTCATCCCGGCCCGCTATGTGGCCGAGGGCGTGGTGGAAGGCCTGCTGGCCCTGGGCCCCGTGTCCGGCGTCAAGATGCTCCTGCCCCGCGCCGCCAGGGCCCGCGAGGTGCTGCCCGACGAGCTGCGCAAGGCCGGGGCGCAGGTGGACGTCATCGCCGCCTACGAGACCGTGCCCGCCGCCGCCCGCAAGGACGACGTGCTGGCCGCCATGCAGGACGGCACCCTGGACTGCGTGACCTTCGGCTCTTCCTCCACGGTGGAGAACTTCCTCTCCCTGATCCCGGCGGAGGAGCTGCGCGCCCATCCCGAAGTGAAGCTGGCCGCCATCGGCCCGGTCACGGCCAGGACCTTGGCCGACCACGGCCTGCCCTGCCACATCCAGCCCGGGGCCTACACCATCCCCGCGCTGGTGGAGGCCCTGAAAGCCCACTACAGCCCGCAGAGGTAAACCATGGCCCTGAAAATCGCCATCCTGGCTTCCGGCAGCGGCACCAACGCCCAGTCCATGATCGACAAGGCCGCCCAGGGCGTGCTGGACGTCGACATCCGCCTCATCGCGGGCAACCGTCCCGGCGCCAGGGTCTTCGAACGCGCCGCAAAGGCCGGCATCCCGCATGTGTGCATCGACCACAAGGCCTTTGCCGACCGCGAGAGCTTCGACCGCGAGATGGTGGCCGCCATCAGGGCGGCCGGCGCGGAGTATGTGGTGCTGGCGGGCTACATGCGCCTGCTGACCGGCACCTTCCTCCAGGCCTTCCCCGGCCGGGTCATCAACATCCATCCCGCCATCCTGCCCAGCTTCCCGGGCGCCCACGGCGGCCCCGATGCCCAGGCCTACGGCGTGAAGATCACGGGCTGCACCGTGCACTTCGTGGAAGAGCTGGTGGACAGCGGCCCGGTCATCATCCAGGCCGCCGTGCACGGCGTGAGCATCGCCGGGGCGGAGCTCTATTGCACCACCTTCCCCTGCGCCATGTGCAGCAAGATGCTCATCAACTGCGGCATCAGGCATATCTGGTACAGCGAGCACTATCCCGACGAACTGGGGCTGGCCATGCTCAGCGAGGCCGGCGTGACCTTTGAGCAGATCCCCTTCCCGCCCGACATGCCCAGAGGACCGCAGCATGTCTGAGTCCCTTTTTGCCCCTTTCATGCGTGAGGCCCTGGCCCTGGCCGAGAACGGCCGCTGGAGCGCCTGCCCCAATCCCACGGTGGGCGCCGTGCTGGTGCGCGACGGCCGGGTGGTGGCGCGCGGCTGGCACCATGCCGCCGGGCAGCCCCACGCCGAGGTGGAATGCCTGCGCGACGCGCAGCGTCAGGGCATCGATCCCGCCCAGTGCACCCTGGTGGTCACGCTGGAGCCCTGCAACCATTACGGCAAGACCCCGCCCTGCAGCGAAGCCGTGCTGGCCGCGGGCATCCGTCGGGTGGTCATCGGCCTGCACGATCCCACCCCCAAGGCGGCGGGCGGCGCCGAACGCCTGCGCGCCGCCGGTGTGGACGTCATCGGCCCGGTCTGCGAGCAGGAATGCCGCGACCAGGTAGCCGACTTCCTGGCCTGGCAGCAGGGCTGCCCCTATGTGATCCTCAAGCTGGCCGCCACCATGGACGGGCGCATCGCCACCCGTACCGGCCACTCCCGCTGGATCAGCAGCGAGGGGTCGCGCGCCCTGGTGCATCGCCTGCGTGCCGGCATCGGCCGTGCCGGGGGCGCCGTGCTGGTGGGCGGCGGCACCTTCCGGGCCGACAACCCCTGCCTCACGGCCCGCATCCCCGGCGAGACGGTGGAGCGGCAGCCCCTGGCCTGCGTGCTGACCTCGCGCCTGCCCAATCCGGCGGGCGACATCCATCTGCTCAAGGAGCGTCCCGGTCAGGCCGTCTTCCTCTGCTCGCCTGCTGCGGCGGCTTCCACGGCGGCCCACGCCCTGCGCCAGATGGGCGTGCGGGTGCTGGCCCTGGGCCCCGGGCAGCGCGGCTGTCCTGATTTCGCGGCCATGTTCCGCATGCTGTACGAGGACCTGCACTGTCCTTATGTGCTTTGCGAAGGCGGCGGGCATCTGGCCCTGTCGCTGCTGGAAGCGGGCTTTGCCGACGAATTCCTGCTGCATCTGGCGCCGCGCATCCTGGGCGACAACGAGGCCGCGCCCCTGTTCGACGGCCGCAGCCCCCTCACCATGGCCGAGGCCCTGGAACTGCGCGTCTGCCGCCCCTCCCTGTGTGACGGCGATGTGCACCTGCAGCTGCGCCCGGCCATTCCTCAGGAGTAGACCATGTTTACCGGCATCATCCAGGGACAGGGCGAGATCGTGGGCCTGCGCCGCAGCGGCCAGGAATGCCGCATGGACGTGCGCCCCCTCTTCCCCCTGGAAAACATCGTGGACGGGGAATCCATCGCCCACAACGGCGCCTGCCTGTCCGTGGAACGGCACAGCGGCGCCACCTTCACCGTCTATGCCTCGGGCGAGAGCCTGTCCCGCACCACCCTGGGCGATCTGCGCAAGGGCGACCTGGTCAACCTGGAACGGGCCCTGGCCCTGGGCGACCGTCTGGGCGGGCACCTGGTCAGCGGCCATGTGGACTGCGTGGCCACGGTGCGTTCCGTGGAACAGGCCGGCTCCTCCCTGCGCTGCACGCTGGCCTTCCCGCCGGCCTTCGCGGCGGAAGTCATCGAAAAGGGCTCCGTCACCCTGGACGGCATCAGCCTGACCATCAATGCCTGCGGCAAGGATTTCCTCACCGTCAACGTCATCCCGGACACCCAGAAACGCACCACCATGCTGCACTGGCGCCCGGGCAGCCGCGTGAACATGGAGACGGACCTCATCGGCAAGTACGTGCGCCGCATCATGCAGTGCCAGGCCGACGGGCCCGCCGCGCCGCAGAAGAGCAGCGGCATCAACAAGGAATTTTTACTGCAAAACGGTTTTCTTTAGGAGCAGACCATGAGCAATCCCACTACCA
>OLRN01001623.1_pt1 | contig 11487 bp, 10 predicted proteins | sample 1673001 | NCBI WGS metagenome assembly OLRN01 (sample SAMEA3136745, study PRJEB25190) | human gut metagenome | biome: human gut; feature: human-associated habitat; material: faeces | place: Austria | collected 2013 | reverse complement strand
AGGAGTCCATGCCCACGCAGCGCTGGAAGCAGGAAGCGGTCTTCTGACCCAGCAGACGCTGCATCTTCACCTTGTTCATCAAGTCCTCGGTGGACTGATGCAGATGGGTAAAACGGTTTACTTTTTTACCGGTCAGATTGGAGGTAACAGTCATCAGATCTGCGTATTCGGGATTCTGAGCCAGCTCATAAGTCATGGCCACGCAGTTGATAGAGGGGCGGATCATGGGGTGATCCACCCAGTTTTCAATCTTCTCGCCAAACATGTACACGCGGGTGTTCAATTTCCGTAGGGACTCAATGTACTCCTGTGCAGTCATAAGTGCCATTTCCTTTTTCCTCCTCTTTAAGTTTAATACAGGCTCTGATAAATGCTTTCGACCAGCTCAGTGGTCATGGGGACGAAGCTGTTCTTCAAAAGACGTTGCTGATTCTCCATTACGGATTCCGCAAAAAGGCGGATTTCTTCCGGCTTCACGCCGTATTCGTGCAACGATTTCTTCGGCAGGAGCTGGTTCAGCAGTTCCTCCAGTTTTTCGTAAACATCAGTGGTCTGGCAGTCGAGCAGATTAGCCAGATATTTGTTCATCACGGCAATCTCACCATCGGATTTAATGCTCATATACTTTTTCATGACACCAGTAAAGATGGCGTAATTGCTTTCACCGTGCGCTACATGATACTGTCCGCCTAAGGGGTATGCCATTGCGTGAACAGTACCGCAGCCTGCCGTACCGAATGCAATACCGGCATAGTTGGAAGCGACCAGGAAATCGTCCAACAGCGCAAGTCGTGCGCCGCGGCCATTGGTCACGATCTTCTTGTAACCAGATACGATCATCTCTATAGCCTTGTAGCCGAAGAGTTTGGTGTAGGATGTGGCATTGGGAGACAGGCAGGACTCAACAGCGTGAACCAGTGCATCGATAGAACTTGTGGCAAAAACACCAAAAGGCAAACCGGACAGCAATTCGGGAATCAGAACTGCCTTATCGGCATACATAGCCTCACCTACTAGGCCCATTTTGGTACCCATACGGGTACGGTTGAACACCGCAATATTTGTTACCTCGCTACCGGTACCGCAAGTGGTAGGAATGATCACCAACTCATATTTACGGGTTAGGGCTGGCATCACACTGTACAGGCTGTCCATAGAAGCATCTTCTGTAGCAACTGCCAGAGCCTTGGCGATGTCGATAACCGTACCACCGCCGATAGCAATGATCCGCTTGCAGCCGGTCTTGGCCGCATCCTGCATGATGCTTTCACACATCACATCAGTGGGTTCCCCCATACCATACTCTTCCTGGAAGATGGTATGGACTTTTAGGCCCAAGGGGCCAAAGTAAGGCTCGAAGATAAATTTGTTGGTCAAAACCAAATCTTCAGCACCCAGCGCAAATCCTTCAGCAAATTCCTTGCAGGTCGCATACTTAAAAATCTCGGGTTTCATAATTACCTGGACCATGGAATATCACTCCTATCGTTAAAATCTCATGAGACTTTCGGCTCTCTGTTTTGTTTTAGCTACGGAATACTTCAGTTGGCCATCATTCTACTTTTGCCACAGCAAGTTCCTTGCGATGCAGGTGGATCATCACCGCCGCCACCACCAGAGGCAACAGACCAGACCAGATTGCGTAAGAACTAAACGCCTTCAAAATCAAGTAGACATACACAACCCCAAAATGGTAAAACAGGAGTGTGCATCCAAAGAATTTCATCTTAGGACGGAAAGAAGGGTCCTTATTCAGATATACTTCTGCAAACGAAGAAGAAAATTGGCGGTAATTGTTACTGTTGAAGATCGTAGCACAGTTGAAGCCCTGCGCACCACAAAATATGGACCACTGAAACGCTGTTGCGAACACACAAGGATACAGACGTGTATATACAGGCCAATTTTGTGGAAAGAAATAGACTGCAGCCAACGATACCGCCTCAACAATGATAACCGCATAACGCAGATCGCTCTTGCTGTGTTTGCTCCAATATGCTGAAAGTGCAAATGCCAAAAAGTACAGGAAAGCACTTCCCACACATAGAGCAAACTCCAGCCAATCGCCGTCTATAAGACGCAGTACAATCTTGATCAGATTTGTTGTGTGTGCATTCCCCAGGTTCGTCCATTGAACTACAGAGTACGCTCCCCAAAGGCCTCCCATAAATGCCATGGTCATATGGATATAGGTCGGCATACGATCGAGTCGCTTCATCCCATTCCTCCCTCGTATAATTAGGTTTCATGGAAAAGGCATTTACATTTTACAAATCGCTTACTTCCACAACTCGTCGGGAGTGGGCACGTGATTGTTCGGCATGAAGCGGGCAATGCGGGAAACGTTCATCAGATGCTTATAGTCAAGGTTTTCGGAAATGCTATTGTGCCCCCAAGAGCCGCAGCCTAATGTATTGGTGGGGGCCAGACCGTTGAAATAGCTGCCACCGGCGGAGCTGGCAGAAACCTGATTAATTACGAATCTGGACACACAGAGACTGCTTCCGACATACTCGATATTGGTCTCAGAATCGGAGTGGAAAGAGACGCTGTGACCCTTGCCATCTTTCTCCAGATTCTGGCGGGCAATATCCACGCCTTCCTCCAGCGTGGAATAGCCATAGGCCGCAATCACAGGACACATTTTTTCGCCGCCCAGAGGATCAACGAGACCTGTGCCGACAGGCTGGACCACGATGGCCCTGGTGCCCTTCGGCACACTGAATCCAGCCATTTCAGCAATCGTTTCAGCAGACTGACCGACGGAATTACTGATGGGCTTACCCTTATCATCAAAAATAGCTGCACGCAAGGCATCCCGCTCCTTATCGTCTCTGACGACATAGCAGTTATTTGCTTCACACTCCTTCAGAACAGCATCATAGTCCTTTTTGTGGCAAATGATGGACTGCTCACCAGAGCAGATGATACCGTAGTCATAAGAACGACCGGTGATGATCTTGGGAACAGCCACTTTGTAATCATAGCCCTCGTCAATGATGCACTGGACATTGCCCGCGCCAACGCCCAGGGCGGGACGGCCCGAGCTGTATGCGGCAGTGACCATGCCGGCACCACCGGTGGCAATGACCACATCAGCGGAGGAAATGAGATTTCTGGTATGCTCTCTGGAGTGCTGATCCAGTATCTGAATTAGATGCTCGGGATAACCCAGCTTCCGCAATTCATCATTGATCATCTCAATGGTCTTACCGCTACAGGCCACAGCTCTGTGGTGAGCGGTAATAATGATGGCGTTGCCGCACTTGAGGGCGAACATGGCGTTGCTCATGGGAGTCACGATGGGGTTGGTGCAGGGGGTAATGGCGGCTACGACACCAACAGGCTTTGCAACCCTGGTGATACCAGTTTTTTCATCGGTATCAAGAATGCCACGGGACTTTTTGCCTCTCAGGTTGTTCCAAACAATACCAGCCTTTTGTTTGTTCTTAGCGATCTTATCTTCAACATTGCCCATGCGGGTCTCTTCCACAGCCAGCTTTGCCAGATACTCCGCATTTTCGTAAACGACCTTACCAATGGTTTTTACGGCCAGATCGACCTGCTCCTGGGTCATCTTCTCAAATTCCGCCTGAGCTGCGCGGGCTCTCGCAATATATTCGTTGATATACTGCACGCTCTGTTCGTGTTCGGTCATTCTTTTTTCCTCCATTATTTTTTTGTGGGATCTATCAAACGCTCATGCTACCAGTCTTCTGGAAACGGATATGCCATGAGAGCGCTTCGTTAAGAATGTGGGGAGTATGTGAGGGATTCCCTTCGCAGGCTCGCTCAAAGTAATCCATCAGCGCATCTTTAAAATCGGGATGCGCACAATTCTGAATAATCTTCACAGCGCGCTCCTTGGGACTGAGGCCGCGCAGATCGGCAAATCCCTGCTCCGTCACCAGAACCATGACTTCATGCTCCGTATGGTCCACATGGGAAACCATGGGAACAACAGAAGAAATCTTGCCGCCCTTTGCGGTAGATGGGGCACTGAAAATGGTGATCGCTGCATTGCGAGAGAAGTCGCCGGAGCCGCCGATGCCGTTCATCATGGAGGACCCCATGATATGAGTGGAGTTGACGTTGCCGTAAATATCCATTTCGATGGCGGTGTTCATGGCGATGACACCGAGCCGTCTGGCAACCTCGGGGCTGTTGCTGATCTCCTGGGGACGCAAAAGAATTTTATCCTTGAAGAAGTCCACCTCGCCCAGAAATTTTTCCAGCGCCTCGGGAGAGGGACTGAGTGCCGTAGTTGAGGCGAAATCGACCTTTCCGCTCCGAATGAGGTCCAGCATGGAGTCTTGAACGACCTCGGTATAGCAGGTCAAATGCTCAAAACGGGAGTTTTGCAGACCGGAAAGCACAGCATTCGCCACATTGCCCACACCCGATTGCAGAGGCAACAGGGAGTTGGTCAGTCTGCCGGCGGCCACCTCCTGCTCAAAGAAAGCGATAATATTCTCGGAGATCTTGCGCGAGACATCATCCGGCGGACTGAATGGCCGGGTCTTGTCGGGCAGGTCTGTCACAACGATGGCGGCGATCTTATCAAAACCGCACTTCATGTATGTAGTGCCAACGCGGTCAGATACCTTGCAGATATTGATAGGCGTTCTGTTGGGAGGATTTGGAACCGTGATGATATCTGCCATGCCCTCCAGTTCCAGTGGCTTCCGCGTGTTCAGCTCCACGATAACTTTCTTTGCCTGAAGCAGATAGGTGGGGGTATTGCCGACAGCGGTCGTGGGAATGATGTCGCCGTCTTCGGTGATGGCCAACGCTTCAACAATGGCGATATCCACAGGTTTCAGAGCACCAGAGCTGATAAGCTGGGCACACTGCGAAAGGTGCATATCCGCATACGCGACCTTCCCACCGTTGATATCCTTGCGGAGTGAGGCGTTCGTCTGATAAGGGAAACGCCTGCGGATGATACCTGCCTCCGTCCATGCGCTGTCAATCTCGGGACCAACAGATGCGCCGGTATAGAGATCGACCTTGAACTTATCGCCTTTCTTGGCTCGTTCAGCCAGTGCAAGGGGTACCGCTTTGGGATAGCCAGACGGAGTAAAGCCGCTGACGCCGATGGTCATGCCGTCTTTGACCAACTGAGCCGCAGCATCCGCCGTCATGAGGAGAGAAAACGCCCGCTCGTTGCGAAGTCTTGCTGCTAAAGTACTTTCATTTTTGTTGTTCATTTCTCCACCTGCCTAACTTGCCCAAATTTTCTTTCTGCACAATACACGCAGAAATTTTGTCCTTTTTTTAACGAAAACTTTTAGGCTTATTTGAAAAATAGCACAACTAAACGCAGAATAAAAATAGGAAAAACTGAGACTGTCATAGAAAAAATCAATGCGCTTAATATAAAAAAGCGCGGTTGTGTTGCTTGCTTTTTGTATAAATCTCACATATACTTGTCATCAAAGAAAGCGTGGTTGTTGGATTATGAATCTGAACCATTTACAATATTTTCTAGAAACGTGTAGATATGGCAGTATAACCAAAGCATCCGAAGTGTGCCATATTTCACAGCCGTCGATAACCGCTGCAATCAATAATCTCGAAAAAGAGCTTGGAGCAAAGCTGTTTGATCGTGTGAATAACCGACTACGGCTGACGGTCGTGGGAGAAGGATTCAAGGATCTGACGGAGGAGTTCCTGAAAACCTTCGACGATTACTGCCAAAGTGCGTACGATATTGCCAGCAGCAGATACACAAAAATACGGGTTGGTATTCCGCCGTTCCTCAGCACGATCATCACCAAAAAGCTTTTTCCGGAATTTTCGGTGCAGCATCCAAATATCCGGTTAGAAATCGTAGAGGTCGGATTGATCGACGGGCTTAACAAACTGAACAGCTCTCAGTTAGATTGTCTGATTGGCGTATGCCGTTCCAAGACCTTTACGTGCAATTCGCGTTGCCTTTTTACGACCAAACTGACTCTGGCTGTCAATCGACGCAGTGAACTTGTACATAGGCACAAAGCGATATCAATTGCTCAGATGGAGAGCATTCCTCTGGTCACGCCCGTTAAGGGTTCCTATCTGTATAGCTTGATCAACGAGATACTTGCGTCGGAAAAGCCGAACATCGTTATGCAGTCCAATCAGCTTACAACGCTCAAATATATGCTCCGTGTGGACTGTGCCGCGGCAATCATCTATGACGGTCTGTTCAATGACGATGAAGATATCGTCTATATCCCGTTTGAAGAGGATATTTTTTTGGAGACCCATGTTTTCTGGCAGGCGGGACGATATGTCTCGTCTTCTCTGAAATCGTTTATATCTTATATCTCAAAAGTGGATTTCGGTTCCGATACGGGACTCACAGTCATACAACGAGAATGCCACGCATAAATATACATTTTGCAGATGTACTTATGCAAAGGCGAGATATGTCAGAGGCACCGTCTCGCAAGATCAGTGTACAGCGAAATGCGGTATTTTTCTGCAATTATTTGCCCGTTCATTTGTAAATGGTATCAAAAAAAATGATGCCAACGTAAAATTTTCTGAGAATGAAAGTAGAAACTAACGATTGACTTTTTATAGCGTCTCTTGCATACTATAAGTAGCAGTTCGCATAAAAAAGCAAAGTAGAATGATGCAAAGAAGGATAAAAAAGTAATATGGAAATGGTTTTCACAGGAGGCAATCAGTACGTTGCGTCGGCGGAGCTGATGATGACCGTCAACATCGCCGTAGCGTTGCAAAAGCCGTTGCTTATCAAGGGTGAACCTGGCACCGGCAAGACCATGCTGGCCCAGGCCGTGGCGGACGCGCTGGGTAAAAGGCTCATCATTTGGAACGTGAAGTCTACCACCAAGGCCCAGGACGGTCTCTATGTCTACGATGTGGTGCAGCGCTTGTACGACAGTCAATTCGGCGGTCAGGGCGTGGACGATATCGCCAAATATATCAAGCTAGGCAAATTGGGCGAAGCGTTTTCTTCCGACGAGCAGGTGGTCCTGCTCATTGACGAGATCGACAAGGCCGATCTGGAATTCCCCAACGATCTGCTCTGGGAGTTGGACAAAATGGAATTCTACATTCCTGAGACTAAAGAGACCATCAAGGCCAAGCAGCGGCCCATCGTTGTAATCACCTCTAACGCAGAAAAAGAACTGCCCGACGCATTTTTGCGCCGCTGCGTGTTCCACTACATAGAGTTCCCGGATCAGGCTCAGATGGAAGCTATTTTGCGGGTGCACTTCGACAATCTGGAGGAAAAACTAATAAAGCAATCCCTTGCGGCGTTCTATCGGCTTCGCGAGCTGCGGGGTATTGAGAAAAAGCCTTCCACATCCGAACTGGTGGACTGGATCCGGGCATTGGTGGCAGGGGACGTGGACCCGAAGCTCATTGAGGACAATATGCCGTTTGCAGGTGTGCTGCTGAAGAAAGATAAGGATTTGCAAACGCTGCGGAAGCAAAAACGGTAAATCACATGTTTCTTAGTTTTTTTTATTTGTTAAGGCAAAGAGGATTGGATATATCTCCTAATGAGTGGATGACTCTTTTGGATGGAATAGAGAAGGGCTTACATTGTTCCTCTTTAATAGGGTTCTATCAACTTTGTCGTGCGGTTCTTTTGAAAAGTGAGATTGAGTTTGACCGATTTGATCAAGCATTCACGGAGTTTTTCAAGGATGTTCCCTTCAATGGTGAACTGCCCAAGGAATTTTTGAGTTGGTTGAATACTCCTGCTGATGATTTGAGGCGTTCCATTGAAGAACTGCGGGCAGAAGGCGGTTTTACAGATAAACACATGGAAGACCTTCTGCGCGGTCTTGAAAGACGATTGAAGGAACAGGATGATGAACATAACGGAGGCAGACGATGGATTGGAACTCAAGGCTTCACCCCATGGGGTAACAGTGGCTGGAATCCGAATGGTATCCGTATTGGGGGAGAATCCATGCACCGTACCGCAATGAGTGTTGCAGGCGAGCGAAAGTTCAGAGATTTCCGCAGGGACAACAAACTGGATACTCGGCAATTTCAGATGGCTTTTCGAACTTTACGCCAGTTGTCTGTTCAGATTGATAGTTCCGAGCGGGAATTGGACATCGATGCCACGATCCACGACACCTGCGAAAACGGCGGTCTTTTGAAGATGCAGACTCGTCCTCCGCGCAAAAACAATGTCAAGGTTTTACTACTGATGGATTCCGGCGGTTCCATGGAATATTACTCAAATCTTTGTAGCATGTTATTCCAAGCTGCTACCAAGTCTAACTATTTCAAGGAATTGCATACTTATTATTTTCATAACAGTATTGGATCTAATCTCTATACAGAGCCACGTCTTTGGTATGTAGATGCGGTTTCTACCGAATGGATTCTGGAGAATTTTGACAGCAGTTATAAAGTCATAATAGTAAGTGACGCAGCAATGAACCCAAATGAACTCCATGAAAAACAGTTTGTTTGGGGAACAGGAACATATATGCGCTCCAGTTACGAATGGCTATTATTGTTTCGCAAACAGTACCCCTATTTAATTTGGCTGAATCCAGAAACGATTCCTGAGAAGGCAAGCTATTGGACGCAAACGCAGGTTGAACTGGCTGATATTTTTCAGATGTTTCATCTTTCTGCAAATGGGTTGGAAGCAGGGATGAAGTGCCTTCTAGTTAGACAGTAAAATGACGATTTATATATGTGGAGTGGAGCGAATATATGGATTATTACAACTGTTTGCGGAACCAGCTCAACTGTGAGTATGCTTTTTGCAATCAAGGGATTTGTATCAAAAAAATGCAGGAAGGCTACGCACAAGTCGAAAAAACTGTTAAAAAAGAAGACTTGGATATCGACAGAACGCCTAATAACAGTCTCTATTTTCATTTGGCGAATGCAGCCTGTACTGCAGCAGCTGCTTCACATGGATACAATGCAGAGACTGTCAGCTTTAGCTTTACACTTTTGAATAATGCACACGTTGATGATCGACTAACCGCAAATGCGAGAGAGATGTTACAACTGCAGTCCATTCGTGTTTTTGACTTTAAAATTACCGACCAAAAAGGTACTTTGATCTGTAACGGCACTTTTACCATGAATCAAACTTGCGTGGCAATTTGATACATTTAAATTAGTTGGAGGGATTAATGGAATGAGAGATCTTTATGTTGTGAATTGCTGCAGAACCGCGATTGGTTCCTTTGGCGGCGCGCTGAAGAACACCCCTGCCGTCGATCTGGGTGCCATCGTCATCAAAGAGGCTCTGAACCGTGCCGGCGTGAAGCCCGAGCAGGTGGATGAGGTCATGTTTGGCTGCATCCTGACCGCCGCCCAGGGCCAGAACGTGGCCCGCCAGGCCTCCATCAAGGCCGGCATCCCCTATTCCGTCCCCGCTTACACCGTGGGCATGGTCTGCGGCTCCGGCATGAAGTCCATGATCGAGGGCGCCCGCTCCATCCTGGCCGGCGACGCCGACGTGGTTGTCTGCGGCGGCACTGAGAACATGAGCGCCGCTCCCTACGCCGTTCCCACCGGCCGCTACGGCGCCCGGATGGGTCACACCCAGATGATCGACACCATGATCAAGGACGGCCTGTGGGACGCCTACAACAACTATCACATGGGCACCACCGCTGAGAACATCGCGGACATCTGGGGCATCACCCGCAAGGAGATGGACGAGTTCGCCGCCTCCTCCCAGCAGAAGACCGAGGCCGCCCAGAAGGCTGGCAAGTTCGAGGCTGAGATCGTCCCCGTGCCCGTGAAGGTCAAGAAGGACATCGTGGAGTTCAAGGTGGACGAGTTCCCCCGTGCCGGCGTGACCGCCGAGGGCATCTCCAAGCTGAAGGGCGCCTTCCCCGTGGGGCCCGAGTCCCCCAATCCCCAGGTGGTCCACACCTTTGAGCCCACCGGCATCCAGGAGACCGACGACAAGGGTCAGCAGCGCGTGACTGCCGCCAACGCCTCCGGCATCAACGACGGCGCCGCCGCACTGGTGCTGGCCTCCGGTGAGGCTGTGGAGAAGTACGGCCTGAAGCCCATGGCCAAGCTGATCGGCTGGGGCCAGGGCGGCGTGGATCCCAAGATCATGGGCGTCGGCCCCGTGCCCGCCTCCCGTCAGGCCATGACCAAGGCCGGCGTGACCATCGACGATATCGACCTGGTGGAGGCCAACGAGGCGTTCGCCGCCCAGTCCATCGCCGTGGCCCGTGAGCTGGGCTTTGACATGAGCAAGGTCAACGTCAACGGCGGCGCCATCTCCCTGGGCCACCCCGTCGGCGCGTCCGGTGCCCGGATCATCGTGACCCTGCTGCACGAGATGCAGAAGCGGCCCGAGGCCAAGAAGGGCCTGGCTACCCTGTGCATCGGCGGCGGCATGGGAACCGCTGTCGTGCTAGAAAAATGCAGAATGTAATTACAAAAAAGGAGGACAAGAAGAATGTCTACCCCGCTGACGATCAACTCGGTTGAAACACTGGAACAGGCGCTCCCCATTATCCGTAAAGCACAAGAGCTCTACAGCACATTTAGCCAGGAACAGGTAGATGCCATCTGTGAAAAATCCGCCATGGCCGTGTCCAAAATGCGCATTCCTCTGGCCAAGATGGCTTGTGAGGAGACCGGTTACGGTATCATGGTGGATAAGGTTACTAAGAATCAGTACGCCTCCGAGCATGTATGGAATTATATGCGCAATAAGAAGACCTGCGGCGTGATCGAGGAAAACAAGGCCTTCGGCACCATGCGCATTGCTTCTCCAAAAGGCGTCATCGCCGCCATCACCCCCACCACCAACCCCACTTCCACCACCATTTATAAGATGTTGCTGGCACTGAAGACCCGCAACGCCATCATTCTCTCTCCGCACCCCCACGCTGTAAACTGCTCCATCGCTGCTGCAAAGATCATTCGCGATGCCGCTATTGAAGCAGGGCTTCCCGAACACGTCATCAGCTGGGTCTCAGTCCCCTCTCTGGAAATTTCCGATTACCTGATGAAGAACGTGGATCTCATCATGGCCACCGGTGGTTCCGGCATGGTGAAGGCCGCTTACTCTTCCGGTACCCCCGCTATCGGCGTCGGCCCCGGTAACTGTAACGTGGTCATTGATGAGTCGGCGGATCTGCGCATGGCCGTGGAATCCATCATCCACTCCAAAACCTTTGTGTCCGATGACCGTACTGCAACAGTCGGGACAACAAATTTGGATTTTCGCAGCTTATATCTGCACTATGAATGTGGTGCTCTGCTCTATGAGGCCAAAGCTGTTATGGAAGTCAAGGAGGATTTTCTGCAAACGCTGGAGATATGCCAACAGGTGACAGAAAAGGATTGCAAAACAAATATCGTAGTGCATCTGCTCCAGGATATACTGCGGCTATTTGCACCACTAATGTAAGGAGGGTCTTGAATGTTTGAAGATATTGAAACACACAAAAAATTATCAAAGTGGATTATCGGAACGTTTACAGCCTGCATTTTGATTTATCTTGGCATCCGACA
>OLRN01001622.1_pt1 | contig 11487 bp, 8 predicted proteins | sample 1673001 | NCBI WGS metagenome assembly OLRN01 (sample SAMEA3136745, study PRJEB25190) | human gut metagenome | biome: human gut; feature: human-associated habitat; material: faeces | place: Austria | collected 2013 | reverse complement strand
AGGGTTCTGCTGCCTTATGCAAGAAATAAAAAATGGAATTGATAGAACCCACCTTTAATAAAATATCAGCCAATGTTGATAAGATTTCTATAAAGCTAAATCAACTAAACTATCTTATTGGAAAAGAAGATATACAAGATGCTGTTAAGAAATTATGGGATGAAAACCCAAAAGTTTTCAGTGTACTAGATATTTTATTGGCAGTGCGCAAAGAAGATGATAAATATGCATTAAATAGAAATGAAGAAGCATGTTTATTAACTGATTTTTTTGAAACACCAGAAAAGGTTCTAGAATATCTCGAAGATACTGGATTAGAAGAAATATTTAGAAACAAAAAGATAACTAATCTGGTAGATTACGTTTTTGGAGTTGAAACTGGGTTGGATTCAAATGCACGTAAGAATAGATTTGGTAAACAAATGACAGAAAGGATTTGCAACATTTTCACAGAAAATGATATTCCTTTCAGAATGGAAGTCAACTCAACTGAGTTTGATGAAATGAAATGTCTTGGAAAAGATATAAAACGTTTTGATTATGTAATCCATTCGCCACAAAAAACATATCTTATTGAAGTAAATTTTTATACCACAGGCGGATCAAAACTTAACGAGGTGGCACGTTCTTATTCAGAGATAGCTCCTAAAATTAATAAGTTTCCCGATTATGAGTTTATCTGGATTACAGATGGTATAGGTTGGGAATCAGCAAGAAATAAACTAGAGGAGGCATATTCTATAATTCCAGGAATATACAATCTAACAACTATTGATGATTTTATATCAAAAATAAAAATAGAATTTGGATTAATGATTAAGATAAAATGATTAAGCCATATTATCGTTCATATAATCGCGATTTTACCCTATTGCATGGAGATTCCTTTGAGCTTTTAAAGAAATTTTCATTTAAGTTTGATATGATATTTGCAGACCCACCATATTTTTTGTCAAATGGTGGAATAAGTGTACAAAGTGGAAAGATTGTTTGTGTAGATAAAGGAAGCTGGGACAAAGGAAGAAATCTTGACTATATAAATTCGTTTAATCGTGATTGGATTCTAGCCTGCCGTGAAAAACTAAAAGAAAACGGAACAATCTGGATAAGTGGAACATATCATAATATTTTCTCTATCGCTAATTGCCTTACAGAAACCGGATTCAAAATTTTAAATATAATAACATGGGTCAAAACAAATCCGCCACCTAATATTTCATGTAGATATTTTAAATATTCCACAGAGTTCATAATATGGGCAAGAAAGAACGTAAAAGTTCCTCACTACTATAATTATGAACTAATGAAGCATATTAATAATAACAAACAGATGACCGACGTGTGGCAATTTCCTGCTATTGCACGTTGGGAAAAAACTTTTGGCAAACACCCAACACAAAAACCATTATCACTACTTACAAGAATTATCCTAGCATCATCTCATAATGGTGATTGGATTCTTGATCCTTTTTGCGGAAGCAGTACAACAGGTATCGCAGCTTCATTAACAGGAAGAAGATTTCTTGGTATCGACAAAGAAAAAGAGTTTCTTAATATTAGCAGACTTCGTCGTATAGAAATAGATAATATTGAAATAAGGGAAAAGTATCATAAAAAGATAAAAGACTTATCTTTCATAGATGATAAAAAAGAATATAAGGTATGCGACTGTCTTGATGATTATTACAATATTCCATTCTGATACAATTTTTATAACTAAATAACTCCTACTTGGCATAAACATTATTTTCATTATTTTCTTTGATGAGCCACAATAATTTTTATAACTTTGCAAAAGACAGTCTGCGCCCGACAATAAGGAAACAGATCCGCACAGGGCAGGCCGGCACTGTCTTTTTACAAACATCAATTTCACGTATACATGGCTCAGAAACTCATACAGTCACAGGAACAGAAACTGCAGCAGGTGCAGAAGCTCTCGCAGCAACAGATGTTGCAGGTGAGACTTCTCGAAATGCCGTTGGCCGAGCTTGAGGAGAACATCAACGCGGAGATTGACGACAACCCCGCGCTCGAAGCATTGCCGCACGACGATTCGGCTGCCGCAATGGCCGACACTGGCGACGACCACGACGACAGCGACGCCTCGGAAGGCGACTTCGACACCATGCAGGAACGCGAGGAACGCGATGATGCGCTCAACAACGCGCTGGAGAACATAGGCCGCGACGACGAGATGCCGGCGCTGTATAACCGCGAAGAGAACAACGGAGCGGAGTATGAGGAGAAGGTATACGGCGACACCACATCGTTCTATGACAAACTGAAGGAGCAGATGGGTGAGACCGACCTCGACGAAAAGAGCACAGAGGTGATGGAATACATCATCGGTTCGCTCGACGACGACGGTCTGCTGCGCAAGGATTCGGAAAGCATCAGCGACGAGCTGACCATATACTACAACATCGACGTGACGCCCGAAGAGGTGGACCGCATAGTAGCCATACTGCAGACATTCGATCCGGCGGGCATAGGAGCGCACTCTTTGCAGGAGTGTCTGCTGCTGCAGATAGAGCGCAGACCAGACAGCGAGACGAAAAGACTGATGAGGGAAGTGGTGGAAAACCACTTCGACGAGTTCACAAAGAAACACTGGAACAAGATACAGGCCGCACTCGACATAAACGATACCACAACTCAGCGTCTGCAGGACGAACTGCGACGCCTCAATCCCAAACCGGGAGCGTCGCTCGGCGAGACGCAGGGCAGCAACCTGCAGCAGATAACCCCCGACTTCATTGTGGACACAAGCGACGCCGGCGACATAACATTCACACTCAACACGGGCAACGTGCCCGAGCTGAAGGTGTCGCCATCGTTTGCCGAGCTCGTGGATACCTACCGCAACAACAAGGCAAACATGACGCGCCGCGACAAGGAAGCGTTGCTCTATGCCAAGGAGAAGGTGAGCCGTGCGCAGGGATTCATCGAGGCCGTGAAACAGCGTCAGCACACTCTGCGCATCACCATGCAGGCCATAATAGACTGGCAGCGCAAGTTCTTCCTCGACGGCGACGAGGCCGACCTGCGCCCGATGATTCTGAAAAACATATCAGACAAGACGGGACTCGACATCTCTACGATATCGCGTGTGAGCAACGTGAAGTACGTGCAGACCAACTGGGGCACGTTCCCTCTGCGCTTCTTCTTCTCCGACGGATACACCACGGGCGACGGCGAGGAGATGTCCACGCGCAAGATAAAGATGGCTCTCAAGGACATCATTGCCAAGGAAGACAAGAGCAAACCCAAGAGCGACGACGCCATAACCAAGGAAATGGCCGCACTGGGCTATCCCATAGCACGGCGCACCGTGGCAAAATACCGCGAGCAGCTGGGCATACCGGTGGCACGCCTGCGCAAATGACGGCCCGAAAAAGCAAGACGGCAACAACTGTGACACAAGCAATAGACAAATGGAAGGAAAAACAATAATTCTGGCAGCAAGGATAATGAGCATCATTTTCACACCGTTCTATCTGTCGTTGGTAGGACTGATAGCTCTTTTCACGTTCAGTTATCTAAGTCTGCTGCCATGGCAATACAAACTCACGGTGCTCGCGCTGGTTTACATTTTCACCATTCTCGCGCCCACACTGCTCATCCGTGTCTACCGACGCAACCGCGGATGGACCCTGCATCAGCTCGGAGTGAAGGAGCGGCGAGCCGTGCCTTACGTCATATCCATAGTGTGTTACTTCGCATGCTGCTACGTCATGGCGCTGTTCCACATACCGCATTTCATGATAAGTATACTCATAGCAGCACTGCTCATACAGATTGTGTGCGCGCTCATCAACACATGGTGGAAGATATCCACCCATACTGCGGCCATAGGTGGAGTGGCGGGTGCACTCATGGCTTTCGCCTTTATCTTCATGTTCAACCCCATATGGTGGCTCTGCCTCGTGCTCGTACTGGCCGGAGCAGTGGGCACAAGCCGCATGATTCTGCGTCAGCACACACTCGCACAGGTGGTCACGGGATTTGTCACAGGATGGTTCCTGGCCTACTGGACGGTGCTTATAGTTTAGCGGCAGGGCAGGGGACATGCCCCGAAAACCGCACAAGTACACACTTAATAAGAATAAAATAACACAACATAAAAACATAACGACACATGAAACCATTAGTAAGTATCATCATGGGTAGCACAAGCGACATGCCCGTAATGGAGAAAGCATGCAAGTTTCTGAACGACATGCAGATTCCCTTCGAAGTGAACGCACTCTCTGCACACCGCACTCCGCAGGCCGTGGAGCAGTTTGCAAAGGAAGCAAAGGGACGCGGCATAAAAGTGATAATAGCAGGTGCGGGAATGGCAGCCGCACTGCCCGGAGTGATAGCAGCAATGACAACACTGCCCGTTATCGGCGTGCCTATCAAAGGTATGCTCGACGGACTGGACGCAATGCTCAGCATAATACAGATGCCACCGGGAATTCCTGTAGCGACAGTAGGTGTGAACGGTGCCATGAACGCTGCCATACTGGCCGTGGAGATGATAGCTCTGGCAGACGAGGAAGTGGCTGCACGTCTGGCTGACTACAAGGCTGGACTGGGCGCAAAGATAGAGAAGGCCAACAAGGAACTGGCCGAAGTGAAGTACGACTTCAAGACAAACTGACAACCGCACACACAGGCGGCAGCCGAATGATGCCCCAAAGCGGCACAAGACAATCCACAACAAAGATACAGGAGGAAATACGGAATGACAGACTTGTTCAACTATAAACGTCGCGAATCGACCGTGGCACAGGCAGGATGCGTCGCAATAGGCGGCGACAACCCGATACGAGTACAGTCGATGACGACAACAAACACCAACGACACCGAGGCATGCGTGCTTCAGGCAGAACGCATAATAAAGGCCGGAGGCGAGCTCGTGAGACTCACCACACAGGGTACGCGCGAGGCAGAGAACCTGAAGAACATCAACGCCGGACTGCGTGCCAAAGGCTATGACACGCCACTCGTGGCCGACGTACACTTCAATCCTAACGTGGCCGACGTGGCTGCGCTCTACGCAGAAAAGGTGCGCGTGAATCCGGGCAACTATGTCGATCCGGCTAGAACATTCAAGAAGCTGGAGTACACCGACGAAGAGTACGCCGCCGAACTGAAGAAGATAGAGGCGCGCTTCGTTCCGTTCCTCAATATATGTCGCGAAAATCACACAGCAGTACGCATAGGAGTGAACCACGGTTCTCTGTCCGACCGCATCATGTCGCGCTATGGCGACACGCCCGAAGGCATCGTGGAGAGCTGCATGGAGTTTCTGCGTATATGCAAACGCGAGAAGTTCGACGACGTGGTGATATCCATAAAGGCGTCCAACACCATGGTTATGGTGCGCTCGGTACGCCTGCTCGTCAGCCGCATGGACGAAGAGGACATGCACTATCCGCTGCATCTCGGTGTGACCGAAGCAGGCGAGGGTGAGGACGGACGCATAAAAAGCGCCGTAGGAATGGGTGCTCTGCTGGCCGACGGAATAGGCGACACCATACGTGTCTCGCTCAGCGAAGAGCCCGAAGCCGAGATTCCGGTAGCAAAACATCTGGTAGATTACATGACACAACGCGCCGGACACATGCTCATACCGGGCACCGCAGCACCGTCATTCGACTGGCTACATCCGGAACGCCGCGCCACAACCGCAGTCGGAAACGTAGGAGGCGACCGCGTGCCTGTAGTGATTGTGAACGGAACGGGCAACGAAACGGCCGACAGCTTCGGCACGGACACTACGCCAGACTACATATACTGTGGCGCCACTCTGCCCGAACACCGCATAGAAGGCATGAGATACATTGTGGATTTCGGTGCTTACGACGGCAGCGAGAACGTATTCCCAGTGTTCCCTTCGAACGCCATACCGTTCATATCACTTGTGAAAGCTCCGCTGAAGTTCCTCGTGCTGCAGTTCGGTACACCTGTTGAGGAATACACGGCATGTCTGAAGGCTCATCCGGAAGTGGTGGCCGTATGCATGAGCAACCACCAGAACCGTACGGGCGAACAGCGCGCACTGGTTCACGAAATGATGTGTGCAGGAGTGAAGAATCCCGTTGTCTTTGCACAGATGTATAACCACAGCGTAGCCGAAAAGGCAGATCTGCAGCTTGAGGCGGCCGCCGACATGGGCGCTCTCATGGCCGACGGACTGACCGACGGACTGTGGCTGATGAACAACGGAGACATTGCACTGCACGACATTGCCGACACTGCATTCGCCATTCTGCAAGCCGCACGACTCCGCACATCGAAGACCGAATACATAAGCTGTCCGGGATGCGGACGCACACTGTACGATCTGCGCACCACCATAGCACGCATAAAAGCCGCAACGGCACATCTGCGAGGACTGAAAATAGGCATTATGGGATGCATTGTGAACGGTCCGGGCGAAATGGCCGATGCCGACTACGGATACGTGGGAGCCGGAGTAGGGAAGGTTTCGCTCTACCGCCGCAAGGAATGTGTGGAGAAGAACATACCTGAAGCCGAGGCCGTGGAACGTCTGCTTGCACTAATCGACAGCGACCGCAAGGCACAACAATAGACGGAAAAGAAACAAACCGAAAGGACAGACCGCAGAAACAATGTCTGAAAGCCAACCTGGAAATCAGCAGAAACAATGTGTGTCTGTCGCTTCATCAAATCCGGAACAACCGAAATACAACCGTATTACGGGTTATCATTCAGCCTGTTGAACACCCATTTGACAGGCTGAATGATTTAAAAAGCCTCCACATACATATTCTTCATGAATACATACAATTCACACAAGAATATCATACTCTGCATAAACAGACACAGAAAAAACCTGTAAACCGCATTATAAATCTAAAAAGTCAATAACTTCAAACCGTGAATCAGCCACTGAAGTGACCGGTGTTGATTCGTACCAACAGCAACACAACATGAAACAGATATTAAGTATTGTAGCTTTTCTGCTGCTAAGCATGAATGCCACTGCAGCCAACCATGTTTTGTTTGAAATAGGAAAGAAAGACGGGGCTGCCTCGGAGTTTGCACTGGCACCGGACCAATACAAGAAATTTCTGATGAAAAACAGTGGTGTGAAAACATACTACATAGGATATTCCGATGCCGGAAAAGACTGGCCATACGCCTTTCCCGGACCACAGGACGGCTGGGGAGGCGGCGGTTACTGGTCCGGCTATCATCCAAGGCATTTCCCGGTGATACAGTTTGAACTGGAGAAACTGGCACAGGAAGGAAACTGCAGTCTTGTAATCTCGTTTGCCGGAATAAACAACATTTCCACAACACGATGGCGTGTAGAGATAAACGGACACAGATTTGAAAAAGACTTCAAAGGGCGTTCATCTGCCAAAATGCTCAAGGGAGAAGAAAAAGCCGCACCGGAAGAATGGACAATAGAATTCCCCGTCGGATGGCTGAAGAAAGGAATGAACCGCATACAGCTGGGTATTACAAAAGGATACTGGTGTGTGTTTGACCAGATAAAACTGAACACGCCCGACAAATGCCGTCTGAAGAAAGCGACATCAAGTCTGATCCGCTCCGTAAAGGCCGCTCCGTTCGAATATAAACGCGACGGAAAATACTATCAGCCGGTACTGGTGGACATGATACAATATGACAAAGCACGAACGCTTACATTTGAGACCAAGGGAATGAAATGCTGTACGAGAAGAATAGAACCGGGAGAAAGCATACAGGAAATACTGCTTCCGGCCGTAAAAGGAAAACGTACACAGACATTCCGAATCAAAGCAGACAATGAGGTTATATTCACAGGAAAGATAGAACGGAGCCATCAACCGCTTCATACCTATGCGGATTATGTTGACCTGCTGATGGGAACAGGAAACTCAAGATGGATGTTCAAGCCGTCGCCAACATTGCCGCTGGCCATGGTGCAGATAGCTCCCGACAACCAGGACGAGATATGGAAGGCCGGCTACGAATACAGCATAGAGAATATCATGGGCTTCAATCATTTCTGCGACTGGACCATGACCGGCTTTATCATGCAGCCGACATGCGGTCAGCTCCAGGTGAATCCCGGCAGAGAGGACTTCCCGGACGAAGGCTATCGCTCGCGTATAGACAAAGCAACAGAAGATGCCAGGGTGGGCAAATACTCTGTTTACATGACCGACACACATATTAAGGCAGAAATAACATCCACCCGCCGCGCCGCCATGCAGCGCTATACGTTCCCTGAAAGAGACGACTCGCGTATATTGATTGATCTGTTCGCACCCAACGAATATCCTCACAATCTGAAGGAAGCCGTTGTAACAAAGCAAAGCGACAGCGAGATATGCGGATATGCGACCTATTACAACGCATTCACTGGCTATTCGCTGGAGCAGGAATACACGTTGTATTTCGTACTGCAGTTCAGCAAACCGTTCGAATCCATGAACGGATGGACAAACGACAGTGTGAAAGCTGTGACGGGATATATAGGCAACTGGAACCGTAATCACGAATTTTCATCGAAACCCGAAATCCTGACAAATATATCCGAACTGAAAGGAAAAGGCGACGCCGGCGTGTTCCTGAACTTCAAGACAAAGGAGGGTGAGGAGATAATTGTGCGCTCAGGTGTCTCGCTTGTGGACATAGACGGTGCACGAAAGAATCTGGAACAGGAAATAAACGTGCCTTTCGGATGGAATTTTGAGAAGGTGGTACAGAACGCCCGTTCCGTATGGGACGACTATTTAGGCCGCATAGAGATTGAAACGGACGACTATCTGCAGAAAAGAAAATTCTATACTAACTTATACAGAGCATTGTCGGCAAAGGCCATATGGAGCGACGTGGACGGACGTTTCAGGGACGAACGTGAACAGATCAGACAACTGTCGCAACCGGACGACTGCATTGTCAGCGGAGAATACTGGAACACCTTCTGGGACAACCAGCCTCTGTTCAATCTGATAACTCCCGAGATATCCAGCCAATGGGCGCGCTCCGCCATCACGCTGTATAAGAACAGCGGATGGTTCAATACGGATCCGGCCGGAGTGGAACACACCGGTGTGATGGTTGCCATGCATGTTGTGTCGCAGATTCTGGGCGCATGGCAAAGCGGAATACGTGATTTCGACCTGCCCACAGCCTACGAAGGTCTGAAGAAGATGCTGACAGTGGCACCGCAGAAATATGAAGGTGGAGGAACTGTAGGAGTAGAACATCTCGTGCCATACATGGAATACGGATATATTCCGGCATGGAAAGGACTGGTGTCAAATACTCTTGAATACGCCTACGATGACTGGTGTCTTGGACAGATGGCCCTGTTGCTGGACAAGGAAGACGATTATAAATATTTTGACAAGCGCTCAGAGAACTGGAAAAATCTGTTCGATCCGGAAACCGGATTCATCCGTCCGAAGGATGATAAAGGAAACTGGACGGAACCGTTCGATCCATATCACACACCGGGATTCACAGAAGGCAATGCCTTCAATTACTCATGGTTTGTACCGCATCATCCTGAACAACTCATAGAAAAAGTAGGAAAGGAACGATTCATCAAGAGACTGGACGAGGCGATGGAGAAATCGTCATACGCCAACTTCAACGCATCAGGTGATGATTTTTCCAATTATCCCATCAACCATGGAAATGAAACATCGATGGAAGTAGTTTATCTCTTCAACTGGGCAGGCGTACCATATCTGACACAGAAATGGGCACGCGCAATCCAGGAACAGTATTACGGTACCACTCCTTACGACGCTTACCCGGGCGATGAAGACCTGGGACAGATGAGCAGCTGGTTTGTGATGAGCGCCATAGGTATGTTCCAGATGGACGGAGGATGCTCTCAGGAACCTGTTTACGAACTTGGCTCACCAAGATATCCCAAGATAACAATCCATCTGAACGGGAAATATGGACGCGGCGACAAATTTGTAATAGAAGCAAAGAATGCGTCCAAGGAGAATAAATACATTCAGAACGTCACACTGAACGGCAAGCCTGTCAACGATTTCAGAATATTACAGAAAGAAGTTTTGAAAGGCGGATACCTCCAGATACAAATGGGTGACACTCCAAACAGAAGCTGGGGAGCTGACTGAAACGGAACTTTCCGCATGAGTAAAGACAAATCATGACAGGACTTGAACCGCATATCATAAAAGAAACTTACAATCCGAACAAAGTATTCTTACATAAATATATAAACACATGGACATAACACCTCGATACGTTGCAGACGCCACACGCTACGACAACAACGATATGTACGTACGCTGCGGCCACTCCGGAGTGCTTCTCCCGAAAGTATCTTTAGGACTGTGGCACAACTTCGGAGGCACAGTGCCTTATGAGCGCAGCCGCCAGATGGCACGCTATGCCTTCGACCACGGCATCACCCACTTCGACCTTGCCAACAACTACGGCCCGCCATACGGTTCGGCAGAGGAGACCATGGGCCGGCTCATCGACGACGACCTGCGTCCGTATCGCGACGAACTGTTCATTTCGACCAAGGCCGGTTACGACATGTGGCCCGGACCATACGGCAACTGGGGCTCGCGCAAATATCTCATGGCAAGCATCGACCAGAGCCTGAAGCGCATGCATCTCGATTATGTCGATCTGTTCTACAGCCACCGGTTCGACCCGAACACGCCGTTGGAAGAGACGCTGCAGGCACTCGTCGACATAGTGCGTGCCGGAAAGGCTCTCTATGCCGGCATATCGCGCTGGCCGCTCGAGGCGCTGAAGACTGCCGACAAGTATCTGAGAGAACGCGATGTGCCGCTGCTCATATATCAGGGACGGCTCAATATGCTCGACCATGAACCTCAGGAACAAGGCATCACAGACTATTGTGCCGACCACGGCATCGGTTTCATAGCCTTCTCGCCGCTGGCACAGGGACTGCTCACCGACAGATATCTGAACGGTATTCCCACCGACAGCCGCATGGCACGCGGCGAACATCTCAAACGCGAGGCACTGACACCGGAACTGCTGAACCGTCTGCAGAAGCTCAACGATGAAGCGCAGGGCAGGGGAGAGACACTTGCACGCAGCGCACTGAGATGGGTGTTGGAACAACGCGGTGTCACATCAGTGCTCATAGGTGCAAGCAGCGTGGAACAACTGGCCGAAAATCTTAAATGCATAAATAAAGGCTGAAGCAGGAAGGTCCGTATATTATGACTCTATATAGATTCCGTGGAGATTGGTTTTATTCGTTAATCTCCACGGAATGAAGAAAAACTTACGGATAATGCGGGATGGTATGAACATTGAAGATGATCTGCTAACGTAACAATAAATTCATGTTGTCGCCACCTGTATATACCAACCGCCGGAAAGGTGTATACATTCCGTATGCCTCCTCGCGCATGATATCGGCATCTTTAAAGAAAACTCTGACTGCTGACTTACAGATTTTCTTGACTTTTTTTTGACAAAATAAAATCGCAAAAGAGATGT
>OLRN01001616.1_pt1 | contig 11502 bp, 8 predicted proteins | sample 1673001 | NCBI WGS metagenome assembly OLRN01 (sample SAMEA3136745, study PRJEB25190) | human gut metagenome | biome: human gut; feature: human-associated habitat; material: faeces | place: Austria | collected 2013 | reverse complement strand
TTGCAACGCTCGCCCTCGCACTGGCAGCCTGCAACAACGACAACGAGAACCTGAACGGTGACCCCGTGGCCGCCCAGTTTACCGCCAACATCGCCCCCGCCACCCGCGCCAGCGGAACCACCTGGACTGGCGGCGACCGTATCGGCATCACCGACATCGGCAACGATTCCCAGTACGGCAACGTGCCTTTCATCCTGAAAAACGGGAAATTTGAGGCAGAAGGAAAGGTTATCTATATCGAAGATACAAAGACCCATACTTTCCGCGCCTACTATCCGTACAACGCGGCGGGAGGCATCCTCGCAGCCACGACCGATGCCACGGCGCAGCAAAACAAGCCTGCCATCGACTTCCTCTTTGCTTCAGGAGCCACGGGAGACAAAAACAACCCGGTAGTAAGCTTCACCGACAAAACCGCCAAAGGCGGTGAAGACAACTCCTTCCACCACCGCATGAGCCAGATAACCCTTACCTTCGAGGCGGGCGACGGCGTGGATTTCAGCGTGGTCAAGCCTGAACGTTACACGCTGGACGGATTGTTACTCACCGGTACGTTCAACACGGCCGACGGTATTGCCACCGCAGACAACGGAGTACAGACCGGAGAACTGGCCATGAATCTGGCAGACGGCAATCTCACGTCATCGATCATCCTCTTCCCGCAGACAGTTGCATCCCTGCCGTTGGTTGTGAATTACAAAGGTCAGGAATATCATGCCACACTCACCATGCCCGAAGGCGCACTGCTGGCGGGCAACAACTATACCTATACCGTCAAGGTACGCAACAAAGTCCTTGAAGTCAGCGAAGCCACCATTGCAAAGTGGAACGATATAGACGGTGGAGATGTGGGTGCTGACCTGTAGGATTTTAATAATTAATCGATTAGAATAAAGAATTATGAGACATAGATTATTTATCCCCGCAGCCACCGCACTGCTGTTCGCCCTCGCCGCCTGCACGCAGGACGAACTTGCTGACGATAACCGTCTGCCCGAAGGTGAATACCCCGTCGTCATCCGTGCCACCGGACTGTCCGTAGAAGCAACGCCGCTGGCAGCCCATTCCACCCGTGCCGCTGTGGACGGCGACTGGCAGGGCGTCACTTCCGTGGCACTCAAGATGGGCGATGCGGTAAAGGAATACACCGTTACGGCTTCTACCGATTTCAAGAGTGCCACGCTTTCACGCGAGAACGCCCCGTACTACTGGACCAGCCGCGACCCGATTACCGTATCGGCATGGTGGCCCTTCGACAATGCCGACATCACACAGATGCCTGCCGTGAAGGTGGCCGAAGACCAAAGCAAATTGGCTGACTTCCAGAACAGCGACTTCATCTCTGCTGAGAACCGGAAGGTGGAATTTAACAACCCGACACTCGAATTTACCCACCGCACGGCACGCGTGACAATCGAACTGAAGCCCGGCACGGGATTCACGAGCGTCGCTGGTGCCACGGTGAGCCTCATGAGCCTGTCCGCCGATAACGGCAACCCGACCGCCATCAAGACCTACAACGCAAGCGGCAACACCTACGAGGCACTGACCGCCCCGCAGACCGTTGCGGCAGGCAAACCGTTCGTCAAGGTGGAACTCGGCGACGGCACCTTCTACTTCCGTCCGCAGAACAACGTCGTATTAGAAGCGGGCAGCCGCTATAAATATACCGTTAAGGTGAACGCCACCGGCTTGACGTTAGAGGGTTGCACCATCGGCAGCTGGGTTGACGGCGGCGGCGAGAGCGGCGAGGCTGAGGATTTGGGCTACATCTACGACAGCAACACCAAGACCTACACGGTCTATAACGCCAACGGCCTACTGGCATGGAACAAAGCCATACAAAAAGATGAATCGATAAATTGCACCCTCACCGCCGACATCGACCTGACGGGTAGGGAATGGACACGTTTAGACACATGGCCAGGCTACTCCGGCGTCTTTAATGGGCAGGGACACAGCATTACGGGATTAAACTTTTCAGCAGCGAGGTTTGGACTTTTTCTTTTTTTAAATCAAAGTGGAGTGATAAAGAACCTACAACTCATAGATGTGAATCTGGATGGCAGTAGTGGAGGAGCTGCTGGAATGGTGGACCGAAATCATGGCCAAATCATTGCCTGCTCTGTGACGGGAAAACTTACTGTACATAGTGGTGGTATAGCCAATGCAAATTATGGCGATATCATCGCTTGCTGGTTCAACGGCACATTGAAAGATGAGGCTGGCTGTGGAACTATAGTGCGTTTCAACTACAAGAATATAACTTCCTGTTATTGGGGAGGCAATGCCGAGCAAGGAGTACTCCGTAATGAAGGAGGAACGGTAGTTGCCACGAAGGTAGACGGCGCGACCGTGAAATGGCAGACAGCCGTCGACGGCATGAACACCGCCCTCACCGGCAACGACTACCAGTGGACACTCGGCACCGGCGGTCTGCCCGTACTGAAAAGAAACAATAAAAACCCCTAAACAACACGCATCATGAAACGAACAAACATCCATATATTCGCAGCCCTCGCCCTGCTGTTCGCCCTCGCCGCCTGCACGCAGGACGAAGCAGGCTTCCTGTCTGAAGGGGCGGAAGGCACACCCATCGTCTTCACCGCCACGGGGCTGAACCCCGCCGCGACAGCCACCGCCGGCACCCGTGCCCCAGCGGATGGCAATTGGACGGGTGTGCAGAGCGTGGCAGTTCTGATGGACGGCACGGTGAAGACGTACAACGTGACGCCCTCCACCGTCGATCTCACCAGCGCCACGCTGACCTCCACCGACCCGTACTACTGGACCAACCACAACGACATCACCGTCACAGCGTGGTGGCCCTACACCGCTGGCGAGACAACCCCACCTGCGGTAAAGGTAAAAGCCAACCAAAGTACCCAGAAAGACTTTGAGGGCAGCGACCTCATCGTAGCCGACGGACAGACGGTGACCTACGGTAGCCCCACGCTCCGCTTCACCCACCGCACGGCGCGAGTGACCATCGTTCTGACGGACTACACCGAGGGGCTGGCATCCGTGCAGCTGACGGGACTCTCCACTGAAGGCGACAACCCGGATATAATCGTCCCGTATGACAAGGGCAGCAACACCTACACCGCCCTCGTAGCCCCGCAAAGTGTAGCAGCTGGCACGGCCTTCATTACCTGCACCTTCACTAACGGCAAGACCTTCGTTTATAAGATGAAGAATGCTACCGACTGGCAGGCGGGCGGTGAATATACCTACACAGTCTCCCTCGCTGCGGCAAAAGACCCAGGATATACCATAGAGGGCAACGGCAGCTACACCGTGACCTCCGCTGATGGTCTGATGAATGTAGCCGAATTAGTGAACGGAGGTAAGACCGACATTAACATTACCCTCGACAAAAACATTGACCTGACGGGCAAAGACTGGACGCCGATAGGCACAGACTACGACAACTCATACAAAGGCACCTTCGACGGTGGCGGCCATACCATTACGGGGCTGACCTTTACGACAAATGACGAATATGCGGGTCTGTTCGGCTGGCTCAATAGAGCTGGTACGGTGAAGAACGTGGTGATGGAGGGCATACAGATAACAAGCAATCACATGTTTGGCAATACTGGCGGCGTGGCAGGATTTAGCTGGGGCACCATTGAAAACTGCTCGGTGTCGGGCAGCGTCAGCGGCACGGTGTATGTCGGCGGTGTGGTGGGTGCTCAAATAGACGGTTCCATCACCGGATGCAGTTCCTCTGCCACAGTGAAGGGAATGGTCGATGTCGGCGGCGTGGCAGGTCAGACGAATTCGAGTGCCACCCTGACCGCTTGCTATGCCACGGGCAACGTGACCTTAGAAATAGACCCCAAAAAGAATATCGCTGGCGGCGGTCTGGTGGGAATGAACGCAGGAAGCAGCCTCCTTGCCTGCTATGCCACGGGCAACGTAACCAGTACGGGTAGTAGCACTGGCTATGTACATATCGGCGGTTTTTTGGGAAATAACTACACCACCGTGACCGCCTGCTATTGGAAGAACAATCATGAACAAGGTATCGGCTACAATAAGAAAAGCACCGGAGCCACGAAGGTGGACGGCACTGACGTTACCTGGCAGAAAGCCGTTGCTACCATGAACACCGCCTTGCAGAACGCAGGCTCAGAGTGGCGTTACGAACTTAACGGAGCATTGCCTACCTTGAGGAAGCAGTAAACCGTCGGGCGGAAAAGTTCCGCCCGCAACGAACATGAACCGAAGTATAATCCCAATAAAGAAAGGAGGACGTGATGGAACACACGGAGAATCCACCATATATAGGTTTTGGCATCAAGGCATTGTCAATAATAATATAGACTCCAGTGTAAATATGGAAGCTGTAAGCCGGACATTGTCAAGATTGGTGCTCATTAAAGGCAACAAATCAAGTAATTAAATTAAAAACATGGGACTTTTTCACAGAGACAAGAAAAATAATGACGATGAGCCGGACAGTGTTCAAACCAATTCATTCTCTGATATTATGAATGGTTTGCAATACGCCGTAAACTGTGCACAAGATACATTGCAGAATCATCAGATACAAAATCTGACCAGACTTTTTGAAGGAACAAATGCAAATAACGCAAATACGTTCCAATCGAAAAAAATCATGGTTGGAGACAAGACTATTGATATTCCACTTATAGCCTTGATATCCCATCATTATCTTGCGATGGATAATGTGCAGATAAAGTTCAAGGCGAAGGTCGGAAGCGTGGAATCACAGATTCCAGAAAACAACTTATTGTTATCCAGCCCACAAAGAGCCAATCTCCAGATGCAGATGAGCAACATAAAACCGGATGCGGATGATGTCATGGAGGTTTGCGTCAATTTTAAGGTTCAGGAGACTCCGGAGAGCATTTCCCGAATTATTGACGATTTTGTAAAAAACATCTAACAATTTTAAAATTCAAATGTTATGGCAGAAGAAATATTAAACCAAGGGCAACAAGAAAATGCGGAAAACTTGAATGAAAATGTAAGCGGACAGGCGAAAGAAATTATCTCCGCTGCATTGGAAGAGACTCAAAACAGAGAAACTTCTCCGGTTCTTAAAGCAGATTCAAACGTGACTGACAAATTCAAGGGGCTTCCCATGCGGGAACTTATTGCAGCTCCACTTATTGCAGCAGCCGAAGCACAACAGGAATTGGCAGCGACAGCATGGAATTTCTACCAGCAAATTGCATTTGATGGTAAAAGCGGCAATAAAGCGCGTATATTGGAATTCGATGTCGAAAGACCGATACAGCAGAATGAAAAAATGACAACAATAAAACAAACGGTAAAGGCTCCGTTTATAGGATTGGTGCCTATTCCTGCCCTGCTTATAGATCGCGTGGATGTCGATTTCCAGATGGAGGTTACCGATACGTCAAACGTAAAAAGCACTACCAACGCAGAAGTAGAGGCAAAAGCTTCTGCAAAACGTTGGTTTATAAATGCGGAAATCAGCGGCAAAGTCACAACCGCCCGCGAGAACACCCGCATGACCAACCAAACGGCAAAATACCAGATACATGTTTCGGCCAGCCAGCAACCACAGACCGAAGGTCTGTCAAAACTGATGGATATAATGGCTTCCTGTATCGAGCCTATAAATACAGAAAGCAGTAAATAGAGTATAAACATATAGAACGGAATGTATAAAGTCCCGTTCAAATTTGATAATAATTATTATGAAAACATAATAAATGTATCAAACATCTAAAAATAGCCATATGAGAATTTGTACATGGAATTCCCAAGGAAATCCTCTTAATGATGCTATTAAATTAAATATATTGAATCATCTGTTAACAATAGAACAATGTAATGTCGTTATGATACAAGAATGTGGTAAATTCATACTGCCTGCACATTTTAGTGGTATCTACCACTATGTTGTGGTAGAACAAGCAGGTGCTTATAATTATAGAGGTAATACTTGTATCATTGCGGATTTGAATTTTGTAGCATCAATACATTATCTGATATCAGGAACAGGCCGATCCGCAATTTGTTTAAATTATAATGGATATAACATTTATACCCTTCATTGCGAATCTGGGTCTGGTGCTGTAGGAGATATAAGAGATTTAGTACATCATGCAGTATCTCCTTTCATCATTGGCGGAGATATGAATTCAACGCCAAGCGAATTATCAGAAAATTTAAGAATAATGACCACAGGTGTCAGGAGTAGGCCGGGAAATAGTGCTCATTTTGCTTGTTGTGGTATGCCAACACATATTTCAGGTCGAGAATTAGATTATTTCCTTATCGATAGCAGATTACAGCTAAGAACATGTGTACGAAGATATCATATGAAGGGTGGGGATCACTATCCTGTGATATTGGAAATTTAGTTAACCAATTATATTTTTCATCAACAAACAGTGTCGCTGCGATATAAAATATTTTTCGGCTATGCCATACTTATGGCGGTCATCGGTAGCATGGCCGCCATTTTGATATATGAACGGCAGCGGATGCGCGAAATTGAGGCAGAGACGGCAAACATAAACCTTGTACGTCGTGGTATCAACACGGCTCATCGCCGTATTACGGGGCTCGCCACATTGGGTGAGGGTGTGGTAAATTGGAACAAAGCGGACTATCTGTACTATCGTAACCACCGACTTCAAGCCGACAGTTTGTTGAACTCGCTTAAACGACACTGCCGTGAATATGTACGCCCGGAACAGATAGACACTCTTCGTGCTCTGCTTGCCGAAAAGGAGACACACCTGCTGCACATAATGGAAATGTTTGAACGGCGAACTGAAGCGGACAGCGTGCTGGTAAACCAGTTGCCGGAAGTGGCGAGGCGTGCAACACATATCCGTACCATAGAACAAAAGAAAAAAGGGATTGCAGGATTCTTCGGGAAAAAAGAAGAAATACAAGTAATGCCATCCCAAAAAGAACTTCATGATTTCAGCGACAGCCTGATAGCAATACATCAAAGACAGGCGAACGAAATGGACATTTATGCCGACAGCCTGCGTATGCGCAACAGGGAATTGAACAGGACATTGAACAAGCTGATAAACGACCTTGACGAACAGGCACAGACTGCCTTCTCACAAAGAGAGTTAAAAATGGCAGAAGCAGAGAAAATGTCGTTCTTTTTAATGGCAGGAGTAATCGGCATGGCCATCATCCTGCTCATCATTTCGCACCTTATCATCATGCGTGACCTTAACCGCAGGGAAAGGGACAAGGCTGAACTGGAAGATACGGCAACACAAAACCGTACACTCTCCGACATGCGCAAGAAAATAATCATCACACTTTCCCATGACATACGAGGACCTCTCAATGCCATCAGTGGCAGTGCTGAACTGGCCATGGATACTCGTGACCGGAAACGCCGCAATGCCTATCTCGGAAACATCCTTGAATCATCCCGTCATATCACCCGGCTTGCCAACAGCCTGCTTGACCTCTCCCGTCTGGACGATGCTAAAGAAACCCTGAACGAAATTCCTTTCCATCTTGAATCCTTTCTGGAAAGTATCGCTGAAGAATACACACGCAAGGCGAACGACAAAGGATTGATGTTTGACAAGGCTTTTATGGGGTGCGGCATCACCGTCCTTGGCGATGCAGACCGCATAAGGCAGGTAGTGGTCAACATTCTGGAGAATGCTGTAAAATTCACCCGTACAGGTTATATCAAATTTCTGGCAAGTTATGAAGAAGATACTCTTTCAGTAAAGGTCAAAGATACGGGGATAGGAATGGGCGAGAACACAACACAACGCATTTTTCAGCCCTTTGAACGGGCTGCTCCTGATTTGGATTCAGAAGGCTTCGGACTGGGACTTTCCATTACGAAAGGGCTGGTGAACCTGTTCGGAGGAAGACTCTCTGTTTCGAGCCAGATCGGTAAAGGCAGCGAATTCAAGGTGGAAATTCCGCTTAGGCAGACCAATGAGCCTGCAAGAGACAAGCCAGAAACTTATACGGGAAACCTCAGACTTCCTCGGCGGGTTCTTGTAGTCGATGACGATCCGATACAATTGCGCAACACAGTTGAAATGATGGAACGGAACGGTATCTCATGCCGAGCCTGTACCAATGCACAGGAAGTGGTCAAGGCATTGAGAACCGGAGAATACGACCTATTGCTGACCGATATACAGATGCGTGGTACGGGAGGTTTTGACCTGTTGCATCTGCTACGCCTTTCCAACATAGGAAATTCACGGACAATTCCCATAGCTGCAATGACCGCCCGTAACGACGGCGATGCAGACCGCTATATTCAAGCCGGATTTGCCGGCTGTATCCACAAACCGTTCTATACAAGGGACCTGCTCGAATTTCTCTCGTCATTCATTGGACAGAACAGAACAATGGATAATCATTCTCCAGATTTCGAGGCTCTGTATGTCACTACAGGAGACGAACGCTGGGCTTTGGAGACTCTTATAGAGGAATCCAATAGGAACAGTTCTGACTTGCTGGATTCTTTGAGTCAGGAAAAGCTCGACCGGAAGCGGATATGGGAAACTCTGCACAGGATGTACCCGATGTGGGAGCAATTGGGAATAGCCCATGAGCTGGAATCGTACAGCTATGAAGAGTATGTGGAAGATACGGATGAGTCAGCATTCCGCAATGATGTGGAAAGAATTGTCAGAAGAATAGACCGGCTGATATCTGAGACAAAAAGCCGATTATCGTAAATGGACGGACATAATTAAATGAAAACATGAATGAAATACAGAATACTGATAGTTGAAGACAACATCATGCTTGCCGGGCAACAGAAAAAAAGGTTGGAAAAATCCGGTTATGAAGCAGAGATAACAATAGATGAACCTGGGGCACGAAAACTGCTCAAGAAAGAAAGTTTCGACCTTGTGCTGTCCGACGTACGCCTGCCGGAAGGGGACGGTATATCTTTGCTCGAATGGATGCGGAAGGAACGGATGGATATCCCTTTCATTATCATGACCGGATATGCTTCAGTACCGGATGCTGTACAAGCCATAAAACTGGGAGCCAAAGACTATCTGGCAAAACCGGTACAGATGGACGAATTGCAAAGACAACTGAAAGATATTTTCCGTCCCAAATCTGTGATATGCGACAAAAACAAGGATTTGCTCCCCAGAAACAGCCTTCAGATGCAGGAGGTCGAACATCTGGTCAGTACAGTCGCCCCATTTGACATTTCTGTGCTTATACTTGGTCCTAACGGTGCCGGAAAAGAATCGGTTGCACAGCGTATCCACTATATAGGAGAGCGGAAGGATATGCCGTTTGTCGCCGTGAATTGTGGAGTCATACCCAAGGAGCTTGCACCCTCCCTCTTTTTCGGGCACATAAAGGGAACATTTACCGGTGCCGACGCCAACAAGGACGGATATTTTGAAGTGGCAAAAGGCGGAACACTCTTTCTGGATGAAATAGGGATCTTGTCCCTGGACGTCCAAGCCATGCTGCTGCGGGTTTTGCAAGAAGGCACATACATCCCAATAGGTGGTAACAAAGAAAAGCGGGCTAATGTAAGAATTGTAGCCGCCACCAATGAAGATCTCCAACTTGCAATACAAGAAAAACGGTTCAGGGAAGACCTATACCACCGGCTATGCGAATTTGAGATTGTCCTGCCTTCCTTGCATGAATGCCCCGATGACATTCTGTCTTTGGCTCATCATTTCAGAAAAAAGTTTTCCGGAGAACTGAAAAGACCGACAGAAGGCTTCAGTTCTGAAGCGGAACAATTGCTTCTCTCTTACCGCTGGCCTGGGAACGTACGGGAACTGCATAACAGGATAAGGAGGGCGGTACTTATGGCTAAACAGCCGCTCATTGAAACCGCCGACCTGAATATCAAACTGGAAGCGGCGACCGAGGAAATCAATCTTTTTCCTGAAAACGATGCGGAAGAGAAACACTCGATAATACAGGCATTGAAAACCAGCCATGGGAGTCGCAAACAAGCAGCAGGCATACTGCATATTGATCCGTCCACACTATATCGGAAAATGAAAAAATATGGATTGAATGACAAATAACCGTCATTCCATATTTCTGTTTGGAATAAAATGCCTACATTTGCATATGATTGGAAATCCTTGTAATATAGGAATGACAGTCACAACATAAGGAGAAAATATCGGCATTGCTTTAAGCCTTGCCGAACATTACAACATAAGTCGCAAGACGTCTCAGGTAGAAATCTGGTAAATTGATATTGTAGAGGCTTTTGCGTGTAGCTTATGCTATGTCCTATAGCGTGAGCTCATGCATGATTCTACAATGGGCTTACCAGAGCCTCTACCTGATAGTGCGTGAGTTTCACGCTTTTCATTTAGAGGAAAAAAGGTATGGCCAAGTTACAGGTTCTGATAGCAATGACATTAGACGGTTCCATTCCGGCGGAAGACGACCCCTTATTACAATGGATGAGAGACGACAAGGACGGATTCTCATACGGGCGCGACAAATGTACCCGCCGGCTCTATCCGGGTTATCCGCTTGTGGATTTCATGTGCGAGAAAGACATGTCAGACCCATCCATCCTTTATCAAGCCGAGATACATGACGAAGAAAGCATAGAACTTTTGCGTGGTCTCCCAGTTTATCATCTCATAGATGAAATGATCATTTTCCTGTTTCCTTCCACTCGTCCGAACCATAAATCCGTCTCAAAACATCTGCCACGTGGAGAGTGGAAAACCGTAAAATCCAAAACATTCAAAAACGGAATTTGTCGCCTGGTTTATTGCAAGACATTGCAATAAGGCATTGCAACATATTGCATTTGCAATACTTCCATCAGTCTCATTTTTATGGGGCTGATTTTTTATTTTCCTATTACTCAATGACTTGTCATGCTTTTATGTGGCGATATGTTCCGTTGGTCTATGTTTTGGCCTATATCATAATGAAACCTGTTGCGCAACACGGTGTAAAAAATGGAATTATTACACTAAAAACAGAATTCATTATGATACAGATAAACAGGGAGACATTCCAGATGATACTCCATCAGATAATGGAACGGTTTGACAGGATAGATGACAGGCTGAACCGCATGAACAGGCAGACGGCCGCTCTTGAGGGTGACAAGCTGCTTGACAACCAGGATATGTGCGAGCTCCTTGGTGTTACCAAGCGTACACTTGCACGCTACCGCCAGAAGAAACTCGTCACCTACTACATGATTGACGGACGTACCTATTACAAGGCTTCGGAAGTCCAGGACTTCCTGAGCAGGAAAGGAAAGGTACTTCCGGCAAAAATTAAAAAGGAACTCGGTATTCAATTCTAACAAAACGGCAGTATGGAAATTATATGTATAGACAAACGGACATTTGACGAACTGGTTGTCCGATTCAGCATGATAGAGAAAAAAGTCACTGGTATATGCAATCCGGCCAAAGATGCAGGACTGAAAAAATGGATGGACAATCAGGAGGTATGCGGGATTCTCCGAATATCCAAGAAAACACTTCAGGTATATCGCGAGAAAGGACTGTTGCC
>OLRN01001609.1_pt1 | contig 11530 bp, 10 predicted proteins | sample 1673001 | NCBI WGS metagenome assembly OLRN01 (sample SAMEA3136745, study PRJEB25190) | human gut metagenome | biome: human gut; feature: human-associated habitat; material: faeces | place: Austria | collected 2013 | reverse complement strand
GCTTAAGCCGTAAGGCGGGAATTGTGCGGTGTTGCCTTATATCTAATTATAAAGTGCTCTGTAGGGAACGGTCTTGACCGTTCCGAAACCTTGAGGTGGATGGTGTAACAAATTTATGAGAAATTTTGACGTCCCTTGAGGATAACTCCCCGCGCAGGGGCCGATGCTCGCATCGGGCCACAGGCAGAACATCTCGCAAAAATGGCAAGCGGGCGCACAATGTGCGCCCCTACGGGGTTGGTGGCGGTACCCCGTTTTTATTTTTTCTTCCCCAGCAACTGCGTGCGGATATACCGGAAACATTCGTCCTCGCCTTCATCCCGCAAAATCAACAGGCAGGTTTCCAGCTGTTTGCGGGTTTCGGGGTGCAGGATGTAGTGGTCACGGCTGTGTTCGTAATACTCCCACGCGGCGGCGTCTGTGTAGCTGGTGCCCTTGTAATTCTTGCTGGCGGCAATGCGGTCACACACCATTTCCGCCACATAGCGGTTGGGCATGCGCATCCCGGCCATGGCGTGGTCGCCGTTGGGGGCATAGTCAATCCAGTATTCCAGGTGGTGCTTGTTGCGCCCCTTGTGGTGCAGCCACGCCGAGGTGTAACCCTTGGCTGCGCGCTCGGCCTCGTTGGGGCTGTGGTCGCCCTGATAGTAGATGCAGCCCGGGATGAACTCGGTGGGGCTGTACTTGCTCAGGTCATGGGCAAGGCCCTGCTCGTAGAGCCCGCAGGCAAAGCAGTACTTCATCACCAGCAGCTTGTGCCGGGTAATGGTCTCAAAATGTCCCTTGATGTTCATGGTTTACCTCCACCGCACGCTCACGCGGCCCTCTTGCAGGCTGCGCAGGTCGTCGCTCTCGGAAAAATCCTCCCGGTCGCGGGTCAGGTTGGGGTTGTAATAAGGGTCATCCAGAATGTTGGCCTTCCCGTGCACGTCATACAGGCGCTGCTGCTCCGATGCAAAACGCCGGGCCTTCACCGGGTCCTTCTCGTCGCCGCCGCGGCTCTTGCTCTCGTAGTGGGTCAGCTGTGCATAGGGTGTCCAGACGATGCGATACCCGGCCTCCCGCACCCGCAGACAGAAGTCCACGTCGTTGAAGGCCACCGCAAAGGCCTCGTCCAGGCCGCCCATCTCATCCCACACACTGGTTTTCACCAGCAGGCAGGCACCGGTCACCGCCGAAAGATCCTGCACGGTGGCGGCACGGAACATATAGCCGCTGCCGCCGGCCTTTTTGTACTTGTGGCTGTGGCCCGCGTAGCCGCCCAGACCCGTGATGATGCCCGCGTGCTGGATGGTGTCGTCGGGGTAATAGAGCATGGCCCCGCACATGGCCACCCCCGGCCGGCTGGCCTGCATCAGCAGTTCGGTGAGCCACTCCCGGTTGATGACCTCCACGTCGTTGTTCAAAAGCAGCAGGTAGTCGCCCTTTGCCGCCTTGCGCCCGAAGTTGTTGATGGCGGAGAAGTTGAAGCCGCCCTGGGCCTTGTACTCCACCACCCGGCAGCGGGGGTAGCCCTCGGGGCCGGTGATTTTTTTGTAGTAGTCGAAGGTGGCCGCCTCTTTGGAGTTGTTCTCGATGACGATGACCTCGAAGTTGTGCCAGCTGGTCTTTTTGTAGACCGAGGAAAGGCACTTTTCCAGGTCGTCGGTGTGGTCCATGTTGGGGATGAGGATGCTCACCAGCGGCTCGCCCTCGATCTCATAGTCCACCTTGTAGGTGCTGGGGTAAAGGCCGTCCCGCACCTCGCCCCGCTGGCCGGTGCGCTCCAGATGGTCCGCGATGGCCTTTTTGGCCGCCTTGGCCACGTAGGGCTTGGCGGCGGTGCCGCCGCTGGTGGAGCTGCCGTGCACCCGCCAGTAATAGAGCACCTGGGGGATGTGATAGATTTGGGTGTCGTCCAGCCGGTCGGTCAGGCGCAGGAACAGGTCGTGGTCCTGGCTGCCGTCGCACTCGCTGCGCTCACCCCCCGCCTCAAAGTACAGGCTGCGCTTGAAGGCGGAAAGATGGCAGATGTAGTTGCAGCAGACCAGATAATCCGGGGCGAAGTCCGGCTTGAAGTGGGCCACCATGGGCCGGCGGATGCTCTTTTTGAACAGGGCCTCGTCGCTGTAAAGGAAATCCGCGCCGCTGTCCAGAATGGCCATCTGCAGGGTGTAGATGGCGTGGGGGGCCAGGATGTCGTCGTGGTCCGCCAGGGCCAGATACTCGCCGGTGGCAAGGCCGGCCGCCGCGTTGGTGTTGGCGCTGATGCCCTTGTTCTCCACCTTGACGTACTTCACCCGGCTTGCCGCCGGGGCTATCTTTTCCGCAAAGGCCGCCCGCTGCTTCACGATTTCGCCAACATAGGCATGGGCCTCGTCGGAGGCGTCCGCAAGGCACAGCTCCCACCGGGTGCTGGTCTGGTCAAAGACGCTGGCCAAAAACTGCCGCAAAAAAGGCTCCGGCGTGTTGTACAGCGGCACGCAGATGCTCACGAGGGGCAGGGCTGCGCCGTTCTCCCACCGGTCGGCCAGGTCCGCCCGCTGGGCCTGCAGCACCTTTTTCTTGGGCAGGTAGCGGGCCCGCTTGCCGAAGAGGCGGCGGCGGAAAAAGCCCAGCGCCCGCCGCACCATGGCGAAGAGGCCCTCGCTCTTTAAAAGGTCAAAGGCATAGCCGAACAGCTCCCGGATGCGTTTGAGTTTGAGTTTCATGGCTTGTCGCCCCCAAAAGGCCCTTATTTCAGGCCGTAGTTTTCAAAAAGCAGGTTGAAATGGCGGTTGTAGTAAGGGTCGCCGGCGGCGATCATGTCGCCGTATTTGGCGATGAACCGGGCCTTCTCCCCCTCGTAGCGGCGGGCGTTCTCGCTCAGAGTGTCCAGCCCGCGGCTCTTGCTCTCGTAGTGATAGGCTTCGGCGTGGGGGGTGAACACGTTGGTCAGGCCCTTCTTCCAAAGCTTCAGGCACAGGTCGATGTCGTTGTAGGCCACGGCGAAATTCTCCTCGTCCAGCCCGCCCATCTCGTCGTAGAGGGCGGCCTTGACCATCAGGCAGGCGCCGGTGACCGCCAGCAGGTTCTGAGGGGTGGCCAGCCGGTAAAGGTCGCCCGCCGAGGCCCGGGGGTGGCTCTTGTGGCTGTGGCCGGCGGTGCCGCCGATGCCAAGGAACACCCCCGCATGCTGGATGCGGTCGTCGGGGTAGTAGAGCTTCGCGCCCACGCAGCCCACGTCCGGCCGCTGGCTGAACATGAGCATCTCGGCCAGAAAACCCTCGCTGAGCAGCTCGATGTCGTTGTTCAAAAGCAGCAGCTGCTCCCCCTTGGCAAACCGGCGGGCGAAGTTGTTCACCGCCGAGAAGTTGAAGCCGCCCTCATAGGTGACCACCTGCAGCCGGGGGTACTTCTTCTTCGCCGCCTCGTAATATTCAAAGGTGGCGGGGTCGGCGGAGTTGTTCTCCGCCACGATGACCTCAAAGTTGTCGTAGCCCGCCTTGGCGTAGAGGCTGGCAAGGCAGCGGTCCAGGTCCTCGATGTGGTCCTTGTTCGGGATGAGCACGCTGATAAGGGGCGTGCCGGTGAGGGCGTACTTCACCCGGTAGGCGCCGGGGCAGCCCTCGATGCGCTTCGCCGTTCCTTCCAGGCCCACCCGTTTCAGGTGGTCATCGATGGCCTTCTCCCCCGCCGCCAGGGCGTAGGGTTTGGCCTCCATGCCGCTGGCGGTGCTGCCGGAATGGCTGCGCCAGATGTAGAGCACATAGGGGATGTGGGTCACCTTTTGGGCGTGCTCGGTGAGGCGCAGGATAATTTCAAAGTCCTGGCTGCCGTCGTACTCGCTGCGCTCGCCGCCGCCCGCCCGCTCAAAGAGCGCCCGGGAGAAGGCGGCCAGATGGGTGATGTAGTTGCAGCCCCGCAGATAGTCCGGTTCAAAGTCCGGCTTGAAGTGGTAGTCCACCAGATGCTTGAGGTCCGCCGAGAGGACGATCTCATCGGAATAGACGAAGTCTGCCCCGGCCAGCGCCTCCTTGGCCACCCGGTAGAGGGCGTTGGCATAGAGCACGTCATCGTGGTCCAACAGGGTGAGCCAGTCGCCGGTGGCGGCGGCCAGGGCCGCGTTGGTGTTGGCGGCGATGCCGCCGTTTTCTTCCAGCTTCAGGTAGCGGATGCGGCTGTCCTTTTGGGCAAACCCCTGCGCGATGCGGCCCACGTCGGAATGGGCATCGTCGGAGGCGTCCGCCAGCACCAGCTCCCAGCGGGCGTAGCTCTGAGCCAGCACGCTGTTTATCATCTGGCGCAGAAAGGGCGCGGGGGTGTTGTAAAGGGGCGCGCAGACGCTGATGGTGGGCCCGGCCAAATTTTCCGCCCGCTGGGCTTTCATCTGGCGGCGGGTGGGCAGGTCCGCCCGGTAGCGCCAGGTGTCCCGGTGCAGGGCAAGGCGGATGCGGAACTCCACCTCCCGCCAGAGGGCTTCGAGGCCCTCCTCCCGGCCCACCTGGGCGCACCACGCCGCCACCTGCTTGATGTGGGCGGGGTCCAGAAGGCGGCGGGCCATGCCGCCCACGCTGTCTTCACGGGCAACGTCGGCGGGCAGGGGGGCTTCCAGTTCTTTTTTGTCCGGCATGGGGTCGTTCTCTCCTTTGTCCCGGGCGCGCAAAACAGCCAGGGGGCCTGCCTCCTGGCTGTTGCGGGGTCTCACTCGGCGTCCCGGGTGGTGTGTTTGTAGGCGGCGCACACCTCTTCGGTGGGGCCGTTCATCTTGATGCGGCCGTGCTCCAGCCAGGCCACCTTGTTGCACATGCGCTCGATCTGCTCGATGGAGTGGCTCACCAGAATCACGGTGGTGCCGCCGCTCATCAGCTTCTGCATGCGGTCCTCGCATTTTTGCTGGAACAAAAAGTCGCCCACGCTCAAAATTTCGTCGGCAATGAGGATGTCGGGCTTTGTGATGGTGGCGATGGCGAAGGCGATGCGGGCCACCATGCCGCTGGAATAGTTTTTCAGCGGCACGTCCAGAAAGTCGTGCAGCTCGCTGAACTCCACGATCTCGTCGAATTTTTCCCGGATGTACTTCGGGGTGAAGCCCAGCACCGCGCCGTTCAAAAAGATGTTCTCACGGGCGGTAAGGTCCATGTCAAAGCCGGCGCCCAGCTCGATGAGGGGGGCGATGGTGCCCCGCACCACGCAGTTGCCGGTGGTGGGCTTGTAGACGCCGCTGATGACCTTGAGCAGGGTGGATTTGCCGCTGCCGTTCAGGCCGATGAGGCCGTAGAAGTCGCCCGGCTGCACGGTGAGGCTGACGTTTTTCAGCGCGTAGAACTCGTCGAATTTCAGCTTGCCGTGGGCGATCTGCAAGAAATATTCCTTCAGGCTCTCGCTTTTTTCCTTGGCGAGGTTGAAGCGCATGGAGACGTCGTTTACCTGGATGATGGGTTCCATCGTTCGCCCTCCCTCACATGTACAGGACGAACTTGTCCTGGTTCTTTTTGAATACCAAGAGGCCAAAGGCCAGCATGCCGAGGCTGCACGCCCCGCAGATGACCACCATGTTCAGGCTGAGCAGCTTGCCGTCCAGCACGGCGGCGCGGAAGGCGGTGATGTACCAGTAGATGGGGTTGAATTTGATGAGCGTCTCCAGATAGATGTTGCCGAACTGGGCCGGGTCGTAGAAGATGGCGGAGAAGTACATCAGCACGGTGGTGAACACTTCCCACAGGTGGATGACGTCCCGGAAGAACACCGCCATGGTGGAGAGCACCAGACCCACCCCCAGGCTGAAGATGAACATGGTGAGGATGGGATAGACCGCCAGCAGCACCGTGGGGTGCAGGGGGCTGCCGGTGATGATCATGATGATGATGAGGGCGATGAAGCTGAAGAAATAGTTCACAAGGCCGAAGCAGGTCTTTTCCAGCGGGAACACATACTTCGGGATGTACACCTTGCGCAGCAGCATGGCATTGGCCATCACGCTGCCCATGGCCATGGTGGTGGACTCGCGGAAGAAGGTGAACATCAGCTGGCCGATGACCAGATAGACGGGGTAGTTGGTGATGCCCTCGCCCCTGAACTGGAACAGGCTGCCGAACACCACCACCATCACGCCGCACATGAGCAGGGGGTTGAGCACGCTCCAGGCCACGCCCAGAACGCTGCGGCGGTACTTCAGCTTGAAATCCCGGCTGATGAGGTTATACAGAAGGTAGCGGTAGCGCAGGAAATCCTTGATATACAGTTTTACAGTGTTCAAGGGGCTTACCACCTCTCAAAATACTCGAAGGTCTGGCTGGCGAAGGGGGTGTGGTGCTTGTCCTTCTCGCTGAGAAGATACTCGCAGCCGCAGTCCGGCCACCGGATGCCCACGGTGGCATCGTCGTAGGGGATGCCGCCTTCGGCGGAGGGGTCGTAGTAGTCGGTGCACTTGTAGCAGAATTCCGCCGCATCGCTGAGGACCAGAAAGCCGTGGGCAAAGCCCTGGGGCACATAGAACTGGCGCTTGTTCTCTTCGCTCAAAACAACGCCGGTCCACTTGCCGAAGGTCTCACTGTTCGGCCGGCAGTCCACCGCCACGTCGAACACTTCGCCTTTGGTCACCCGCACCAGCTTGCCCTGGGTGTGCTCTTTCTGAAAGTGCACGCCCCGCAAAACGCCCCGGGAGGAGCGGGACTGGTTATCCTGCACGAACTCGTCGGTGATGCCGGCGGCGGCGAACTCCTCTTTCTGGAAGGTCTCCATGAAATAGCCCCGCTCGTCGCCGAACACGGTGGGCTCCACGATGAGCACGCCCGGCAGTTCCGTTTTGATGAATTTGAATTTTCCCATCTTTCTTACCCCTTATTCCTCTTCGTTCTGCTCTGCGAGGGCCGCTTTGAAGCCTTCGTAGTCCCGCAGGTATTCGCTGCCGTCGTAGTGCTCGCTGGCCAGGACCAGAAGCACGCTGTCCGGCGAAAAGTCGTACATGTCCTTCCACACCATGCGGGGGATGTAGATGCCGGTGTTGGGCTTGTCCAGCGAGAAGACCTCCTCGCGGCCGCAGCCGTCGTCCACCCGCACCTTGCTTTGGCCCGCCACGTTGATGAGCACGAACTCGGTGCGGCGGTTGGCGTGCTGGCCGCGCACCACGTCCGCGTCGCTGCCGTACATATAGAACACGCGCTTTATCTCAAAGGGCACCTGCTGCGCGCCCTCCACCACGATGAGGCTGCCCCGCTCGTCGCCAAGGTCCGCGAAGGAGAGCATCCTCACCCGGTCGTAGTTGTCGTTTTTCATCATATCACGGCTCCCAGGCGTTGATGGCCTCGATCACAAAGGTCTGTTCTTCTTCGGTCATGCCGTTGTACATGGGCAGGCTGAGCACCTCGTCGGCGTAGCGCTCGGCGATGGGGTAGTCCCCCCGCTTTTTGCCAAGGTACCGATAGGCCTCGGACAGGTGGGGCGGGATGGGATAGTGGATGATGGTGCCGATGCCCTTTTCTTTCAGATAGGCGGCCAGGTCGTCCCGTCCCTTTTCCACATGGATGACGAACTGGTGCCAGGTGCTGTCCGCCCCGGGGCGCACTTCGGGCAGCCGGATGAGAGGGTGGTGCAGTTCGGCGAGATACCGCCCGGCGATGGCACGGCGCTCGGCGTCGAATTCCGGCAGGTGAGAAAGCTTCACCCGCAGCAGGCCCGCCTGCAGTTCGTCCAGGCGGGAGTTGGTGCCCACCACCTGGTTGTGATAGCGCTTTTCGCTGCCGTAGTTGCGGTAGACCCGGAACTTCTGGGCCAGGGCCTCGTCGTCGGTGACGATGCAGCCCGCGTCGCCAAACGCGCCGCAGCCCTTGGTGGGGTAGAAGGAGAAGCACCCCACGTCGCCGAAGGTGCCCACCGTCTGGCCCTGCCAGTGGTTGCCGTGGCTCTGGGCGCAGTCCTCCACCACCTTGAGGCCGTAGCTGCGGGCGATCTCCATGATGCGGGTCATGTCGCAGGCCTGACCGAACAGGTGCACCGCCAGGATGGCCTTGGTGCGGGGGGTGATGGCGGCCTCGATCTTCTCCGCATCGATGTTGTCGTATCGGTCCGGCTCCACGAACACCGGGGTTGCCCCGTTCATGGAGATGCCCATGACGCAGGCGATGTAGGCGTTGGAGCAGACGATGACCTCGTCGCCCCGGCCGATGCCCAGCAGACGGAAGCTGATCCACAGCGCGTCCAGCCCGCTGGCAAGGCCCACGCAGTATTTGGCGCCGATGTATTCGGCCCACTCGGCTTCAAACTGCTCCACCTCGCGGCCCAGAATGTACCAGCCGCTGCGCAGCACTTCCAGGGCTTTCGCCTCGTACTCGGCGGCGTGCAGGCTGTATTGACGGCCCAGATCGTTGGGCAGGATGTTCATCTTGGTCCCTTGCCTTTCTGCGGCGGCAGCCGCACAAAAAATACCAACTTATATTTTACCCTATCCCGTGTCAAAACGCAACAAAAAGCCGCCCGCCGGGCGGCAAAAGGGCCCCGCCGGCGCAACGCCGCGGCGGGGCCGCTGTGGTTTTGTTAAAGGTCAGTCCCGGCTGGGGGGCTTGGTCTGGCTGCGGGGAGAGGCCATGTCCGTCTCCTTTTCCCAGGGGGGCGGCTCGGCGGGCAGAGGCTTGCGGGGGATGATCTCCCACTGGGCGGGGCCGGTGGCGGCGGGCTTCTTTTTGCCCGCTTTGCGCCACAGCCGCATGCCCAGCACCAGCGCCATCACCGCGGCGGCAGCGGCCACCGCGATGCCCACAGGGTCCTTCTCCGGCTGGAGGGAGGAGGCGGGCACATAGGTGCTGGCGGCCAGCACCTCGTCGATGCCGCTCACCGAAAGCTGGGCCGAGCCCAGCTCTGAGGGCTGATAGTCGTTCTCCGGCAGGCTGTAGGTCACGCTGGCTGCAAAGGGCTGGCCCAGCACATACTGGTCGGGGATCTGATAGTCCACGGTGATGCCGTCGGTGGAGAGGTTTTTGTTCAGCAGCGCGGTGGCGCTTTTGGGCTGCACCAGGGCGTTGCCCAGCGCCTCGCCGCCGCCCACCACCGGCACCTGGAAGGCCTCGTCCGGGGCGGGGATCTCCACCCGGGAGAAGTTCTCGAAGGCGTAGTCCAGAATGGCGCAGGCGTCCCGGAACTTGTCCTCCAGCTGCTGGCACTTCAGCTCCACCGAAATGAGGCGGATGCCGTTCTGCTCGGCGTAGTTCACGAAGGTGGTGAGGGCCTGGTCGTGAAACCCGTTTTTGGAACCCCTGGCGTAACTGCGCAGGTAGTCGCCGGAAATGCGCATCCAGTCGGTGCAGTGGAACACCCGCTGCTGGGGCTGCTTGTTGGTGGCCTCCATGGTCCAGGGGTCGGTGCGGCAGAAGATCTCCTCAAAGCCCGGCACCGTGAGGGCCCACCGGGTGATGATCGCCATGTCCCGGGCGGTGGTGTAGTGCTCGTCGTCGTGCAGGCCGTGGGGGTTCATGTAGTGGGTGCCCGAAAGCCCCAGTTCGGCGGCCTTGGCGTTCATCGCGTCCACGCCGCCCTGGATGGTGCCGCCGATGTACTCGGCCAGCACGTTCGCGCCGTCGTTGGCGCTCTCCAGCTCGGTGCCGTAGAGCACGTCCTCCAGGCGCACCACCTCCCCCTCCTGCAGGGCGATGTGGGAGGAGCCGTATTCCAGCTGGTGCACCGCGTCGTAGCTCACGGTGAGCTGGGTGTCCAGTTCGCCCTGGGCCTTTTCCAGCGCCAGGGCCATGGTCATGATCTTGGTGATGGAGGCGGGATAGAGCACCTCGTCGGCGTTCTTTTCCATGATGACCTGGCCGGTGTCGGCGTCCATCACGATGTAGGCCTCGCAGCTCACGGACGGCCCCTGGTAGGCCAGCGCCGCGGGCGCGAAGAGGGCGGCGGCCAGCGCCGCCGCGCAGAGTGCGGTGAAGAATTTTTTCAAGCCCAACGTCCCTTTGCTTTTCAGAATATCCGAAACCGCGCCCGCAAAAGCAGGGCACGGGCATGTTCTGCCCGCTTCTGGTTGCGGAGGTCCTCTTCGGTCAGCTCCTGCTCCCCAAAGCCCTTGGGGCTGCGCTCAAACTTCTCCCGCCAGGCCGCCGCCGTGGGGGCCCAGGTGTAGGCATAGTTTTCCAGCGCGCAGACCTGCTCCTCGCTCAGGGCACACAGGCCGGTCTTGGCAAGGGTGGTCAGGTTCTCGGTCAGGTCGGCTCCCCGGGCGATCTCCAGCAGGGCCCGCACCGCCGTGGCCGGGGCGCTGAATTCCGGGGTGGTGGGTTCATCGCAGTACAGGGGGATCTCTGCCATCCGGAATTCATACCGGACAGCGGCACGATACTTGGCGATATCGCGGCAGACCACAGCGATCTTTCCGCACCGCACGCCCTGCCGCATCAGCCGCCGGATGGCACCGGCAGCGGCACGTGCCTCCTCCTCCCGGCTGGGCGCGGCAAAGAGCCGCACCTCGCCCGCCGGGGCATCCGCGGTGCAGCTGCCGGTTTCCAGCAGCTCTGCCACTGCGGCAAGGCCCGGGGCGTTCCGGTGGCGCAGATCCTTGCGCAACAGCTGCGGAACGGCCACCTCCGCCCCATTTTTCCGGGCCAGCTGGCGCAGCTGCGCCGCCACCTGCTTCGCGCCGGAGAAAAGGCTCATGTCCCCCGGCACGAGCGGGGTGCCGTCGTCGCAGAGGGCCACCGTCACGGTGGGCAGCGAGGCCAGCAGGGCGCCCATCAGCCGCTTTTTCGGGGCGTTGAAGGTGTCGAACTCGTCGATAAAGACGGCCCTGTCCCGCAGGAACTCCGGCAGTTCGCCCCGGGCCAGCGCGGCCTCGAGACGGGATGCGGCCAGCTCCAGCCGGTCGGAGGGGTCCATGCCTGTCCCGGCCAGCAGGGTCTCGTAGCCCTGAAAGATGAGGGCCAGTTCGCTGAGCTTGGCGCTGTCGGCGCCGCAGTCCTGCGCCAGCTCATAGAGCTGCTGGCCCGAGAGACCCGCGCTCTTGAGCTCGTCGATGGTCTCGGCGGCCATCTGGCAGAAGGCGGCCGAGCGGCGGTGGCGGTAGTAGTAATGGACGTTGTCCTGTAGTTCCTCGAGGGCGCGGCGCACCAGCACGGCACGGCCCGCATCGCTGAGGGTCTGGACGGCAGAGCCGCCTTCCGCCGACAGGATATGCTCGGCGAGGCTGGTGAAGGAAAAGCTCTCCACCAGTCCGCTCAGCGCGTCGCCCAGCTCCCGGTGGATGCGGCCCTCGGTGGACGAGGTGAACTGCTCCGGCACCAGCAGGATGCTCTTCTCCCCCGCCTCGGCCCGCGCCCGGATGCGCTGGTACAGCAGGGTAGTCTTTCCGCTGCCGGAGCCGCCTAAAAGTAGTTTTAACATAAAGACCCTCTCAGTCTCGCTTCGCTCGACAGCTCCCCCAAAGGGGGAGCCACTGGCGTGTCGGTCAGGCCCACGCCAGACGAACAAAGCACGATATTTCATAAACAGTAGTGCCTTGCTGCCCAGATTTACGGCAGCTTGACAAAAGAAATTTGTCCAGAAGCGCCTGCCCCCGTAAGCGAGGCCCTCTCTTTTGCGCCCT
>OLRN01001605.1_pt1 | contig 11549 bp, 12 predicted proteins | sample 1673001 | NCBI WGS metagenome assembly OLRN01 (sample SAMEA3136745, study PRJEB25190) | human gut metagenome | biome: human gut; feature: human-associated habitat; material: faeces | place: Austria | collected 2013 | reverse complement strand
CAAAATCGGCGGGTGCGCCCTTCGTGCGCTGCACCGGCACGGCGATGGAGATCATGCCCTGCTCGAACCGCTGGTTGTTGATGGCATAGCCGTGGCTGCGCACAAAGCGCACGTCCTCTTCCAGCTGCTCCCGGGTGGAGATGGAATAAGCGGTGCGCTTTTCAAAAATGGCCGAGTCGGCATAGGCGGCGATCTGCTCGTCGCTTAAGGTAGAGAGCAGCGCAAGCCCCGTGCTGGTCAGGTGAGGGGGGCGGCTGCTGATGGAGCGGTCCATCTCTGCCCGCAGCGAGAGGTGGGGCAGCGCCTCGTACAGCAAAATGACCCGGGAGCGGTTCTCCCAGGTGACCAGATGGGCGCTCTCGTTCACCGTTTCGGTCAGCTGGTCCAGCAGGGGCTTGACCACCGGCAGATAGGCCTTCTGCTCATACACCCGGTTGCCCAGGGTGAACAGCCGCATGCCCAAAGAATATTTGTTGTCCTCGCCGCGGCACAAAAAGCCCCGCATCTCCAGGGTGTACACCAGCCGCAGGGCGGTGGTCTTGCCCATGCCCATCTGGGCGGCGATCTCGGTCAGCGAGAGCTTGTCCGTGTTGTCGAAAAGGTTCAGAACGCACAGGGCGTTGTCCACCGATTGCAGCAGGTACTGCGCCTGCTCGCCGTTTTTCTGCATATGCACACCTTCACATTTCTTGGTCGTACTTCATTATAACATACTTTCTCCCAATGAAAATATCGTTTTGAACCCAAAGCGCCGGATTCGTGAACAGATTGCACAAACGGAAAACCGCGAAATTGTGCAAAGAATAACAAATTCCTCGTTTTTGAAAAAAACTGTTGAATTTTGTGGGTCGAGTGCTATAATAAGTTCGGATAGTGAAACATGAGTTTCGCAAAATGAAACAGGAGGGGGCACCGTGAAGAAGCTCGGGGTCATCAATCTTGGTTCCACGTCCACCAAGGTTGCCTATTTTGAGGACGAAGTATGCGTTTTTTCCGATTTCATTTCCCACCCGGCGGAGGAGATCAAACAGTTCGCCACCAACTGGGACCAGTACGATTACCGCAAAAAGCGCATCGTGGATTTTTTTGAAAGCAAAGGCGTGGACATCGCAAAACTGGATGCCTTCGTCAGCCGGGGCGGCCACACCGAACCCATCCACGGCGGCGTGTGGCGCATCAATCAGAAGATGCTGGAGGAATCCCGCAGCATGAAGTACGGCAATCACGTTTCCGACCTGGGCATGCGCATCGCCTACGACCTGGCGAAGGATGAGCACAGCGCCTACATCGTGGACAGCCCCTGCACCGACGAGTTCGAGCCGCTGGCCCGCTACTCCGGCCTGCCGGAGATGCCCCGCCAGAGCCGGTTCCATGTGCTGAACCACAAGGCCTGCGGCCGGGCCTTCTGCAAGGACCACGGCCTGGACTACGGCAAGGTCAGTCTGGTGGTGGCCCATCTGGGCGGCGGCACCTCGGTGGCGGCCCACAAGAACGGCAAGCTCATCGACGGCGACAACGGCCTGGAAGGCGACGGCGCCTTCTCCACCAACCGCACCGGCGCGCTGCCGGTGGGCGCTCTGGTGGACGCCTGCTACTCCGGCGAGTACACCCGCGAGCAGATGCACCGCAAGCTCAACGGCCTGGGCGGCATGATGGCCTATGTGAACGACAACGACGTGCTCTCGGTCTACAACAAGGGCCTTGCGGGCGATAAGCAGTGCATGGAAGTCATCGACGCCATGGTGTATCAGACCGCCAAGTCCATCGGCGCCATGGCCACCGTGCTGGACGGCAAGGTGGACGCGGTGCTGCTCACCGGCGGCATCGTACACAACGATTACATCGTGGACCAGCTGAAAAAGCGGGTGGGCTTCATCGCGCCCGTGTATGTGTATCCCGGCGAGCGGGAGATGCTCTCGCTGGGCCAGCAGACCTATTACGCGCTGATCGGCAAAGAGGAGGTTTTTGAACTGTGAAGATCACTTCGTTTGAACAGATGGAAGCCTTTGTGAAGGGCCACGCCAGCCGCAAGAAGATCGCCGTGGCCTGCGCCCACGACGACGTCACCCTGGAAGCGGTGCTGATGGCCGTGGACAAGGGCGTGGCCGACGCGGTGCTCATCGGCAAGCAGGATGAGATCGAGGCGCTGCTGCGGCAGTTCGGCAAGGACCCCGCCGCCTTCGAGATCATCGACGAGGCCGACGAGCGGGCCGCCATCGACAAGGCGGTGGCCATGGTGCGCGAGGGCACGGCGGACATCCCCATGAAGGGCCTGATGCACACCGCCACCTTCATGCGGGGCATCCTGGACAAGCAGACCGGCCTTCTGGAGCCGGGCGAGCTGCTGAGCCAGGCCTCGGTGTTCGAGGTGGAGGAGACCGGCAAGATGCTCATCATCAGCGACTGCGCCGTGAACATCGAGCCCAATGTGGACCAGAAGTGCAAGATCGTGGAGAACGCCGTGAAGGTGGCCGGGTCCCTGGGCATCGAAGAGCCCAAGATCGCCATGCTCTCGGCGCTGGAAGTGGTGAACCCGAAAATTCAGGGCACGGTGGACGCCGCCGAGGTGACCGCCCGCCTGAAGGATAAATACCAGATCGACGGCCCCTTCGCGCTGGACAACGCCGTCAGCGTGGAGGCCGCAAAGCACAAGGGCATCGACAGCCCCATCGCCGGCAGGGCGGACATCCTCATCGTGCCGGACATGTGGAGCGGAAACATCTTCACCAAGGGCCTTGTGTTCTTCGCCCATATGAAGAGCGCCGGCACCCTGAACGGCCTGCGCAGCCCGGTAGTGATGACCAGCCGCACCGACACCATCGAAAACAAGTACTACTCCATTCTCACTTCGGTGCTGGGCACCATCCAATGATTTGGCGGACCTGGACGGCAATTTCTTTCCGTACAGCAAAACATATAAAAAGGTAATTGAGGTGTAATCATGCAAACCGCAACGAAAAAAAGGAATGTGGCCATTGAACTGTGGCGTTTTCTGATCGCCTTTGCCATCGTGGGCTTCCACACCGGCTGGATCATCGCCATGAGCTGCGACGGCAGCCTGGGCTACTGGATGGAGAGCAGCAACTGGTTCTTCGGTTCCAGCGAAGTGCTGCTGATCTTCACCGTCACCGCGGGCTACTTCATGGTGGCTCACTTCAACAAGCGCAAGTCTGACGGCGTCTATATGGCCCGCAGCGCTTCCTCCCGCGCCTGGGACTACACCTGGGCCCGCATCAAGTCTCTGCTGCCCGTGCTCATCCTGGGCTACGCCCTGGGCGTCATCATCAGCACCGGCTTCTTCTATCAGGACTACACCGTGCAGCAGGTGCTGGCCATGGTGGTGAACAGCGTCTGGGAGTTCCTGGGCTTCCACGCCGCGGGCTTCCGCTCCACCGGCAACCAGTTCTTTAACCTGAACGGCACCCTGTGGTTCATCTCCGCCATGATCATCGTGGGCTACTTCATGTACTGGGCCCTGTGCAAGAACGAGGACGTGTTCTGCGGCTTCGTCGCCCCCCTGACCTTCGTCTTCCTGGGCGGCTGGTGGTGCTTCAGCGGCACCCGCGCTGCCCAGACCGCCTGGTCCACCCTGGGCCTGCAGACTGCCTCCACCAACGGCATGGGCGGCAGCGCCGGCGACACCACCGCCATGCTGGGCTTCAACAACGGCCTGCTCTACGTCATGCTTGGCATGATGGGCGGCTGCATGGTATACTACCTGGTAAAGAAGGCCTCCGAAGTCACCTTCTCCGGCGCTGCCAAGGCCGCGCTGACCCTGCTGAACATCGTGTGCAGCGTGCTGCTGCTGTGGTACACCGTCTATCAGCCCACCTACTTCATGCTGGACCGCTGGACCGTTGCCCTGCTGTGCATCGTGGTCATCACCCTGTCCCTGCTGAACAAGGACGGCCTCACCGTCGCGCTGAACAACAACGTCACCAGCAAGCTGTTTGCCTACCTGGGCGGCATCTCCCTCTATGTTTACATGCTGCACTACCCGGTGGCCATCCTGGTGCTGCGCGTCATGGGCAAGAACACCGAGGCGACCACCTACTCCTTCTGGAGCGTGTTCGTGCCCACCGTGGTCATCACCATGGTGCTGAGCGTCATCACCAAGTTCGCGATGGAAAAGACCATCCTGAAAAAGAAATAAGTCTCTCTTCTTCCTCCATAACAAAGAAGATTGCCGTGCATGGACAAAAATCGGGAAGCAGCACGTTCTGCTTCCCGATTTCCGGTTGTCCGGCACAAAGAAAGGCGGATGCTTGTGGAACCTTTCAGAATATGGCAGCTCTCGCCCCGGGTGGTGCGCATCGGCGGGCTGATGCATGAGTTCGTCTATCTGATAAAGGGCGACGAGCGGGCCGCCCTTATCGACAGCGGCTGCGGGTTCGGCAGCCTGCGCCAAGCAGTGCGCTCGCTTACCGGCCTGCCCCTTGTGGTGCTGCTCACCCATGGCCATATCGACCACGCCATGGGCGCGGGGGAGTTCGACGAGGTGTGGATGGACCGGCGGGACATCCCCGTGTTCCATGCCCACGCCCCGGAGGAGTACCGCCGCGCCATCCTGCGGGGCGCGCAGCCGCGCCTGGAGGAGCTGCCGCCCATGGTGCCCGCCGCGGACCCGGCGCGCTTTCTGCCCCTTTCGGACGGGGCGTGCTTTGATCTGGGCGGCGTGCATCTGGATGTGTTCGGGTGCCCGGGCCACACCCCCGGCACTGTGGTGGTGCTTCTGCGGGAGCTGCGCACCCTCGTCGTGGGGGACGCCTGCAGCAACTTCACCTTTCTGGCAGGGGAGGAGTGCCTGCCCATCCCCGTTTACCGGAAGAACCTTCTGCGGCTGAAAGAGCGGCTGACGGGCCGGTTCGACGTCGTGCTGGAGGCTCACGGCAGCGGCAGTCTGCCGGCGGGCATCCTGGACGGAGTGATCGAAGTGTGCGGCGATGTGCTCGCCGGCAACACCGACGACGTGCCCTGCACCTTTGCGGATGTGGAAGGGGTGCTGGCCAAGGCCCGCCGCCCCCACAGCCAGCTTCGGGCGGACGGCAAATACGGAAACATTTTTTATAAAAAGCAGCTTTGACGAAAGGAGCGATGCAGTATGAACAACAAGGTGACCGACCTGCGCAGCGCGCTGGCGCTGCTGAAAGAGATGCCCGGCCAGCTCATCGAGACCGACGTGGAGGTGGACCCCATGGCCGAACTGGCCGGGGTGTACCGCCATGTGGGCGCGGGCGGAACGGTGATGCGCCCCACCAAAGAGGGCCCCGCCATGATTTTTAACAATGTGAAGGGCCACCCCGGCGCAAAGGTGGCCATCGGCCTGCTGGCCAGCCGCAAGCGGGTGGCCGCCCTGCTGGACTGCGACGCCCGCGAGCTGGGCAAAATGATGTACCAGAGCGTTGCGAACCCGGTGCCGCCGGTGTTGGAAGAGGGCCCCGCTCCCTGCCAGGAGGTGGTGCACAAGGCCACCGACCCGGATTTTGACCTGTTCAAGCTGGTGCCCGCCCCCACCAACACCCCCGACGACGCGGGCCCCTACATCACTCTGGGCATGTGCTACGCCACCCATCCGGACACCGGCCTCAGCGACGTGACCATCCACCGGATGTGCATCCAGAGCAAGGATGAGCTGTCCATCTTCTTCACCCCCGGCGCGCGGCACATCGGCGCCATGGCCGAGCGGGCGGAGCAGCTGGGCCAGCGCCTGCCCATCTCCATCAGCATCGGCGTGGACCCCGCCATCGAGATCGGCTCCTGCTTCGAGGCCCCCACCACCCCCATGGGCTACGATGAGCTGGCGGTGGCCGGCGCGCTGCGGGGCGAGCCGGTGAAACTGTGCAAGTGCCTCACCGTCAACGAGAAGGCCATCGCCAACGCCGAATACGTCATCGAGGGCGAGGTGGTGCCCGGCGTGCGGGTGCAGGAGGACCAGAACAGCCACTCCGGCTTCGCCATGCCCGAGTTCCCCGGCTACACCGGCCCCGCCTCCTCCGACTGCTGGCTCATCAAGGTCACCGCGGTGACCACCCGCAAGGACCCCATCATGCAGACCTGCATCGGCCCCAGCGAGGAGCACGTCTCCATGGCGGGCATCCCCACCGAGGCCTCCATCTGGGGCATGGTGGACAAGGCCATGCCCGACCGGCTGCAGAACGTCTACTGCGCCTCCGCCGGCGGCGGCAAGTACATGGCGGTACTGCAGTTCAAGAAGCTGGCCCCCAGCGACGAGGGCCGCCAGCGTCAGGCGGCGCTGCTGGCCTTCTCCGCCTTCAGCGAGCTCAAGCACATCTTCCTGGTGGACGAGGATGTGGACTGCTTCGACATGAACGACGTGCTCTGGGCCATGAACACCCGCTTCCAGGGCGACGCGGACATCATCACCATCCCCGGCGTGCGCTGCCATCCCCTGGACCCCTCCAACGACCCCAGCTGCTCGAAGTCCATCCGGGACCACGGCATCGCCTGCAAGACCATCTTCGACTGCACGGTGCCCTACGACCAGAAGGCCCGGTTCGTCCGCGCCCGCTTCATGGACGTGGACCCCGCCCACTGGGTAAAGGAGTGATCGCATGAACAGGGATACCATCGTGGTGGGCGCTTCCGGCGCCAGCGGTATGCCGCTGCTCATCCAGTGCCTGAAACTCATCCGCGCAGCCGGGCAATCCTCCGTGCTCATCATGAGCGACAGCGCCGTTCTCACCCTGCGCCAGGAGACCGGCAGCACCCCGGAGGACCTGGCTCCGCTGGTGGACGCGGTCTACGGCCCCGGCGAAGTGGGCGCGCCCCCCGCCAGCGGCTCCTGGCCGGCGGCGGGCATGCTGGTGGTGCCCTGCAGCATGAAAACGGCGGCGGGCATCTGCGCCGGCTATGCCGACAACCTGCTGCTGCGCGCCGCGGACGTGACCATCAAGGAGCACCGCCCCCTGGTGCTGGCCGCCCGGGAAACGCCCATGAGCGCCATCCACCTGCGCAACCTGCACGAACTGGCCATGCTGCCCACGGTGCGCATCATCCCGCCCATGCTCACCTTCTATCACAAGCCCGATACCATCGACGAGATGGTCTATCACATCGCCGCGAAGCTGGTGGAGCCCTTCGGCGTGGAGGCAAAGGAGTACCGCAGATGGCAGGGACTGTGAAAAAACTTGAGCGGACGGCCCGCCTCTCCTTCGGGGAGCTGCGCGCCGAGGCCGTTTTGCTGGACGGCAGCTGCCACATCCTTCTGTACGGCGGCCAGTCGCCCCACATCGGCTGCACCGTGCTGGCCGAGCCCCGGCCTTCTCTTACGGGAGACGGTTCTGCCAGCGCCACCGCCTCGGTGCTGAACGTCTGCGGCCACAAGGACGAGGCCGTCTGCCGCCTGCTGGCGGAGACGGTGGCCAGCCGCACCGGGCGCGTCACCGTCTGCACCGGCGGCTTCCATCAGGACGGCATCACCCCGGAACAGATCGGGGAAGTGAGCGCTGCCGCCCGCGCTCTGGCCGAAGAGCTGGCCGAAGCCATCCGTTAAAACAAAAAAGGACCGCCCCCCGCGGGGGACGGTCCTTTTTTGCTGATTCAGTTGCTGCCGGAGGGGAAGAAGGGCCGCAGCACGGCAGCCACACTGCTGATGGGCATGGTCTGCAGCCAGATGTGGCCCGGGCCGGACACCACCGTGTTGAACAGGCCCTCGCCGCCGAAGAAGGCGTTTTTCACGCCGGGCACGGTGACGATGTCCATGGAGCAGGTGGCGTCCATGGCGGCGATGTAGCCGGTGTCCACCACCAGCGACTGGCCGGCGGCCAGCTCGTATTCCACCACATGACCGTCAAACTCGGCAAAGGCGATGCCCTGGCCGGAGAGCTTCTGCATGATGAAGCCCTCGCCGCCGAAGAAGCCGGAACCCAGCTTTTTCTGGAAAAAGACCGAGAGCTCCACGCCCGCCTCGGCTGCCAAAAATCCGCTCTTCTGCACCACCAGCTCCTTGCCGGGGCCGATCTCAAAGGCGCGGATGCTGCCCGGGAAGCTGGAGGCGAAGGCGATGAGGCCCGGCCCGCCCTGGGCGGTGTAGCGGTTCTGGAAAATGGAGTCGCCGGAGAGCATTCGGCCGAAGGCCTTTCCCAAACCGCCGTTGGTGCTGGTCTCCATTTTCATGTTGGGGGTCATCCAGCTCATGCTGCCCCGCTCGGTGATCATCGTTTCGCCCGCGGCCAGCTGGCAGGTCACCACCGGCAGCGGTTCGCCCGCGATCTGGTATTGCATCCGTCATTCCTCCTTGTATCTTACTGAGGTAGTGCCACTACCAATATAAAGGCCGCGCCCGGCCTTCGTCAAGAGGGCCGGGCGCACAAGCATTGTGTCGGTTTGTTGGTCATTCTGCCGAATCGGCGCTGTTCTTCGGCAGCGTCATGCGAAAACAATCCACCATCAAAGTGGCCCAGGCCATCAAAAACACCTCGGCGCAGATCTGCTTTGCCAGGCGGCGGCCCCGGTGTGGCATGGCAAGGCCCACCAGCACTCCCAGCGCCAGCATGCAGAATTTCAGCAGCGCAACGTCCTTCCAGTCCCAGCGGCGGATGCAGCCGTTGGCCCAGTCCAGCAGCTTTTTCATGGCGGCCTCCCTTTTGCCCTTCAAAGGCGTGTGTTATACTCTTATCATAACGCCCGCCGCCCCGTGCGGCAAGCGCAAAAAGAAAAAAGGGGAGGCAAGCGCATGAAAAACAAGCCGGAGCTCACTTCCTTCGGCCTGCATCTGCTGGCCATGGGGCTGATGCTGTGCGACCATGTCTGCCTTGCCCTCATGCCGGACCGGCTTTGGATGACCTGTGTTGGGCGGCTGGCCTTTCCCATTTTCGCCTTTCTTGTGGCGGAGGGCTTCGTCCGCACCCGCAGCCGCGCCCGCTATGCCCGGCGGCTGCTGATTTTTGCCCTCATCTCCGAAGTGCCCTTTGACCTGCTGGCGGCGGGCCGCCCGGTTTACCCCTTTCATCAGAACGTGCTCTGGACTTTCCTCATCGCCCTGGGCTGCATGCAGCTGCTGGAATGGGCCAAATCCGACCCCCGGCCCGCCGCCCGGTTCGTGCTGGGCGCGGGGGCTGTGCTGGGCGGCTTTCTGGCGGGCACGGCGTTCATGGTGGATTACTTCGGCCCCGGCGTCTGGACGGTGCTGGTGTTTTACTTTTTCCGGGGCGATGACTGGCGGCAGCGGCTGGGCCAGCTTTTGTGCCTGCTGTTTTTGAACGGCTGGCTGCTGGCGGGGCAGACTGTTTTGCCGGGAGGCCTCGCTCTGCCCATCCAGGCCTTCGCGGTGCTGGCGCTGCCCTTCATCTGGCTCTACCGGGGCCGGCAGGGCCCCCACGGGCGGACGGTGCGCTGGCTTTTCTACGGCTTTTATCCCGCCCACCTTCTGGTGCTGGCGGCGGCCGCGGCTTTTGCAAACTGACCCCCCTTGAAAATCTGAGTCAATCCTCTATACTGTGAGTCAAAGCAAATCGGTCAAAGGGAGGCGGTCAGATGAACGAGGCCTTTTACGCGCTGGAAGAGGAAAAACAGCGGGCGGTCTTCAACGCGGCCATGGAGGTGTTCTCCCGCTGGGAGTACAAGCGCGCCTCCACCGACCTCATCGCCGCCAAGGCGGGGGTGCCCAAGGGGCTGCTCTTTTACTACTTCCACAACAAGCGCGCCCTGTATCTGGAGACCTTCGCCTATGCCCAGCGGCTGGTGAGCGGGTTCATCCGGGACGCCTGTCCCGTGCAGAGCGACGACTTCTTCGACCGGCTGGCCGGCGCCTCCCGGGAAAAGATGCGCCTGATGGACCAAAGTCCCTTTCTGCTGGACTTCTGCGTCCGGGCCTACTATTCCAGCGGGGAGGAAATCTCCGACGCGCTGCGTCAGAAAATAGGCGGCGAGCTGGGCGGGCTCTACTCCACCTGGTTCGCCGGGGTGGACACCAGCCGCTTCCGGCCCGGGGCGGACCCGGCCCACATCCTGAACATGATCGCCTGGATGACCGACGGCTACATCCACGTGCGCCGGATGGAGGGCAAGCCGCTGGATATGGAAGAGATGATGGCCGAGGTGGAGCGCTGGATGCAGATGTTCCGCGAATGGTCTTATAAGGAGGAGAAACGATGAGCATGCTGGAAGTGGACCGCCTCACACGGGACTACGGCGGCGGCAAAGGGGTGTTTGACCTGACCTTCCGGGTGGGGGAAGGGGAAGTGTTCGGCTTTCTGGGGCCCAACGGGGCGGGAAAGACTACCACCATCCGCCACCTGATGGGGTTCATTCATCCCCAGGCGGGCAGCTGCCACATCGACGGCATGGACTGCTGGCGCGACCGGGCGCGCATCCAGCGGGAGCTGGGCTACATCCCCGGCGAGATCGCCTTTTTCGACGACATGACCGGCGAGGAATTCCTGCGCTTTCTGGAAAAATACCGGGGCCGGGCGGGCGCGGGCCGCAAGGCGGAGCTGCTGGAAATGTTCGAGCTTGCCCCCAAAGGCAAGATCAAAAAGATGAGCAAGGGCATGAAGCAGAAGCTGGGCATTGTGGCCGCCTTCATGCACGACCCGCGCATCCTGCTGCTGGACGAGCCCACCTCCGGCCTCGACCCGCTGATGCAGAACCGCTTCATCCAGCTGCTGGACGCAGAAAAGGCCCGGGGCAAGACCATCCTGCTCTCCAGCCACATCTTTGAAGAGGTGGAGCGCACCTGCGACCGGGTGGGCATCATCCGCGCCGGGCGGCTGGTGGCCGACGACCCGGTGGAAACGCTGCGGGGGCGGTACCTGCGCAGCTACACCGTCACGCTGGAAAGCCCGGAGCAGGCCGCCGCCTTCGCCCGGGACTTTGCCGGCGAACAGAACGGCCTTCAGGTGACGGTGCGCGCCCAGAAGAGCCTGGAGAACATCTTTCTGGAGTATTACGGGGGAGGGGAGAACCATGGAACTCACACTGTATAAGCGGGAGATGAAGGGCAGCTGGAAGCTGCTGGTCATCTTCGGGGCGGTGCTGACCATGTATGTGGCCATCATCATCTCCATGTACGAGCCGGACATGCTCAAACTGCTGGACAGCTACGCCCAGGCGATGCCGGAACTGATGGCCGCCGTGGGCATGACCGCCGGCGCGGCAGACCTGCTGTGCTTTATGATCTCCTATCTCTACGGCTTCATCCTGCTGGTGTTCCCCATGGTGTTCTGCATCCTGCGGGCGAACGGTCTGGTGGCAAAATATGTGGACCGGGGCTCCATGGCCTGCCTGCTGGCCGCGCCGGTGCGCCGCAGCGCTGTGGCCCTCACCCAGGCGGCGGTGCTCATCTCCGGCACGGTGCTGCTGGTGGGCTATGTCACGGGGCTGGAACTGGCGGTGTGCCAAAGCTCTTTCCCCGGCGAGCTGGCGGTGGGGGAGCTGCTGGCGGTGAACGCGGGCCTGCTCTGCCTGCATCTCTTCATCGGCGGGGTGTGCTTTCTGGCCTCCTGCGCCTTTTCCGACGCAAAGTACAGCGTCGCCTTCGGCGCGGGCGTGCCCGCGCTGATGTTCCTGCTGCAAATGCTGGCCAACGC
>OLRN01001600.1_pt1 | contig 11564 bp, 6 predicted proteins | sample 1673001 | NCBI WGS metagenome assembly OLRN01 (sample SAMEA3136745, study PRJEB25190) | human gut metagenome | biome: human gut; feature: human-associated habitat; material: faeces | place: Austria | collected 2013 | reverse complement strand
AACCGAATACCGATAAGATGCCACCGGCTATCGCCCCGCCAATGCCTAAACCGGCTTTCAAAGCAAAGACCACTCCGGAAAAACACAGCCCCGTGGCACGACGGTGGTTCACATATTCCATGTGATCGGCCACGTCGGCTATCATAGCCCAAAGCAATGGTACCGTAGGCGCATACGCCAGACTTTTTAAGACACCCAAGGTAAAAATCAAGCCCACATCATCCTTAGATGGAAGCATAAAAGCTGCCGTAAACAATGCTGTGAGACCTAAACAAACCATAAACGTCGATTTCTTCCCATAACGATTCGCCAGGAACTCGGAAAGTGTAATCACTCCTATCAGTTGGACAAGCGCACCAGCCATATTGAACACGGAGAGGCCAATAGAATACGATTCGGCAGGGGAAATGACCCCGTCAGCTCCCCGGGTAGCCAATAAACTGAAAGAATCCAATATTTGCATTCCCGTCCCCAATGCGGCACCGTCTTCCTTCACCAATCCAAGCCGGTCGAGAAAAGCCCCCAATGCCTGCGGGTCTACATAATGTTGAAAATAATAACACATGGCAGATCCCCACATGGCCAAAGTGATGAACACAAACAACGTCAGAATAAACATGGAACGCCATGACACATCGGCAAACAATCCCTTAATGTCATTCTTGACATCCATTTTCTGAGAGACTGGAGGTGCAATACGCTCTTTAGCCGAAAAACCGGCCACAACCAAAAAGACAAATCCCACTACCGCAAAAATCGTAATGGTAGAAAGCCATCCCTGCGCATCGTCTGCCCCCGAACCGCGTCCGAATTTATGAACCAAAGGAAGCGTAAGCCCTTGCACCACGAACTGAGCCACGGTAGCAGCTACAAAACGAATAGAAGTAATGCTCGTACGCTCCTTCATATCTCCTGTCATCACACCACCCAACGAACTGTAAGGCGTATTATTAAAAGAATAAAGAGACATAAGCAACACGTATGAAATACCGGCATACCCTGCGACCAACGCCTTGTTTTCAATCCCCGGATTGTAGAAAGCCAACACATAAAAGACCATGAACGGGAGAGCTGTCCAAATGACCCAAGGCCGGAACTTCCCCCACTTCGTTTGTGTCTTGTCCGACAAGATGCCGGCAGCCGGGTCGACAAAAGCATCCACTATCCGCGCAATCAGAAGCACGGTACCCGCTATCGCCCCTTCAAGTCCGAACACGTCGGTATAGAACTTCAACTGATAAATCATCATCATTTGAAAAACGAGATTGGCAGCGGCATCTCCCAACGAATAACCAATCTTCTCGCCTATCGGCACTTTCCCCAAAATCTTATCCATAATATTTCTTTATTTTATATTGCAAATAGCCTTTTATTATATCACCACCTTGCAAAGTAACAGATTTTACCCGAATTTCATTTTCGGTTATGTAATCTATACTTTTTAAAATGAAACATTATCGGAAAAAAACAGCAAAAAAAGTCTCTTTTTACGCTTTTGGAAGAAACATTTAAGAAAACGGTGGCAGAAAATCCCCGATACAGGGACTATTTCGTTTTTGCCGAATCCTTAAAAAATACCGTTACTTTCGTATACTGTCCTTGGCATGAATCTATGGAAATCCAGCCACCGTATACTTTCAGAATCCGCATCGACAAGCTCAGTCCGATGCCCTGTCCATGGTATTCACGAACATTACCGGCACGATAAAACGAATTAAAAATATACCTGATGTCATCTTCCGGAATACCGATACCATGATCCAGAACTTCCACCTTCACCCCGTCCTCCATACGTACCATCCGAATCTCCACATCCTTTTGGGAATACTTGCAGGCATTATCTATAATGTTCCGGAAAGCCACTCGAAGGAGATGAGAATCGGCCCGCAGTTCGCTCCCGGCACCAATTCCCGTAACATCAAACCGCACCCGTTCATACTGCCGACACAAATCCTGCAACAAAACGGCCAGTTCAACCGTCTCTGCCCCCCGGCATAGAATATCCTCGTCATGCCGCGAAAGAAACAGCAAATGTTTTATCAGCATACTGATACGTCGGCTCTCATCCGCGATGCGTCGCAAGGCCTCTTCGTATTCCTCTGCCGAACGTCGTTTCAGCAAACAAATCTCACACTCCCCCTGAATCGCCGTCAACGGATTGTTCAATTCATGCGAAGCGTTGCTGATAAAAGCCTTCTCGGCCTGAAAGGCCGTGTCCAAGTGGTCCAACATCTCATTCAACGCACGAATGAGCTCATCCCATTCATCCTTATTCCCGAAGGTCTTCAAGCGGACATTCAGATTGTTGACACGTATACGCTTCAAATCTTTCAGTAAATGCTGCAAAGGAAGGAGAATCCGGTTGGCATACACCTTTCCGATGAGGAAGACCAAGCCGCAACTCACCGCCAACAGGAGAAACGCCAACATCAATATATGTTTCTGTATGTCCTGCCCATAATGGTTGGAAGCCATCACCAGAACGACAAAGTTTCCTTCATTGTCCGGATAATAAAGAGCCGCGCCCCGCAAACGCCCATAAACGAACGTGACCGGTTCATTTTTGAAAAGCCGGGCCTGCTGATGGCGGTCGAGATACTTCGCCAAGGTGTCTGCCACAGCCGTCACGCTATCGGCATTCAGCAAGATTTCATAAGCCTGGGGCAAGAGTTCGTCATACTTCTGCTGTATTTCCCGGTAACGGGATTCGTCCACCTCATCCTTTTCCCAATACTTTTGAGCCGTCAGATAAGCCTTTTCCGAAAGATACGAATCATATACCTTATTTATATATCTCAATGTAAAGAGATAGAACACCAATACAATCAGCGCGATGGCACCGACGGTTATTACGGTATAAAATAAAGCTATCTTCGACCCTATCTTCATTCTTCCTCCTTTCCGGCTTTACTGTACCCCCATGATATACCCCATCCCGACAATCGTGCGGATAAGCTTGACCTCAAAATCACGGTCTATCTTGTTCCGGAGATAGTTCACATAAACGTCCACCACATTGGTATTCGTATCGAAATTCTTGTCCCACACGTCTTTCAAGAGTGTCAGACGAGAAAGCGCCACCCCTTGATGGGTCATGAAGTATTCCAACAGACGGTATTCCTTGACGGTGAGTTCTATCACCGTATCCCCGCGCCGTGCACGGCGGGTGTCGCAATCCAACACGAGGTCGTGGCACCAAAGTTGCCTGTCCGGACGTTCTTTTCCCCGCCTCAACAAAGCCTTGATACGTGCTTCCAGTTCTTGGAAACTGAACGGTTTCACCAGATAGTCGTCTGCCCCGGCATCCAACCCCTTTACGATATCCTCGGTCGTACCCAACGCAGTCAACATAATGACCGGCGTATGGTACCCTTCCTTCAAACGGAACTGCCGACAAACCTCAAGCCCGTCCATCTTCGGCATAATGACATCCAACACAAGCAAATCGAACACTTCTTCCTGCAACATGCCCCATGCCGTGCCTCCGTCGTGTGCCACTTGTACTTCATGCCCGAACTCCTGCAAGCCCCGCCTGACGAACGAAGCGATGTTCTGTTCGTCTTCTGCCAATAATATTTTTGCCATAATCTTCGCATCCATGGGATTTCATCTGCAAATATACGGATTTTGCATGTCACAAACTCCTTTGCTTCAGATTTCCGTTCTTATCATACAACATTTTACCATAGACAAACTCTACAATCAAAGGGAATATGAACAGGGCAAAGAAAGTGGCTCCCACCAGACCGCCGATGATGACTATGGCCAACGGGCGTTGCGACTCCGAACCGATGCCATGGCTTACGGCTGCCGGTATCAGGCCGATGGCGGCCATCGCAGCCGTCATGACCACCGGACGGACACGGGAACGCACACTTTCTTTCACGGCACACGACAACGCCAACCGTTCTTTCAGGTTATGCTTGATATCCGGAATCATAATCACGCCGTTCTGGATACAGATACCGAACAAGGCGATGAAACCGATACCGGCCGAAATCGAAAAGTTAAACCCTGTAACCCACAATGCCACAATCCCTCCTGCTGCCGCAAAAGGTACATTCAACAGTACAAGGCCGGCATCCCGAGCATTGGAGAATAAAATGAACAAGATGACGAAAATGATGGCGATACTTATCGGGACCACTTGCGACAAACGTTTCGTGGCCCGCTGCTGATTCTCGAAATCCCCAGTCCATTTCAAACTGTACCCTTCTCCTGCGCTTCGGCCACAGCCGTTCCCATATCCCGGCCACGCACCGAGAACTTCACGGCACAAAAGCGTGCATGATTGTCGCGGAAAATCAACAACGGGCCGGTAATGGTCCTTATTTCCGCCAATTCCTTGATGGGAATCATCGTCCCGTCCATTGTCGGCACGAGTATTTTTCCGATTTCTTCCTCGTCCTGCCTGAATTCCGGTTTATAACGTACCATGATGTTGAACTTGCGTTCATCTTCGTACAACAACGAAGCTGACTTTCCGCCGATGGCCATTTCAATAATGGCCTGCACATCTTCTTTGGACACCCCGTAACGTGCCAGACGCCCCTCGTCCAATTCTATACGCAACTCCGGTTGCCCGATGTTCCGGATGACTCCCAAGTCCTCAATCCCTTCGACCGTACCGAGAATCTTGTCGATTTCCATGGCAATCTTTTCCGAACGGTACAAATCCTTCCCGAATACTTTCACGGCAATGGAGCCTTTCACCCCCGAAGCCGCCTCTTCCACATTATCCGTAATGGGTTGGGAGAAATTGAAGTCAATGCCCGGATACATCGAAAGGTCTTCCTGCATCTTCTCAATCAGTTGCATCTTGTCCAATCCGCTCTCCCACTCTTTTTCGGGATAAATGTCCACGTGGAATTCGATATTATAGAATCCCGTCGCATCCGTACCGTCATTCGGTCGTCCGGTTTGGGAAAGCACCTGTTTCACTTCAGGATAAGCGGCCAGTTTAGCCCGCATCTTGTTGGCCAGTTGTACAGACTCGTTCAGCGAAATGCTCTGTGGCAGAGTGGCACGGATATAAATGGACCCTTCATTCAACTGGGGCAGAAATTCCGTCCCCAACAAAGTAAACATCCACAGACCGCCCACGGCCACGATACCGGCAATGCCGACGGACATTTTACGACGGACACGGCATTTGTCGAAGAAGGCCACGGATTTTCCGTTGATGAAACGCACAAAGAAGTTGTTCTTCTCGCGCACGTTCCGTTTCAGCAACATGGACGACATGACCGGAACCAAGGTCAACGTGAACAACAAAGCTCCCAACAAAGCGAATCCCAAGGTGTATGCCAACGGGGAGAACATCTTCCCTTCCACTTTCTGGAAAGAGAAGATAGGTATCAGCGCAGTGATAATAATGAGTTTGGAGAAAAACACGGCGCGGGCTTTCTCTTTGGCCGTCTGCCGGATAAGCCCCATTTTCGACATCAGGTTGAAAGTAGGCATCCCCACTTCTTCGGCTTTCCGGTCGAGTGCCACGAATATCCCTTCCACCATGACGACCGCCCCGTCGATAATAATACCGAAGTCTATGGCTCCCATGGAGAGCAGGTTGGCCGACATGCCCATGACCCGCAAACAAATAAAAGCAAACAGCAGAGCCAAAGGAATCACCACGGCCACGGCCACTGTCGTACGCCAATCGGCCATGAATATCAACACGATGAATGTCACCAACAAGATTCCTTCTACCAAATTGCGCGACACGGTATGGACGGCCAGATTCACCAGGTTCTCCCGGTCGTAGAACGTCACAATCTGCACGTCTTCCGGCAAGACCTCCTTGTTAATATACTCTATCTTGGCTTTCAGCGCGTCGATGACTTCGGCCGGATTCTCGCCTTTCCGCATGATGACGATGCCCTGTACCACATCATCCTCGGCCATACGCCCCACTTGCCCCAAACGGGGCAGACATGCCTCGTGAACCTCGGCCAAATGCCTGACCAACACGGGAGTGCCATGGATATTTTTCACCACGATGTTGCGCAGTTCTTCCATGTCGTTAATCAACCCGATACCCCGCACGACATACGCTTGCGAACTTTTCGTAATGACATCACCGCCCACATTGATATTGCTATTGGCTATCGCCTGATACAGCTCCAGAGACGTAATCCCGTAGTTTTTCAGTTGGTGGGGATTGACGCTTACTTCGAATGTTTTCACCTCGCCGCCGAAGCTCACGATGTCTGCTACACCGGAGACAGCCCGCAAGTTACGCTCTATCACCCAATCCTGCAAAGTCTTTAATTCGCGCACGTCCCGCTTCTCACTACGCAACGTATAACGGAAAATCTCCCCCGTCGGACCGTAAAGCGGTTGTACCTCCGGTGTCACCCCGTCCGGCAAGTCTGCATCATTCAGTAGGTTATATACTTGTTGGCGTGCCACGAAATCATCCACGTCATCTTCAAACATCACATGGAGGACCGAAAGCCCGAAAAGCGTAGTGGAACGTATATCCGTTTTGTTTTGTACCGAATTCATGGCGATTTCAATAGGAATCGTGATGAATTTCTCCACTTCCTCTGCACTCCGTCCCGGCCATTGGGTAATCACCGTCACCTTGGTATTGGTCACGTCCGGAAACGCATCGATGGGCGTATGCTTGAATGACACAATCCCCGCTATCACGGCCACGGCAGTACAGAAAAATATGAAGAACTTGTTCTTCAGCGAAAAAGCCACGATGTTATCTATGAACTTGTGCATACTCCTTCCTCCCGACTAACCTGCATTCAAAGCATTATAAACCAACAACACGTTACGGTTCAGGACGCGCTCGCCCGCCGTCAACCCGGAGGATAGGTAGCAGACCTCATCCGAGTGCAGGTACACCTCCACTTCTTTCACCGCCAAACGGTCGTCCGATGCCACCGTAACCACATAATAGTGGCCGTTCTCGAAGACCAAGGCATGCGAAGGAACACACAGCCGTTCCTTGCCCGTCCCCCGTCCGCAGACTCGGACCTGGGTAAACATGCCCGGCTTCAGCTTATAATCGCGATTGTCCAACTTCACCCTCACGCTCATGGTCTTGCTCTCCTCGTCCAACATATTATATACCTTGTCTATCTTCCCGGCAATGACATCCTCCGGATAGGCCAACGTGGTGATACGCACCGAATCGCCTTCGCCTACCTTACTGATATCGCTTTCATACACGTCTGCCATCACCCATACGTTTTCCAATCCGGAAATCGTGAACATTTCCTCACCGTCGTCCGAGCGTAACTGTTCTTCGGGATTGACATGCTTCTCCACCACGAACCCGGAAAGCGGAGCCTTGACCTGATAATTGGCCCCGCCCGACATACGGTAAATCGAAAAGACTTCAGCCAGTCTCTCCGCCTCGGCTTCGGCCTCGCCCACTTCCCTGCGGGCCTGCATGACATCCTTTTCAGAAGCCATTCCGGATGCCGCCATATCCTGCACGGAATGCAGGTTACGGCGGGCAAGAGCCAACCGATGTTGCGATTCTTTGCGTTGTTTCTCATACTCGGCCACTTCGCCGCTACGGATGACGGCCAACACGTCTCCCCGGCGCACGTAATCCCCGATTTCGGCCCGTACTTCCACGACCGTCCCTCCAAAAATAGGATAAACCTGCGCCACCTTTTCCGGATTGAAAGCCCCCCGGCCGGTCAACGTCAATTCATCCGCCACCGGCCGGTAACGGACCGTATCGACAGACACCACACGTTTCAAACTGTCCGTAAGAAACATTCCCGGCTCTTCCGTACCGGTCACCTGTGCAGAACGAGAACAAGCCCCTGCCAACACTCCTAAACTTATAAGAAAAAATATACGGTTCATGCTTTCAAAATTTAAATATCGTACGTCCTACAACCGTGTTCAAGTTCTCCATTGCCCCGAACACATCCCGCCGCAACGCATAGCATTGCAGGCAAGCTTCTTTATAACTCTGATAATAATCGATAAATTCCAACATATTGATGTTGCGCTCGTAAAAGTTTTCGTTGACGCCCTCCATAAGTTGTTCGAAATCCTGTTCCACCCGGCCGTCGAATGCCCGGTAAAGCTCTACGGTCTTCTGTAATTGATGGCAGGCCGAATAAAGTTCCGTTTCCGCCTTATCCACGGCATACTCCTCCTCCTTGCCTTGTTGCAGCAATTCCAGCTTGGCCGATTTGATTTCTCCTTGGTTACGGTTGAAAATCGGCACGGAGCATGTGATACCAATGGCAAAATAGTCGTTGATGAAATTTCCGGCACGGTCGTACATCCCTCTCACCGAAAATTCGGGAGCCGCCATCGCCCGTTGCAGTTTCACATTCGCTTCTGCCGCACGCACTTCGGCACGGGCCGCACGCACGTCCGGACGCGAATCCAACATCGTGCCCAAATCGGCAAACGAAACAGCAGACAGGTCTACCTTTTCCAATATGCTCTCGTCTAATACCAGTTCCCGGTCGTGTCTGGCCGGAGCACCCAGCAACAAATTCAACCGCCCCCTCATCTCCACCAATTGCCGTTCCGCGTCCTGCCGTTCTTTCCGCAAAGACAAAAGAAACAGTTCCAGACGCGACACTTCCATCCGGGACATGTTGCCTTTTCCCTCCTGCTCCCTTACCGCTTGCAAGAGCTTGCCTACCGAGGTTATTTCACGGTCGTACACCCTGATGGAACGCGACTGGTAATACGTATCCACAAAACTCCGGTACAATTCGCTCCGCAAAGTGCGCAACACTTCTTCAAAACGGTATCCGGCCGCTTCACGGTTGATTTCCTCCAACTTGATACGTTTACTACGCTGCCTCGCTATCGGAATCTCCTGTTCTATCTCTATCGCAGCTTCTCCCTCCTTGCCCACATCAAAATATTTCCCGTTCAAGCGGTTATATACATTCTGCTCCAACGAAATGACCGGATTGTCGAACAAACGGGCTTGTACCACCTGTGCCTGTGCCCGGTCTACATTATATCTCTGAGCCGTCAACTGCACATTATGTTCCAGAAAGCACTTTTCCGCTTCCCGCAACGAAAGCCCCGGCATGTCTTCCCCGGCATACAAAGCATCACAGACAGTAAAAGCCAGGCCGATAATCAGTAATCTCTTCATGCTTCTTTTCAATTTTTGTGCAAAAATAGAGCCTTCCAACCGGAATAACAGGTGAAAGGCATTATAAAGGACTTAGACGAAATTAGAATGCGATTAGAAACGGGCGTTTTACGCTTTAGAAAGATTGATTGTCTGTTCTTAACTTGCATATTCCGAAAATAATGCCTATCTTTACAAACAAGATAAAGAAATATACTTTCTACGATTGATTGTTTTCTCCGTACGCCCCTAATTCATTTTATCGTCCTGTCGGTACACATCTCTTTTTTGAAATGTATTTGAACATTATATCAAGATTTTCCTTATTTCTTTTTTCTAATTATTCACATTAAATTAATAAGCATGCTTATGAAAAATTATGTTATGACGGGAGCATTAAGCCTCCTTATTGTTCTGGCTTCATCATGTTCATCCGACGAGCAAAACAGTACAATAAATTCCACAAGGATGATTTCCCCAAGAATCAGCACCACTGTCGCTGACGAGTCACTCAACCAAAGCCCGCTGACGGGTGTCATTGAAGTTTATCCCTGCGTGTCAGGGAGTTCCATTTACTTTGGAAACTACATCAATGGGAGTATCACCCCGTACTATGGCTACTACCACATCACGGACGGGCATATTCTTGAAGGTGAGCACAACCGTGAGCTGCATTTGCCCATGAATACCTACAATATGGTGTATTGGGGCACACCTAAATACGAAGAGCCAATCTACGATACCCCGGCCATACACACGCCCGGCTTCAGTATCGGAGTGGACTTGTCAACGCTCTATTTCAGCCTGTGGAGCAATGGAGACGGAACCTATCGCCCTGCCTACGACTTGGTTTACGCCGTAAAAGAATCCAAAGTGGGCGAAGAGGACCTGAAAGCGTCGCTCAAACGTGCCATTGCCGGTATGAAAGTCATTGTAAAAAAGAAAGACAATGGCATCTTCAGTTCAAACATTACCCAAATGCAAGTGCGCATCGGTAACATCGCCAACCAGATTAACTTCTACACGGCCAAGCCTTCGGACATGACGAAGACCATCAAGTTCGACCTGAAACGCTCGGAAGACGGTACGGAAATGAGCAATGCCACCGTAATGGTGTTCCCCTCTTCGGAAACCCCTCCGTTGGAGTTGTGGATCACGTTGAAAGACGGCAGCGTACACAAACTGTCACGTAACCTGAATTCAACTCTATCAGCAAACACGCGTCTGACCCTTAACATCGTGATAGGAGATATTTTATCTGGGGGTAGTACCGGGGACTTCACAATCGAAAACTGGAACGAAGTTAGTGAAACCATTGAATTTCCAATGGTGGATTGAGGAGTCCCTGACTTCATTCAATGTTCCTGAATGATGCTGGAGGAAGAGACCGGCTCAAAATATACTTTTGAGTCCGGCCTCTTTTATTTTAAGACGGGCTTCCCTATATTATTTCTTCTCTTTCGCGTATTCCTTCCCCAGAGCTTTTCAAAAAGAGCTTTCATCCTTCAAAACCCACATTAACAAACTACTATATAGCACTTTACAGGATGAAGGATGAATACTCTTTTGCAAACTTCCTAGGGGAAAAGAACGCACTTCATGCTTGACTTTGCCTCTGAATTTTGGTTTTATAAGAAATAGTTTGTATCTTTATAAGTTTAACCACATACGTATTTTTGAAAAGAATCATAACAATTAAATAGCACATATATGCAGACAAAGATTTATTTATTGAACGAAGCCTCCAATATAGCCATCTGCCTATTACTGATATTGAAAGTCCTGTTTACAGAAACAATTACAGGCACATGGTTCAGTGGAGCAATCATTGCGCTAATGTGCATTGTACTCCTATCCGGTTCATATTTGCAGAAAAAAAGTCACAGACTACTGTTGTATAAATGGCATGACAAACTTTGTCTGACACCTTTCTTATGGTTTTATTATTACTTTGAAAAAGCACTTGTTATCCTCTCAGTCATTTATGTGTTGTTTGGTTATCCGGCAGGTAACCCTTTCATTACAGTTGCCGTACCTCTTGCCTGCGGTATCTATTTGGGGATGAAAATTGCCATATATCTGATAGAATACAATGTGCGCAAGTTTGTAAAATAATGGAAGCAGCCCGCCGTCTTCAACAACCAGCATTACCCGGATTTTCCTCTGCCCGATTCTTCCGGTTTTCATCTTTATCCTGTTTCTTAGCTTTAGCTTTCGGTTCCTTGTATTTAAGGATTTGCTTTAACTACCCATCAGGACGTCCCCATAAAGTAGTGTTGCACTTCTTATTTGAACTTATGGTACTTATCCATGAACCACACCGACAAATCCCCTTGCAGTGAGGCCGACAGGTTTAAAGCGTTCGGATTGTAGTAATCCGCCACCTGCCTTGCAGTAAGTTCCGGATGTTCTTGGATTAATTTCCAATAGGGATATTCAGTAAATAGTATAAAATTAGCCAACAAATTCATACACAAAGTGT
>OLRN01001599.1_pt1 | contig 11578 bp, 10 predicted proteins | sample 1673001 | NCBI WGS metagenome assembly OLRN01 (sample SAMEA3136745, study PRJEB25190) | human gut metagenome | biome: human gut; feature: human-associated habitat; material: faeces | place: Austria | collected 2013 | reverse complement strand
GCACAGGAAGGTGAAGCCGGGGGACGGGGACAGGAACTTAAGAATATACGAAAAGATGCTGGCGAACGGGCAGAAGCTGGACGCGAGACATGCGTTTTACTATGCGAGGGAGCTCAAGGACCACAGGATGTTCGAGCAGGCTGCGGAGGCATTCGAGGAATTTCTGGCCCGGCCGGACTCCTTCCCGGACCACAAGCTGCTGGAGCTGCTGTTCTTCTACGCCAATCCCCGCAGCGACACCAATCCCCTGGCCCACGAACTGATCGACCGTTTCGGCTCCCTGGCCGGGGTGCTGGACGCCGCGGAGGAGGAGCTGTGCCGGGTGCCCGGAGTGGGGCAGCACACCGCTGTCCTGCTCAAGCTGATCCCGGCGGCAGGGGCGCGCTACCTCCAGAGCCGGGCGGACCTGGGGGAGCCGGTGCGCCGGACGGAAGACGCCTACGCACTGCTGGAGCCCTACTTCTTCGGGGCCAGGAACGAGATGATCTACCTGCTTGCGCTGGATGGGAAGAACAAGCCTCTGGGGGTGCGGAAGGTGGCGGAGGGCAGCATCTGCGCCGCCAACATCAATCTGCGCCGGATTATGGAGGAGGCAGCCGCCCTCCGGGCGCCCCAGATCTATCTGGCCCACAACCACATCAGCAACCTGGCCTTCCCCTCCCCGGTGGACATCTCAACAACTCAGACTATGCGGACGGCCCTGGCGGGGGTGGGCATCGAGCTGCTGGATCACCTGGTCTTTGTGGACGGGGATATGGTGTCCATGCGGGACAGCGGGATGATGAAGTGATGCCTGGGCCCTGTCCCTCTGTGGACAGGGCCTTGACTTAGAACATTTGTTTTATTATAATAGGGCGGACGAAGAGCGGCCCGGGAGGAACAGGAGGGACGGCTATGCCCAGATTTGAAGTGGTTTCAGAATACACCCCCAGCGGGGATCAGCCGGAGGCCATCGAGGCCCTGGCCAGCGGACTGGAGATGGGGCTGGACGAGCAGACGCTGCTGGGCGTCACCGGCTCGGGCAAGACCTTCACCATGGCCAAGATCATCGAAAAGGTCCAGCGGCCCACCCTTGTGCTGGCCCACAACAAGACCCTGGCCGCCCAGCTGTGTGCCGAGTTCCGGGAGTTCTTTCCCCACAACGCGGTGGAGTACTTCGTCTCCTACTACGACTACTACCAGCCGGAGGCCTATATCCCCCACACAGACACCTTCATCGAAAAGGATTCCGCCATCAACGAGGAGATCGACCGGCTGAGGCTGTCCGCCACCGCCTCCCTGATGGAGCGGAGGGACGTGATCGTGGTCTCCTCCGTCTCCTGTATCTACGGTCTGGGCGAGCCGGAGGACTTCGCCAAGATGATGGTCTCCCTGCGGGTGGGGGCCACCCTGGAGCGGGACGAGCTGCTGAAAAAGCTGGTGGCCATCCGCTATGAACGCAACGATATTGCCTTTGACCGCAACATGTTCCGGGTCCGGGGGGACACGGTGGAGATCTGGCCCGCCTATTGGAAGGACACCGCCCTGCGGGTGGAGTTTTTCGGGGACGAGATCGACCGCATCAGCGAGATCAACGTGGTCACCGGCACCCCCATCCGCCGGCTGAACAACATCCCTATCTGGCCGGCCACCCACTATGTCACCCCCAAGGAGAAGATGGACGCCGCCGTCCAGGAGATTTACAAGGAGCTGGAGGAGCGGGTAGCCTTCTTCCAGGCCAACAACCAGCTTATTGAGGCCCAGCGCATCAAGCAGCGCACCATGTACGACGTGGAGATGATGCAGGAGCTGGGCTACTGCTCCGGCATCGAGAACTATTCCCGGGTCATTGAGGGGCGGCCCGTGGGCTCGCCCCCCCACACCCTGCTGGACTACTTCCCCAAAGACTTCGTCCTCTTCATCGACGAGAGCCACGTCACCCTGCCCCAGGTGCGGGCCATGTATAACGGGGACCGGGCCCGAAAGACCACCCTGGTGGATTACGGCTTCCGGCTCCCCTGCGCCTTTGACAACCGGCCGCTGAAATTTGAGGAATTTGAAAAGCGGCTCAACCAGGTGGTCTATGTCTCAGCCACCCCGGGGGAGTATGAGCGCACCCGCTCGGGCCAGATCGTGGAGCAGGTGATCCGGCCCACCGGGCTGCTGGACCCCAGGATCGAGGTCAGGCCGGTGGAGGGCCAGATCGACGACCTGATCGGGGAGATCAACCAGCGCACCCAGCGGAGCGAGCGGGTGCTGGTCACAACCCTGACCAAGCGGATGGCGGAGGACCTGACCGCCTACCTCCAGAACGCGGGCATCAAGGTGCGCTATATGCACCACGACATCGACACCATCGAGCGGATGGAGATCATCCGGGACCTGCGGCTGGGCACCTTCGACGTGCTGGTGGGCATCAATCTGCTCCGGGAGGGCCTGGACCTGCCCGAGGTCTCCCTGGTGGCCATCCTGGACGCGGACAAGGAGGGCTTCCTCCGGTCCGAGACTTCCCTCATCCAGACCATCGGCCGGGCCGCCCGGAACGCCGACGGCATGGTGGTGATGTACGCGGACACCATCACCCCCTCCATGCGCCGGGCCATCGACGAGACGGAGCGCCGCCGGGAGAAGCAGGACGCCTTCAACAAGGCCCACGGCATCGTCCCCAGAACGGTCATCAAGTCGGTGCGGGAGCTGCTGGAGATCTCCGCCACGTCGGAGGACGTGGCCTCCAACCAGCGCCAGGGCAGGGTCAAGGCCATGACCAGGCAGGAGAAGGCCGCCGAGATCGCCCGCCTGGAGAAGGCCATGAAAGAGGCGGCCAAGATGCTGGAGTTCGAGCTGGCGGCAACTTTGAGAGACCAGATCATCGAACTGCGGGGGAAGTGAGAAGAATTCTATGGAGCTGCTCCCGAAACGGAAGCCGAACCGTTTGACCGGATACGATTACAGCCAGCCGGGGTGTTATTTCATCACCATTTGCACAGCTGGGCGGCAGCCAATTTTGCGTAGGGGCGCACAGTGTGCGCCCGCATCGGAAATTCCGCCTCTCACAGAAATCGGGGAAATTACGGAACGGGCAATTCAAAGTATTCCAAATCATTATCCGTATGTTTTTGTGGAAAAATATGTAGTCATGCCCAATCATATCCACCTTATGTTGCGTATCGAGGGAACCGGGCGCACACTGTGCGCCCCTACTCCCGTCGGAGCGGTTCCCCGGATCATCAAAGCAATGAAAGAGACGGTCACCAAATGTGCCAGGTCTCCCGTCTGGCAAAAGGGCTATCACGACCACATCGTCCGCGGCGAGGCGGACTATCTCCGCATTTGGAACTACATCGACACGAATCCTGCCAAGTGGCGGGAGGACTGTTACTACTGCCAGAATGAGGGAGTGTAGTTACTGTGGAACACACCTATCTGCTCCGTCCCGGCCGCTGGCGGTCGGAAGGGACCTACTACGACGAGACGGGCCGCTCCTTTCCCCTGGCCGGGGAGACAGAGCTGGTCCAGGAGGGGGCGGAGCGGCATCTGGACGGCTGGATGGAGGTGTCCGGGCCCGCTCCGGTCCGATTCACGAACCGCTATGTCATCCGGGAGACGGACCGCCCCTTTACCCTGACCTGGCAGTCCTTCAACCCGGTGCTGGGCGTGCTGGAGGGTACTTTCGAGCTGGCGGGAGAGAGTATCCTGTCCCGCTATGTCTCACGGGACCGGGTGTGCTCCGGCTGTGAGGTGCTGACCCTCCAGGCGGACGGCAGCTATCACAACGCGGGCGTGTCTATGAAGAACGGACGGCGCATGTCCGCCTGGACCGCCGTGCTGAGCGAGGAGAGGGGAAGGACATAATGGCTAAGGTAAAAGAGGAAAAAACCAACGTCATGCGGGTCCTGGACCAGAAGAAGATTCCCTACACCCCCCACGCCTATCCCCACGGGGACGGCGAGGCCCCCGACGGGGTGACGGTGGCCCGCTCCCTGGGGCAGGACCCGGAGCGGGTCTTCAAGACGCTGGTGACCCGGGGGGCATCCGGGGGATACTATGTCTTTGACATCCCGGTGGCGGACACGCTGGACCTGAAAAAAGCGGCCAAGGCGGTGGGGGAGAAGTCCATCGCCATGCTCCACAGCAGGGACCTGCTCCCCCTGACCGGCTATGTCCACGGGGGCTGCTCCCCCATCGGCATGAAGAAGCAGTTCCCCACCGTCTTCCATGAGACGGCGGAGATCCTGGACACCATCATGGTCTCCGCCGGAAAGATCGGCTTCCAGGTGGAGCTGTCCCCTGCGGACCTGATCGAGCTGGTGGGCGGGAGCACGGAAGACGTGACGGTGTGAGGGAAAGGGACTGATATACGCAGACGTCCTGCAATCGGCAGGCTGTGACCGCTTTGTGAGGAGGGGATAAGATGGACCAACAGGAAAAGCCGGCCAAGTTTCTCTATCTCCCACAGGCCAAGAATGACCATTTCATCATTGGCGGGGCGGATGACCGCCCCGATGCGTCCGTACCGGGATCGGAGCCGGAGCCGGGACCTGAGGAGCCCACGGGTATCTACCCCTGCCCGTGCTGCGGGTATCTGACCTTTCTCGCCCCCAAGGAGGAGGCCATAGCCTACATCTGCCCGGTGTGCTTCTGGGAAAACGACGTGTTCGACCCGGGGGAGGACGATCCCAGCGATGAGAACCGCGGCCTGACCCTCCGACAGGGCCGGGAGAACTACCGGCGCTGGGGCGCGGTCCGCCCCGACCTGGTTGTCCACGCCCGACCGCCCAGGCCGGAGGAGCGGCCGAAAGAAATGCCGGCCTCCCGGCTTACGGCTCCTCCTGGAACTGGGACAGCTCCCGGGAGAGGGAAAGCCCCAGGCCCAGCGTGAAGGCGTGGCAGGCCTGGAAGGAGGCTAAGATCTCCATGCTGTCAGTGAGATGGAAGAGCAGATCCTGGTCGGCCTAGGAACAGGAGCGGACCTTCTCCTGGGCCTGCTCCAGCCGCTCCAGAAGCCCGTCCTCTGTGGGGGAGCGGGGCTCATAGGGGAATTTTTGGATGACCAGCTCATAGAGCAGGGAAAGTGTGTCATACATAGAGTACCACCCAAAAGTAATAATTTAATTATGACTAAATTATAGGCGAATTTAGAATTGGTGTCAAGAGGGAGATTGGCAGGATGGAAAAGATCATGCTGCCCCTGGGGCGGCGGCTGAAAGAACTGCGGAAAGAAAGAAAACTCAAACAAAAGGAAATGGCCCGGTTTTTGGAATGTACAGACCGAAATTATCAGAAAATGGAGTACGGAGAGATTAACGTTCCCGGACTGACACTGATCAAACTGGCGGACTTCTTTCAGGTCAGCCTGGACTACCTGGTGGGCCGCAGCGACGACCGGGAGCAGTAAAAAAGATCCCCGCCCCCCGCCGGGCGGGAAGAGCAGGGAAAAGCCGGGGGGCTGATCTTGGCGGGCGTGTGCCTGATCCTCTGTAGAATGAACATTCAAGCCATTTCCCAGTCAAACATTGCCCCCAGTGTCATCTGCCTGCGCATACAGGCGTTACCAAAGGAGAAACCAAAATGCACAGTCATATTTTTGTCAAGGGCGCCCGGGTGAACAACCTGAAAAACATTGATGTGGACATCCCGCGGGACAAGCTGGTGGTCCTCACCGGGCTGTCCGGTTCTGGAAAATCCTCCCTGGCCTTCGACACCATCTATGCCGAGGGACAGCGGCGGTATGTGGAGTCCCTCAGCTCCTACGCCCGCATGTTCCTGGGCCAGATGGAGAAGCCCGACGTGGACTATATCGACGGGCTCTCACCCGCCATCTCCATCGACCAGAAGACCACCAGCAAGAACCCCCGGTCCACCGTGGGCACGGTGACGGAGATCTACGACTACCTCCGCCTGCTGTGGGCCCGGGTGGGCACCCCCCACTGCCCCATCTGCGGCAAGGAGATCAAACAGCAGACCATCGACCAGATCATCGATCAGGTGATGGCGCTGCCCGAGGCCACCCGCATCCAGATCATGGCCCCGGTGATCCGGGGCAAGAAGGGGGAGCACGCCAAGATCTTCGAGGATGCCCGCAAGTCGGGCTACGTCCGCTGCCGGGTGGATGGCATCGCCTATGATCTCAGCGAGGAGATCAAGCTGGAAAAGAACAAGAAGCACGACATTGAGATCGTGGTGGACCGTCTGGTGATCCGGGAGGACATCGCCCGCCGTCTTACAGATTCGGTGGAGACCGCCGCCTCCCTGGCGGGGGGGCTGGTGATTGTCAACGTGGTGGGGGAGGACCGGGATATCCTGTTTTCCCAGAACTACGCCTGCGAGGACTGCGGCGTCTCCATCGAGGAGCTCACCCCCCGCATGTTCTCCTTCAACAACCCCTTCGGCGCCTGCCCCACCTGCACCGGCCTGGGCAGCCAGATGAAGATCGACCCGGAGCGCATCATCCCCAATAAAAACCTGTCCATCATTGAGGGGGCCATTACCGCCTCCGGCTGGAGCAGCATCAAGTCGGACGGCATCTCCCGGATGTACTTTGACGCCCTGGCCAAGCGGTACAAATTCAAGCTGAACACCCCGGTGAAGGACCTGCCCCCGGAGGCGCTGGACGCCATCCTCTACGGCACCAACGGGGAGAAGCTGACCCTCTACTACGACCAGCCCCGGGGGAAGGGGACCCTGTATCAGGCGTTTGAGGGCATCGTCAACAACCTGGAGCGCCGCTTTCGCGAGACCTCCTCCTCCTGGGTGAAGGAGGAGATTGAAAGCTACATGAGCGCCGTCCCCTGCGACGAGTGCCACGGCCAGCGGCTTTCCAAGGAGAGCCTGGCGGTGACGGTGGGGGGCATCAACATCAGCGCCTTTTGCGACAAGTCCGTCACCGAGGCCCTGGAGTTTGTGGACGGCCTGGAGCTGAACGACCGGGAAAAAATGATTGCCGCCCCCATTTTAAAGGAGATTAAATCCCGGCTGGGCTTTTTGCAAAGCGTGGGGCTGGAGTACCTCACCTTGTCCCGGGCCTCGGGCACCTTGTCCGGCGGGGAGAGCCAGCGCATCCGCCTGGCCACCCAGATCGGCTCCTCCCTGATGGGGGTGCTGTATATCCTGGACGAGCCCTCCATCGGCCTGCACCAGCGGGACAACGACAAGCTCATCGCCACCCTCAAACGCCTGCGCGATTTGGGCAACACCCTCATCGTGGTGGAGCACGACGAGGATACCATGCGTCAGGCGGACTACATCGTGGACGTGGGCCCCGGCGCGGGCGTCCACGGCGGCGAGATCGTGGCCGCCGGCACGGTGGAGGACATCTGCGCCGCCCCCCGCAGCATCACCGGCGATTACCTCTCCGGGCGCAAGAAGATCGTGGTGCCCGCCACCCGGCGCAAGGGCACCGGCAACAAGCTGCGCATCGTGGGCGCGGCGGAAAACAACCTGCGCAATATCAATGTGGACATTCCCCTGGGGCGGATGGTCTGCGTCACCGGCGTGTCCGGCTCGGGCAAATCCAGCCTTATCAACGAGGTGTTCTACAAAGCCCTGGCCATGGAGCTGAACGGCGCCAAGCGCCGCCCCGGCAAGTTCAAGGCCATCGAGGGCCTGGAGTATGTGGACAAGGTCATCGGCATCGACCAGGCCCCCATCGGGCGCACCCCCCGCTCCAACCCCGCCACCTACACCGGCGTGTTCACCGACATCCGCAATGTCTTTGCCCAGACCCAGGACGCCAAGATGCGGGGCTACGGTCCCGGCCGGTTCAGCTTCAACGTGAAGGGCGGCCGGTGCGAAGCCTGCGAGGGCGACGGCATTGTGCAGATCGAGATGCACTTTTTGCCGGACATCTTCGTGCCCTGCGAGGTGTGCAAGGGCGCGCGCTACAACCGGGAGACGCTGGAGGTCAAGTACAAGGGCAAGAGCATCGCGGACGTGCTGAACATGACGGTGGAGGAGGCCTGCACCTTCTTTGCCAACGTGCCCAAGATCGCCCGCAAGCTGCAAACCTTGATGGACGTGGGCCTTGGTTACATCACCCTGGGCCAGAGCGCCACCACCCTGTCCGGCGGTGAGGCCCAGCGCGTCAAGCTGGCGCTGGAACTGGCCCGCCGGGAGACCGGGCGCACCGTTTATGTGCTGGACGAGCCCAGCACCGGCCTGCATGTGGCGGACGTCCACAAGCTCATCGGCGTGCTGGACCGACTGGTGGAAGGCGGCAACACGGTGGTCATCATCGAGCACAACCTGGACATCATCAAGCGCGCGGACTATATCATCGACCTGGGCCCCGAGGGCGGCAGTGAGGGCGGCACCATCGTGGCCACCGGCACCCCGGAGGAAGTGGCGGAAAACCCCGCCTCCTACACCGGGCGCTACCTCAAGCCCATCCTGGAGCGGGACAGGGAGTGAGCGGCACACTTCGCTCTTGTGCGAAACCGCAAAATATAGTATACTGAATCAGTATATCGGCGCGTTTGCCACAAGCAGGGGTGCCGGTCCGTAAAAACAACACCCAAGCGGAGGGAAACGACCCATTGGAGATCCTTCATTTTGAACACAACGAACAGGCGGCGCAGCTCATCGCCTCGTTCTACGACACCCCGCCTCTGGCCTATATCCACTCCTTCGGCTGCCAGCAGAACGTCAACGACGGCGAGAAGATCAAGGGCGTGCTGGCGGATGTGGGTTTCGGCCTGTGCGACGCGCCCGAGCAGGCGGACCTCATCCTCTTCAACACCTGCGCCGTGCGCGAGCACGCCGAGCAGCGGGTGTTCGGCAACGTGGGTGCGCTGAAGAGCCTCAAGGAGAAAAAGCCCCGGCTCATCATCGGCCTGTGCGGCTGCATGGCCCAGCAGCCCACCGTGGTGGACAAGCTGCGCCAGAGCTACCCCTTTGTGGACCTGGTGTTCGGCGTGAACGCCATCGACACCCTGCCCCAGCTGTTGGTGCAAAAGCTCACCGGCGGCAAAAAGCGCCTTTTGCAGACCCCGGTGGAGCGGGCGGACATCGTGGAAGAGGTGCCCATCCGCCGCGATTCTGACTTCCGGGCCTGGCTGCCAATCATGTACGGCTGCGACAACTTCTGCACCTACTGCATCGTGCCCTATGTGCGCGGCAGAGAGCGCAGCCGCCGCCCCGAGGACATTCTGGCGGAGTTCCGCCAGCTGGTGGAGGCGGGTTACAAAGAGATCACCCTGCTGGGCCAGAACGTGAACAGCTACGGCAAAGGCCTGGAACCCCGGGTGGACTTCGCCGACCTGCTGACCATGCTCTGCCAGGTGCCGGGGGACTATCACCTGCGCTTCATGACCAGCCACCCCAAGGACGCCAGCCGCAAACTCATCGACGTCATCGCCGCCGAAGAGCGCATCTGCAACCACCTGCACCTGCCGGTGCAGAGCGGCAGCGACCGCATCCTGAAAGAGATGAACCGGCACTACACGGTGCAGCAGTATCTGGAGCTCATCGACTACGCCAAAGCAAAAATCCCCGACGCGACCTTCTCCAGCGACATCATCGTGGGCTTCCCCGGCGAGACCGAGGAGGACTTTGAGGCCACGCTGGAACTCATCCGGAAGGTGCAGTACATGCAGCTGTTCACCTTCATCTACTCCAAGCGCACCGGCACCAAAGCCGCTTCCATGCCCGATCCGGTGACCCACAAGGAAAAGACCGAGCGCATGGCCCGCCTTCTGGCGGTGCAGGAGAAAATTGCCCACGCCGAGACTGCGGCGCTGGTGGGCGGCACCCAGCGGGTGCTGGTGGAAGGCCACAGCCGCACCCCCGGCACCCTGGCCGGACGGCTGACCAACAACCTTGTGGTGGAATTCGCGGGCGATGAAGCCCTCATCGGGCAGTATGCCCGGGTCCATTTCACCGACAGCAAAGGCACCATTCTCAAAGGTGAACTTGTGTAAAACAAAAATACTTTACAGATAAAAAGGAGAACTACCATGGACGTGATCGACCTTTTCAAGAAAGCCGCTGCCGCTCTTCAGACCGACGAGCGCTATCTGGCCCTGGCCGCGGCCCGCAAGGCCAACGATGAAGACGAGGCCCTGCAGGACATGATCGGCGAGTTCAACCTGGCCCGGATGGACCTGAACAACGAAATTTCCAAGGACGAGCGGGACGACGCCCGCGTGGCCGCTCTGAACGCCAAGGTCAATGACCTCTACGGCAAGATCATGGCCAGCGAGGGCATGGTGGCCTACAACGCTGCCAAGGCGGACGCCGAGGCCCTCATCAGCCACATCGACGCCATCATCAACACCGCCATGAACGGCGGCGACCCCATGACCGTGCAGGAACCCAGCGAATCCTGCACCGGCAGCTGCTCCACCTGCGGAGGCTGCCACTAACAGGTAAAATGAGAACGCGGCTGCAAATCGCAGGCCGCGTTTTCCTTCCATTCGCAGTTACTTACTGCAAACCGACGGAAAGAAGCAAAGCGGCATAGCCCGCAGGAAAGGTGAACGATTATGGCAGAACTGTCGCCCATGATGCAGCAGTATATGGACATCAAGAAGCAGTATAAGGACGAGATCCTGTTTTACCGCATCGGCGATTTTTACGAGATGTTCTTCGACGATGCCGTCACGGCGTCCCGGGAGCTGGATCTTACCCTTACCGGCAAACAGTGCGGCCTTGCGGAGCGCGCCCCCATGTGCGGCGTGCCCTTCCACAGCTACGAGGGCTATGTGGCGCGCCTGATTGCCAAGGGCTATAAGGTGGCCATCTGCGAGCAGGTGGAGGATCCCGCCAAGGCCAAGGGGCTTGTCAAGCGGGACATCATCCGTGTGGTCACCCCCGGTACGGTCATTGAAAGCAGCATGCTGCAGGACGACCGTAACAACTACATTGCCAGCCTGTACCTCAAGGGCAAAAAGGCGGGCCTGTGCTTTGCGGACGTTTCCACCGGTACGGCACATATCACCGAACTGACGGCGGATAAGATCGCCCCGGCGGTCATTACGGAGCTGTGCCGCTACCACCCCAGCGAGGTGCTGCTGAACCCCGGCCTGCTGGACTGCCGCGAGGTGACCGCCTACATCAAAAAGAACATGAGCTGCTCGGTGGAACTGGTCGAGGACGAGCGCTATGCGCCGGGGCTGATGGCGTCTGCGCTGGAGGAGCAGTTTGGCCGCGACTGGCCGCAGACCACCGGCATAGCCGCCGAGGGCCTTGTGCGCTTTGCTATGGCCGCACTGCTGGAATACCTGCACGATACCCAGATCAAGGGCGTGGAGCGGTTAAAGACGGTCATTACTTACAACGAAGCCCAGTTCATGCGGCTTTCGCCGGTCACTCGGGCAAACCTTGAGCTGACCGAGACCCTGCGCGGGCGCGAAAAGCGCGGTACCCTGCTGTGGGTGCTGGATAAGACCAGCACCGCCATGGGCAAGCGGATGCTGCGCAGCTGGATCGAGCAGCCGCTTATTTCCAGCCAGCTCATCAACCACCGCCTGAACGCTGTGGAGGCGCTGGTGCGCCAGACCATGGTGCGCGGCGACCTGACCGAAGAACTGCACTACATTGCGGATCTGGAGCGCCTGATGACCCGCACGGTTTACGGCTCTGCCACCCCCAAGGAGATCTACAC
>OLRN01001598.1_pt1 | contig 11585 bp, 7 predicted proteins | sample 1673001 | NCBI WGS metagenome assembly OLRN01 (sample SAMEA3136745, study PRJEB25190) | human gut metagenome | biome: human gut; feature: human-associated habitat; material: faeces | place: Austria | collected 2013 | reverse complement strand
GTACAGTGTTTCTGTAAAAGGGGGCAAAACCATCCTAGTGTTCTCTTACATCGGTTATATCTCCCAAGAGATTCCGGTTGGGAATCAGAAAACGCTCAACGTGACGATGAAAGAAGACACGGAAGAGCTGGAAGAAGTGGTTGTGATCGGTTACGGCACGGCCAAGAAGAAGGACTTGACGGGGGCGATCTCGCGTGTGAAAGCGGAGAAGATGGAGGTTGAAGCGCCTCGTTCAGTTCAAGATTTGTTACGTGCTAGTGCTGCCGGTTTATCAATTTCAATGTCGACTGATGCTGCTGGCACAGCTGATCTGCAAGTTCGTGGTAAGAACTCTTTGAAAGCAGGTTCTTCACCTTTGCTGGTTCTTGACGGTGTGATCTATGATGGTTCGTTGCAGGACATCAACCCGATGGATATTGAAAGTATCGATGTTTTGAAAGATGCCAGTTCGGTTGCTGTTTATGGTGCCAAGGCTGCTAATGGTGTAGTAGCCATTACAACTAAAAAAGGTAAAACGGGTAAGCCGGTTATTTCATTTAATGCTAATGTTGGTATGGTAAGCAATGCTCGTTTACCTAAAACAGTAGATGGTGCCGGTTTTATCAAATTCAGACAGGAATATGGTGAAAGTTTGATGACTGAAGCCGAAATGGTTGCACAGCCGGGAAAGTTTGCTGATCCGAGAAATTTAGCAGCAGCAGGCATAGATCCGTTGGCTTGGTATAATTATGACCAACAGACACCTGTTTCTGCATTGCCTGATGAAAAAACTATGATTAATAAATGGTTGACCCGTTTGAATTTTAAAACGATTGAAATCGAAAACTATTTGAATGGAGTGGAGACTGATTGGGATGATATTGTTTATCAGACTGGTCTACAACAGGATTATACGGTCAGCCTTTCCAATCGTAAAGAAGATTTCAGTTATTATTGGTCAATGGGATATGCTGATAGAGAAGGTGTAAAAGTGGGAGATCGTTATCGTAATTTGCGTACCCGTTTGAACTTGGAATCCAAAGTGACTTCTTTCTTGACAGTGGGTTTGAACGCTCAGTTCGCGACTCGCTTAGGTGGTTATTTGGCTGCTGATGTGGAGCAGCGCGAACATAACTCACCATTTACCACAAATGATATTGATATTCTTGACAGTCCTTATCGTATGTATCCGTCTGGAGATAATAATACAAAGAATCCGTTCTTCGATAACTTGTATCGTGACAGACGTGACATTCACCATGATTTGAATGCCAATCTGTATGCAATCGTAAAACTTCCGTTTGGATTCGAATATCAGATGAACTTTACGCCTCGTTATCACTGGTATGAATATATGAATCATGAGTCAGCAGAACATCCGGAATGGGCTGGAGATGGAGGTCGTTCAGAGCGTAAAAATGAAAAAACATTTAATTGGCAGGTTGATAATATTCTTCGTTGGAAGAAAGAATTCGGTGAAGATCATCGAGTTGAAGCCACTTTTTTGCAGAATGCCGAAAAAGGTCAATGGTGGAAAACCGTAGCCCAGAATAAACTTTATTCTCCGAGTGACATATTAGGCTTTCATAATATTGGTGCCGGTACTGCTCCTTCCGTTTCTAGCGAAGATACATATAAAACCGGAGATGCTTTGATGGGACGTCTGTTTTACTCATTCAAGGACAAGTATATGCTGACTGCTTCTGTGCGTCGTGACGGTTATTCTGCATTCGGGAGTATGAATCCGCATGCTGTATTTCCGGCTGTTGCTTTGGGTTGGGTATTCACGTCCGAAAAATTCATGGAAAAAACTTCTGATTGGTTGAATTATGGTAAACTGCGTTTTTCTTGGGGACAGAACGGTAACCGTGATATTGGCCAATATGAAGCATTGGCACAATTGAATTCCGGTGCTTATACTTATGTTGATCCAAACGGAAATGTATATCTGACATCTCAGGTATATATCAATCGTATGCCGAACAGTTCGTTAAAATGGGAGCGTACGGCTTCTTACAATATAGGTTTGGACTTCTCTTTGTTTGGTGATAAATTGAGTGGTAGTATGGAAACTTATATGGCTGAATCAAACGATTTGCTGGTTAACCGTTCACTACCTTCCATCTTGGGATATGCAAGTGTAATGGCCAATTTAGGAGCTTTGACAAATCGAGGTTTTGAGCTTTCGTTAAACGCCAATTTGATCAATCGTGACAATTTTTCATGGAATTCGACCGGAACGTTCTCTTTTAATCGTCGTAAGATCAAGCATCTTTACGGTGATGTCGAGGAAGTGAAGGATGAAGCGGGTAACGTAATCGGATATAAAGAAGCCGATGATTATGAAAACCAGTGGTTTATAGGCCATGATACAGAGCAGATTTGGGATTACGAACGTGATGGTGTTTGGCAGTTAGGAGAAGAGGAGGAAGCTTCTAAGTACGGAAACAAACCTGGAGACTTTAAATATGTCGACCAAAATGGAGACGGAGTTTTGGATACGAAAGATAAAACTTTTCAAGGTTATAAAACTCCCCGCTATGTGTGGTCTTGGCGTAATGAATTTGTATTCTTCAAGAATTTGAGCCTTTCATTTATGATGTATTCGCATATAGGGCAATATGGTACGTTCAACCGGGCTGCTAATACAGGGGGGATGTATGACCGTTACACGATTGTCGATATTCCACGTTGGACCAAAGACAACCCGACGGATGACTATGCACGTATTGGTTCTACCAATAAAGGAAACAATTATGTGAAGAAAACATTTGTCCGTATGGAGAATATTACGCTTTCATATAGTGTGCCTAATAATCTGCTGAAAAAGTTTTCTGTGCAAAATATGCGTTTCTCTTTGGCCGTCCGCAATCCGTTTGTGATTACCGGTTGGGATTTTGGTGATCCGGAAGGTGGTGATACAACTTTGCGCACTGTGAATTTTGGTGTGAACTTTACTTTGTAATTAAATTGATAAACGTAGAAGAATATGAATAAGAAAAAGTGTATGATTTTGGCGCTGGCAGTCCTTCCAATGTTAAATTCATGTAGTGATTGGTTGGATCCGAAGCCCCTTTCTTTCTATTCACCTGAAAATACATATGTGGATGCTGCTGGACTTTATGCAGCTTTGACAGCCTGTGAACGTAATATGCGCCATGAGTTTTTTGGTGATGGTGCTCCGATTTTGACGGAAATGTATTTGACCGATATCGCAGTCCATGGAAAAACAGATGAAAGTGGTTCTTTGGTTGATTTGGATAACGAAATGTTACCTTCCCGTACGAAAAACGACATGAAAGGTAAAAACAAATGGTATTGGGAAGAGGGATTCAAAGGAATCAAATATGCTAATATAGCCATTAGTCGTTTGGATGGTGCCGAGTATAAAGATGAAGCAGAGAGGAATGCTGTGTTGGGAGCCGCCTATTTTCAGAGAGCTTATCGCTACTATAAGTTGACGCATCAATTTGGCGATGTCCCTTATTTGGACAAAGAAATCACCGAGCCGAAGTTGGACTTCTATAGCTACGATCGGTGGAGCATCTTGGAGCAATGTAAGAAAGATTTGGAGTTCGCCTATCAATGGGTTCCAGAGGTTCAACCTCGCGGACGAGCTAATAAGGATGCTTGTGGCGTTTTGCTAATGAAGATATGCATGGCTGTTGGTGATTTTGATAGAGCCATAGCGGTTGGGAAAGAAGTAGTCGGGCGTCATCCGTTGATGACAGGGCGTTTCACGGGCAACCAGACGAAGCCGAACACCAATTTAATGCATGACTTGCACAGTGTGGAGGCAAAAATTGATATGAGTAACACCGAGGGTATCATGTATGTGGTCGCTCATCCTACAACAACACCGCTGGATAAGGATAACCGTATCTATACAATGCGTAATGCATTGCCATATTGGGCGAAGGGGGGAGCGATTAAGACACCGGACGGAAAGACGGGTACAGCTATTGCACCAGATGAAGCTGATAAAAATACAGAAATTGATAATGATACGAAATATGGACGTGGTATCGGTACGTGCCGTCCGACGAACTATTATCAGTATGAAATCTGGGGGGAAAAAGAGAAAAACGATTTGCGCGGTCCTTTCAACCACGATAGCTGGAGACGGATGGAAGATTTGCGTTACAACGACCCTGGATTGAAAAAAACAAACAATCCCTATTACGGTCAAAATTTGATTCGTCCTGTCGATTTGTCTGTTGCCGATTCGATCCGTTGCTGGTATATGTGGCCGCATTACAAAGTGTTTGTTCCGGATCCTACGAAGACGCAGGATCTTCAGGGAGGTGAAACACCGTGGTATGTCTATCGTTCTGCCGAAGTCTATCTGATGATGGCGGAATGTTATTATTGGAAAGGTGATGCGACTAACGAAGCAGCTATGTTAAACGTGGTTCGTGCACGTGCGGGCGCTGAACCGCTGAGTGGAAATATCGGTATTGCCGAAGTGTTGGCCGAACGTGCCCGTGAATTGTATTACGAAGAGAACCGTCATGTTGAACTTGTTCGTATTTCCTACTTGTATGCTAAAACCGGAAAACCCTGTGAAGCATTGGGTGGACGTGTCTATAAGTTGGATAATTTCTCAGGACCGGGTGGTGTCGGAACGAACTGCAAAGATGCCGGCGTAAACTTCTATTTCGACTGGGTGATGGTTCATAACAACTTCTTCAACAAAGGAGTTAAAATTCCGAACGGCGAATATCGCATGAGTGTGCATCACGTCTTGTGGCCGGTTCCCGAAACAGCTATTACCAGCAATACTGGTGGCGTGATCAATCAGAATATAGGTTATCCGGGGGCAGAAGATAATCTGGAACCGCTGAAAGTCGAGCCTGTTGATCCGGCTATTTAAGAATAACGGAAAACGCGCACAATAACAACACCGCGTAAACGAGACGCATTCCCGCGGAGGCCTCAGGGCCTCCCACGGGGTGCGTCTTTCTTGTATTCTTTCGCTGCGTCGAACGAAGGACAGGCCTTTTGGGGGTTCAAGTCGCGGTGTCCTACGGTGAGAGCTGCCGGGAAGTGGCGGCCCAGCTCTTGTAACAACTGCGTGAGGGCAGCCTTCTGGGCAGGCGTGCGAGTGTCTCGCGGGAGGCCTTTGCCGTCCAGTCCCCCTTCGTAGCAGATGCCGATGCTGTGGCGGTTGTGACCGAAGCAGTGCGCCCCCTCCAGGGAGAGCGGCCGGCCGGGATGTACCCGGCCGTCGCGTGTGATGTAGTAATGGTAGCCGATGTCGCGGAAGTGCCGGCCGTCGATATGGTCCCGGCGGCAATCCTCGAACGAGTAAGGCTGCCCGCAGCGCGTGGCGCTGCAATGGATGATGAATAGTGTGATGCGTCTCATGTGCGGCTCTCCCTGTCCTTTATATGCAGGCCGTAACGCCGAAGGCACTACCGATGGCCGTAGCCACGACGATGATTACTTTGAGGATGATCCCCCAGACGGATTTCTTTTCGTTCTTTTCTTCCATGAAATTGTGGATTATGAGATTTATGAATTATGATTTATGAGAAGTTTTTGACACATGACTTTGTTTGTGTCTCTCTTGGCTTCTCTTGTCGATTGCTTAAAGTTCTCCCGGCCGTTCCTCCTCGCCGCCACCGCCGGTATTGCCACCTTCGATGTCGTAAGGTGAAAGCTCCTTGAGCTGCGCTTCGAGTTTCAGCTGGTTGATGGCGAGGGTTCCGGTGGCGCGGCATTTGAGGCGCAGCCCGACCACGTTGGTAGTGACCGACCAGTCTTTCGACGTGTCGGCAGGTTTCCCGCGGATCCCCACGCCGAAGATCGCGAGGTCGTCCAGTTTCACGTTCTTGCCGTCGAGCAGCAACTCCTTGATGCAGGAGGTCATGTCCTTGAGGACCCCGTGGATCGCGCCTTGCGAATACGGCGTGTTGTGCTTGGCCATGTGTTCGGCCAAAGCGCGCGTGTCGAGCGTCTCGTCTGCCACCGCCCTTGCCAGCCACTTGCCGCTGAGCGGGGTGGACTTGGTCTGGTTCTGATACTTCTTGTAACGAATCATGTCTGTTTGATTTTAAAGTTGATAATTAGGATGAAAAACCGATACCGTTCCGGTGAAGCTGCCCTGCCTTTCTTCCCTTTCCGGTACAACAAAGATAACACCCTCATCTTGTGCCGTTGCGCGTAAGGGGGAGTTGTGGGGAGTTCTGCCGGAAAGATGCGTGTTATAGGGGGAAAACGGGGTGTGGAAGGTGCGCATTGTAGGGTAAAATGAGAGGTGAAAAGTTGCGTGTTATATTTTTTAAGACTAATTTATTCCGGCTTATATGGTGTTCTATTATAGAAAAACTATATTTTTTATCACCTGAAACAGCTTGAAATTCATTGTTTTTTCGTATATTCGTAGAAATAAATCAAACAAGGAAGACATGGAAAAACAGACTGATTTCCGCATCCGCAGCTACGGTCGTACGGAGCTGGCACAACTCTACAACCCCTGCCTGACCCCCAAGGCCGCCTACCGGAAGCTGGTCGGGTGGATCGACCATTATCCCGGCCTCGCCGTCCGCCTTGCCGAGCTTGGCAAGCTGCCCGGTTCGCGTTCCTACACCCCTGCCCAGGTGCGGGAGATCGTCGAGGCGCTCGGCGAACCGTAACTCATAGCTTTAGGGGGGCTAAGGCTATGGGTTAGGGGGGCTAAAGCATAGCTTTTCTGTTACTTTCGGCTTGATCCGAAAGTAACCAAAGGATCAAGGCCGAACCTGCTTCGCTACTCCGTTCCCTTCGTTCGCTGTCGCGTCTGAAACTCGCTTCGCTCAGACAGCAGACGCTCCGGGCGCTCACTACGGTTTCTGCGCTTAACGCTCACCGGCTTAGGCCGGAAATAGAGCCTGACGGCTCTTCGGGGATTGCCGATGCTACCTGCTCCTTTGCGATCCCACATTTGATGTGGGAACAGGCTTGTCCCCCGTGCTTGACACGGGGCTGCAGAAGAACTGTCGGTTAAGCCTTGATCTTTTGGTTACTTTTGGATCAAGCCAAAAGTAACGGATAAATCATTTATTCTATAATCTTTACTACTAACGCCGTTTTGTCCTCGTTCCAACCTTCCAGTATGACCTGCCGGGTTTCGTTGACCAACGAGTGGTCGTACGGGATCTCCACCTTGATATAATTCTCCGTGAAGCCGTGCATCATGCCTCCTTTGCGTGTTTGTTCAAACAAGACATTCGCCTTTTGGCCGATATGCGCTTCGTAGAAAGCATGGAGCTTACGGTCGGATATGTCCAGCAATTGCTGGCTGCGGGCATGCTTGGTTTTCGGGTCGACGACGTGGTCGATCTTGAGTGCCTGCGTACCCGGCCGTTCCGAATAGCTGAACACGTGCAGCTGGCTGATGTCCAAGCTTTCGATAAAGGTGCGGGCCTCCTCGAAACAGGTATCCGTTTCACCCCGCGTACCGACGATCACATCGACGCCGATAAAGGCGTGCGGCATGACCTCTTTGATCTTTTCGATCTTATGCCGGAACAGGGTCGTGTCGTAACGGCGGCGCATCAGTTTCAGCACCTCGTCGCTTCCGCTCTGTAACGGAATATGAAAATGAGGAGCGAAACGTCTGCTGCATGCCACGAAATCGATCGCCTCGTCCGTGATCAGGTTCGGTTCGATGGAGGAGATACGGTAGCGTACGATCCCTTCCACCTTGTCGAGGGCGCGGATCAGGTCGATAAACGTTTCCCCGGTGCTCTTCCCGAAGTCGCCGATGTTGACGCCTGTCAGCACGATCTCTTTTCCCCCGTTTGAGGCGACCTCTTCGGCCTGCTTCACCATGCTGGCGATCGTCCCGTTGCGACTGCGTCCGCGGGCAAAGGGGATCGTGCAGTAGGAACAGAAATAATCGCATCCGTCCTGCACTTTCAGGAAATGGCGCGTACGGTCGTCTGCCGAGCAGGAAGGGGAGAAGGTACGGATATCTTTCGTCCGGGAAGCGATTATGGCGCCTCCCTCTTCTCTCTTTTTCAGATCGTCCAGATACATTAACAAATCCAGCTTCTGCTCAGCTCCCAAGACAAGGTCGACTCCTTCGATATGGGAAACCTCTTCCGGCTTTAACTGGGCGTAGCAACCGGTCACGACGATGAACGCCCCTGGGTGCTGTTTGCCGATCCGGCGGATCGCCTGGCGGCATTTCTTGTCGGCAAGTTCTGTCACGGAGCAGGTGTTGACAACGCAAATATCGGCCTTTTCACCCGGACGTGCTTTGCGTACGCCCTGTTCGGCAAGGACTTTCCCTATGGTCGAAGTTTCGGCGAAATTCAGCTTGCATCCTAAGGTATAGTATGCGGCTATCTTGTTCTCAAAAACAGTCTTATCAATCATTGTCTTTTAATTATCGCGCAAATTTACAGAAAATGTTTGGAGATAGTATATTCTTATCGTTTATTGTGGAACCGGTAACCTATCCCTAACATCAGGTTGTTGGGGTCTTTGAATTTGCTCAACTGGTATCCCACGTGCAGGAACAGGTTGCGTGTGACAGATGTTTTCAGTGCCAGGATTTGGTACATCCCTTGCGTATCGGTGCATTTGTGGTAAACATTGTAGCCTATGCCTACATTGATCGTGAAGATCGGCATGACCAGTTCGCCCCGTACGGATAGCCCGACTGCCAATTGTTCTTTGAATGGCGGACGGTAAAACCTGTGCTCGGCCTGGTCGTTGTAGTCGGCTTCGTATTCCTTGATGTTGGCACTTTCGTCGTATTGTACGTCGAGCGATGCTCCGGCACGGAAATATTGGTGGAAGTTATACATAGGATTGAAATTGAATCCTAATACGCCGAACGAGCCGGGGGCGAGGTAGGCTTCATCGGGCTTGATAACCCCTTTTCGTTTCGAGGCGCCGTATAAGACGATGTCGTAGCTGATGTGAGGTTTGATGCGTTGTGTGGTCCGCCTGCCTGACATCACCGTCCCGGCATTTGCTCCGAAGGGGTGCACCAGGCCTATCCTGCCTCCGACGGTATTGACGCCTGCGTTGGGGTACTGGGTGTTTCCGTTGGAGAAGTGGCTCAGGTCGATGCCTGCCGTCAGTTGCCATCCTGCCGCCAGTTGCCAGTTCAGCAAGAATCCCAAATTGATATAGGCATTGATCTTTGACCCCACAACATAATTATAGGCGTTGGTTCCCGGATGGTACTTTTTCCATCCGAAAGAGGCCCCGAAGTTCCATTCGTAATCCAGTGACAGGCGGGAGGAGAGCCGGGCTATGCGTGCTCCCTGGAATGCATATACTGCAACCGGAGTCCCGATCTCGGCCTTGTCAAAGAAAGAGTGGTATGAGACACCGATTCCCTGGTACGTGTGCGGGTATAATTTCCCGTAGCGCGAATCGGGATGAAACCGGAAAGAGTATTTCAGGTGTGCCGACACGGACTTACGCAAGGGTTGCCATGCAGCGTTCTCGCCGGCAAAGAACTCATTGGTGGGGATGAGGTAGACGGGACGGAAGTCGATACCGACCCCGTGTGTGAGCGGATGGCGGGAGACGGTGTCGTTCGCCCCTGTCTCTTGTGCACATATACGAGTGCATCCTAACACACATATTGTTATAAGTACTTTCCAGTTCTTCATGTCTCATCCGTTTATTCGGTTGCCAAAGATAGGTAAAAATTTAGTTTGTCAAACCTTTGGGTATTGTTGTACTGTTGGTTAAACTCTGGCTATCTGTTGTGTATTTGTCGGATAGTCTGTATTTTTGCGCAAATTATAATACAGTGTGCAGTATGATACAAGAGAATTTTATCAAGATATACGAGAAAAGTTTCAAGAAGAACTGGGAACTGCCCGCCTTGACGGATTACAGCAAAGGGACGACCTTTTCTTTCGCCGATGTGGCCAAAGAGATTGCCCGTATCCATATCCTATTTGAAGAATGTCAGATACGGCGGGGAGATAAGATTGCTCTGATCGGAAAAGACAGTGCCCGCTGGTGTATTGTTTATATGGCCGCTGTGACCTACGGAGCGATTATAGTACCTATCTTGCAGGACTTCAGTCCGAACGATGTGCATCATATTATCAATCACTCCGAGTCGGTTTTCCTTTTTGTCAGTGACCGTATCTGGGATACACTGGAAGAGGAAATGATCGAGGACGTGCGTGGTGTCTTTTCGCTGTCCGATTTCCGTTGCCTACATCAGCGCGATGGTGAAAGCATTCAGAAGCTTTTGAAAGGCATGGATGAGAAGATGGCGGAAAAGTATCCGGACGGTTTCGGCAAGGATGATATCGAATATGCGGAACTGGACAATGACAAAGTGGTCCTGTTGAACTATACTTCCGGCACGACCGGTTTCAGTAAAGGGGTTATGCTTACCGGAAACAACCTGGCGGGGAATGTGATGTACGGCATCGAGCTTGGCGTATTGTACAGGGGGGAACGCGAACTCTGTTTTCTGCCGTTGGCACATGCTTATAGTTGTGCGTTCAATTTCCTGGTTCCGATGGCTGTCGGGGCGCATGTCTACCTGTTGGGGAAGGTTCCTTCTCCCAAAATCCTGTTGAAAGCCTTCGAGGAGGTGAAACCGAACCTGATCCTGACGGTCCCGTTGATCCTGGAGAAGATTTACAAGAAAATGATCCTGCCGCAGCTTAGCAAGACGACTATGAAGGTGGCGTTGAATATTCCATTGCTGGATTCCCGTATCTATGCACAGATACGGAAGAAACTGGTTGATGCCTTCGGCGGACGTTTTCGTGAAGTGATCGTGGGAGGAGCGGCCATGAATGAGGAGGTGACGAATTTTCTTTATAAGATCAAATTCCCGTTCACGATCGGTTATGGTATGACGGAATGTGGACCGCTGATCAGCTATGACCATAATGACGAGTATGTCCCCGGTTCATGTGGCCAGATATTGAAGGGCATCATGAAGGTGCGTATCGACTCGGAAGATCCTTATAATAAGGTAGGAGAAATTCAGGTGAGCGGCGAAAATGTGATGAAAGGTTATTATAAGAACGAGGAAGCGACTTCCAAGGTTTTTACGGAGGACGGCTGGTTGCGTACGGGTGACTTGGGGACGATCGACGCCGATAACCGTATTTATATCCGTGGTCGTAGCAAGACGATGATCTTGGGGGCGAGCGGACAGAACATTTATCCGGAAGAGATCGAATCGAAGCTGAACAACTTGCCGTTCGTAATGGAAAGCATCATAATAGAGAAGAACGGTAAGCTGGTAGGGCTTGTTTATCCGGATTACGATACGGTGGACAGCACGGGAATTTCGCATGAAGATCTTCCGATCATCATGGAGCAGAACCGGATCGAACTTAACAAACTTTTAGCACCTTACGAAGCTGTTTCCGCCCTGCAATTGTATCCGACAGAATTCGAAAAGACGCCTAAGAAAAGTATTAAGCGTTACTTGTATAGCAACTATTGATTAGTTTATATGGTCTGTAAATCAAATTGTTGAGGCTTGTGTATAAAATATTTTGAAAAAAAGCGCAATATGTTGTACAACATATTTGATTAATACATACATTTGCATCGTTTTAAGACAAGAAGATATTATAGACCGTTTAAATTAAAAAACAAAATGAAAAAGTTAGTTG
>OLRN01001588.1_pt1 | contig 11657 bp, 10 predicted proteins | sample 1673001 | NCBI WGS metagenome assembly OLRN01 (sample SAMEA3136745, study PRJEB25190) | human gut metagenome | biome: human gut; feature: human-associated habitat; material: faeces | place: Austria | collected 2013 | reverse complement strand
CAATTTCCCCTGTCACCCAGAGACAGGATATGGTATAATGGGGACCAGAGACGACAAGAGCCGCCCACATCCGTGAGGAGCGGAGCGGAGGAAAGTGAGGTAAGTTGTGGATAACCAAGAGCTGAATACCCATTTTATCAAGGTCATCGGACACCGGAACCCGGACACGGACTCGGTCTGTTCCGCCATTGCATACAGCCGCCTGAAGAACACCCTGGACCCAGAGCACCCCTGCAAGCCCTGCCGGGCGGGACTGCTGAACCGGGAGACGGAGTTTGTGCTGAACTATTTTCAGGTCCCAGACCCCCAGCTCTACACGGACGTGAGCCCTCAGATCCGGGATGTGGACATCCGGCGGATGGAGGGCGTGGATGGGGAGATGAGCCTGCGCCGGGCTTGGATCACCATGCGGGACCAGCAGATCGACACCCTGTGCGTGGTGGACAAGGAGCGGAACCTGAAGGGCCTGATCACCGTGAAGGACGTGGCCACGGCGAACATGGACGTGTTGGACACCTACATCCTGGCGGAGTCAGAGACCAGCTATCAGAACATCGTGGACATCCTGGACGCCAAGGTGCTGGTGGGAGACATCACCGGCAAGAAGGTGGAGGGGCGCATCGTCATCGGCTCGGGAAGCGCGGAACAGATGGAGCGGTCCATCTCCAAAGGGGACATCGTCATCGTGGCCAACCGCAGTGAGAGCCAGCTCACCGCCATCGAGATGGGGGCGGGCTGCGTGGTGGTGTGCGCAGGCTGCAAGGTGTCCCGGACCATCTGCATGCTGGCTGAGGAGCAGGGGTGTATGATCATCAGCACCCCTAACAGCACCTATGTCTCCGGACAGATGATCAGCCAGGCCGCCCCCATCCGCCACTACATGGTGCGGGACGATCTGCTCACCTTCAATCTGAACAGCTCCGTGGAGTCCGCCACCAAGGTGATGGCCTCCGTCCGATTCCGCTACTTCCCGGTGCTGGACGACGACGGGCACTACATCGGCGTAGTCTCCCGCAGAAACATGATGAACCTGCATAAAAAGCAGCTGATCCTGGTGGACCACAACGAGAAGGGCCAGGCGGTGGAGGGGATCGACCAGGCGGAGATCCTGGAGATCATCGACCACCACCGCATCGGCTCCATGGAGACAGACGGCCCGGTCTATTTCCGCAATGTGCCGGTTGGGTGCACCTGCACCATCATCTATCAGATGTACCGGGAGAACGGGGTGGAGCTGGACCGGTCCACCGCCGGACTGCTGCTCTCCGCCATCCTTTCGGACACCCTCATGTTCCGCAGTCCCACCTGCACCCCCCTGGATGAGCAGGCGGGCCGGGAGCTGGCCAAACTGACCGGGGTGGACCTGGAACAGTACGCCAATGCTATGTTTGAGGCGGGAGGCGACGTCACCGGCCGGACCGCAGAGGAGGTATTCAACACCGACTACAAGATCTTCAACAGCGGGGAGGTCCGCTTCGGCGTGGGCCAGGGCAGCTACTTGACCGAGAAGAACCGGAAGGCCAGCGAGGCCCTGATCGGTCCCTACCTCCAGACCGCACTGGAAAAGCAGGGGCTGGACTACATTTTCTACATGTTCACCGATGTGCGCAACTCCAGTACTGAGCTGCTGATGGCGGGCAAGGGTGCTGAATCCCTGGTGGAGAAGGCCTTTGACACCACCGTGACGGACGGGATGGCGGTCCTGCCGGGGGTGATCAGCCGGAAAAAGCAGATGGTCCCTGTGCTGATCAACGCCATCAAGCAGGAGCGGGGCTGAATACACGAAAAAACAGGAGCGCCTGGGGCTGTGGGACCCTAGGCGCTCCTGTTTTTATCTATGTCCGCAGGCTTGTCCGTCTCACAGCTCCACAAGGTAACGCTCATAGCAATTGACCACCCGGGTACTCCCATACTGCTCCTCCCGCCGGATGCCTCTGTTGTAGGAGAGGTGGGTGTGTCCATGAAGGAACAGGGCTGGGTGGAAGAGGTCCAGCAGGCGGTTGAAGGTCTGAAAGCCGGTATGGGCCAGATCCCGGCAGTCCACCATGCCAAAGCCTGGGGAGTGGGTCAGCAGGATGTCGAACCCCCGGTTCCAGAGTAGCTTCGGGGCCAGCTTCAGAGCCCGCATACACATCTCACGCTCAGTATATTGGTGGGGCCCCCTGCTGTACCGCATGGAGCCGCCCAGCCCCAGGATGCGTACCCCCTGATACTCGTACAGGCGGTCCTCCACACACAAGCAGCCGGCGGGTGGAGTTTCCCGATACTTGCCATCGTGATTCCCGTGGACATACAGGATGGGACAGCTGGCGAAGGTGGCCAGGAAGGAGAGATAGCGGGGGTCCAGGTCGCCGCAGGAGAGGATCAGGTCCAGTCCCTCCAGCTTGCCGGGGGTATAGAAGTCCCAGAGTGCCCGGGATTCACAGTCAGAAATAGCTAAGATCTTCATGGCTCGCTCTGCCGCTCCACACCCTGGAGCTTGATGAGCTCCTGAGCTTTTTCTGTAAATTCTTCAAATTGGGGGATGCGGCCCTCCACCGAGGTGAGCAGCCAGTTCATGGACAGAATGCGGTCGGCGGGCATGGGGGCGTCGTCGCCATAGACCACCCGGCCGCTCTGATCCATCAGTACGCCGTAGAAGGGGTCCAGCCGGTCAGCCTTCAGGGCCTCCCGCAGTACACCGGCCAGCCGCCGGGGCCCGGTGGGCAGCCGTCGGGAGCACAGCACGCTGACTACGCCCTGCTCCATCCCCCACCAGTAGTTGACCGCACTGCTGCCCTGGTCCTCCTGCTTCCAGCTGCCTTCCATCACCCGGCGGACCAGGCTCTGGTACAGCCGGCCCCAGTGGGTCTGGATCAGGGCCAGGTTATGCCGGTTGCCCATCTGGGTGCCCGTGCTGGCGGCCAGCCGGTCCAGGTAGTCGATATAGACAATCCCCTGGGCCTGGAGACGTCCCACCGCGCCGCCGTCCCGGAGATGGGCCCAGTCCAGATAGATGCGGGCGTTGGCGTTCACCATTCGGGCTCCCTGGGCGAAGGCATTGATGCTGGCGATGCTGCCGTAGGTAGGGTAGTCGGCTACATAGCCGATGCAGCCGTCCCGGGTCAGAGTGCCGGCAATGGCCCCCTTGATAAACTTGGCCCCGTACAGCCGGGGGTAATAGGTGCGCACCGAGGGGTAGGAGGTGTTCAGGGAGCAGTTCAGGATCTTCACATCCGGGTGGAGAGCGGCCTGCCGGACGCTGGAGAGCAGTAGCTTTGGGGTGGTGGTGAAGATGACGTTGGCGCCCCTGCGCACTGCATCCTCCACAGCCTGGTCTACCTCCCCATCGGTGCGGACGTTCTCGTAGGAGAGGGTGCGCACCTGCCCGTCGGTGAAGTTCTCCAGAATGTGCCGGCCATACTCGTGGCTGTACACCCATTTGGAGGCGGCGGCGCTGCTGTCGTGGATGAAGGCGGCGCAGACCCGGCCCGGGGTATAGAAGGAGAAGCGGGGCTTTTTCACGTCATCTTCCAGCAGCAGGGCGGTCCCCGCATTTTCCAGCCGGTTCTGGATCTCCGGCCGGATGCGGGACAGCTCCTCACAGATCTGGGAGGGCATCTTGCCGCAGGACTCCTGATAGCCGAAGATCTTGATGTAGGTCAAAAAGGCCAGGGAGATGCCTGTGTAGTCCCAATCCCCCCGGAGGTAGGCGTCCCGGAACATATAAAAGAAGGCCCGGAAGGAGTAGATGTCTTCCGCACTCCAGGCATCGCTGTCGGAGCGGCCCAGTGCTTCCAGCAGTTCCGGGTACTCGCCGGGCTGGCGGAAGACGATGAAGTTCAAACCCGTCATCTTGTAAAAGTCCAGAAACTCGTAATAGGCGGCCACCTCCGGGTCGTCAGACGGCTTGGGCAGCAGGCGGGTGACAGTGGCCGGGATAGTAATAGCGCCGAAATACTTCAGCACGCTGACCCGCTTGTGGCCCTCCATCACATAGAAGTGGTTGAGGTACTCCACCACCTTGACAGGGTCCCGGATGCCCTCCTCCAGGTGGATGCGGCACAGGGCGCTCCACTTGGCGGCGAACTCGGTGTCCGCCGGGAGGATAGGGTAGAACCCTCGGGAGAAAGCGTCCCCCCGAAGGTGGTTGCAGGTGCCGTCGATCTGCTCCACGGGGATCTCCGCCAGACCCAGGGATTCCCGCCGCACCGCCAGCTTCTCCGGGGCATCCGGCAGGGTGCGGGGGCCCGTCTCCTCCCCCAGGGCCTGGGCGGCTTTGACCTCTTTGAGTCCCTGGCGCATCGCCTTGTGATAGTCCTCTGATGGCATGCCGTGCCTCCTTTTGATCTGGCTGTACCGTACCTTGTCATTGCACGCTTTGGGCCTATTTCAATAACAAGGTATCACAGAAATGGGAAAAATTCAATTCCTTTCCCCCAAAAGAAGGGAGAGGTGATGTGCGGCATGAGGCCCGACACACGCAAGTGGCCCCTGGCGTGCCGCAGGGCACGCCGGGGGCGGTGCTGGCCAGCCAAATCAGACGGATAAATCCGGCCTCCGACTATCTTTTGATCTTCAGGCCGATGGTCTGGCTGAAGTGAAAGGCGCCGAAGAACAGTAGATACAGGGGAAGACTACACTGTAGCGCGCCTGCCCCGGCCTGCGGTGACCAGCTGCCAGAGGGGGAGCAGAAAGAGGAAGAATGCCGTCAGCAGGGAGGCGGCGGGGGCCCCGGCGGAGGCCAGGGGGACACCCCCGGCAATGGACCAGGGGATGAGGGGGGCCACCACCACGGCGCTGTTTTCCAGATAGATGGCCAGCTTTTCCCGGCTTTTCTCCAGACCGCCGCACAGCTGGTGGGTGAGCATGATGGACAGAGTCTGGTTGCAGGCGATGGCGCTGGCGAGGACGGAGGTGACCAGCACTGCGGCGTAGGGGGACAGGACCGCACCCCACGCCTCGATGCGTCTCCGGATGGGCTCCAGCAGCCCGGTCCTCTGGAAAATGCCGGAGTAGGAGGAGGAGAGGCAGACGATGGCCCCCACCTGGAGCATGGAGACAATGCCGCCCCCGTCGATCATGGTGGCCAGCTCCGGGCTTTGGGCGGAGAAACCCAGGACGGCGTCCTTCAAAAGGGTCAGGGGGGCGGCGCCCTGATAGGCGAGGCAGAGCACCGCGGCAGCGGCGATGCTGGCCAGCATGGCCGCCTTCACCCGCACCCGCAGGGCGGAGAGCACCAAAATCAGAGCCGCCGGGATGAGGGGGAGGGGACCCAGACGGAACTCCAGGGCGAAGAGGGGGGCGATGTCCGCCGCCTGACCGGCGGCGGGGGAAGACAGGCCGAAGAGCAGATACAGCCCGGCGGCGAGGGCGAAGGGGACCAGGCAGGTCCGCAGCATCTGCCGGATGTTCCCAAACAGGTCGGTCCCGGTGAGGTCGGCCACCAGCAGGGCGCTGGTGGAGACGGGGGAACACCGGTCTCCAAAGTAGACCCCGGACAGGATGGCACCACCGGTCATCAACGGGTCGGCCCCCAGGGCGGCGGCCATGGTCATGCAGACGGCGCCCATGGTGGCCGCCGAGCCGAAAGCAGTGCCAGTGAGGAAGGAGACCAGGCAGTTGAGCAGAAAGGAGCACACCAGGAACAGACAGGGCTCCATTACCCGGACGGAATAGCACACAATGGCCGGGATGGTGCCCCCCGCCCGCCAGAGAGAGGTGAGGATGCCGATGAGGACGAAGGTGGTCAGGATATTTTTAGCGGCCCGGACCCCCTGAGCGGACATACCCAGCACCTCCGGGAGAGAAAAGCCCTTTCGGATGGCGTACAGGGCAAAAATGACATATCCCAGCAGCAGGGCGAACAGGAGGGAGATATGGAAGATGACGCACACCAGCAGCGCCGCTGCGAACAGAGAGAAGACAAGGAGCTCCATGACGCACCTCGGGTTGAAGAATGACAAAAGGAGGGGAGGACCTACTGGTCCCAATGGGAAAATCGTCCGTTGAGCGTAGGTACGGCTATTATAAACGAAACGGAGGAAAAGTACAAGGACGGGAACGAAGTCCCCGCCCCGCGGCATGGCGTTGTGTTTTCCGGTATGTGCGATAAAATTCGGAATGATCCGCAATATGCGGGGACAGAGATCGTGCTTATCAGGTGAAAGGTACGTTTACAGGCTCAGGGCCGGAAAGAAAGCGGGCTATGGAGGACCGGAAGATCATCGAGCTGTCTGGATGCGGATCGAAGAGGCGGCCTGATGTTTTACATCAGGCTGTGGGAGGAGCCGCTGACGAAGGCTCAGGTAGAAAGCGGCGGCGATTGGAGCTTTGCCAGATGTGAGGATATCATGATGACCACAAAGACGGGACCTATCTTTTGTACTATGCCGGCCATGTGCAGTTTATCGCAGAGACGGAAGCGGCTCATACATAAAGAGCTTTGAACCTTATAAAAATCATATTTATGAGGAGAACCCCATTTGTAACTCCGAAGTCGGGTTATCAATGGGGTTCTCCATTTATACAGTTTCCAAATGCCTATTTTTCATACCTGCGCAGAAGATCAAGCAGTTTTGCGGCATGTTCCGCTTCATCTTCCGCAAACTCGGAAAACAGTTTGGCAAGCGCCGAGTTATCCTCCTCGAGTTCATGGGCGTAGGCCTGATAGTCCCGTACAAGTTCAGTTGAATTTTGCCAGGCCCTGAGCACATGGTCCCGGTTAGTAATGGTAAAACCATTTTTGGTATCCATAGAAATACCTCCTAAGTTTGATATTGTTTTTGTATCTCTGTCATTAGCTGCCGTTTGTTCATCGGTGGCAGACAGGAGTGATTCCGGCACACATAGAACGTGGTTTCTTCGTTCAACAGCTTATATTCTTCCGATGGATGTTCCAAAACCTTGACTATGGCATCAGATGGCAGCACAAATGGAAGGTCGTTCAAGTGCTCTCCGTTCGGGACTGCGGTGATCAAAAGCGGCGGCTCCCAAAAATCTGACAGAGCCATTAAAAACATGGAATATCCGGCAGGATATCGTTCCGCTTCTCCTGACATATAGGCAAGCTGTTTGTTCAGAATGTTCTCCATACCCTGATCCGGCAGCAATGCATTCACACGTACAAGCACATATGCTAGGAGGGAGTTTCCACTGGGGATCGCCCCGTCATAGCACTCTTTCGGGTGAAAAAGCAGCGCTTCGTTCTCTGTGCCGCTGAGATAAAAGCCTCCATGGTCCGAATCGTGATACTGAGCGACAGTTTCCCTGATGAGCTGTACCGCCCGGCGAAGAAAGGTGCGTTCCAGTGTGGCATCATACAGAGAAAGCAGAGCAAAAATATAGCTTGCATAATCATCCAGAAAACCGCGCGCCCCCAGTTTGCCGCCCCGAATGCTTACATAAAGCGTATCCTGATCGCACAGGCTGTTCTCAAGAAAACCTTGCGCCCTTTTTGCGGCGTCCAGATATCTGGGATCCCGACTGCACCGGTACAGCCGGCACAGCGCCGCGATCATAAGGGAATTCCATGCCGTCAAAACCTTGTCATCTGTATGCAGGCGGGTGCGACTCCGCCTGTATTCCTGCAATGTGGGCAGAAAAGGGTCAAAACGGGCATCTGTCAAATTTTTTGTGTGGAGAAGATTGGGAATGCTCTTACCCTCAAAGTTCCCCGCTTTTGTAATACTGAACCGTTCACAAAAGGCGGAGCCGTCGGCTTGCCCCAGGAGCTCGATGATCTCCTGCGGAGTGAATACATAGTATTTTCCCTCCTCGCCATCGCTGTCCGCATCCTGGGCGCTGTAAAAGCCGCCGCTGGGAGAGGTCATTTCATTGAGAATATAAGAGGCTGTCTTTTCTGCAACTCCCAGATAAAATGACTGCTCCGTGAGATCATAGGCTTTGCAGTAGGCGAGGATCAGCAGAGCGTTATCATAGAGCATCTTCTCAAAATGCGGAACAAGATAATACCGGTCTGTGGAATATCGGCAAAATCCGTATCCAATATGATCAAACAGTCCGCCTGCATACATCTTTTGCAGGGTTATTTCCGCCATGTTTAAGGCGCGGCTGTTCCCGTGCTTTTCGTATTGCTGCATCAGAAACAGAAGATTGTGGGGGGCTGGAAATTTCGGTGCGCCGCCGAAACCGCCAAATGACGCATCAAAGTTCTGCTGATACCATTGCAGGGCAGTGTCCGGTAAAGTTTTATCTGCTTGTGACGCAGGAGTACGATGCTGATGGAGAGCCTCCGTGATTTTGTTTGCGGAGCGAAGAAGGGCGTCCCGCTCGTTCTTCCATTTCTGCTGAATAATGAGCAGCAGTTCTTTGAGTCCTACGGCCCCGTATCGGGCAGTCTTAGGAAAATAGGTCCCAGCGAAGAATGGTTTCTGCTCTGCGGTCATAAAGATGCTGACAGGCCAGCCGCCCCTCCCGGTGAAAGCCTGACAGACTGCCATATAAATGCTGTCAATGTCGGGGCGCTCTTCTTTATCTACTTTGACCGACACGTAGTACTTGTTTAAGATATCAGCGATTTCAAGATCCTCAAAGCTTTCACGGGCCATTACATGGCACCAGTGGCAGGTGCTGTAGCCAATGCTCAAAAAGATGGGTTTATCCTCTGCTCTTGCTTTGCAAAAAGCTTCCTCGCCCCAGGGGTACCAGTCTACCGGGTTTTCCGCATGCTGGAGAAGGTATGGGCTTGTCTGATATTTCAGATGATTGCTCAAATCCTCACCTCAGTTTTTCAGATCCCCCATTGCGGGGCCACCGCTGCCGATGCTCACTACTTTGTGTTCCAATCTCTTTCCTAAGATTGAAAATTAGGCTGATTCCGAGTTTGCTCCCGTAGTGATCTCATATACTTCTCCCCATGATGATTCTGATGATAGTGTGGTCTAAAAGGAGAAAAGTATGTCTTTTCTTTTACGTCCCATGATTTGGTACAAATTCATAGGCGGCATGGTCGCTTTGAAGGGAAAATATCGCTTTTCCTCTTTCCCACAGCCTTGCCTGCAAATGCACATTACAGCTTTCCCGAATGGTGCTGGACATCTTTCCGCACTGTGGCGCACGAAGAGGGTGGCCCGTATGTGGGGATGTTATATCCAACTCCAGCAGGAGGCTGCCTTGAGACAGACAGATATGTTCCGGGGTAAATGCTTGAACTTTGACGCCTCTGTAGGTTGCCAAACGATACTCCCTACCTTGGTACACGATCGCGCAGATGCATCCGCGGAAGGAACTTCCGCAAAAGGGGATATGGGCGATCGAGATCATGATAGAACATGCGCTCGGGAAATCGTTGCACTGCATCCACAGGTAGGAGCGGGGAAAAGAGGTTCCGCTGTCCTTCTCTACATAGCCGAGACCACCTTCGAAGCTATGCACATATCCATCCATTCGGACGCTGCCTTGGAGTGTGTGGGCCATGCTGAGAACGCCGTGCCGGCACTCCATGGGGAAAAAACGGAATGGCCCCATGATATCGGAACAGAGCGGCGCAAGCGGTCCGTACACGATCTCACCGCTGATGCCGGGCAGCTCAATATGGCAGCCCTGGCTCGAAAACCAACATCGGTCCGCCTGTATCATACCGTTACAGACGGTCAGATCCGACACCTGAAATTGTCGGGCACCTTCTCGAGAGATCAGTTGGATAAAATCGCCGCTCACTGCCCGGCCGGGAATGAATGCTACCATGTCATCCCCTTTTTGATGCTTAAAATACCAGCCCTCAAAACCTTTTTGTCCCGACATACGCATGTTACAGCCCTCCTTTGAGGAATGGACTAAGTATGCCCATATGAGCGGGATATAAGACGATCTTTATTTGCTTCTCAACGAAACGCAGGTGCATTCTCTTTTCATGTATATACGGTCCCAACGCGTCATAAGCGTACGGCGGCGGCCTATTTTCGAATGGATAATGGATTTTCAAGGCAGCTCCTACCTCTCATGCATGATATGCACACGGAAGAGAGCTGCCTTTCACTTCTGCCGGCGGTTTTGGATCTGATCAGCGTTTTCCGGAAGCATACTTGCCCATGTGTATGTCCAGCACCCCTCTGGGCGGCTGGATCAGGGCATCCTCATACCGGCACGTCCACTGGATCTGACGGCTCAGCTGGCCGTCCTCTATGCCGTCTATGGTTTCCCCGTCCTGAATGGAGTTGTCATGCTCCAGAATGTAGGAAGCCGCATTGTAGGCATGGTTCACCACCCAGTTGGGGTCCATTCCGTGGAAGTGGTACTGGAGGTCCGGCAGGAACAGGGTGCTCATGCCCACCGTGTCGATGAGCATATCTTCGGTGCCCTCAATGTTGAAGAAACGGACATTGACCCCAAAGCGAATGAAACGGTCCGGCCCCTCGATCTGGTGGGAGCGCACATCCTCCGCCAGAAACAGTTTGCCGCAGTTCTGGAAATAGAACGCCTCACAGGTGGGATACAGCTCCGCCAGAGCCGCCAGAAAGTCGGCATCCAGGTTGGCCCGCTCCAGAGCCGGAAGCGCCGCCGCCAGCATATCGGTGGCCACGACCTGATACCGACACTCCCGGAAGATCCGATCGCGGTCCTCCTGACAGTCCCACATCTGGCTCATCAGGAAGGCGTCAAAGCCTTTGCCCTTGAACTTGTCGCATTTCATCACCATCAGCTGCACCGGGCATTTGCCATCCTGAAATTCAGCGATATGACCCAAGGCGGCAAAGCCGGCCATCTTTTTATCACGGCAGAAACACTCTACGGCACCGATGTGCTTTTCCATCACAGCGGTCATCTCATCCTTGTCCGGCATATCCACCGGCTCTTTGAACAGCATCTGAATGAGATAGGGGCCGCCGGGCTGGGGGCCTTTTTTGTCATCCAGGTTCTGCTGGAACACTTGATTGCTCATTCGATTTCCTCCTTATAGCAGTAGATCATGCGGCAATGGACAATCACTGCTTTGTGTGTGGAGTTACTCCAAAAACTAAAAAAAGAGCCACGCAAAACAGAATCAGTCCAATAAAATTACGCTCTATCAGCGGTTTTATGGCCATGAGAAGCAGAAAACCGCAAATCAGAATAATTATACCGTTCATTTCCTTCATTTTCGTTCTTTCGGTCTGTTAGCGAACAGCTTCCACCGGAACTCCAGTTCTTTCTGGACAAACTCTTTCGGCAGGCCCCGGGGGTTGGCGATGAGATACCATACCCGAAAGGTGCGCTTCTTCGGATCTGTTTCCTGTTGGTAGAGCTGATAGCCCGCCTCATCCTCCTGCGTCCACTGTCCTGTCTGCCGCTTGGCCTGCACAAAGGGTTCCACCACCTGGTCCAGCTCTTCTCTGGTGCGGCTTGAGGCCCAGGCTTGATCCACATCATTGGCGTGGGAGAGGTGGAACAACATCGAACCCATCCAGTTCTTTGCCTTGTGTTCAGGCGTTCCGCGCAATTCCGCCTGATGGCGGTACTCCGCCAGCTGCTCCGATGTTCCGTACCGTTCCACCATCTGCTCATCCACATGAATGCACCAGCTGTAATCCTCCGGCTGGATAAAGGGGGCGCAGACCGGATGTAATGCCTCTGCTGGGTCCGCCTCAAAGCGGTCGATAAAGTCAAGGTAGTGGGCTTTGATCAGGGGCAGAAAGGTGTCCAGCAGCCCGGTGTTCAGCCGCAGATCCTCTGTCAGC
>OLRN01001587.1_pt1 | contig 11659 bp, 7 predicted proteins | sample 1673001 | NCBI WGS metagenome assembly OLRN01 (sample SAMEA3136745, study PRJEB25190) | human gut metagenome | biome: human gut; feature: human-associated habitat; material: faeces | place: Austria | collected 2013 | reverse complement strand
CCGTACGGACGGCGATATTGCCGATAGCTTTTGGTGGCGGCGCACAACGCTGACGCGCCGCACTCCTCTGTATGACGCCTGCGTATCGGTGGGGCTGCTGGTCGCGGCGACGATTGTGGGCGCGCTGCTCGGTTCCGGCGTGGCCCAGCTGATAGGCCGGGTGGTGTTCGGTTCCGGCATTACGATGCGGCCGATGGTGTTCGTGCTGGTGTTCGTGCTGCTGGCTGTCACCGTGCTGCTGGCGTCCGCCTCATCGATTCGTTCGATTCTGAATCTCAAGCCCGCGGAGGTGCTCCATGGTCGCTGAGTTTATCTACGTAGGTGTGGAAGGAGGGAACCGATGACCAACACCGGTATGTTCTTCAGAATGCTGTTCAGCGCCGTGTTCCGTCGGCGTTCGCGCGCGGTGATGGCTGTGGTGGCGTCGCTGGTCGGCGCAGCCACACTGTTCTGTCTGGCGATGATCTGCCTCGCCGTGCCGCAGCAGATGAACGAGGAGATGCGTGCGTACGGCGCGAACCTGATTGTCACGCCCACCGAATCGACCAATGCTGACGGCAAGGCCGGCATCGACAAGGCGATGGTGCAGCACACCACTGAAATGGTCAAGGCCAAGGGTTCCGCGAAATACGCCACCTACCGCTACGAGAACGTGCGCGTCAACGCCTCGCCGTACGTGATGGCCGGCGTGAATGCGGCGCAGGTCAAGAACCTCAACCATCACTGGGTGGTCGACGGCTCGTGGCCGACCGACGGCAAGGTGCTGGTCGGACGCGACATCGCCGACGCCATCGGCCTGAGAATCGGCTCCGCCATCACCATCGGCTACCGTGCATCCGATAACGCCAGCACCAACGGCACTTCGTCGAACTCCTCGATCGACCAGCAAACCAAAGACGGCCGTGTCTCCAGTGACATCATGGACACCTCCGGTACCGAATTCCGCGTGGCCGGCATCGTGGACACCGGCGGCAGCGAAGACTCGATCATCTACGCCACCAACGCCGACGTCAACAAGCTCACCGGCATCACGCGCGGCGTGGACGTCATCGAGTATTCGGCCGGCGCCAGCGACCTCGCAGGCCTGGTGTCCAGCATCAACGACATGACCTCCATGCACGTCAAGGCACAGCAGGTCACCAAGATCACAGCCTCCGACACCCGCATCATCACCATGCTGCAGACGCTGTTCTGGATCGTCTCGCTGGTGGTGCTGGTGCTGACGCTCGTCGGCGTCGGCACCACAATCAGCTCGATCGTCTCGCAGCGACGCAACGAGATTGGCCTGCGCAAGGCCCTCGGTGCCAGCTCGCGTGCCATCGGCACCGAGTTCTACATCGAATCGTCGCTCTACGGCCTGATTGGCGGCCTCATCGGCACCGCAATCGGCTACGGACTCGCCAGTTGGCTGTGCATGGCGGTGTTCGAACGCTCCATCGGATTCAACTGGTGGCTGGCCCTGATTTCCGTGCTGTTCAGCGCGCTGGTCGCCATCGTCGCCTCCATCCCGCCCGTCCACCGCGCCACCCGCATCGACCCCGCCGTCGTGCTTCGCGAAGAATAAAGAAAGAGAAACGTCATGCTACTTGAACTCGACCACATCTCGAAGATCTACGGCGACCTGCATGCCGTGGACGACCTCAATCTGACCGTGCCGGAAGGCGAATGGCTCGCCATCGTCGGCTCATCCGGTTCAGGCAAGACCACGCTGATGAACATGATTGGCTGCATGGACACGCCCTCCAAGGGCTCCGTGAAGCTGGAAGGCCGCAAGCTGGAGGACCTGAACGCCACGCAGCTGGCCGACGTGCGCAAGAACCTCATCGGACTGGTGTTCCAGAAGTTCTATCTGGTTCCGCACCTGACCGCCGTGGAAAACGTGATGGTGGCCCAGTACTACCATTCGGTGGTCGATGAGAAGCAGGCCATGGAGGCGCTGGAAAAGGTCGGCCTGAAGGACCGCGCCCACCACCTGCCCGGCCAGCTCTCCGGCGGCGAGCAGCAGCGCGTGTGCGTGGCCCGCGCGCTGATCAACGACCCGAAGCTGATTCTGGCCGATGAGCCCACCGGCAACCTCGACGAGAAGAACGAGAAGATCGTGCTCGACCTGTTCCGCAAGCTGCACGAGCAGGGCACCACGATTATCGTGGTCACCCACGATGCGCTGGTCGCCAGCTGCGCGCAGCGCGAGATCATGCTCAACCATGGCGTGCTCGTCGGTGAGAAGTGGAATGACGAGGATGCGCGCAAGGCCTACGAGGCGGCCGGCGGCAAGCCCGCCTCCACGGGTGCACAGGTCGAGGGCGCGCAGAACGGCGAGACCGCCATTGGTTTCGCTGACCCCACCAAGGCCGCGAAAACCGGCGGCGAGGAGTAGGGCCGTCAGGGGCATCGAGCAGTATGTGAGGAATACATGGCAAGCTGATGGTCTCTCCCCCAGTCAGCTTCGCTGACAGCCCCCCCTCGTCAGAGGGGGGCTTAAGGAGCGTGAATATGACCGAAAAGAATATGTTGAAGAAATCCGCGACATTGGCGGCGGCCGGACTGGTCGTGGCTGGCGCGCTGCTGGCCGGGTGCGGCGAATCCGAGGCCACGCCGATGGACGATGCGTACGCCGGCAACTCGGGCGAGACCGAGAAGTCGCAGGAAGAGCAGTCGCAATCCCAGTCGAACGGCTCCGATAGCTCCGACGGCTCCGATTCCAGCTCGTCGCACAACGACCCGTCCACCACCACGTCCGACAAGAAGGACACCGGCAGCTACAAGGACGGCAACTACTCGATCAACGGCCAGTACGGCCCGGTAGGCGAGGATTCCATCGACGTCCATCTGACCATCAAGGACGGCAACGTCGAGACCGTCAATATCATTGGGCACCCGTTCACCACGATTTCCAAGAACCATCAGGACGACTTCGCCAAAGCCATTAACGGCGTGGTGGACGGTAAACCTCTGAAGGGCCTCAAAGTGGACAAGGTCGCCGGCGCCAGTTGGACCTCCGACGCCTTCAACAAAGCCCTCGAAGTCGCCCGCCAGGAGGCTTCGATTCAGGAGTAAGACCGCTACTTCAGCAATGCTGGCCACAGCAGATCGGCCATGCGCGAGGCCCAGGCGGTGTCGTCGTCCATTGCTTTGCCCTCGATGGCCTCATACGCCACCAAAGATCCGATAATCGTGGACAACAGCAACTTCTCGTCAACGTCCTCGCGAAACACGCCCTGCGCGACTCCCTGCTTGAGGAACGCCCCCACACGCTCCAGCCACGGGGTCACCACCTGGTCGACGATGTGCTGGAAGAACTCGGCCTCGCTGGACAACACAATGCCCACGCGCTTGACGTCGATGTCGTTGTCGCGCACCCAATCGACCAATCGCTGCAATAGTTGCGTGAAATGCTCACGCGTGGGGCTGGGCACTGGGTCGGGATCCGGGATGGCCAGATACATCGCGCTGATCTCGTGCAGCAGCTCGTCGGCATTATGATATCGGCGGTAAATCGTGGTTTTGGCTACACCGGAGCGCCGGGCCACCTCCTCGATGGTCACGCCGCTGATGCCGCGGTCCACCGCAATCTGCAGCGTGGCTCGCATGAGCTTGCGATCCGTCGCCTCGCGCGTGCGCTCACCGCGCGGTGTCGCCGTCGTATCTGTCATCTCCGTCATCTCTTCTCTTCGAAATATGCTCCCGTACGCTCCCGCTGGCGAGAGCTGGCTGGCAAAGCCAGACTGAGGGTGGTAAGTCCATGCCGTTTGTAGGCAACTCCCGGATAATACCTACTAGCTCAGCACTTTAGTGCTCTCGACTTGGGCTACATACCACTGGTTGAACCGCACCAGTGGCTTCCTGAGCAACAGCCCAAGCAACAGTAGCGGCGGCACGAATGCCAGCAGCATTCCGGCGGCCCGCCAGTAATCCATGTCGTAGATGCCGGCGATGGCCGCACGCATCATCGTCACCGCATGGGTGAGCGGCAAGAGCGGACTGACTTTGGCGATGAAGTCGGGCAACATCTGCACCGGGTAGGCAGCGTTCGCACCCGAAATCTGCACGATGAGCATAAGCACGCCGATTGCCTTACCCACATTGCCGAAACTCACCACCATCGTATAGGTGAAGAACGAGAACACCAGCGAGGCCAGCCATCCAGACAACATAAACAGCAGCGGATGCACGGCCTGCACGCGCAGGAACAGCAGATCGCCACCGAGCGACACCGTGGATTGCAGCAGCGCAATCAGCGCGAACACCCCGTAATGCCCAAGGAAGAGCCGATGCGGCCGCGGATCGCCCAATGCTTTGCGCGTCCGGCGAGACACGGTGGTTTTCAGCGTCACCACCATCAGCAGCGCGCCCACCCACAGCGGCAGCAGCGTGTAGAACGGTGCCATCGACGAACCGAAATTCGCCACCGGGAATACGGCCTTGCGCCTGAGCTGCACCGGTGCGGCCAACGTACTGGCCAGCGTTTCGGGATCATTGCCCAGCACCTCTTTGACCATGCCCATATCGCCACTGTTTAGTGCGTCGCTCAGTGTGCTGTTGAACGAAGCCAGTTCGGCGCCGGCGGAACGCAGTTTGCCGGACACCTTGTCCAAGGTAGTGCGAGCGTCGCTGAGCATATCGCTGGCGTCGTCGGAAGTCCCTTTCAGGTCGCCGAGCGTGGAGTCCAACTGGGTGGCGCCGGAACTCAGTATGCCGGAGGCGTCAGCGACGGTGGACGACAGGGAGTCGATTTGCGGTTTCACCGTGGCCGAGAAATCTGACTTGATATTGGCAATACTGTTCTGCGCTTGATCAGCCAGATTCTTGACCTGCGCATGCTGATCCTGCGCGTCCTGATTGCCTTGGCGAATATCGGTCGCCGCCGTATTCAGCGCTTGCCGCAGCCTGTTTTGTCGTGCGATTGAACGGTCGATCGCCGTGATGATGGATGAGTCGTTGCCCAGTATGCCGGCCAACGTGTTGCGAATTTCAGTGTATTTCTCCGTCTGCTTGCCAATGGCCGTGGCTTGACGGTCCAATTCGTCGGCGACCGTGGTGGCACCATCATTCGCGTCGGAATACAGCTTGTCTATGGAATCGGACACCGCGCCGAAACTGGAGGCGCTCGCGTCCAGTGCGCTGCTCATCGCGTCAGCGGTGGTGCCCAGGGCTCCGGCCACGTCGGTGACTTCCTGTTTGGCGCTGGCAAGATCCTTGCCGCCTTGTTTGGCGGCAGAGGAAACCTGAGTGATTAGTGAGTTCGAGGTGTCGAGCAAGGCGCCGGCCGTATCGGTCAATGCGCTGTATGTGCCAAGCAGATCCGCAGTATCGTCAAGCTGTGTGGCGAAATTGGCGATGTTGGCGTTGAAGGTATTCAGTTGCTCTTTGGCCTCGGGCTTGGACAGCGAAGACGCGATTTCCAGCCCGGCCGAAGTGATGGTCTTAGCGAACGTGGTGTTGATTTCCGCCGCAACCTCATCCGTGCCCTCGTTGAGCAGATTCGGTGCCAGCGCGTTCTTCTTCTCGTTGCGGTAATAGGTCAGTTCGGCATGCTGCACGTCGTCGGAGAAGAAGGTCATCATGTCTTTGCTGAACGACTTCGGAATTACGATGGCCGCGTAGTATTTGCCGGATCGTGCGCCCTCGACGGCATCGGCTTTGGACGTGATCGTCCAATCGAGCTGACTGTTGGCGCGCAGCGCGTTCACCACCTGATCGCCGACCGTGACTTTCACCGGGATCAGGTCGGAACGATACCCCTCATCCACATTCGCCACCGCGAATTTCAGGTTCTTCATATTCGAGAACGGGTCCCAGCATGCGGCCACGTTGAACCAGGTGAACAGGCCGGGAATCATCACCAAGCCGATCACGATGATGATGGAGACCACGTTGCTGGTCAGGCGTTTGATGTCGCCGGTAAACAGTTTCCACATGGTGTTCATCGTGCGTGCCTGCCTTCCTTGGTCGGCGGAATAGTGGGGATGATTGCGGTAACAGCGGCGCTCGGGTCCGCTTCTTCGTGGCGTTCGGCGGAGGTGTCGCGACGCTTGGCCTTATGCCCGTACAGCATGGCGCGGATCGACTCGTCGGAGAGGCTGCCGAGCTCGGTTTGGCGGCGGATGGAATCGCGCATGAATTCCACGACCATCAGGAAGCCCATGATGATGAGCACCCATGCCAGCCATGTGCCCATGACTACGATTTTCTCGCTGGTGGTCAGCGCAAACACGATAATGAGCGCGGCCGGCACCACGAATCCGGCGATAAGCGCACCCAGCAGCAGCCGGGGATAACGGTAGGCGAATTTGGCGGCCCGACGTTCGATGGCATGACGGTATTCGTCGTGGTCGGCCAGTGCTGCAATGGCCTGAGTGACACGGTATTCGCTGCCGGGCAGATGCACCGGCTCGCCGATAATCATGTCGCTTTCCTTGATTTCCCGCGCGAACAGGCGGTTGAGATTGGCCAGTTTCGGCCGGGCGCCGAGGCCAAGCGCAAAGGCCAGAACCACGAAAACCAGCAATTTGCCGATATAGGCGAACCAGAGGCCGTCGTAGAAGCCGCCGATGGTTTCACGCATCGCGTCAATCGAATAGGTGAACGGCAGCAGCGGGTAGATGGCGCGGAAGAACGCGGGCATCATTTCAATCGGGTACAGGCCGGAGGCGCCCGGCACCTGCAGAATGACCAGCGCCACGCATACGCCTTTGCCCACGTGCATGAACGTGGTGGAGAGGGCGAAAATCACCGACATATACACCAGTGAGGTGATGACGCAGGTGAGCAGAAACACTGGGGCGCTCGCGCATTGAATGCCGATGACAAGATCGCCGATGGCCGTGACCAGGCCTTGGACGGCAGCCAGCGTGGCCAGTAGCAGGAAGCGACCGAGATAGCCTTGGGTTGGTGTGAGATCGTCGATGCCCTCATCATCGGTTTCGAGTTTGGGAATGACCACGAGCACGAACGCGCCCACCCACAAAGACAGGGTGGTGAACAGCGGTGCCATGCCGGAACCATAGGAGGCGACCGGATAGACGGCCTGTTCGCTGATAACAGTGGGGGAGAGCATGAAGTCGGCGATTGTGGCGGCATCCAGTTTGCCGTCGGTGCCGATCAGGGAACTGAGTGAACTGGAGATGCTCAGGGCTTTGATGTCGGTGACCAGCGTATCGAGCTTGGTTTGTACGCCGGCCAGCGCCTTATCGGTGTCGCGCAGCGCGGTCACCGTGGTGGAGGCTGCTTTGTCGAGTTGGTCGAGGGTATGCTTCGACTGATCGATGAGTGAGCCTTGCGACGTGATGCCGGTCGACAGAGTGCTGGCGGTCGAGCTGAGGGCGTTGAGACCGGTGTTGAGCTGAGGAATGGCGCCGGAGGTGATGGTGCCGCGAGCGGTATTGGCCTCGCGCACCGTGGTTTGGGTGGCGGTATTGAGATGCTGCGCCAATCCGGCGGTGTCTGTGGAGGCATTGCCGATAGTGGTGTTCAGGCTATCGAGGTTGCCCAGTGCGCCGGCAAGCTCGCTATTGCGGCTTTCCAGTGTGGCAATGGCGGATTGCAGCGGTTCTCGATTGGCGTTCGGCAGCCCTTTGAGTTGGTCGATGATGTCGGCGTTCGCTTGGTTGATGTCTTCCGCCGTATTGATCAGTCCGCCTACCTGCTGATTGGCGGCGCTGATGGTTCCGGTTACCGTGCCCACGCTTTGGTTGGCCTGTGCTGCGGCTTGGCTCAGCAGGCTTGAGCCTTGGTCAAGCGCTTCGGACGTGGAGGTGACGAAGCCGTTCAGACTGGTCTGGGTAGTGCCGATCAGGGTGGAGACGCCGGCCAGACCTTCTGCAGTGTCGATGCCAAGTGTGCGCGCGTCGTCCAGCGCCTGACGTGCGGTGCGTGTCTGCTCTGGGGTGTCGGTGAGTTTGGTGGTGAGCTTGGCGATGGTGCTGCGTGTGTGCTGCACATCGTCGGAGGCCTTGGCAAGGGCCGTGAGGGCCTTGGCTTTGGTGGTGTCTTCGGTACTGATGGCTTTGCCGTCAACCGTATTGATGACTTCGGTAAGTACTTCGGATACGGTGGAGACGAATGTGGAATTGACCGTGCGGTCCACAGTGGACGCGCCGACGTCGGTGACTTTGGGGGCGATGGCGCTGGCTTTTTCGTTGACGTAATACTCCAGAGTGGGCCGACTCTTGCCGCCGGTCACCACGCCGGCGAGATCGTCGGAAAAGTCTTTGGGAATGATGATGGCTGCGTATGCCTTGCCGGATTCCACTTGGTCCATGGCCTCGGCTTCGGTGACGAAGGTCCAGCCGAGCTGGTCGTTGCTTCTCATCTGCTTGACGATTTGATCGCCGAGGTTCTGCTTGCCGATGAGCGCGTTGTCGGTGCCGTCGTCATTGTTGGCGATGGCGACGGTGATGCCTTTGGTATTGCCGTACGGGTCCCAGAAGCCGACGATGTTGTACCACGAATACAGTGGCGGGATGAACACCATGCCGAACAGGATCACCCATGCGGCCGGCACCTTGAACAGGCGCAGGAAGTCGCGTCTGAGGACCTTGAAGATATTGCCCACTGATACCTCCGGAGCTTGGTGTTGCTTGGTTGCTACGTTTTCCGTAGCGATACGTTAATCGTAGCGCTACGTTTGTAGTAGCGTAATACGGCTGCCGGAGATTAATGGGGTGATTGATGATGTTTTTGGCGGAATAACGCTGCTGCCCAGCGGCTTATCGTGTGTCGCTGGGCAGAGCGAAAGGCGTTCTGGAACTTATTGACAAGATTTCTGGATGGTTTTTGGACGTTTCCTGAACGCGATGGATAGGCTCGGTGCTCGGCAATGTAGACAGACATGTACCGACCGCCCATCAAGTTCAGCAAAACCGCAATCGGGTGATAGGGTGAGGGGACGCTATGTGGGGAGGAAACCATGGTTGAATTCAAGGACGATGGCACGGCCACTACCCCCGGCAAGCTGCGGGAGAACCGTGACGCCGAGTCCGCAGTCGTGGCCGATCTGGTGGCCGTCGAACTGGACGACGCCGGCTTGAACCTGAACGCCAAGCGATTACCGATTCTGGCGCGCATCTATGGCGCGGTCGTGCTGCTGGACGGACTCGCCACATTGCCGATTATGGTGATTTCCATCCTCTATGCCGTGCGCGAGATTCTGGATGGTCATGTGCACGTCGATGCGATGAGCCTGACCTTCATCCTGTCCGCGATTCATGCGGTGGTGCTGGTAGTCAGTGCCGCATGCCTGATTGTGCTCGGCGTGATGCTGCTGCGCAATCATCGCCGGTATGCCGCGCGCTGGACCTACGTGCTGATGCCGTTGACGTTGGCCGACGGCATGCTGTCGCTGGCCCTGACCGGCCTTGGCTTCAACCTGCTGCTGCCGCTGATTCAGATGATTATTCTCGTCGTGATTTCGGTGACCGCCGATCCCTCCCTGAGCGAGGAACGCCGTCTGCGGCGCGCGCTCAGGCGTATGGACGATCGCGATGATTATGAATCGGCTGTGGCGGCCGGCATGCTAGGCCGCGACCAGTCCGGCAAGGGCTATATTGCGCTGGACTTTTTCAATATCTTCTGGCTGTTTACCATCGCTTCGGTGGGTGGCCTGATTGTGGAGACGATCTACCATATGGCGCTGTATAACGGTGAACTTCAGGACCGCGCTGGTTTGCTGTGGGGCCCGTTCTCGCCGATTTACGGCTGTGGTGCGGTATTGGTAACCGTGTGCCTGAATCGTCTGTGGAAGGCGAATCCGTTCTTGATTTTCTGCGCTTCGGCGGTGATCGGCGGCGCGTTCGAATATTGCACCAGCTGGTTCATGGAAGCGGCGTTTGGTATTACCGCGTGGGATTACACCGGCCGTTGGCTGTCCATCGACGGACGTACTTCGGGCCAATTCATGTTCTTCTGGGGACTGATTGGTGTGGTGTGGGTCAAGTGGCTGTTACCGCGACTGCTGGCTCTGATTAATCGCATTCCATGGAAAGTGCGGTATTCGCTGACTGCGATATGCACGGTGCTGATGGTGATCGACATTGCCTTCACGCTGATGGCCTTGGATTGCTGGTATGGGCGCATGGCCGGCCAGCCGCAGGATTCACCGGTCGCGATGTGGTTCAGCGAACGCTACAGCGACGCTTACATGGCCAATCGCTTCCAGACCATGCATATCGACCCTTCCAAGGCCGGGCGTATGTGAATGGCCGGCAAGTAATTACGCTTCGCGGGCAGAAGGTGCGTAGAACCTAAGACAGCCCTCGCGTGTGGGTGGTAAGCGGGATACACTTTCAAGCGTTGAAGGAATGATTCCCTCCGCTGATGCGCTGTTTTGTGACGCGCGTGATGACGATGGGACAATCAAACGAAAGGCAAGGCACATGGCCGAAGCTACAGCAAACATTGGTGTGATTGGACTGGCCACGATGGGCTCCAATCTGGCGCGTAATCTGGCGCACCATGGCAACACGGTGGCGTTGTTCAACCGCCACTACTCGCGTACCGAGAAGCTCATGAACGAGCATGGCACCGAAGGCAACTTCGTGCCGGCCGAAACGCTCGAGGAATTCGCCGCGTCCCTGAAGCGTCCGCGTACCGCCATCATCATGGTCAAGGCCGGTGCTCCGACCGACGCGACCATCGCGCAGCTGGAAGAGGTGTTCGAACCGGGCGACATCATCGTCGACGGTGGCAACTCCTTCTTCAAGGACACCATCAAGCGTGAGAAGGAAGTACGTGCCAAGGGCTTCCACTTCGTGGGTTGCGGCGTGTCCGGTGGTGAGGAAGGCGCGCTCAACGGCCCGTCTCTGATGCCTGGTGGCACTGCGGAATCCTGGAAGACCTTGGGCCCGATTCTTCAGTCCATCGCCGCCAAGGTGAACGGCGAACCGTGCGTGACCCACATCGGCACCGATGGTGCAGGCCACTTTGTCAAGATGGTGCACAACGGCATCGAGTATGCCGATATGCAGGTGATTGGTGAGGCGTATGACATTCTGCGCCGTGGACTCGGCATGGATGCCGAGGAGATTGGCGACGTGTTCGCTGAATGGAACAAGGGCGACCTTGACTCCTACCTGATCGAGATCACCGCTGAGATTCTGCACCACAAGGATGCCGAAACCGGCAAGCCGTTCGTGGACGTGGTCGTGGATCATGCCGGCATGAAGGGTACTGGTACGTGGACCGTGCAGACTGGTCTGGAATGTGGTTCTCCTGTGGCTGCCATCGGTGAAGCCGTGTTCGCTCGTGCACTGTCTTCGCACGGTGAGCTGCGTGAAGACGCTCAGAAAGAAGGTCTGGCTGGCCCGAATAAGGCCATCGATCTGGGCGGAGAAGACAAGGCCGCGTTCGTCGAGGACGTGCGCAAGGCCCTGTTCGCTTCCAAGGTCGTGGCCTATGCTCAGGGCCTGAACGAGATTCAGGACGGTGCCAAGGAATACGGCTGGGATATCAACCTGTCCGAAGTGGCCCGCATTTGGCGTGGCGGCTGCATTATTCGCGCCCAGTTCCTGCTCGACCGCATCACCGAGGCCTTCAGGGGCGATAACCCGCCGGCTTCCCTGCTGTTCGATCCGTACTTCGAGAAGATCATCGGCGAATCGCAGGATGCATGGCGTCGTGTAATCGTGCGTGCCGTGGAGGCCGGTATCCCGACCCCGGTGTT
>OLRN01001579.1_pt1 | contig 11707 bp, 8 predicted proteins | sample 1673001 | NCBI WGS metagenome assembly OLRN01 (sample SAMEA3136745, study PRJEB25190) | human gut metagenome | biome: human gut; feature: human-associated habitat; material: faeces | place: Austria | collected 2013 | reverse complement strand
CTCTGCTGTCTGCCCCTCCGGGGAACTTCGCCAGCCGTCCCCGTCCGGCTTGCTGAGGATGGCTCCCGCCCCCTGACAGGGCAGATATTTCAGAAAGCGGCGCACCGCCATGCGGGCGCTCTTCCGGCTCCGGAAGGCCCTGGCACTGTCCGCCCAGCCCTTCGGGGCGGGGTCGGGCACTTCTTTACAAATTGGGGATAGAATTCCCAAAAAATCGTGGTAAAATGGAGCTTATCTGTAAAACCGGCGAGAGCCGGCACAAGGAGGAGCTCCCTATGGATATCGCTCAGCTGGCAGACCGCCTGACTGCGGAAACCGCCAAGATCATCTACGGCAAGGAGACGCAGATCCGCCTGATCGTCATGGCACTGCTCTCCCAGGGCCACGTGCTTCTGGAGGACCTGCCCGGCGTAGGCAAGACCACCCTGATCAAGACCCTGGCCGCCGTGTCCGGCTGCCGATCCAAGCGCATCCAGTTCGTCCCCGACCTGCTGCCCGCCGACATCCTGGGCATGAACATCTACGATCGGAACCGGGGGGAGTTCCGCCGCCTGCCCGGCCCCGTGTTCACCAATCTGCTGCTGGCCGACGAGATCAACCGGGCGGTCCCCCGCACTCAGTCCGCCCTGCTGGAGGCCATGGAAGAGCGGCAGGTCACCATCGACGGCGAGACCCTTCCCCTCCCCACCCCCTTTGTGGTGATGGCCACCCAGAACCCGGTGGAGTCGGAGAGCACCTTCCGCCTCCCCGCCGCCCAGATGGACCGCTTTCTCATCCGCCTCTCCATGGGCTACCCCGCCCCTGAGGAGGAGCGGCGGATGCTCTTCTCCCTGGGAGACAGCATCCCGCTGGACGGTCTGGAGACTGTCACCTCCCCGGAGGAGCTGGTGTCCGCCCAGGACTCCCTCTCCCAGATCCGGGTGTCCCCGGAGGTGGCCGACTACCTGGTGGCCCTGGTGGGAGCCACCCGCAGCCACCCCATGGTCCGGATGGGGGCCAGCCCCCGGGCCTCCCGGGCCCTGTTCCGGGCCGCCCGGGCCTGGGCCGCCATGGCGGGCCGCTCCTTCGTTACCCCGGACGACATCCAGGCCCTGATCCACCCCGTGCTGGCCCACCGGCTGCTGCTCACCAACGAGGCCCGGCTCTCCGGTGTCACCGCTGACGGGGTGCTGGACCAGATCGCCGCCCAGCTCCCCGTCCCCCCGGCGGCGGGAGATGAGTTCCATGGAGCGTAAGGCCCTGTTCGGCCGGGGCTCCAGCCTGCTGATCTCTTCCCCTGCCCTGGTGCTGTTCGGGGCCGGGGTCCTGCTGGCCCTGCGCCTGGGCAGCGGCGGGGTGGCGGGGGTATGCCTGTTCTTCCTCCTGCTGGGGCTGGCCGCCCGGTGGTGGGGGAGCAGAGCCATACGCGGCGTCTCCATCCAGGTGGAGTGCCCCCGCCCCCGGCTCTTTCCCGGGCAGCAGACCCAGCTCATCTACCATCTGGAGAACGGGAAGTCTCTGCCGCTGATCTGGCTGGAGCTATCCCAAAACGCCCCGGAGGAGGGGTGCCTCACCCCGGACGATGCCTTTGAGTCCTATCTGCAGCCCGCCCCGGATCAGGAAGGGGGCGCCCCGGTCCCCGCCCTGCGCCAGTCCTTCTCCTTTGTGGGGAGCTGGCAGACCATCCAGGTTGAGAGCACCTGGACTGCCCAGCTGCGGGGACTGTACCGGGTCCACCGACTGGTGGCCCGCTCCGGGGACGGCTTCGGGCTGGTCCAGGGGGAACAGCCCCTCCCCGCCGGGCAGATCCCCGCCATCGCCGTCTATCCCCGGCCGGTGGAGGTGGACCTCTCCCTCTTTCTCCGCCCCCAGTGGGACTGCGCCGCCGGCCGTCAGGGGTGGATGGAGGACAACACCGTGCTCCGGGGCTGCCGGGAGTACCAGCCCGGAGACAGCTGGAAGCATATCAACTGGCGCATGGCCGCCCGGGAGCAGGGCACGCCGGTGAACCTGTACCAGACCATCCAGCCCAGAGGGCTGCGCTTTCTGCTGGATGGGGAGTCCTTCTGCGGTCTCTCCCAGGACTGGAGGGAGCTGGAGGGGGCCCTGGAGGTACTGGCCTCCGTCCTTTCCGGCCTGTCTGGCGCAGGGGTGGACTGCTCCCTCTCCCTCCCCCACTCCCGCCTCTTCGGTCCCATGACCGTCTCCTCCGGGGAGGGCGGCGGGGACGACCTGCTCTTCTATCTGGCGGGCTACCGCTGCCTGGCCCAGCGGGTCCCAGAGGAGAGTCGCTCCCCCCAGGGGCCGGCCTTTCTCCCCTCCCGCTTCGCCGCCGACGCGGCCCCCCAGTCCGGCACCGCCTATCTGATCACCTGCTCCGGCAGCCGCCTCCCCGCCGCCCTGGTGGAGCGGCTGGACCCAGGGCAGCTGTGGGTGCTGTGCGCCCAGGACTGGGAGGTCCCCGCCCGGGCCGGGTTCCGGTCCCTCTCCTTGGACTCCCTGCGGAAAGGGGGGAGCCGCCCGTGAACCAGAGCCGTTCCCGCCTTGTCGATTTGGCCGGCCTGCTGTCCAATGTGACTGCCCTGCACACCCTGTTCTCCATCTTCGCCTTCCGTCAGACCGGCCGGTCTGATCCGGCCGGCCTGCTCATCTGGTGCGTCTGCCTCTCCCTGACCTGTGGGGGTCTGGCCCTGTTTCTCCGGCGCCCCCGGACCCAGCGCTCCGTCCTGCTTCTGGCGCTGACCGCTCTGGCTCTCCAGGGGGCCGTCGTCTGGCTGTGGGGGGTGCGCTATCCCTCCCTGCTGTCCTGGCTGTGCCTGCTTGCCATGTGGGGCTTCTCCTACTTCCGCTGCTATGAGCTGCTGATCCGCCCCACGCCCGCGGAGCAGCTGATGGTCTCCTTCGAGACCGCCTCCCTGGTCCTGCTGGCCGCCGCCCTGTGCACCGCCGCCGGTGTCCTCCCCCTGGACACAGCCCTGGCCCCCGCCGCCGGCACTCTGCTGGCCCTGGCAGCCCTGGCCGGACAGAGAGCCTCCAACAGCCGCCCCGGCGGACAGGCCGCCGGCTCCCTCCGGGGGCGTCTGCTCCTTCTCCTGCTGCTGGCCGCCCTGGGCGGGGGCGCAGCCCTGTGCGTGCTGCTGTTCACCGGCACCGCCGCCCAGGCCCTCACCGCCCTCACCGGCTGGCTGCGTGAGCTGGCCTTTGGGGCGCTGGCCCTTCTGGACCGGTTCTTCCGCTGGCTCTTCTCCCTCTTCCCTGCCCCGGAGACCGGCTCCCTAAACCTGCCCGATCCCATCTCCGCCGCAGGCGGCCCGGCCGGCGAGGCCGTCCAGAGCAGCGATGCGGTCCTCTATGTGCTGGCCGGCCTGGTCCTGCTGGCCGGCGTCGGCGCGATCCTTTGGGCCCTCCGCCGGGGCGGAAGCCGCACCCGGTCCCACCCTCCGGTCCGCAGGGGCCGCGTCGTGGACCGCCGCAGCCCACGGGACACCCTGGCAATGCTGTGGTCCCGGCTGGCGGACCGCGTCCGCTTCCAGCTCACCTACCTGGCCCGGCGGAATCCCCCCGCCGGCGTGCTGGTGTGGCTGGACCGCCGCCTGAAGCGCCGCCGCAGGGGCCGCCGGCCGGGGGAGACCTGCCGCGCCTTCCTGGACCGGGCGGCGGCGGAGCTGCCCGGCTGTGCCCAAGCTGGGGGAGCTGGCCCGCTGTCTGGACCAGCTCTACTTCGGCGGCGGAGCCCCCGCCTTCTCCCCAGCCCGAGCCTCAGAGCTCCGCCGAGCCCTGCGCCTGGCCTCCCGTCCGCCGGAGAGGCCCGCACGGCACTGACTCCCCCTCCGCGCCCCGAGATCTCCCAGTGGAGAGTCCTGGGGCGCTTTTTCTCCCTTTCCGCTGTCCTGTTGGTCAAAAAAACAGCTGTAAACGAAAAAATGCCCCCAATTTTCCGGAAAATACTCTATCCTTTTCCTCCTGTTTGTGATAAGATAGTAACCTCAGTGTGCAGAGGACCGCACGGCGTTTCGGGGCGGGCAGACCGCGGGCGTGCCGCCCTTTGTGCACTGAGCGGACGCAAACTGTTTTTACCATGGAGTGTAAGGAGCGAGACGACTATGATCACCGTCACCGATCTGGGGCTGCAGTACGGCGGACAGCCCCTGTTTTCTCACGTGGACCTGCAATTCACCCGGGGCAACTGCTACGGCATCATCGGCGCCAACGGGGCTGGCAAGTCCACCTTTTTGAAGATCCTGTCCGGGGACCTGGAATCCACCAGCGGCACCGTGTCCATCCTGCCCAACGTGCGCATGTCGGTACTGAAGCAGGACCAGAACGCCTATGATGCCTACAACGTCATGGACACCGTCATCATGGGCAACCAGCGCCTGTATGAGGTGGGCAGGGAGAAAGAGGCCATCTACGCCAAGGAGGAGATGACCGACGAGGACGGAATGCGGGCCTGTGAGCTGGAGGAGGAGTACGCCGAACTGGGCGGCTGGGAGGCGGAGAGTGACGCCAGCCGCATTCTCCAGGGGCTGGGCATCGGCACGGAGTATCACACCAGCGACATGGCCACCCTGGATGCCCGTTTGAAGGTGAAAGTGCTGCTGGCCCAGGCCCTGTTCGGCAATCCGGACATTCTGATGATGGACGAGCCCACCAACAACCTGGACATCGACGCCATCAACTGGCTGGAGGACTTCCTGCTGGACTTTGAGGGCACCGTCATCGTGGTCAGCCACGACCGCCATTTCCTCAATACCATCTGCACCCACATCGTGGATATCGACTACAACAAGATCAAGATGTACGTGGGCAACTACGACTTCTGGTATGAGTCCTCTCAGCTGGTGCAGCAGCTCATCAAGAATCAGAACAAGAAGAACGAGGAGAAGATCAAGGAGCTCCAGGACTTCATCTCCCGCTTCTCTGCCAACAAGTCCAAGAGCAAGCAGGCCACTGCCCGGCGCAAGCTGCTGGACAAGCTCACCGTGGAGGAGATGCCTGCCTCCTCCCGCCGCTACCCCTGGGTGGGCTTTTCCCCCGACCGGGAGGTGGGCAAGGACATCCTCTTTGTCACCGATGTATCCAAGACCATCGACGGGGTGAAGGTGCTGGACAAGGTCTCCTTCATTGTGGAGCACGGGGACAAGATCGCCTTTGTGGGCGACAATGAGAACGCTCACACCGCCCTGTTCAAGATCCTCGCCGGCGAGATGGAGCCCGACGAGGGCACTGTGAAGTGGGGGCAGACCGCCACCTTCTCCTACTTCCCCAAGGACAACACCGAATATTTCAAGGACTGCGACGACAATCTGGTACAGTGGCTGCGCCAGTTCTCCCCTGATCCCCAGGAGCAGTATCTCCGTGGCTTCCTGGGCCGGATGCTCTTCTCCGGCGACGAGGTGTATAAGCCCGTGAAGGTCCTCTCCGGCGGTGAGAAGGTGCGGTGCATGCTCTCCCGGATGATGCTCTCCGGGGCCAACGTGCTCATGCTGGACCAGCCCACCAACCACCTGGATCTGGAGTCCATCGCCGCCCTGAACAACGGCCTGGAGGCGGTCAAGTGCAATGTGCTGGTCTCCTCCCACGATCACCAGCTCATCCAGACGGTGTGCAACCGCGTCTTCGACTTCACTGAGGACGGCAGGCTCATCGACCGGAAGCTGACCTATGACGAGTATTTGGAGCGGCAGAAGGAGCAGCAGGGCTGAGCGCCGCCTGCCCCCCATCCCACTGACTCAGGAGTGAAGCTCATGTCTCAATATGAATCTGAAATCAAGCGCAGAAGGACCTTTGCCATCATCTCCCATCCCGATGCGGGCAAGACCACACTGACGGAGAAGTTCCTGCTCTACGGCGGGGCCATCGCCCAGGCCGGCCAGGTGAAGGGCAAGAAGAACACCCGGGCGGCCACCTCCGACTGGATGGAGATCGAGAAGCAGCGCGGCATCTCGGTGACCTCCTCGGTGATGCAGTTCCAGTATGAAGGCTTCTGCATCAACATCCTGGACACCCCGGGACACCAGGACTTTTCTGAGGACACCTACCGCACCCTGATGGCCGCCGACTCCGCCGTCATGGTCATCGACGCGGCCAAGGGCGTGGAGGCCCAGACCCGGAAGCTGTTCAGGGTGTGCGCCATGCGGGACATCCCCATCTTCACCTTCATCAATAAGATGGACCGGGAGGCCCGGGACCCCTTTGAGCTGTGCGAGGAGCTGGAAAAGGAGCTGGGCATCGACACCTACGCCATGAACTGGCCCATCGGCTGCGGCAAGGAGTTCCAGGGCGTCTACGACCGCCAGAACCGCCAGATCATCCATTTCACCTCCAACACCAACGCCAGGGCCGCCACTGCCACCCAGATTGAGCTGGACGACCCGGCTCTGGCCGGGCTCATCGGCCAGGCCAAAAAGGACCAGCTCACCGACGAGATCGAGCTGCTGGACGGGGCCTCCTGCGACTTCGACATGGACCGGGTGCGCCACGGGAAGCTGTCCCCGGTGTTCTTCGGCTCCGCCCTCACCAACTTCGGCGTGGAGCCCTTTCTGGAGGAATTTCTCCGCATGACCACGCCTCCCCTGCCCCGGAAGGCGGGAGAGGATATCATCGACTCCTTTGATGACGATTTCTCCGCCTTTGTCTTCAAGATCCAGGCCAACATGAACAAGGCCCACCGGGACCGCATCGCCTTTATGCGGGTGGTGTCCGGCCGTTTTGATGCGGATAAGGAGGTCTACCACCTCCAGGGCGGGAAGAAGATCCGTCTTTCCCGCCCCCAGCAGCTGATGGCGGCAGAACGGGAGATCATCGAGGAGGCCTACGCCGGGGACATCATCGGCGTGTTCGACCCGGGCATCTTCTCCATCGGGGACACCCTGTGCGCCCCAGGGAAGAAGTTCCAGTTCGACCCCATCCCCACCTTCGCCCCGGAGCACTTTGAGCGTATCCGCTCGGTGGACACCATGAAGCGCAAGCAGTTTCTCAAGGGGGTGGAGCAGATCGCCCAGGAGGGCGCCATTCAGATCTTCAAGACCCCCTACACCGGCATGGAGGAGGTCATCGTAGGCGTGGTGGGCACCCTTCAGTTCGACGTGCTGGAGTACCGCCTGCGCAGCGAGTACAACGTGGAGCTGTACAAGGAGGGCCTGCCCTTCGAGTACCTGCGCTGGATCGTGAAGGAGGACGAGGACGCCCCCCCGCTGAAGGAGGAGGACCTGCTGCTCCCCAACGACGCCAAGCTGGTGGAGGACTACAAGGGCAATCAGCTGCTGCTGTTCGCCTCCCAGTGGTCCATCCAGTGGGTCCAGGACCGGAACAAGGGCCTTCAGCTGGCAGAGTTCGGCGGCGCAAAATTTTAAAAACATCAAATCAGCGGCCCCGTGGAAGCTCTCTTCCCCGGAGCCGCTGTTCTTTCATTCAAGCTTGGTCCAGCTCTGCCGGGCCATCCGACGGCAGGCCAGGGCTGTGGCCAGGAAGTAGCCTCCGTAGACCAGGATCAGCACAGCGGCTGTGGCCAGGCTGCTCCCCACCGAGTCCACCTCGCCCGCCGTGGCAATGATGTCGTTGGCCGCCTTCATCCCCACCATGGAGTGGATCAGGGCCAGCCCCAGGGGCATCAGGAAGGCCAGAGCCACCTGCTGGGAGGCCGAGCGGGCGATGAGGCCGTCGTCCGCCCCCAGCCGGCGGAGCATGGCGTACCGCTTCTGGTTGTCCGCCGCCTGGCTCAGCTGCTGGAGGGCCAGCACCGCGGCCGCCGCCAGCAGGAAGGTGAAGCCCAGATACAGCCCCAGAAACAGGGCCAGGATCTTGGAGCCCATGATGCTCTGATAGGCGTCCAGGCGGCTGGAGAAGTGGAGGGCGTAGTCCAGGTCCAGGGGGCGGATCAGCTGGATCAACTCGGCCTCCGTCCGCTCCTCGTCCCCTCCGGCGTAGTCCACAAACCACACCTGCCGCCGCACCTCCAGCTGTCCAGCCAGCTCGTCTGGGACCACTGCGTAGCTCAGGGACAGCCCGCCGGTGACCGCCCGGCGCTCTGGGTCGTCAGGCACCATGGGCACCTCCTCATGACAGCTCCCCCGCCCGCCGTGGGCCAGCAGGGCGTTATAGTCGGAGAGCCGGATAGCCGCCGACACCTCCTCCACCCCGGTGACCGCTGGGTCATTGTAGTAAAACAGTACGTCCAGCTGCTCTCCCAGACGGTCCAGGTCAAAGCCGCCCTCCGCCAGCACGGCCGGGAAGTCCACAAGGCCCGCGCTGTCGGCGGACTGATTCTGTACCGTCAGATCAAAGGGAGCCTCTTCATCGGCCGCCGCCTCCAAGGTGGAGTTGAGTCCGATGGAGCTGGCGGTGATGCCGACGGCCAGCAGCAGCAGGATGCAGATGACCGTCATGGACAGGTAGGTGGAGTGGACCCTGCTCAGCCACTGGCGCAGGGTGAATAGGTTCAGCCCCCGGAAGTAGAGCCCGGGCCGGCTCTGGACCAGCTTCACCACAAAGCCGGACAGGGACTTAAAGATCAGCAGAGTGCCCAGGGTGCCCAGGAACAGCATGGCCGCACAGATGGGCAGGACCGCCACAGCGATGGCCATGCCAAAGGTCAGCAGGATGGCATAGGCGGCCGCCAGGCAGACCGCCCCCAGCACGAACTGGACCACCGCCAGCCCCAGGGGCCTCTCCCGCAGCTCCTCATTTTTCCGCTCCCCCTGCATTAGGTCGATAAGCCGGGCCCGGGACACCTGGATGCCGCTGAACACCATCACGAGCAGAAAGATCAGGCCGAAATAGCCCACTGTGCGCACCGCTGCCCGAGGGGAGAAGGCCAGGGCGAAGGCATCTACCCGGATGGAGAACATGGACAGAGTGAGGGCAGACAGGCCCTGGGAGGCCGCCAGGCCCAACAGCAGCCCCGCCGCCAGAGAGATCAGGCCGATGACCAGCGTCTCCAGCACCAGCAGTCCTGACACCTGCCGCTGGCTCAGGCCCAGCAGCAGATAGGTCCCCAGCTCCCGCTTGCGTCGGCGGATGAGGAACGTGTTGGCATACAGGATCAAACAGGCCAGCACCACCGCCACAAAGACGGAGAAAATATCCAGAATGGTCTGGATCAGCTGGGCCATGGGGTTTTGGCTCTGAGCCAGATAGACCATTACCCCCTGCCCGTCGATGGAATTAAAGGTATAAAACTTCATGCCGCATTACATGCTTGCACCACGATGAATGAAAACCAGGTGCAGCAGGCAGGACAGCATGGTAAAATATAGATGCACGGCACAAGATCGGCTTTTTTTGCCGCTATGAGCGCGCGCATAAAACTGGTTTTGCTCTCCTGTTGAACCACAAATTGTCCCAGCCAAACGGCAGTAAAGGACGTATAGCAAAATAATCGCTTTTAGGAGAGCGCGCCGTGACAACTTTTGTGGGAGTGTAGGGCTATGGAAGTTGTCTATCGGTGTTGTTGTGGGATTGATGTGCATAAGAAGATCATCGTGGCCTGTTTGAATCAGGGCGGAGAGCAGAGCCTGCGTGAATTCGGCACAACGACCAGCGAAATCAAGTCTTTGGCAACCTGGCTCACAGAATCAGGCTGTGAAATAATTGCCATGGAAAGCACGGGCGTATTTTGGAAACCACTGTATAACCTGTTTGAGCTGATGGATTTGGATGCCATAGTTGTCAATGCGGCGCACATGAAAGCACTGCCCGGACGTAAGACAGATGTGAAAGACGCAGAATGGATCGCGGATCTGCTCCGCCACGGACTGCTGAAAGCAAGTTATATCCCCAGCCGGGAACAGCGGGAGCTACGTGAAATTACCCGTTACCGAAAAAGCCTGACAGAGGAACGGTGCAGAGAAACCAACCGTCTACAAAAGATTCTGGAAGGCGCCAACATCAAATTGGACTCTGTGGTCAAAGACATCAACGGAAAGAGTGCCAGAAAGCTGTTGGAAAAGATCATTGAAGATGATGTCCCAACCAGTGAGGAGGAAATATCCAAGATGATCCACGGGCGGATGCGCTCCAAGCTGGGACAACTTGTGACGGCCATTGAGGGAATCACTACACCGCTTCAAAGAAAGCTGCTGGCACAGGTCATAGACCATATCGACGATTTGAATAGACGTATTGCCGACTTGGACAAACTAGTTCAGGATTACATGGATGAATATGAAGCGGCAATTACTGCTCTTTGCGATATTCCTGGCATCGCCCGGCGCAGCGCCGAGGTGATTCTGGCGGAAATTGGTCTGGATATGAGCAGATTTCCCAGTGCTGCCCATCTTTGTTCCTGGGCTGGGGTTTGTCCTGGCAACTGCCAGAGCGCGGGACGGCGAAAGCACGGAAAAACGACAAAAGGAAACAAGCCGCTCAAGACGATTTTGACCCAATGCGCAAAATCTGCACGTTCTGTAAAAGGGTCTTATTTCTCGGCGCAATACCAGCGGATCGCAGCAAGGCGAGGCAAGAACCGTGCTACACTTGCAGTCGCTCATTCCATGTTAATCGCCATATACCACATGCTTAGAAACAACGTGCCATTTCGTGATTTGGGCTCTGACTATTACGATTCTTTTAATAGGGACAGAAAAATACATGGTTACCTGAAACGCCTGAAAGCACTGGGCTGGGAACCTGATGCCCTGCCCGGTTCCGCCTGAACCAACAACTTATACTGTCCTTTAGTCTGCCCTCTGGGCGGGCTGGGTCGTTGCGCCCTTCTGGGGGAAGGTTTTCATAACAAACAGACACACGCCAAAGGTGAGGGTGAGCAGATACACCCCGTAGTCCCGAAAGGAGCGGCGGACGTTCCGCAGGGCCAGCTTAGAGAACATCTTCCATCTCTCCTCCCAGTTGGGACACTACCCGGATGATCTGGGCGAAGAACGCCCGCCGGTCCATCCCGCCCCGGCTCAGTTCCAGGAAGATCTGCCCGTCCCGCAGGAAGATCACCCGGTGGCAGCAGCTGGCGGTGAAGGCGTCGTGGGTCACCATCAGAATGGTGGTCTGCCGGATCTGGTTCAGCTCCTCCAGCCGCTCCAGCAGCATCCGGGCGGATCTGGAGTCCAGCGCGCCGGTGGGCTCGTCGGCCAGCACCAGGGCGGGTCGGGTGACTATGGCCCGGGCCGCAGCGCAGCGCTGCTGCTGCCCGCCGGACATCTGGTAGGGGTATTTGTCCAGACAGTCCTGGATGCCCAGCAGCCGGGCGTTCTCCTCCACCTGTTCCCGGATCTCTCCCGCCGGCGTCCTGACGATGGACAGGGCCAGGGCGATATTCTCAAAGGCCGTCAGGGTGTCCAGCAGGTTGCAGTCCTGAAAGATAAAGCCCAGCCGTTCCCGGCGGAAGCGGGCCAGTTCCTTTCCCCTCAGGTCGGACAATTCCTTCCCATCTACCAAGATGGAGCCGGAGGTGGGCCGGTCGATGGTGGAGACACAGTTGAGCAGAGTGGTCTTGCCGGAGCCGGAGGCCCCCATGATGCCCACATATTCTCCGCCTCTCAGGGAAAAACTGACCCCGTTCAGGGCCGTCGTAGCGGCCCCCCGCTTTCCATAGACTTTTTTTAGGTCTGTGACCTTCAAGATTTCTTCCATATTCATGCGCTCCTTGCCGCAGGCGGCTCCGCCGCCCCAAAATGGTTTATTGAAACTGTATGAATGATACCATACAGTTGCTTCAAATGCTCTAAAGGAGCTCTTAGGGTTTTCTTAAGAAATCATAAAGCCAGGGACAAAA